>Ga0206824_10043_pt2 | contig 40142 bp, 34 predicted proteins | sample Alteio_BWOrgCont_82_FD_152874 | JGI IMG/M metagenome (GOLD analysis project Ga0206824, IMG submission 152874) | Enriched cells from forest soil in Barre Woods Harvard Forest LTER site, Petersham, Massachusetts, United States -... | ecosystem: Environmental > Terrestrial > Soil > Temperate forest >...
TTGATTCCACCAACCGCGAACGCGAACGTTATTCTCTAGTTTACGGCGCAAAGCTTCTGATGAAAGAAGGCGATTCTGTCGAACGTGGAACCTTGATCGCTGAATGGGATCCATACTCCACACCGATCATCAGTGAAGTCGGTGGTCGCGTGACCTTTGAAGACATCGAAGAAGGTGTCACGATGCAAGAACAGTTTGACTCGGTCACTGGTCTTTCACACAAGGTTATCGTGGAATCCAAATCAACAGACAAACGTCCACGAGTCATCTTAGTTGATGGCAAAGGCAATCCAGTTCAAATTCCTGGAAGCCAACGCGTCGGTCGTTATTTGTTGCCAGTGGGCGCAAACTTGGTTCTTGTCGATGGCGACGAGTTGAAACCAGGTGACGTGATCGCTAAGATTCACCGCGAATCGTCGAAAACAAAGGATATCACCGGGGGTCTTCCACGGGTTGCAGAGCTTTTCGAAGCGCGTAAACCTAAGGATTCGGCCGTCGTTACTGAAATCGATGGTCTTGTTTCTTTTGGTAAAGACACGAAGGGCAAACGCAAAGTCATCGTGTCACCAGAAACGGGCGAACCACACGAATACTTAATCGGTAAAGGCCGCCACTTGGCCGTTAACGAAGGCGATTACGTGAAAGCCGGCGAACCGTTGATGGACGGACCAATTAACCCGCACGATATTTTGCGAGTTCTTGGCGAAAAAGCATTGGCTAAATACTTGGTCGATGAAGTTCAAGAAGTTTATCGATTACAAGGTGTGAAGATTAACGACAAGCACATCGAAGTCATCGTTCGTCAGATGCTGCGTAAAGTGAAGGTTAAGGACGCGGGTGAAACCAAGTTCTTATCCGGTGAACAAGTCGATCACTTTTTCTTTGAAGAAGAAAACGAACGGGTTCGCGCGATCAACGGACAAGTGGCAACATGTGAATCGTTGCTGCTAGGGATCACGAAAGCTAGCTTGACCACGGAAAGTTTCATCTCCGCAGCGTCATTCCAAGAAACGACCAAGGTTCTGACTGAAGCAGCAATTTCAGGCAAGGTCGATTACTTGAAGGGCTTGAAAGAAAACGTGATCATGGGTCGATTGATTCCGGCCGGAACGGGCTTAGTGAAGTACCGCAGCTTGGTGGCAAAAGTCACCGAAGGTGCAACAACTTCAACCTACGCGCATTCCGAACCGCAACCGATTAGTCCGGCGCTTTGATTTTTTTGTTCTGTTTTTTATTTCGGGGCGATTAGCTCAGTTGGTAGAGCAGGATGTTTACACCGTCAAGGTCGGGAGTTCGAGCCTCTCATCGCCCACCACTTCACATTACATGTGAAGTGGTGGAGAGAAGTCGGCACCTCGGTTTCGATAAAATGATGACCGGAATCAACGAAATTCGCTGACTGATTGACACGATTCGGAAGTAGGAACACTGTTGCGGTTCAAACGAACTGAAATTTGCAACAAGAGGTACCACATCGTGAACAATAAAATTCGGTTTTCAGTGATCTCCACATTCAGCACAATACTTTTCACGGCAAATGCCTTTGCGGTCAATGCACCAGCCGAATATGACACAATCGATACAATTCCTGTTGGAACGACCCTGACTTTGACGTCGAACCTCACACTTCCTGCACAGCCGGGCATGATTGTGCAGGCGACGGCGCAAAATGAACAAGCTATTTGCGCGATCTTCTATTCTTCATCAAATGCAGATGTTGTTCTCACACCTGCGAATTCAGCAAAATTCACAATCAACAAGATTACGAAACTAAATATAGGCATTCAGGACGACGGCTATGGTGCGCCGATGCAAACCTATGTTGCTTCGGCATATCAAATAGATTTTGATGCAAATTCCCCGATTCAAGACATGTTGTGCGGGTCCTATTCTCTTTACGGTCTACAAGTCGCGAACTTGAGACTGTTATTAAAATCTAATTTTGATTTGAACTATAAAACAGACAAGCCCGCCACCCAAGATCCGACGGAAGCACCGCCGCCTAATAACGATTGCACACAGAGCAAAGCATTGTTGGCTTCGGTGGTGGATGCGTTTGTCACCGAGAGGTATTACAGCCAATACGAAACCGCCATTGCAAAAGATCCAAATGATGATTCAACGATTAATGTGACAGTCACCAGCAAAGACACAATGAACGCAGATGGAAGCTACGTGTTCCAGGTGGCTGTAAGCGACAAATGCACCGTAATGGACATTATGAAATTGAGGCACACGCGTGGTCCAGTTTCAGCTGCAGAGCTGACGCAAGTCAAAAGCGCATTTGATCAATTGCCAAGGGATCCGAATACTTTTCATTTCACCGGCAACAATGCGGGAACTCAAATGAACAAGACGGATCTTCCGGGTCTTACATCGAGGAATATTTTTGACTACTGGATGACGAAGAATGGCAAAGCCGTCGTAACAGAATATCAAGGGTCTACGGTCCGCAAAGGCGAGACGACTTTTACGGTCACGACCTCGCAATCAGATGGAACGCAGCTAATGGCAGTGTTCGACAATCAAGGCTTGATTGTGACGGGAAAGCTTGTGACTGGAAGCAATACGATTGACTGGATTTCGGATTAGCTGCGAAAAGTAGGCCGTACCTTTTGCTGATGCTAAAGAGCAGCAGCACAGTATTAGCGAAAGTTTCACCGATGATGAGTGGCATCTCTGAATGAAATTCTTCTTACCACGTTAGGTATGCGGCTGCGGTTAACGCCAGCCCGATTGTCCAATTCAGCCATTCGGACGAAATAAAATAAGGATAAATCATCATGGCCAGCCCGATGATTGCGGCAATGATGTTTGATTGCTTTTTACCGTGACGGATCAACCAAATACCCGCCGTCCCGAAAACAAGGCCGCACATCAGGGATGAAAAGCTAAAGTTCATGCTTGTTCTATTCTATCGCAGTTGTTTGCCGTGATTGATAGAATTCTAGACACGTATGCTTAAATCGATCTTTTTACCCGTTCTTGTCCTTTTTTTGTCGCATGCCAGTTATGCTGCCGATGATATCATGCCGTCGTCTTGCCAAACTGATGCAAAACTTCAGGGTCTTCGGTCCAAGGAATTGCAGTCCCTTTACCAAGGCGATCAAGATGATCGGAAAGAAATCGAAGCACACCTTGACCGAAAGTGGCCTATGAAAATGATGCAGAAAATGGCCAAGAACGATGCTAACCGTCGCCGTCGCGTCGCCGATATCTTTGCTGAAGGTTGCATCAATTCCGCGGCAGACTATGCCGCTGCCGCTATGGTTTATCAGCACGGAATTGCGCCAGATCATTTTTTTCAAACCTTTCTTTGGTCAAAACGCGCCGTTGAACTGGGTGACCCAACGCAAAAGCATTTGATGGCACTTGGCATCGATCGGTATTTGATGAACATCAATCAAAAACAACTTTTTGGAAGCCAGGCGAAAAAACTAAACAATGACGATACCTGTTGGTGTTTGTGGCCGGTGGAGCCGACATTTCCCTCTGCAAAACGGGCTGAATATCTGGGTCAATCCGTTGATCAGAAAATGTCATGGCTGAAAGATATCAACGGAAAAAATCAGTGCCCAGTCGCGGAATGTAAAGTGGATGCAAAACCAACTTTAAGTGGATTTGTTCCTGGGTTTTGGTAATCGGATCGCGTCGCCGATAATTTTTTAACCATTCCCTGCATCGGAAAGTGCAGAGCATCCGAAAGCAGTGCCCAGAATCGATCAACGGGAACAATCCCATGTCTTTTAGAGAAGAAAGTTCTCAAAAAACTTGGAAATGAAGGACCCACCGAAATGCCAAGATGTTCGGCAATGTAAAGTGAATGCCTGACATCGTAATCGACTAGGCACTTCAGAGCGGCCTGTTGCAACTGTTTTTGATCGAATTCCGATAACTGAGACCATGTTTTTTGTGCATAAGCCGAATCGTGCAGTTTTTCCGCAGCATCGTTCAGAACTGTGGATGCAAGATTTTGAAATTCAAGTTGTTCTTGCGACTGTGTGAACGAAACGTGCTGCGTATTTTGATATCCCAATCCTTGGTTAAAAGGAAAATAAAGGGCAAGAGCGGACTGAGAAAAAATCGTTTTGACTGAAGCAGGTAGATGATCGGTTGCCCCTAGCAATTGAGATATCCCCAAACCTCGAAAGCTTGGATGCACGATGACTCGAGAACTTCGCACCGCTTGTTCATTTACTTTTCGGAAGAATTCAATTTTTTCAAGAGACGGGTGGAATATCTTTGTGAAAACGCGAACTCCCACTAATTTTCCACGGAATTCGGCTTTTTGAATCGACATGATACCTTGGGTTTTAATGGCGATGTCACCTTGTTGTTGATCCATGTAGTGGAATCGTTTCATTTTGATGTAGTCATCGACCGTACCGGCTGAAACTTTTATTTCTGATATTTCGGGCAATTTTGGGTGAATGGGCGTCGACTGCGTCAATGTGTATTCGCCTTCGAAATCCATGTTGATCAGTGTGTCCGGGAAAAGTGCGTCGACCAAGTCATCGTGTGCCGATGCGACAAAGCACGTCACTTTCATGGAACGAACCACTTTCTGAAACTGAAACGCGATGATCCTGGCGGTAACACGATCAAGCGACGAAAGAAATTCATCGATGATGATCACTGGCGGTGCTTTCCAAAGAAGCTTGGCAAGTTTTAGGCGTTCTTTTTGACCGACAGAAAGATGTCCGATTTTTGTGACCATGACCCTGGCTTCACCTAGGCCAAATTTTGATAACCATGAAATGACCTTGCCGATATCGCCGTCAAAACTATCGATCACTTTCTTTTCGTGTGAAATATTTGGGCTTGATAACTGGATTTCAGGGAATTGATTTTGAATGGCTTTTAACAACGATGTTTTTCCTGATCCACTATAGCCAGTGATAAATGTGATTGGGCAGGGTTGAATGGAAATTTGCGGAATCAACGTGCGTTGTTTGGTCTCAATCGGCAACCCAAATATCTTGCTGACAGTGAATGCATTTGGCGAATATTCATGATTCACATCCTTGGGAAAGGTAACAGACAGGTCAAGCGGTTTCATTTGCACTCCAGTTCGAATAATCAAGTTTCAATTTCATTGGAACGTTTTGAAAGTCCCAAGACATCATTTTATCAATTAAGGAATTGTGAGTTGTTTGGCTTAGAAATTTGAATGCTTCAAATGCCAGCATGGTCGAGGCCAATGAATTGGTAAAGCAAAGGGAAGATTTCAGAACTGTGACGCGACTTCCAAGTTTTTCTTTTAAGCGGCGAACCCGATTTTCGTATTTAGTCATCGCTTCGACTGTTGTCAGAAATGGCCCAAGAAAGGCGTCTTCTAGGCCTACGTTTCCAAACAAAATAGGCACTTGAAAACGAATTGCCGACTGCACGGCCCAAAGCTGAATATCGATGCTTGGCTGGTCAGCACAGTTTACGATCAAGTCGGGTTTTGTTTGTTCGACGATCTGTTGCAATTGATCGGAAGAGTGAATAAATTCTGCATGGGTCGCACATTGAATGTTGAAGTCAATTGAAGCCAGTTCAGTGCTTAAAACATCCACCTTGAATTGACCGATGTGTTTTGGATAATAGCTCATTTGCCGATTCAGATCAGGGGCATCCACTTTTCCGCCGTCGATCAGGACAAAATTTAAAAGACCAGACCTGGCTAAATGCTGTGCGATGATCCCACCTGTCCCGCCACAGCCCAGTATCAGGACTTTTTTTCTTGAAAATGTCAGTTGTGCCAGGTGCGCGTCACGATGATAATGGGAAAGCCAATGCAACTGACGGTTTAAATGCGATTCTTCTTTTCCGGTGTCTTGAAAATAGGACTTAAGCAAATTCCTTTTGAAAAACTGATTGACCATCGAATCAATACGCGGTTGTGCAAGAAATGCTTTAAGCGATTCAAAGGTCACGCCGACCTGAAGCATCTGAATGAATTCGATTTCCCTTGGTGCCAGATTTTTTATTTCAAATGGAATTCCACTAGAAAATACGACAGATGACGTATTTATAAGAATACTGATGTCATGCCGAAACTGAATTCCAAGTCCGTATCGATTTTCTAGGTCTTTGATTGTTTTTTCGGCATGATTCATGACGCACGTTCCAGTCTTGATTCATTTTTGAAATAAATCTTCAAAGCTAAAAGACCAGCTAGCGGCATCAGCCCAGTAATTCCCAGGGCAGTGTATGCGGAAAAATGATCCAGTAAGGAACCGACACCCAGAAAAGACAGACTGATAAAAATGGAACTGATCAAGGCATGAGTCGACAAAACGCTTGCGCGGATTCTCGAGTCCACACTTTGTTGAATGTGATTATCGGTATGCACAAACAACAAACTGGGCAACATGTCGATCATCGCGTAAGAAAAAATCGCGTAAATAGCTATCGGTTTGGCTAAATAAATTAGGCTTAATCCCGATGTCAGTAAACTGATCCATAGAATATTCGTTTGAAGCGAGAAGCGTTTCAGGCGATCAACGTAGATGTATCCAATCGCAGTTAAGCCCATCGCAAGTGCGACGAAAATTCCAATGGACGATGCTTTCATGCCTAAGTCTTTGAATAGAATTTGTCCGAAAATAAAGAACGGCGTGTGACTAGCCTCGATAAAACCCATTCCAAGAATGAATAAAATGAGCGAAAACCCTTTAGGTTCTGAAAAGAACTGCTTTAACTGATGGAAAATAGTTTGCTCAGATTCGTGTGGCGCATCATCCGATTTCACAGGATGTGTCGTATTCTCGCGGATCGACAAAATGAACGAAGCGGCGATTAATAGGCACGCCCCGTAAAGTGAGTAAACTAGAATCCAACTGCGTTCTGAAATAAACCCGCCGCTAACGATGGCAAGCCCCAACGCGATATTCGACAGACTACGTGCTTTTCCAGAATGCGTAACGTATTTCTGTTTTTCGATATCGCTTTTGTCTTTTAGCCCGTCAAATAAAAGCGCAGAGTCTGCCCCCGATCTGAATGCCCCGCCTATGCCCTGAAGCGTGAACAAAAGTGAAAAAACAATAAACGAGTGTACAAAAGGAACGACTAGCGACGAGATCGCAACCAAAACTAATCCAAACGCCACAGAATATTTTCGTTTGAATCGATCCGCAAATATTCCTGCAGGGACTTCGGCGACAAGCCCACTCAGATACAAGATTGTTTGAAGAATTCCGATCTTTCCGAGGGAAATTCCTTGATGGACTAGAAAGACAATGAATATTCCGCGCGTGAAGGCAAGGCTGCCAAAGAAGGAATAAAGGTAATAAGAAATAAGCAATGTATTCATACGTAAAGCCATTTCAAAAGTGGGTTAGGTTGATCAAGGTTCTTTGTCAATGCGATGCTGGGAAGTCTAAACAGCGGAATGTCAGGGCACAGTGATGCGATTCGTTTTTGAAGCTTGGCCAAAATTGGGGTTCTTTCTTGTTCGGACGGAATCATTTCGATTTTATTTAGGTTTTGAATCAGCGATCGATGTTGGTCGCGGTCCGCCATGACGATTGGATTAACGGCATGATGGCAAAGTGTTTGATAAATGTTTCTAGGCCCAGTGCGCTTAATTGAAAATCGAAGTCCTGAATAAGCGCCGGGTTGATAGTAATCTTGCTGGACTAGTTTGCAAGGAATGTCTTTTTCTTTCAGGCTCGATTGAATTAATTCGCAGACTTCACGATTTGGATAAAATGAATCATATGCCAGTTCGATCGAAGGCATCGAGACAGGTGACTCAGCCAAAGAGTCAGATTCCAACAATGATAGCGAACACACTCCGTTCAAAATGGATTCGAACGTTTCACCGGTTATCGAGCTTTTAATTTTATTGCGGAAAGAAAGCTGATCTGCTGAATAGAGTGACTGTCCAAATTCTAGATAAACCGAAAGTCCTGTGTCCATTTCCTGTAGTACATTTTGTTTTTTCAGCGACGAATAAAGTGAAAAATCGAATGCAGTGTCTGCGGTGAAATCCAAATGACCATCTAGGAAAAGGTTCAGGTTACTTTCGGGCGTTTCGACGTGACGAACCTGTAGGGTTTTAGTACCTGATTGATTAAATGAATTGACCTTAAAGGACAGCACGTCCTGGCTTTGACTTTCGTAAATGTAATCGCCGCTACTGAATCGATTATAGGACATCGTTCGAAGTGGAAATAAGTTCGGGACCGTAAGATGCGTCAGAAATAAATAGTTAGGTTTATTGAATTCAAAGTGAATTTGATTCGAGTGTGCCGAAATCTGGCTGACATTTCTAAACAAAAATTTTCGATGGAACGGATTCTTTGAAAGAAAATACCGAATTCCGTTTAAATAGTGCTGATTGTTGATGGGTTCACCATTTTCCCAAAAACGCACAGGTGGTATTTCGATGTGAACACTTAATCCATCTACGGCCGTGAAACCATATGCAGGGATAAAATAACTCAGGCAGGTTCCTGTCAGTCCGTGAACTTGAGATCCGCTGTAGTCCGAAACAACAAGCGGGTCATCTGTTAACGGAAACGAATCGATTGCACAATTCATTTTGGGCATAAAATCTCCCGTTTTGTTCACCCGGCTGATGCTAAGTCGGCAAGGATCTGTTCCGTGTGAATGAATTTCGATTGGATGTAATTCAAATATTGTTTTTCGTTTTGAATAAAATGAGAATCCGAAAGGACTTTGTGAATCGGGGCTGCCGGGTTTTTCATAAAGTCGCTTTTAACAGCATCAAGCTTTAAAAGTGGCTTTAAAATCACTGTTCTAAATTGCTGTTCAAATGCCAAGAAATTTTCCGCTGCGACGTGATTTGTGGTGATTGAAATCGTGAACGTATCGTTTTTTACATAATGCCACCAGCCTGGGGGGAACCAGACTAAGTCACCTTCTTCAACTATTCCGTCATAAATCGGGACGTCTTTTTGAGTCAGTGTTGCAACATTTGTGTCGTTAAAAACGTCAAACCCGTTGTGAACGTGTTCTGTGTAAGTGGGGTCAACCAAACGAATTCTTTTTTGTCCGCGAATCATGGCGATCCAAGTACTTACAAAAAAAGAATCGGTGTGGAGTGGGCTTCCCACTTTCGGATGTCCGAATAAAATCGCGCGGTAGTCAAAAGCGAATACTTTTTGAACTTTTTCCGCCCAGTTTTCCTTAAAGCAGTCTGGAATATTGACGTCTTTCAATAGCTCGCAATATCCGCGACAAAAATACCAGCTAGAAGAATACAATTGTTCGTTTGAATCAGAAATTCCGCGCGATATTTTGAGCGCGCTTTCTAAATAATCTTTAATGGAGATCGTCGGTTTTTGATTGGTAGGTTGAAAAGGATTTTTTCCATAGTTGCTCAGTGGCACTCGAACGTCACCGTAGTCTGACATAAAATAATCAGCTGTCCATTTTTGATAGGCAGGCCAGCTTTTAGCGATTCCTTTTACGATGACGGGTACATTTTCAAGAATGATATCGCGGGTCAGTTCCGATGGGGAAAGTTGCTTGATGGGTAACAGGTACTGAGTAGACATGATTCAATTCCTTTGTGGAAATGTAAGAAAGGGGACCAGAGGATGATCCCCTTTCTTACGGATTGGATTAGCAACGTCGTGACATGTCGTCGCCGAATTCTAGTTCGTTGGTGAGGTCATTGATGACAAGTTCAATCAATTCGTATTCACCGGAGACGTTGAATTGGTCTAAGTTAAGCGTGTTTTCTGAGGGGTTCATGTTTGTTCCTTTCAATTCGTTTTCTGGTCTGATTGACCATTGCCCAGACCTAAAGCACTTCGCGTGCCAGGCGTTTGTCGTTATTAAATAGCGTTTAGGTAATTAATTGGCCTGTGATCTCAGTCCAAATCACAAAGTTGTGGGGGCAACACTCTAGGGTGTGGTGGATGACCTACACAATCGATTTTGAATATTGACTGTGCTAAAGTGTCGGTAAAACCATGTCTAACCTTCTACAACTTTATCAAGGGTCAAAATCATATGGCCCAAAGGACCTGTTCTTAAAAGCGTCTTTCTCGATCAATGCGGGTGAACACGTAGGGGTGATTGGCCCAAATGGGGCTGGAAAATCGACTCTTTTCAAGATTTTGATCGATGAAGAGCATCTCGATCACGGAGAAATCACACTTTCTAAAAATCTGCGTATCGGTTACCTGGCCCAACATGATTCCTGGAATGAAAGCGATTCCGTTGAGGACTATTTAACCCGTGGTTGTCGCATGCCGATTTGGGAGATGAAGGCGCTAGGCAGTAGCTTGGGTTTAGAAGATGACTTGTACGCCCGGCCCATTCAGTCGCTCAGCGGCGGTTATCGAATGCGTTGCAAACTTCTGCATTTGTTGGGGGAAGAGCCGGATCTTTTATTATTGGACGAACCAACAAACTATTTGGATTTGGAATCTCTGCTGGCACTAGAAGGGTTCTTACAAGGATACGAAAAGGCTTTTCTGTTGATTTCACACGACCGAGAATTTTTGCGGCGAACCACCGATCATATCTTAGAAGTCGAAGCAGGCGACATCACCAAGTACAACGGAAGTTTGGATGATTATTTTGAGCAAAAGGCCCTTTTGCAATCCCAGCTTGCAGCACGTGCATTATCGGTTGAAGACAAACGGAAGGAAATTTTAGATTTCGTAGCAAGATTTGGTGCAAAGGCATCTAAGGCTAGGCAAGCGCAGTCACGATTGAAAAGTTTAGATCGTCTAGAAAAGATCGAAATCAAAGCGCTTCCGAATACAGCCGAAATCCATTTGCCCCAGCCATTGCATACTGGAAAACTGATTCTTTCGATGGATGACGTGAACCTCGGTTATGACAATCGCACGGTGTTAAGCAACGTGACCTTTCAGCTGAATCGCGGCGATCATTTAGCGGTTGTTGGTGTAAATGGCGCTGGTAAGTCTACTTTTTTGAAAGCACTTGCTGGAAAACTGAGTCCATTAAAGGGTGAAGTAAAATACGGTTATGAAGTTGCAGTGGGTTATTACGCGCAACACGTATCTGAAGCCCTTGATCCAGGTCGAAGTGTAATTGAAGAGATGACGGCGCTTGCGCATGCAAGCGTGACCCGCCAACAAGGATTAAATCTTGCGGGGGCGCTGCTTTTTTCTGGTGATGACACCCGCAAGGTGATTTCGCTTTTGTCGGGCGGCGAAAAGTCCCGGGTTGCATTAGGCAGAATATTGTTGGGACGTGCACCGTGCTTGATTTTAGACGAACCAACCAACCATCTTGATTTCCAAACAGTTGAAGCGCTAACCGTTGCGTTAATGCAATACAAAGGGACTGTGGTCGTGGTCAGTCACGATCGAAGCTTTATCGGTAGAATAGGGACAAAAATTTTAGAAATTCGCGATGGTTCAGCCAACATCTATCCAGGAACCTACGACGAATATGTATGGAGCACTCAGAATGGCGGCATGTCTAATCGGAACAGCGATACCAAACAAAAGAAACCCGCTTTAAAACAAACAGCCGCGCAACCCACCACAGAAACAAGTCAGGAAGACCAAAGCCACAGACGCGAACAACGTAAACATCTTGAAAAACAGTTACGTAAATCGGAAGGCGATCTTGAAAAGCTTGAGCGATCGCTTGCCGAATATCAGCGGCAAATCTTAAGCCTGAACGAAAAGATTTCGACAAATTATGGCAATCCATCTTCGAATGTTTGGATTGATGAACTGGGCCAAGTTCAGACCTTATTAAGTGAATGTGAATCGAAATGGTTTGCATTGTCTGAAGGATGCACGGACCTTAAAAAACGATTAGAAATGTACTAGATTCCTTTTGACTTGGCGGCATTATAATTGACCGTGTCCGTTCAGGTGGTAAAGTTCAAAAAGGTAACTATGAGTGAAGACCACCACCACAACCATGATTGCGAACACGATCATGCACATCATGAAGATCACGAATCTGGAAACAAGATTTCAAAGTTGATGTTGTCGATGATCGTTACGATCATTTTTGTTGCTGTCGAAGGATCTGTCGGTTTTGTGTCGCATAGTTTGGCGCTGATTTCTGATGCCGGGCATAATTTTTCAGATGCAGTGGCGCTGATCTTTTCAGCATTTGCGATATGGATGGCGCGAAGGCCATCCGATTCCAGGCGTACCTTTGGTTACCATCGCGCAACGGTTCTTTCTGCGTTCGCCAATGCGATCGCATTGATTGCAATCGCGTTTTTCATTTTTAGCGAGGCGGCCGCGCGTTTTCGACACCCGGAAGCTGTAAGCAGCGATCTGATGATTGGCATGGCATTGGCGGCGGTCGTGATCAACGGCGCGATCGGTTTTTGGTTGCATGGGCATTCGCACGACGATTTGAATATGAAAAGTGCGACGATTCATATGATTGGGGATGCATTGTCCGCTGCCGGAGTGGTTGTTGCCGGGATCGTGATCAAGTTTACCCATGTGTCGTGGGTCGATCCACTGGCATCCTGTTTGATCGGTCTGTTTATTTTAAAAAGTTCGTGGGGCATTTTGAACGAGTGTTTGCATATTTTGATGGAAAGTGTGCCCTATGGCCTAAATCTAGCGGATGTTGAAGCGGCGATTCGTGCCGTACCAGATGTTTTGAATGTGCACGACTTACACGTGTGGCTAGTGGCGTCGGGAAGAATTGTTTGCAGCTGTCATTTGCAGGTTTCGGAACGAAGCGTCAGTAGCGGTCAGAAAATTTTAAAATCAATAAATGAGGTCTTGCGGGATCAATTTAAAATTTCGCACACCACGATCCAGGTCGAGGTAGAAAACTGCGACCCCGATTCTATTTATTGTGCTTTTGCGTCTAAACACCACGCCAAGCATCATTAAGTCTCAAGGCATTGTGATAAACTAATCAGATGAACCTATTTTCTTTTCATGGCCATTCTGCGCATAAAATATTCATATTAGGCAGCGTTATCGTCGTGACTTTGGTCGCATTTGTTACTTTATCCCATCCGCGATGGATCTGGGCGTACTTGCTTGTTATTCCCGTGGTGGTTCTAGGGTTATTTGACCTTGCACAAAAACAACAGGCGATTCGCCGTAACTTTCCGGTTTTAGGAAATTTTCGATATCTTTTCGAGAAAGTTCGCCCCGAAATAAATCAGTATTTTGTCGAGTCCAATCTAGATGGCCGACCATTTAGTCGTGAACAACGTTCGCTGGTTTATCAACGTGCAAAAGGTGTGACGGATACCATTCCATTCGGCACACAACAGTATGTTTACGAAAATAACTACGAGTGGATTAATCATTCACTTGCGCCAAAGCCGATTACCGAAAAAGATCCGCGCGTAAAAATTGGTGGTAAAGACTGCTTGCACCCGTATTCCGCGTCTTTATTTAATGTTTCAGCGATGAGCTACGGATCGCTTAGCCGCAATGCTGTGCTGGCGTTGAATGCCGGCGCAAAAAAAGCCAATTTTTATCACAACACGGGCGAAGGTGGGTTAAGTCCACACCATCTCGAAATGGGTGGCGATTTGGTGTGGCAAATTGGAACGGGTTATTTTAGTTGCCGCAACGCGGATGGGACTTTTAACGAAAGTGAATTTGCTCAAAAGGCGCGCACTCCGCAAGTAAAAATGATTGAAATTAAATTGTCCCAAGGCGCGAAACCCGGACATGGCGGGATCTTGCCGGCGAAAAAAGTGACCAAGGAAATATCCGAAATCCGTGGAGTCGAAATGGGCAAGGATGTTCTGTCGCCGCCATGGCATTCTGCGTTTGATAGTCCCGAAGGGTTGATTCGATTTGTAAAAAAACTGCGTGATTTGTCGGGCGGCAAACCCGTTGGATTCAAGTTATGCGTCGGAAAAAAACGGGAATTTTTGGCGGTCGTGAAAGCAATTCTGAAAACAAATATTGCGCCTGATTTTATTACAGTCGACGGGGGTGAAGGTGGAACGGGCGCGGCGCCGCTCGAATTTTCGAACTCGGTCGGAACGCCGTTGAATGAAGGTTTAAGTTTCGTGCACCAAGCTTTGTTGGGTGCGGGCCTTCGTTCAGAAATCAAAGTGATCGCATCGGGGCGAATCCTTTCAGGGTTTAATATTGCGCAAAAAATGGCGTTAGGTGCCGATCTTTGCAATTCAGCGCGCGGAATGTTGTTTGCTTTGGGATGCATTCAAGCATTGAAATGCAATACCAACGCGTGCCCAACGGGTGTGGCGACACAAGATCCGGAATTGATGAAAGGTCTAGATGTGCCGGACAAATCGACTCGAGTTGCACGTTTTCACGATGCAACCATTCATTCTTTTATGGAGGTGTTGGCGGCGACGGGACTATCCAGTCCGAACGACCTGCGGCCGTGGCACATCATGAGGCGCATTGGGACGACAGAAGTGAAAAATTATGAAGAGTTGTATGGTTCAATCGAGCCCGATTGTTTTCTGAAATCGCATCCGCCCCAAAAACTAGCGCGCGCATGGACCCAGGCTCAGGCCGAATCATGGGCCAGCCTCTAGCAAACTGCCCCCTATGAGTGGGCACGATCGTGGTGTAACATGTTGAAATCACATCGCTTATTCTGAAACCAAGAAGAGCCCTAATATAAACAACTCTAACGCATTGGATTTTTTGCCAAATCCGATGACCCATGCCCATTCAAAGGGGGCAGTTAGAAAGGAGACCAGTTCACTTTGTATATAAATGGATTTAATAGAATTTCTCTTGCATCTTAACGCAACGCGTAATACGGTTCGCGCTTGTGAGGAGAGAGAGCATGTCGAAGTCTATTATTCATTTGAGTTGGTTTATTATTGCGGCTGGACTGTTCGTTACCTATGGTTGCGGACCCGCAGAACCCGTCACGTCATCAGTCACATCCTGTGTGGCTGGTCAGGGGTACAGTTCAACCTATGGCTGTTTAAGTATCGGAAGTTGTCAAAGCGGATATGGAATGTACGGCAATCAGTGTGTGCCGCTGACCACTTCAGGTGTATCGGGTAGCTGCGTTGCTGGACAGGTTTACACGCAGTACGGATGTTTAAGTCAGGGGAATTGCCAAGCCGGCGCAGGCTGGTACCCACAAACAAGTCAGTGTGTTCCAGGTTCGATCAATAATTATCAGCAACAGTGTCCAGTTGCTGGCCAAGTTTACACGCAGTACGGGTGCTTAACCCAAGGCAGTTGTCCAGCTGGTGAAGGTTGGTATCCACCCAGTGCTCAGTGCGTTTCTCCGACTGGTAGCAATCAACAAACATGTGCCGCTGGGCAGGTTTACACACAGTACGGATGTCTAGGCCAAGGCAGCTGTAGTGCGGGATATGGTCTTTACAATCAATGCGTTTCACAAACGGGTTCTTACGGTCAGCAACAATGTCAGGTTGGCCAAGTTTACACGCAATACGGATGCTTAAGCCAAGGTAGCTGCCCAACTGGACAGGGTACTTACGCAAGCTGTGTTCCGCAATCAGTCGGCGGTTACGGCGGATATGGTAGCGGAGCAGGAACATATCCAGGTGGTCCCGGTGGTTTTCCACCACAAGGTGGCGGTACTTATCCAGGTGGTCCTGGCTTTCCACAGGGTGGGCAACCACAAGGTGGTGGCGGTGGATTTTACTTCGGTTGGTAAGTGACCACGCTCCTCAAAAAAAATTATGGGCGCTTCTTTTGGAAGCGCCCTTTTTTGTTTTCGGTGATGACAAGACTAGTTCGTTAACAGGAAGTTCGCGCGGCGATTCTTTGCATTTGCTTCTTCCGTATCCGCATTGTCTAAAAGTTTTTCTTTTCCGTAGCTAATTGTCGATAAACGTTTTTTTGAAATTCCATGATCGATCAAAAACTTCTTCACAGAAGCAGCACGTTTTTCGCCCAAAGCTAGATTGTACTGAACGCTTCCTCGTTTATCACAGTGCCCTTCAATTTGAACGGTTCGTCCTTTAAGTGTTTTTAATAAAGCGACATTTTCTTTTAATGTAGCTTTCTCTTGATTGCTGAGCGTGTATTCATCATAACCAAAGTGAATCGTCTTCAGTCCCAAAGCATTATTGGAATCGGAGTCGAGTGCTTTTTTTCCGGAATCGATTTCGGTTGATTGAACCAGATCTGGTTTAGTTTTCTGATGAGCGCAACCAGAAAAGAGAGCAATGGCAATGACAGCAAAAGAGAGGGTTATATTTTTCATATGTATAAAATTTTAGGCTTGGGTGGACTTTTATAAAAATATATATTATTATGTAAATGTATATATTAAATATATGTATAACTTTAACCATCTTTACTATTTCTATGAAACTGCCCGAATGGGAAGTGTGACCGGAGCTGCAAAATCAATCGGAATTCAGCAGCCATCGCTTACGATTCAGTTGCGGCGCTTAGAAAACGAACTCAAAATTCCACTGTTTCGAAAAGTCGGACGCGGCATTGCGTTGACGGCAATGGGTGAAAGTGTTTTTTCTATTTGTCGTCGAATCTTTGAACCGGCACACGAATTAAAATTGGTGACTGAAACGCAAGACCATGCAAAACCGACTAGTTTAAGATTGGGTGTTTCGTCTGATGTTGAACGCCCGTTTATGGTCGATCTGTTGGGGGACGCCAGTCGTTCACTGATGGAACAAGGGCAACCCTACATGCTTTTAAAATCCGATACCCATGACGTCTTGATCCAATTAATGAAAGAAGGTGTTTTGGATGCCGTCGTCAGCACCCGTGCCGACTATTCCCCGAACGTCGATTTGCTTGGGAAACGTGAAATGGAAGTGGGAGTCGTCACCAGCGGTAACCAGAAGAAGGTGGGTGACGAAGAATTGTTATTGAAGCAAGCCATTTGGGCGTTGCCGACCGAGGGTAGCCGATTGCGTGAAGAAGTGAATTCCTATTTCGAAAGAAAGAAGATTACCCCGATCATTGGATTTGAGTCCGACGTTTTGGCGTCAGTGATTCGAGCTGTCGTAGATGGGTTCGGGTATTCTGTGTTGCCTCTTCAATACATTCAAACTGAAATGAAACGCGGCACCATTCGTGTGATTGGAAAAAAAGGATCCACTTGGAAGCACTGTCTTTGGTTGATGTCTTTAAGACCGAAAAGAAGCTCGTTTGCAGTGGCCGCTTTGAATCAGGTTTTTTTACGAGCATAATAATGTAGATGGGTCTTATTTTAAAAAAAATCCAAAGCGGCACTCGAAAACTAACAAACATCGGTAACTTTCCATTCTGGTGCGCGGGTGCAGTGACAGGATTGGCTGCATCTGGATATGCCCTTGTTTTCAAATATGCCGCAAACTATGGACATACTCTTTTTTTGAATTCACCGCGATTGTGGTGGGGCATCGCACCGATTCTGTTTTTTTGCTCAGTATATCTGGTCAAGCGCTTTTCACCTGAAGCAAGTGGCAGTGGGATTCCGCAGGTTATGGCCTCGATCTTACACAGTGAAAATTCAGATTCGACATGGCTGAACCGTTTGTTGGGATTAAGGGTCGCGATGGTTAAAGTCGCAAGCTCGTTATTGGCTGCATTGGCAGGCGGTACGATTGGGCGCGAAGGTCCGACCATTCAAATTGGTGCAAGTCTTTTTACATGGATCGGAAAAAAGATGAAAAGAGACCTGACGGCCGAAGAACGTCAGGCTTTTATTTTAGCTGGTGGTGCAGCTGGACTGGCTGCTGCTTTTAACACTCCACTGGGTGGAATTGTTTTTGCGATCGAAGAACTTGCCCGCGATGCGTTTCGCGCATTTCGCACTTCTGTTTTGTTGGGGGTGATCGTGTCGGGTGTTGCCGCCCAATGGGTACTGGGATCGTATCTTTATTTGGGAAAACCGGAATCTCTTCATGTCGATTGGATTTCAATTGGTTTTTCACTTTTATTGGGCGCCAGTGCGGGTGCTGCAGGGGCGGGATTTGGTCGTGTGTTGTTTTACTCGATGGGCAAAGTGAATCATTTGTCGTCAAAGATCGGCATGCTTGGAGTGTTTATCTTATTGATGTTGATTACCGGGGCATGCGCCTTTTTGACAAAGGGAGATAGCTTAGGTCCCGGGATCGAGCAAATCACCCATCTATTGCTGAATCAACAGTCGATTGAGTGGTGGATGATCCCGTTAAGATTTATTTCTACTGTTACGTCCTATCTTTTTGGCAGTGCAGGTGGAATTTTTTCGCCGTCGCTGACGATCGGTGCCGAAATCGGACGTTGGATCGCGGAACTTTTAAGGCTCAACGCAAATGATTCGTCCTTGTTTGTCATGCTGGGCATGGTGGGGTTTATGAGCGGCATGAGTTACGCGCCATTTACTTCGTTGGTGTTGGTTTTAGAAATGACGGATTGTTCAAACGCTATTTTCCCGATGATGTTAAGCGCGGTCACTGCACTGGAAGTGGCCCATCTGATTCATCCGCATTCATTCTATGAGCGCGCGAGTCGGCGTTATCTGCACTGATCCCATCTGATTGAGATCATCTTATTTTTGGCTGCTGCTGCATGTATGAGTTTAATCTATTGTCTTCTGAATACCCTAAGAAGCAGGATGCGAAGCTGAGGTGCGCATGGATGCGCCGGGTATTCAGAAGACAATAGATTAAACTCATACATGCGGCATTCAAAGTCTTAAATGATCTCAATCAGATGGGATCAGTGCAGATCCAGGCGCTTATACGCGGCCATGTCACGGTCGGAAACGCCCGAAGAATTTCCATGGGCAAGATTCCATTCATTGCAAACAAACCATGATCCTGCTGTTGCAGATTCGACGCGCATAAGAAGGATTAGGCCCAAAGCTATATTTGCGTAAACAAGCCGTGAAATTTTTTGACCGCTCATTGTGTCGCCCATTTGCGCCGCGATCGGCACGAAAGACCATGGCAACAAAATCCAAAAGGTGTGTGCTGAGGCACCTTTGCCAGAAAACAGAAAAAGAAACATGCTTAGAATGGGCACCCACGCAAGCCACATCCAACGTGCATCACGGGACTTGACCAGCCGCCAAGTGCCTTTGATTTGAAAAAAAATAAGCAAACCGCTGGCACCCAGTGCACAGGCCGTTAGAATGATCCAAATCATGGGCGTTTCTTGAAATGCACCTAGATAACCGTGACCGGGTTTTAGGAATCGAACAACGTCAGCAGTGGGGAAGCTCCAAAACCGAAAGATTCCTTTCAGTAAATCCTGCCAAGAATCCCAACGAAAACTGACGTTCTTTGTAAGCCAAGAATGGGTTTCGGAATTTGAAAGCTTTTGGATAATCCAAGGAACAATAGAAACGGATCCCAACAATGAACCCAGGGCCAACGGAATGATGCGTGGAAATTCCCGGCGCAAACGGTATCCTAGTGCAGCAGCTAAAATTAAAATGACAAACGATAAGTGCAATTGCAAAACCGCCAATATACAAAATCCTGTCCAAAAATCGCGTTGACGAGCAAGACGTGGATTCAACCATGCGGCAAAAAAAAGGCAGCTCAAGCACAATGCATAGCTAGGGTTCCAGACTTCTAGTTCGGGAAGCACCCAGGGGGTTAGCGCGATCAGTGCGCTGAGAGGGATTTTTGAGCAATTCGGAAACGTGTCTTTTAAGCTTTGATACACAAGAAAAAGAGATAAATGAGTTGCACACGCCAGCAGGACCGCAGCGCCACTTAAAAATCCGTGGCTGAAAAAAATGGAAACTCCCAATAAAATATTTTGAAGCGCGCCGGGCATGACCGTGCCGCTGCTATCGACCACCGCGCCCGTCACGCCCAAATGTCCACCGATGTACCAATCCAAAGCCTGTTGATACAAACGGAAAACATCATCAGAAATGGGGCGCGCCAATGCAAAAAAGATTTTCAATGCAAGACCGACGATCCAGATCGTCCAAACTATCGCAGTGTGTCTGTTTTTTAAGTCCCCAGTTTCATTGTGTTTGTGCACTGCAGCTGCGCTCATTTTTATACTTTTAACCTTTTTATGTTTTTAAACCTAACATCCGTGATACGCAAAAGCGAAGAGTGAGATTGTTTTGAACAGAGGGGGATATTCAATGGGTGGGATCGGCCTTATTGCGTTCTTTTCGTGCATTTTTTTAGCTCAACCGGCATTTTCTGATGTCGAATTGGTACAAAGTGTTCCGTTGGAAACGGATCTAACCGTACCGGGAATTCCAATGACTCAAGATGTTTGGCTTCAAATGGTACAGAACGCCAAGTCCACCATTGATCTGGAACAATATTACATGAGCCCTGGCGATTCTTTGCAGCCGATTCTTCAAGCCATTGAAGACGCGGCCACGCGCGGTGTCCATGTTCGAATGTTGTTGGATGCTTCGTTTTTGAAAACAAATTCAACGGGACCCACACAATTTTTGTCGAATCCCAATATCGAGGTCCGCAGCATCGATTTTTCTGCGACGGGCGGCATCCAACACGCGAAATACATCGTGGTGGATGGAACGGATATTTATTCTGGCAGCGCAAATTTCGATTGGTTAGCTTTAAGTCACATTCACGAAGTGGGCCTGCATATTACCGATGCACAACTTGGGGCAAAAGTTGAATCAATCTTTAATCAGGATTGGCCAAATGGCCTAGCTTTAACTCCACCGAATTCAAGCTCCACACAATCGCCTGCAGTTTGCCAAAATTTGATTTTCCCGCAGTTTCATCAGTCGACCTTGACATCATTTGCGGATGATTCTGGCCTACAAATTGTTGCGTCGCCGATGGCGGACGCTGTGTCTGGAATTCCAGATACGCTTGCGTCTATTTTGCAGCTGATGTCCAATGCGCAAAAGACGATTCAGATTCAAGTATACGAATACTCCACAACGCCGTTTAACGGCGGTTCACCTTGGAAAGATCTAGACAATGGAATTCGCGCGGCTGTGGCGCGTGGGGTGCAAGTGCAAATGATTGTCGATGCGACCGTCATGCGCAGTGGTAAGAAAGATCTGCAAGCACTGGCGAAGTTGCCGAACGTCAGCATCACTGCGATCACGATTCCGCAGTGGTCGGGCGGACCGTTGCAATATGCACGCTTGATTCACAGCAAATACATGATTGTCGACGGAGCATTGGGATGGGTTGGTAGTGAAAATTGGATCGATACTTATTTCACCGGTTCCCGAAATGTTGGGACGATCATCAATTCTACAAACTTGGCACAAGGTCTGAATTCAATCTTTACTACGGTATGGAACAGTCCTTATGGAGTCGCAGTAAAATAAAAACGTTTTCGGCTTTATTTATTTTTTTGTTAGGCGGCGGTTTAAGCGCCAAAGCCGATAGCCGTCAACCTGCGCCGGGTTTTTACGTGAATTCTGAGCAAACCCCAGTGTTTACGTTGGTGCGGGATGCGAAAAAAACGCTGGACATCGAAATCTATCAAATGGAAGACGCAGATTTTCGTCAAGCCATTCGCAATGCTTTGAAAAGAAAAGTCCGCGTTCGGGTCATCAAGGAACCCGATCCGAACGGGGATCCCTGCAAAATTTTTGAAGCAAACGGATTGAGTGACGAGGCCACTTGTCTTGATCAAAAAAAACTAAAAAGTGAAATCATCGCGTCTGGTGGAAGTTACATTCCGTACAACAAGAATGAATTTTGTCCTTCGCCGCATGATGCGTGTTTTTTGCACGGTAAAATGGTCGTTGCGGACGGATATCTTGATAACAAAATTGTTTTGCTGAGTACGGGAAATTTTAACAGCAGCAATTTGTGCAACTTGAAGCGCAATCCAAAAAAATGCAACCGCGACTTTTCGATGGTTGAACAAGATCCAAAAATTGTGGATTTCCTGCAAAAGGTTTTTGAAAAAGACTTGCAAGCAAAAAAGTACGATCTGAAATCGATGATGGATAAAGGAAAAATCGGAGATCGTCTGACGATCAGTCCTTATTCTGAAGAACCGTTGGTTCGTTTAATTGACGGTGCAAAGAAATCGATTCGCCTTGAAAATCAATATGTGTACGAACATGGCTTGGTCGATGCGTTGACTAGGGCCAGCCGCCGCGGGGTTAAAGTCGACATGATTGTGGCGTCACTTTGTAGTTTTGGTTATCCGAAGAAAAAAGACGTTAAGAAAGACGAAAAACTTTTTGGCGAATACGACGATGCCGGGGTTCATGTCGAGATGTTGCCAACACAGTTTAAGATCAATGGCAAACCAGGATACATGCACGCAAAGGCAATGGCGATTGACGATCAGATCGCGTGGGTTGGATCGACGAATGGTTCGAAATCCGCGACCATGAATAATCGCGAATTCGGAATGATCTTTTCAAATCCAGTTTGGGTGAAAAAATTAAACTCCACCATTCAAAATGATTTTAAGTCGGCAGATATGGAAACCTGGCGCGAAAGCATTCGCTGTAAAAAAGACGACCCGGATTTAATAGATCGTTAAAGGGAACAACCGACGTTTGCAATAACGGTACTGCCTCTAAACCAAAGCCAAATATGTTTGATATTGCCGCTGGCTGAAGTAGCGGCGTATTTTTTATTTGTACCCGTGCCAACTAATACAAGTACAATTCCATTTTCTGCTTTCAAAGCTTTTACTGCATAGCCAGTCGTACTATCGGTAAGAACGGTTTTTGGGGTGTCGGTTTTTAAATCGGCAACGTTCAGAGTGAACGCATTTGAAGCGGACAGGCTTGCCGAAATATGATCCTTGTCTTTTCCTATCGTGCCCGTGCACTGAAGTGAAAGATCAGCCTTTAAGATATTTGTCGTTGGTGGATTGAGCAGGTCACATTGTCCAACAAAAGACTGGCCTGGTTTTTTCACGTAGATTTTTAACTGTGACAAACCTTCTATGGTCGCGTCGGCAGCTGAAATGTACCCTTTTTTTCCACCTGAATTCGTAAGCGTATCCAGGCGAAGGGTGGGCGCACTGTTTAAGGTGTCTGGCGAGGCCTCAATCGTTCTATTGTTCACGGCCGGGTCGACTAGTTCCTTGATCTTTTGTGAGGTTAAATCGCTAAACGTAAAGTTTACCGGACTAGCGTCGTTGAGGCTGAGGTCCGTCGACCCATCACCCGTTGCGGCCTTGCAAGTCCATGATTCACTTGGTGGGGGCGCGGGCAATGGCTGTGTGGCTGGTTGAGTTTTTGTGGATGCCTGCGTGGATGAAGTCGTCGTCACGGTTGTGTTCGTATCCGTGCTTTTTCCGGCCGGCATATTGTGCGCATTTGAAACCTGTGATTTCGTTGCGCCACCGCACGCAGCTAAAAAAGATACGGCGACTGAAATGATAATGGTTTTTGCCCGGATTTCGGTCATGGTCGCGTCATTTTTTGGTATTCGATAGATAAAGTCAACTAAAAAAAATTGTATTAGAAATTAAATGAGAGTGATTGAGAACGAAAGCTCCGCAGGTGTGATTTGTCAGTCATGAATTGTCTTGTCATGCAGAAACAAAAAAGCTAATTTCGTTTGAACTTCACACACTTCTGAATAAAACGTGGTGCTAGTGGTTTTTTTGACCAACTGGTGATCAGAGGTGGAGGGTAAACCGCGGTTTCAATGGGCGCTTCTTATTCTAGAAGACTACGCTGAAATCTTGTTTACTCGAAAAATTAATCGCAGACGCGGGTAAGAATCCGCAATGCACAAAACGCAATTGCGGTTGACCCGCAGTGCCCAAAGCAGAGGTAAGAATGCCAAGTGTAACGATGAAAGACATGTTGGAAGCCGGTGTCCATTTTGGTCATCAAACGAACCATTGGAATCCGAGAATGAAGCCTTATGTCTATGGTGCTCGAAACGGAATTTACATTGTTGATTTACAACAAACAGTCGAGCGCACACGCCTGGCTTGCGAATTCATTAAGAAGATCGCTTCTGAAGGAAAAAAAGTTTTATTTGTTGGCACTAAGAAACAAGCAAAAGACGTGATCGAAAAAGAAGCGCAACGCAGCGGAATGTATTACGTGTCCGATCGCTGGTTGGGCGGAATGTTGACAAATTATCAAACTGTGAAGGCTTCGATTGAGCGTTTGAAGAAACACGAAGCGCTAAAATCATCCGCGGGTTGGGAAGATTTGACGAAAAAAGAACAAGCCGGCATTGATCGCGAACTTGGAAAATTGAAAAAGTCACTGGGTGGAATTCAAGATATGAAAAAGCTTCCTGGAGCTATTTTCATCATCGACACCACCAAAGAACACATCGCGATTAAAGAAGCGAAGCGTCTCAGCATTCCGACGGTTGCAGTGGTCGATACCAATTGTGATCCAACAGGAATTAATTACATTATCCCAGGCAATGACGATGCTTTCCGAAGTGTCAGTTTATTTGCTAAAGCAATTGCAGACGCATGTTTAGAAGGCACGCAAATTTTCCAAGAAAAATTACGTGCTGGTGCTTTAGATAAGGCTGCAGCAGCTGAAGCAGAAGAAGGCGAAAAGAAAGTTTCGCGTTTCGAAGGTGACGTCGATCTTTTGGGCGTCGACCAAGCTGACTTGGAAGCAATGAATAAGGAAGAAGAAGAAGTTGTTGTTGTGGCTGGCGCCGCTGGTGAAGCACCTGTAGTCGTTACGGTAGAAGTTCCTGCTGCAGCTACTGTAGAAAAGAAAAAGAAGAAGGAGTAGAAGATGAGCACCATTTCTGCTGAACAAGTCCAAAAACTACGCGAACGCACTGGCGCCGGAATGATGGATTGCAAAAAGGCGCTGACTGAAAATTCGGGCGATTTTGATAAGGCCGTAGATTACCTTCGCAAAAAGGGAATTGCGTCTGCCGCAAAAAAGGCCGGTCGTGCGACTAAAGAAGGTTCGGTTAGCTGTTACATTCATGGCGAAGGTCGCGTCGGCGTCCTGGTCGAAGTGAATTGCGAAACCGATTTCGTGGCGCGCACTGAACAATTCAAAACATTTGTACGCGACATTGCCATGCACATTGCAGCGGCAAATCCTTTGTATGTGACACCAGAACAAGTTCCGGCGGACGTCGTCGCAAAGGAAAAAGAAATCGCGATTGCACAAATGCAGGCACAAAATAAGCCCGCAGCTGTGTTAGAAAAAATTGCTGAAGGCAAGATTCAAAAATTCTTCGAAGAAAACTGTTTATTGAAACAAGGGTTTATTAAAAACCCTGATCAAAAGATCGAAGACTTGTTGAAAGAAACGATCGCAAGCCTGGGTGAAAACATCGCCATTCGTCGTTTCTCGAAGTTTGTCTTAGGCGAAGGCGTGGACGGAGAATAAACTTCATGCCAAAAAGGGAACGATTCAAAAGAGTGCTTCTTAAACTTTCTGGCGAAGCGCTTGCAGGGGATGCTGGCTTTGGAATCGATACCGATGTTTTGGAATCGGTTGCTGCGGAAATCAAAAACGTACGTGATGGCGGTACTGAGGTTGCGATTGTCGTGGGCGGCGGAAATATTTTTCGCGGCGTTCGTGGTGCGACCGAGGGAATGGATCGCGCATCTGCTGACTATATGGGGATGCTGGCAACCGTATTGAATTGCATTGCTTTGCAGGATGCTCTTGAACGACAAAACGTTCACACGCGCGTTCAATCTGCCATTGAAATGCGCGCGATCGCTGAACCCTATATTCGTCGAAAAGCTGTACGCCATCTAGAAAAAGGCCGAGTGGTCATTTTTGGTGCGGGTGTCGGTTCGCCTTATTTTACGACCGATACAACGGCCGCATTGCGTGCGATGGAGATGAATTGCCAAGTTCTGTTGAAGGCGACCAAGGTTGACGGAATTTACACGGATGACCCAAAGAAAAATGCCAAGGCGACCATGTTTGATGAAATTACCTATATGGATGTTTTGCAAAAGGGTTTGAAGGTAATGGATTCCACGGCGATTTCGTTGTGCATGGATAATCGATTGCCAATTATTGTTTTTAATTTGGGTGAAAAGAATTCGCTAACGAAAGTTGTTTCCGGTGAACGCATGGGAACGATGGTTTACGCGAACTAAACGCTAGTAGGAGATGTCGTTATGGCAACAGCAATGGATACGATGATTCAGCAGATGGATAAGACTCTTCAAGTGTTGCAAAAGGAACTGTTGAAAGTGAGAACCGGTCGGGCATCGACCGCGTTAGTCGATCACCTGCATGTCGATTATTACGGGTCACGAACGCCGATGAATCAGGTGGCGAACATGACAACGCCTGACGCGCGCACGATTCAAATTGTCGCGTGGGAACCGGCCATGTTGTCCGTCATCGAAAAAACAATTCTAGAGGCGAACATTGGTTTTACCCCGCAAAATGACGGAAAAGTAATTCGCATTTCGATGCCACCAATGACAGAAGAACGTCGTAAAGAATTAGTCAAAATGGTGAAAAAAATGGGCGAAGATGCAAAAGTTGCGATCAGAACCCATCGCCGTGACGCCAACGAAGAAATAAAAAAACAAGAAAAAGCTAAGTCAATTTCTGAAGATGATTCGAAAAAGACTCAGGAACAAATTCAGAAAAAAACCGATGAAAAAAGCGCCGAAGTGGACAAGATCATCGGCTCCAAAGAAAAAGAAATCATGACCGTCTAGGCGGGGTGGTGTCTTCTTTGCAACTCAACACAGAACCGATCAATCCCACGATTCCGCGACATGTTGCCATCATTATGGATGGAAATGGTCGTTGGGCTAATCGTCGCGGTCACGCGCGCTTTTTTGGACATGTGCGTGGAACTGAAAGAGTTCGTGAAATTGTTGAGGAAGCCATTCAGCTGGGCGTGGATGCTCTTACTCTTTATGCTTTTTCTACAGAAAACTGGAAACGCCCAGAAGACGAACTGAGCATTCTGTGGAAATTGCTATTAAAGCATTTAAAACGTGAACGCGAGCACATGCAGAAAAACAATGTTCGTTTGCGCGTGATGGGGGAAGTCGATCGTTTGCCTGCAGAGGTGCAGCGTCAAGTCGCCGTGACAATGGACATGCTCAGCGCCAATACAGGCTTAGTTGTCACATTTGCCGTTTCATATGGATCGCGAAGGGAAATTACGGCTTCGGCAAAAAAGATAGCGCAGGCGGTTGCGTCAGGTGGATTGCGTGTTGACGAAATCGATGAAAATGCTGTGGCAAAGTATCTTTGGACAGCCGACATGCAAGATCTTGCCGATGTTGATTTGTTGATTCGAACCAGTGGCGAAATGAGGATTAGTAATTTTCTTTTATGGCAGTCAGCTTATGCCGAGCTTGAATTTGTCGACGAATGTTGGCCCGATTTTACGCGGGAACGATTTCGTGATGTGATTGTAAAATATGGGAAAAGAGAGCGCCGCTATGGCGGGATCCAAAAGTAATTTTTTATTGCGCGTTTTAACTGCGGTTATTGGAATACCAATTGTCGTTGCGATTCTGACTATTGGTGGCGTCGAAGGTTCTGCATTTTTTGCGTGGGTTATTTCGACCCTGATGTTGCTAGAGTTTTGTTTGATCGTTTTGGGTAAGGTTGCTGTCAGTGAAATCGTGCTGATCTTAATTGCGAATACGGTTTTTCATTTGATGTCGTTGTGGGTTGGACAAACTTTTTTTGGGCTGCCATTGGTCATGTCAGGATTCTTTTTCTTTTTCTTGATGACGCTTGTTGCAGTTCATTATTCGACAGAACACAAACCGACCGAACAGCTGTCGCGACACTTGATGGCGTCTTTTTTCGGTTGGATTTATTGTGGAGTTTTACCTCTTTTTGTTCCAGTTATCCGCGCGCAGGAAAACGGTTCTTTTTGGATTATCTTAATGTTCGTTTTGGTTTGGGCGACGGATATTGGTGGATACATTTTCGGAAAAACCATTGGCAAACATGGTCTTTATCCAGAAGTCAGTCCCAAGAAGACTTGGGAAGGTGCAATCGGTGGAATCGTTCTGTCATGGATTGTGTGTGCCGTGGCAAAGCACTTTTTTATGAATTCAATGAATTGGTTTGATGTCATTGGGTTGACACTGGCAATCAGTGTTTTCGCCCAAGTGGGCGACCTTTGTGAAAGTGTCATCAAACGGTCATTTGATGTTAAAGACAGCGGCGCGATTTTACCGGGACATGGCGGATTTCTCGATCGATTTGATGGGGTTTTGTTTGCTCTACCTATAATGTATGCGTTTTTACGCCTGTTTCAGATGACGTAACGTCGTCCGCATCGTGATAAAATAGAGAGTATCGGTACGCCTGAAGTACTGTCGATGTAGCAAAAATGATAAGGAAAAATCTGTGATCTCAGTCATTGGCTTCTTGGTAGTTTTAGCTCCGTTAGTGATCGTCCATGAATTCGGACACTTCCTAATGGCCAAATTGTTCAACGTGAAAGCCGAAGCTTTCTCGGTTGGATTCGGGCCCGTGATTTTTCAGCGAAAATTCGGCGAAACGGATTTCCGCGCGTCGATCATTCCATTAGGCGGTTATGTGAAATTGTTGGGGGAAGACCCAACTCGCGAAATGACCGACGAAGAGAAAAAACGTGCGCTACACACCCAAGCGCCGTGGAAAAGATTCTTTATTTTTTTCGGCGGACCTCTTTTTAATTTTTTATGGGCAGCCTTGGTGTTCATGGTGATGATGTTGATCGGTGAACCGCAGGTTTCTTCTGTGATCGGTCGCGTTGTGCCAGATAGTCCTGCGGCCGTAGCAGGTTTAGTTGCAGGCGATCAAGTGATCAGCGTGGGTGGCAAGCCTGTTCGAAAATTTGAAGAACTGGTGCAAGAAGTTTCCGATCGCCCGAACTCGAGTGTTCCCCTTGAAGTCCTGCGCGATTCGAAAACTGTTGTGCTTTCTGTTCATACCGATTCAGAAGATGGCTACAGCATTTATGGTGAAGAAAAACGTGTTGGCGCAATTGACGGGATCTTCGCAAATTCAAGAAATACAAGATTAGGCATTTCTGATCCTGCAAGCGTCGCGGCCAAAGCTGGACTCAAGACCGGGGACGAAATCACTGCGATCAATGGAACGGCAGTGAAGTCATGGGAAGAGATTGAAAAAATTGAACCACAACTTTCAACCAACCCTGTGGAACTAAAAATTCACTCGGCCGATAATACAGACCGAACGGTCAGCTTTGCTTTGCCTAAAAAGGGCGTCGCAGATCGTTTAGCGGCAGTGGGCATACATTCGATCGAATTATTCGTGGAAAAAGTGGTTTCGGGTTCGCCAGCAGAACACTCAGGAATGCACGCGGGCGATCGCCTAATTTCTGTTCAAGGTGTTGCCGTTCAAAGTTTCTTAGACCTTAAAATCAATATTCAAAAAAACGGCGAAGCACAGGGACTGGTGAAGATCGATTTTGAGCGCGAAGGAAAAATCCAAGAAATCAGCATTGTTCCAACGGGCACAACTGAACGTGATCCTTCACTGAAAAAGCGCACTCAATTTACGGTTGGAATCATGCCGTTTCAAAGTTTGAATGAACCGGTCACATTCATTGAACGAGTGACGAATCCATTCACATTGGTGTGGAGAGGCTTCGACCGAATGTTTGAACTTTCTGCCCGAAATTTCATTTCGTTCGGAAAAATGCTAACTGGCCAGGTTTCGGTAAAGGGCCTAGGTGGACCGATTTCCATTGGCAAGCTTGCGGGGGATTCGCTGACACGTGGCTGGATCGAATTTTTACGGATGATGGCATTGTTGTCCGTTGGGTTAGGTGTTTTGAACGTCTTACCGGTACCCGTTTTGGACGGCGGTCACATTTTGTTGCTAGTGATTGAAGTGATTCGTGGTCGTTCTTTGTCCATGCGACAGCTGGAGATGGTTCAACGCGTGGGCTTGGCGATGATCATGTTGTTAATGATGATCGCGATGCGAAATGACCTAAGCCGATTGCCGATATTTAACTAATCCTGATTCGACCGGCTAATTTATGAATTCACAGGTTTTACCCCAGAAAATCATCGGATGGGACACTTCGTCCTTAAACGGTGTCATCGTCGCGGGGGAATGGACAGATCAATCCTTCCGGGTCATTGAAACCATCCGACCTTCACTTCAACGATCCAGCCATTCTGAACGTCTGTTGTGGGCGATTGATTCTGTTTTAAAGTCTTGTGCCTGGAAAATAGAAGACGTCGATGGCATTGCTGTGGGCGTGGGTCCCGGGTCGTTCACTGGCATTCGCATTGGGTTAGTGACCGCGAAAACACTGGCACAAGTTTTGGGAAAACCCATTTATCCCATTTCAAGTTTGGCATTATCGGCGCGCCCAGCTGCGCGCACACTCCACAAGACTGGACATTCAATTCCGGTTTTGGCCACGTCAAATGCAGCAAAAGGTGAACACTACTTTTTAATCGGAAAGAATGCCGAATCAATTTTGAATTGCATTCACCCACAGACCCACGATTTTACGGGACTATGGTCACCCGATGGAGTGGAAGGCGTTGGAACGGTTCACGAGGTGGCAAAGGCTTTTGAGCAGTCTGCCGAGCATGCGGTTGAGGTGGCTGTTTTGGATGGTGATCTTAAAAAATTGCTGCCAGAAGCCATTCTTTCACGACAAATACCACAAGATTTGAAATTTGAAGCACTAGGACAGGATCTGATGGAAATGGCGTGGCAGCTGTTTCGTCGTGGTCTTTTTTGTCGATTCGACTCGGTTCATCCACGCTATCTAAGGGATTCTGATGCTGAGGTGCGCCTGAAAAAAGGGATTATTGCGCGAGCACCCCTTTCGCCATCGTAGGTTATTCAGTATGATGACGACATGCGGAAGATTTATCTTCTCCCTAACCTGATCACCACAGCGAACCTGGTTTTTGGTTTCAGTTCGATCACCTTTGCTGCGCAAGGTGACTATGTGCGTGCGTCGTGGCTGATTATTGCGGCAGGGATTTGTGATTTACTGGATGGGCGAATTGCACGGTTGGCCCGCGCGACATCAGACTTTGGAGTTCAATACGATAGTTTGTCGGATTTAACGTCATTTGGGATTGCCCCGGCTTTTTTGCTTTATACGCATTCGCTTAGGCAATTTCCAACCTTAAGCATCGGAATCGGTTTGTCGGCGTTGTTTGCGGTGTGCGCGGCATTGCGTCTGGCCCGGTTCAATGTGTCTGTTGAAAATCCTATCAAGGTGCGCAAGGGGTATTTTCAAGGTTTGCCATCGCCGCCTGCGGCGGGGATGGTTGTGACCGCAATTTTATTCCAAGATGACACTCATTTTTTCGAGACCTATTTTTTTCATTGGGTTTTGCTGGCGATCGGCGTCCTTTGTGGATTGCTGATGGTCAGCTCGATCCCATTTCCATCTTTTAAAGAATTTCGATGGCGATCCAAAGGGGGATTGCCATTTTTGGTTTTAGTGTTGGCGGTGCTGATTATCACGCTCCAACAACCCGCAAAAACTTTCTTTCCCGTAGGATTGTTGTACTTGTTCGGGAGCGTGGTTTGGTCGGCCTATATTTGTTGGCGCAAACCTCAGGATCCTAACGGACTGGTGCAATGAAGCATGCCGCTCTTTTTTTGAGCACGTTGTTTTTTTCGAATCTTTCTAACGCGACTGTTTTATTTAATACGCCAGGACCGTTTACGCAGAATCAACTGGGCGCCACAGGGTTTGAGTTTTATTTTGCAGGACAAAATGGCGCGACTACAAATGTCTTGCCGGTGAATGGCGCGGTGGTTGACGTCAATTACCCCGTGTATGACACCAGCAACGGCAATTCGATCATTTATCTAGACGTTTCATCTGACAGCACATTTTCACCAACAACAACGGGACAGTCGTTAGTGGTTACGTTGGCAGATTCAACGGGTGTGAATCCGATTTCGCTGACTTATGCGGGTCCAGCCAGCAGTGGGAATCCAACAACATGCAATGGTTGCCAATCGGGCACGCAGTCGGCTGTTTACATTCAAGGCCAGGTCCTAAGACTGGGGTTTTCGCTGACGCAACTTTGCCAAGCGGTCACGACCACGGGTCTGTGTAGCGGTCAGGCTATTATTGATCCAAGCACGGCAAGCCCTAAAACGTTGACTGCAGATATTTCAGCCTATTTTGGTTACACACTGAATGGCGGAACGCTTGGCCCATTGGCAAACAGTGGCGAAGCAGGGGTAGATGTTGGCGCTGCAACGATCGGAATTACGGCCGAGCCACCAGAAATAACGGCCGTTTGCACGGGTGTACCGCCGGCACAATATTATTTTCCAGGTGATGGGCAAATTAATTTTATCCCCTCGCCGTTTTCAAACGATGCCGCACAGGGTGTTGATCTTGATCACTATCTGATTCAATTTAGCCGAAATACTTTGCAATCACTTCCGACAGCGTTCACAGATCCCAATACCGAAGTCACCTCGCGTTTTCCGATCGTCAACACCAGTCAAATCATCAGTGGTTTTCAAGACACGACCACGGGGTCCGATAATATCTATAATGCCAATGTATATGTCGTGAATGTTGCCGGAATTATCGCGCCGACTGCAACGGGTGACACGCTTTGTTCTGTCGGTGGAATTTTTTCGGAAAAAATCACGGGCGTTTTAACAAAAAGTCAGTGTTATATCGCCACTGCAGCATTTCAAAGCATGGATCTTTATCCGGTTCGATTGCTGAGAACATTTCGCGATCAAGTTTTGGTCAATCTGCCTTTGGGAAATCAATTGATTCATGCTTACTATGCGTTTTCTAAGGATCGAGCCGTCGAACTTTGGGATTCGCCCAACGCACGCGTGATTGCCCTGCGGGCCGTTTCAAGAATCGAACCGATTGCATGGTGCATGGTGCATATTCCCTTTTTGTTTGCGTTGGCGTTGATGTTGCCGTGGCTGATTGTTTTTCGTCATCGTTTTGTTTTTTTCCTGCTGTTGATTAGTTCAACATCGTGGGGGCAAGACACCTCGTATATTGATCAGCTTAAAAAAACGTTACCGCCGGCGACGGATCAATCCGGCGCGGCCAATACTACGGGCAGTTATACAGAAGATGAAAAGAAAGTATTGGGGCCCGATTCCAGTTCGTCCGAGGGATACAGCGAAAAGTTAAAAAAAAGCCTACCGCCGGCGGACGCTACTGATTCAGCGGACGGCTACACAAAAACAATTAAAACAGAACCCGACACCAAGCCCAGCGTGGTCGAAACGGTGAAAAATGGGACTTATCAAGAACCAAAATTAAAAATCGACAAAGCGATTCACAATGCGATTGGAATCAATGTTGGTATTGTTCCCGGGACAACGGTGAATGCTGGTGGTCCAAATTCTTTTAATACTGTTTATGGAGCGGGTTGGAAACCTGACATCGGACTCCACTATGAATATCAATTGTTTCACAGCGAATGGTTTGGCAGCGTTGGTCTGACCGGAGACACGGGCTTAAGTTTTGCTTCTGGTCATGGTGTTCTTGCTTTTGCATTTAACGGATCGACGGTTTCCCAAACTTCTTTTCAGTTTTACCAAGTTCCCTTGTTGGCGGGAGTAAACTACCGACTCAATGCACTCCGCTACGTTCGGCCATTTGTTGGTGGAAATATTGGTGGAATGACTTATGCGGAAATGCGTTCGGATACCGCTAATTTTAACAGAGGTATTTCGCTCGTTTTTTCTGTTTCGGGTGGTTTATGTTTTTTGATGGATTTTCTGGATCCGCGTAGCATGCGGGACAGTTGGATGGATTCAGGAATCCAGCATGTTTACTTGGTGGCTCAGTATACGTACTTGACGACGCTTGCGGGCATCGTGAACATAGGCCGCAGCGGAGTTTACGGTGGATTCTTATTTGAACTCTGAATCAACGCGGAAGTTTGCAGCTGGGATCGCTTATTTAGGGCGCGGTTACATCGGCTGGCAAACACAGATGAAAGCACCAGCAAAACCAAGCATTCAGGAAATGGTTGAAGAAGTCTTTCATTCCATTCTTTCCGAAAAAACCCGTGTAGTTGCTAGCGGTCGAACAGACGCCGGCGTAAATGCCATCGAGCAAGTGGTGCATTTTCGTGTTCATCAGATGAAGTTCACTCCCGAAATTTTAGTGAACGCATTTAATTCGCGACTTCCTAAAGATATTCGCGTGTTGTGGGTGAAACAGGTTTCGCAGGATTTTCATGCGCAAAGAAGCGCAATTAAAAAACAGTACAGTTTTTTTTACCTTCATGGCCCAGTATACCTGCCGGAATGGCAAAATAGGGCCGTGTGGATGCGGCATCAGTTGGATGTGCCGAAGATGCACGAAGCTGTCCAGACTTTGGTTGGAGAGCACGATTTTAAAGTTTTCCAGGCGTCAGGCGCCGACCCAAAGAAATCGACCGTCCGGACGATCTTTGAGGCCGATTGCACTTCTTTGCCACTATCGGAGTTCCCCCTTTTTACCAGGGACGATTACTGTCTGACCCGAATTCGTTTGGTTGGTAGCGGTTTCCTTAAACAAATGGTGCGAAGCATTGCGGGAACTCTTCGGGAAATCGGCGAAAACAAGCGACCGGTAACGAATTTCATTGACTTGATGCAGTCCCAAAATCGTCAAGCGTTGGGCACTACAGCCCAGCCAGACGGTCTGTGGCTTGAGCGCGTTTGGTACCCATGATACCGTTATTGTTCAAATAAAATTATGGAAACACAAATTAAGTTAGAAGACCTGTCTAGTATTCAAAAAAAGTTTATTGTCACGATTCCCGCAGAACGTGTCGGGAAGACCGTCGAGAAAAAATTTGCGGAAATTCAAAGAACGGCAAAGTTGAAAGGGTTTCGCCCTGGTCATGTGCCGATTAATCTAGTGAAGCAATATTATGCGGATGATGTGAAACATCGCGTGTTGCATTCATTGATCGACGAAGGTTATCGCGAAGCACTGAAGAAGCACCCGTTGCGCGTTGTCGGTGAGCCGAAAGTAGAAGGCGCCACTGATCCTGAACATTTGCACATCCACGATGGCGAAGATTTAGCCTTTTCAGCGACCGTAGACATTGTTCCTGAAGTCGAAGCAAAAGATTATAAGGGCTTGAAAGTCGATAAGGAAAAAGTAGAAGTCTCGGCAGAGGATTTTTTGAAAGCAAAGTCTGCTGTTTTAGATCGCAAAGCAGAACTAGTGCCGGTAACGCGGGCTGTTCGAATCGGTGATTTCGTCGATTTTAAATACGACGGCCAAGTGAAAACCGAACAAGGTTGGGAATCAAAAGCAGAACTTTCTGGAGAACGGTTTTTGGAATTAGGCAGCGGGCAGCTTTTGCCGGAATTTGAAAAGGGAATTGTTGGGGGAAAACCCGGCGAAACCAATTCATTTGAATTTGATTATCCGTCAGAATATTCGGAACAAAGCCTTGCAGGTAAAAAAGCCAAATACGACGTCAGCATTCGGGAAGTCAAAGAAAAACGTCTTCCAGATTTCACGGACGAATTGGCAAAAGAATTTGGATACGAATCTTATTCTGATTTTGAAGCAAAGACCACCGACTATCTAAAGACATCAAAGCAAGAATCGAATGAATCAAAATTCAGAAATGATTTGATGCAAAAACTAGTGGATAAAAACCCGTTTGAAGTTCCACAGTCACTGGTCCTGCAACAAGTGCGTGCCATAGCCGATGACTATGCAGCAGAGCTGCGCCGCTATGGGTTTAATGATCAGATGATTCAAAATGCAGTTATTTCGCAGCTAGAAGACTTTAAGAAACGTGCTGATACGCAAGTGAAGGCCGGAATTTTGTTGGATTCAATCGCTCGAAAAGAAAAAGTTACGCCGACACAACAAGACTTAGATCGAGAACTGACTTTGACTGCCCAAGCGATGGGAATTTCGAATCAAGAACTGAAGCAACGATTGGATCGTTCTGTTCGTGAAAAAAGCAATTTTGAGTTTCGTGTTCGCGAAGAACTGACCATTCAATTGGTCACGCAAAATGCGAAGATTACCGAAGTGAAGGCAAAGCAGGCTTAAGCGCTGCCACGAGTTCCGCTTCTGGTATCCACTTGCGATTCTAAGATCAGCGTATTTAACCAGCGTTCGTGTTCGGGCTTCAGAGTCCAAACTTCAATTTTTTCATGTGTATGCGTTCCGACATGATTTCGAACCCAAAGCGGGCTGGAAGTTGGAATCCACTCCAACGCGGCCATTCCTTTCGGAGAAGCAAACAGAGGCCTTGGCATTCCCTGATCGATGGACATCACCAAAATCGTCGCAGGACAGTGTTCGATGGATGCACGCAAAATATCGATGTCGCCTTCGCGATGGGTTAAGACGCGTGTCAGTTGATCCAGCCATTTTTTCGAATGCAATGGATCGCGAATCAGCAATGTCATCGTAAAGGCTAGGCCAATCAAGATTGCAGATGCAATGATTGCAAACCAGATTGTGGTGCCATCAAAAAGCGACACAGGCTTTGGAAGATTCATCAAGATCCCCCATTGCCCATCGGGAATCTGCATCGCCGTTTCGTTGGGTCCTGGATTCGCGTCGCGCACATCAGAAACATAAATACGAATAGACGGAGGGAAAACACCTTGAACCCAAGCCAGAGGAATCACACGAAACAATTTCGCAGTCCCCACTTTTGGAATTTGAATGTTACGACCTTGAATAATCCAAGGTTCATCGCGTGTCAGGGCCTGATCGATAATCGTGGGTTGAGTCACATCTTGGTTTAAAAAGGATTTTCTATATAACCCAAATGTCGAGTTCGCGCCTGCCAGCCAGTCTAGATCTTCTGCCCAAAGCACGCGGTGGTGCGGGCCTACCACAATCCATCTTGAGTAGTCGTCCTTAGGTGAAATGGCGCTTAATACAGTCTTCAATAGCTCGACCTTGTTTTCATAGCGTTTACCCAGGTCGAAAGATTCAAGCAAACTAGGGTCCCCAGATGCGTGACTTTTAAGCGCAAGGTCGATCATCGATCCATCTAAAAGATTTCGGTCGCGTTCAGAAATAAAATCACTGTCCCTAGTCAGACGATTCCAAAGACTCGAATCAAAATGGCGAACGACAGCTGAAAATGCCGAGTCGTATTTGTTATTCCGAGGAGCGTGCTCCGCCAGGGTCGCAACCTTGTCTAGTTCTTCGATTGCAATAGAAAGCTTTTGATCGTCTTTCACGCGCGCAAGCGGAACAGAAAAACCTTGCTCGATGGATTCTAGCTTATGAATGGGTTCAATCGATTTCGAGATTGCTTCCGTTCGCAGAAACTGACGTTGTTGCGTGATCAAATAGCGATTGTGCAACATGAGCGCAGTCATGAAGGTCAGAAATGAAAAACTCGAAGATGCTAAAAAAATGCGCGTAAATGGTTTCATAGTTAAGTCGGGTCAAGTTGAAATGGATTAAATGCCGTTGAACTAAAATATTTCCAAGCGGTCGCAGCAACGCTGCTTTTTTCTGAAAATTGAAAGGACTGACCTTGAATCGAATAGGGCACGCCGCCATTTGGTTCCGAAAGAATCGCCGCTGGTGCTCGTGAAGGACAGGACACCCGCTGCGTTTTCAAGGCAAGGTCCATCATGAAGGTGCCTTCCATCCACGCGAATTCCGGATTGCTTTGTTGAGCAAGCGATTCTTGAAATCCGTTTCTTTTCAAAAATGTGCGGCAATTAAAGGCAAGGCCTTTGTGAATCCAGTTTTGATCTGTTTTCTTCCATTTTAATAAGGCGGCCCAGGCTTGCGTATCCAGGTAGGTTTCCTCAAAATTCATCTTCTTGGTTGAAACAATCGATCCCGGGGCGAAGTGTTCGCCCACCCAGTGATTTAACAGCGTTTTGCGCATGCGTTCTGCTTGATCGGCATGGGCTTGTTTTACGTCTCCCGGAAGCGTGTCAAACGCTGCAATCCAGTCGATTAGATGTTCAACAGATAGGACTTGGGTCTTGTCCCAAGTCGAATTTGGTTCGTTTACATTCGAAAATTTCGGTCCGAAGAAATCATTTTCTTGAAATGAGTTTTGCTCAAAATAGTGAATTGCAAGATCACGCGTGCTGTCGAATTCGTGGCTTTTATATTTCGCTGAATAGTGATTGATTGCGATCACCATCCACGCGATGGATCCCGAACGGGGTAAAATATTTTCATGTGCAGGATATGAAAAAATCCATGATCCATCTTTTGCCTGCAATGATTTCATCGCACTCAGGATCTGATGAGCCGAATCTTGGTCGCCAGATTGGGTGAAAGTTAAGACGGCCAAGGCTTGGTCGTAGGTATAGAAACGATCGCTTCCAGCATAGCTTTGGGCAAGCGATCCAACGTCCTGTTTATGGAGTTGAAGCTTCAAAAAGTCCAATTCCGACGCACCATATCCAATGCTGTGCGTCAAAATAGCTCCTAAAAAAAGAGCTGACAAGTTTCGCAAACTTAGCTCGTGTTTCATCTGTGACTACCTGTGTCAATTGTATGACGTGGAAGTAGGCGACTCAACTAAATTATTGTACTAGTGTCATAGAAGACACAGTGAACATAGAGGTCTTTGTTCTCGAAGCGCTTTTTTGGCTCAGTATCTATTTTTTGGTCAGTCTTCTTTGGTATTTCGGCATGGCTTTCATCAGTCGGTCCCAAGTGAAGCGAAGCCTTGGTGCCGGCGCGTCCGAACCGAATGGAGTGTTACCCGCAGTTACATTTTTGATTCCAGCGTGCAACGAAAGCGCGATTATTTTACGTTCTGTTCGCGCTTTGCTTGGATTGAATTATCCACTTTTAAAAATCATCGTGATTAACGATGGGTCGTCGGATCAAACGTTTTCAATTCTCAAAAATGAATTTTTGTTATCGAAAATTGACGTGAATCCTCGCGTGCAATTGACACCGACATATCCACGCGATCTTTATCAAAGTGGAACAGAACCCAGACTTCAGGTGCTAAACAAACCCAATTCTGGGAAATCGGATTCATTGAACGTTGGTTTGCAATTTGTTGATACAGAATTTTTTGTGATTTCCGACGCTGACACTGTTTGGGAAGGCGATGCTTTGCGCTGGTTGGTTGGCCCGGTTGTAGGCGCAGACGGCGATAAAATCATTGCTGTCGGCGGCGTCGTCGGTTTGATGAACAGCGAAGGCAATCTGATGTCGCGGTTGCAACTGGTTGAATACGTACGCGCGTTTTACGTTGGCCGATTGTGCTGGAATGATTTCAATGCCGTACCGCTGATTTCAGGTGCCGCTGGTTTGTACCGTACCGAAGTGGCGTTGCAGGCAGGTGGAATTCCATTAGGATCTGAAACAGAAGACTTGGAAATGACTTTTCGTTTGCATGAATATTGTGGTCGTTATCGGCCCGGATATCGTATTTATTTCGTGCCACAAATTGTTTGCCGAACTTGGGTACCGTTAAAGTGGAGCGTGCTGATTCGTCAGCGGCTGCGTTGGCAGCGTGGGTTAGTACAAACAATATTTAAGTTTTTCAGGTTTTCGTTTTCATTTAAGAATTTTTATTTCAGTCTTTTCGTCATTCCATACACCGTTTTGTTTGAAATTTTAAGTGCTCCATTTGAATGGCTTGCAGTAGTTTTGATTTTAATTGGTCGGCATCTTCATTTGCTGACGACGCTAGACGTGGTTTTGATTGCGGTATTGTCTTTGTTGCTGGGATGGACGGGAAGTTTGCTAGGATCTTGGGTCGCTTGGGTCAATCCAGCAACACGCAAGGAATATCATTGGACGACGATCGCTGGGTACTCGATCGTTGAACTTTGTGGATACCGTCAGATTTTGTCACTTGTGCGTTTGTTCGCGGCGTTGACCGCATTTAAGCGCCGGCAAATTAGCTGGCGTTCAGATTTACCAGCTGATTCCACAAATCAAACTAACCGTTGAAATTGTACGAAAGATACTGTTGGTTCGATGTTGATATTCACCTTGTGGTTCGAGAAAAAAACTTCCAGCGATGGGGATTCTTACGCTTAATCCAACTGTCTGTGTATTCAGAATTTCAGTTTCTTCTTGAGTTGGTGCAACTTGAGCTTCTTCACCGATTGCGGTCCACAAACTGACGCGTAAATCGTCTCGAATGAAATAGGTAGCGCGAAACATTCCGCTGATCAGCGCACGACCGCCGGATAGTCCGACAAAATGGACAGCCGCTGGAAAAGCTTTCAACGAAAACAACCAAGATGGCAGGCGATAAGTGTCTATGCCAATGCCAAGTAATCCTAAACTTGCATCAGAATACTGGGAAAATCGCAGAGATCCGATCACTTGTTCTTTGTCTGTGATGTTGTAAGTAAAATAGGGTTCAAGCGATTCTTGAGGCACTACGGTAGCGGAAGGACCGAACGTTGTGGTGACACCGATGGAAAAATTTTTGTATTGTTGGTATTGAAAACCGGCACCGAAATAAAAATTACTAAAACCAAAT
>Ga0206824_10047_pt1 | contig 39752 bp, 31 predicted proteins | sample Alteio_BWOrgCont_82_FD_152874 | JGI IMG/M metagenome (GOLD analysis project Ga0206824, IMG submission 152874) | Enriched cells from forest soil in Barre Woods Harvard Forest LTER site, Petersham, Massachusetts, United States -... | ecosystem: Environmental > Terrestrial > Soil > Temperate forest >...
CAGTTTCGAGTCGGAAATGTACGGATTGAACGCCACTTTCCGCGCGGCCTTGTTGAAGAGTTTAAATTCCTTCATTTCCTCATAAATGCCGGCGAACCGCAGAAAATGAGAAGGGTTCGTGTCGGAAGTGTTCTCGCAGTTCTCGCCCTGTGTAGCGACGGCATCCAATGCTTCTAGCGCCTGCTTCCGGTCTTTCACGGTGAGGACCAGAACGTCCGGGGTCGGAAGTACCTTCGAAGATTTAACTTCAGCCTCGGCTTTCGCGAGTGCGGCCCCTCGGGCACCCTTTCGGAATCCGCGTCCCCATTCGTCCCAACTCGCCTGAAATTGAACCGAGTCTGGCTGGAACGCCTCGTCCGGTACGAACGTCGGGTCCCCCATCTTCTTTTTTAATTCGCCGAACAATCTCGCGACGCGGTAGATCGGTTTGCCTTTGATCTCAAGAATCCCCTTGATCTCGGTTGCGAAATTGCCCTGAAACGTATCTGGGGACTCGACATAGATGTATTTCGCCAGCGAATACTGCGTCAGTGGCTCCAGCTCGAAAAAATCAGTCGACGGCGGCCAATCGAACGGCATTTTTGCCGGATATTCGTCGCGGCTGAAATTCAGCGGGGCGCCGATCGAGCGCAACACATTTTGCACTGTGATCAAATGCCCCATCTCTTCCTTCGCGATACCTAGGATGATCTCTTGCCAACGACGCACATCGTCTTGATGTTTGGCGGGGACCCGAGGGCCGCCGAGCGAGTACGCGGCGTAGAGGTACTGCACCATCAGCGAATGCTCAAGCTCGGCGTCCACGTGCAGCAGGTAGGTGACGTAATCCAGCCCGTCAAATTCCCATGGAAGAACGCCTGCCTTGCTTTTCGAGGGATTCAATCCGCCGAGAAACCGAATCATCGAGGGACGCATGACTAGATCCTTTCGATCTTCTCGAACTGACCGCATCGCCGGAACATACATCCTCAACGGAACACTGGCAAACTGGGTGAGGAGGAACAGACGCCTGCGACAGACTGACTGCCAAAAGAATTGATACGTAGATTGCCTGCATACACACTGTTGCGGAATCGCAGACATTTCAAGCATGCAAGCAAATATTCTTCACTATCTGGGGAGGTTGGCGACGTCTTTCAAGAATCCGTTTTTGATCCACAAACGGCGATGCGCATTCTCAGTTGCTAGTTTTGTTACCAGCGTCCGGCAATCTCTTCGAGTTCCATCGTTCTCTAAGTATGCCTTCGGGAGTTGTGAAGACCTTATTGTTCATGGGTTGGATGTCGGTCGACGAGAAACCATAAATGCGGTTCGACGTTTCCTATCAGGCACGTCCAGCAGGTTGTAGAAATGGGCACACAAGAATTTGGCCGTGTTTCACCGTGCGAGGCAAGCACTCAACACGTGATCGCATTCAAATGGAATCCAAGCCCATAAACGGGCTAGCGTAGTTCGGCTTAAAGCGCATCGGTCCGACACACCGACGCATTTACATCGATCAATCCCACCGACGCAGAGGAGACCATTGTGGGATCAGGTGTGAGGCGCAGTTGGAGCGATCTGTCCTGCACCCGGAATTCATACGACCATAGTGCTTGGCTACCATACACCGGGAATCAATCGGTAGCGGACCCGAGAAGCATACCCTTTGTACCCGTCGAGTTCCATTTGAAGCGTTCGGTCTTCAAGGCCCGTCCTCACCGCGAGGATGACGCACACCAGGGAGGCCGGGATCAACGCCCAGAACGATCCCAAGGCCAGCGCAATGCCGGGAAACAACACGAAGCACGCAACGTACATGGGATGACGAACGATGGCATAGGGCCCGGTATCGATGACCTTGTGACCCCGTTCAGTTTGGATGCGAACGGTCATTTCCGCGAACTTGTTTTTGCTCAGCACCCAAAAACAACCGACGATCCCCACGGTGAACAGGACGTAGCCCACAACGATGACCCACGCCGGGGCCAACGAAAGACTGTATTTGCCGTCCAACGCCGAAACAACAAACTCCGCCAACAGAGAAACCTGGAGAACGTAGAAAACGAGCTTGTCCCAACCTTTTGTTCCTTTTTGCATCCTGCTTCGAGCAATGATCAAATCGGGATTTCTCCGCCAGATGTAGATGGCGCCAATCACCAACTGGAACAAGAACGTGGCAAAGAAGAGCCAGCCCTGCCACCACCCGATTCCGGCTGGAAGAAACATAACCAGCGCCAGGAGAGAGAAGAATACGATGATCGAGGTCATTGCTCGGCCAACCACTCTACTTCGTACATAATCGGCCATCTACGACTCCTTACCGAACGTCGTCACCGCGGGCGTTGCCGATCAAATGGACCTGCTTGGACCGCCCCGGACCCCGAGGATATGACGTGGAGCATCGCAACTGGCTTCTATTTGACCGGTGCATTGGTACGCGTCCACTGAGCAATGGGTCTGCCATCACGCCACCACCACGAGCTTGCCTTCTCCTGCGGCCATCCGGCGGGCGAGTCCTCCCACGTCTCTTGCCGACCGTACGGAGTGAGGTCGAACAACTGTAAAATGGGCAACATGGCCTCGATCCCCGCCACTTTGTTTCATACGTTTCAAACACCTCTTCGCCGGCCCGCAGGTAGCAGCGGAGATCGCCACCATTGCGGGTCACCAGCACATCTCCGGTGTCGGCGGTTCTGTCATGATGATCTCCAATGTGCCCGCGAAACTTGTTACAGGAAATTGTTTGCGCAGTCTGTCACAGCCTCGGAAACGTCAGTTGCGGCGTGACGCCTCGACGCAGTAATGTCGATCATTTACATCTGCAAAACTGGTTCCAATCGCCACCCTTTCAACTGCAGGGTTCAACCGATTCGACTGATCGTAGCCTTTGTGATTGTGTATTTCATTGCCAAGTCTTGTTAGGCATGGTCTGAGGGTGCCATGATCTACCCGATCCGCGGACCCTAAGTACGTCTTCCCACAAATGGGGGAACAGTATGGCAAAGAGGGCTACTGCCCGAAGAACCGGGGGACTCACGTCCCCCGCTCAGAACAGCGTCTGTTCCCCGATTTACAGGGAGTTGTACCAAGCATCGACGGCGGCGAAAGCGTTGAAAACCAAGTCATCTAGGAAATCCCGGTCAATTTGATTGAGGAGAATTCATGTCAGCGAATTCGTTCCCGCCGGACAATCCAAAACGGATCTCCGTGACCTGTGAATGTGGGAAGAAGACTGTCGCCAACTCGACGCGGTCCGGGAAACGACTCAAATGTTCGTCGTGTGGCCAGATCGTTGTTATCCCGGCGAGAGCAGCGTTGGAGCGTCATTCGGAAACGGGCAATCGGCGGTTGATGATCGTTTTCTGGTCGCTGCTCGTCGTCGGGGTGGTCGGCCTTCGCCGTGGCAGGACGAAAGCAAAAAGAAGGAAGAAAAGCATCGCCGCGACTGGGAAGTGATGAGGGAAAGGATGCGCGGGAACCGGTGACAAACGGGCAGTCGATACCATCACTCTCAAATCAAGAGTCCTGTTGCCAGTTCGAACGGAACCGTCCTGCTTTTGCGAGTCATTCCTCAGGCAGGATGCTGGAACTCAGATCCTGGTGCGGCCACGGGGTATCCGTGGAATCGATCGACGATTCGCGAATCTCGTAGTCGCGTTGGCTGTCACTCCCGATTCGTGCTCGTACGATCGCTTCCGCCTTCAAGCGGCTCTTAACAATATCAAACAGCATCCACATTCCGGGGGGCCTCTTCTCCCGGATCCAGATTTCGTAATTGTCTGCCACAGTGACCCTCGAAATGGATGTCGATCGACCAGATCAGTGATAAAGAAAAAGACATGAAGGAGCCTGCAGTATTCAATATCAACTGCTGATTCGCAAGTTATATGGCTTAATTCTTCTGATTCAGTGACTCCAGAACGTGGGAGCCCGCAAAGGTGTCCGCAGAGACAGCCTCGATGTCTCAGTTCTGTCGATGTCTCCTGTTCCAATCACAGGTATGCCGCCCATGCTCCACTGTAGACATTGCGTCTGAGACATCGGGCATGCTTCCAACCGATAACTTTTGAAATTGTTTTGAAATTGTGATACGCCGGCTTGACACTTTAGACACTTTGTCTCATTCTGTCGTAGGAACACTTCTGCAGCGATTCCGCGGATCTGGTTTTTTGCAGGCGATTCAACCATGGTTTGCAAATTCCGATGGACATTGTTGGTCATCGCACTCACGTCAGTTGACACCATTCCCGCAGTCTCCGGAGCTGAAGAGACTTCGGATATCAAGTCGGGGGAACGAAAGATGTCGACGATCCAATTGGCAAACTGGATCGACGCGACGTTTGCGGAAACATGGCGGGCTTCACAGGTGGTCCCCCCCGACGTTGTCGATGATGCGACTTTTCTGAAGCGTGCCTATCTTGACCTGAGTGGAACGGTTCCGGCCGTTTCCGATGCCCGTGAATTCTTCGAATATGCCGGCGATCACAAACGTTATTCGTTGATTGATCGATTGATGAATGACACCCGACGGCCGCAAAAACACGCCGAACGGACCGCGGCGCATTGGGCCACGATTTGGCGACGGATGATGGTACCGGGGAACTCGCCCGAAGCTCAGGCCGCCGTTGGACTGGAGCCCTGGCTCAAGGAGCAATTCGCGGCCAACCTTCCGTATGACGAACTGGTGCGCAAACTGGTCACGGCCAAGAGCGAAGTACAAGTTGCTATGACCGTTGCGAATGCGAGGCTGGGTATTCGCACGGGTGGGCCAGCCATGTATTTTCAACTCGTGGGAGGCAAGCCCGAGAGCGCAGCCAGTTCTGTCACTCGCATGTTTTTGGGGGTCCGCATCGGCTGCGCCGAGTGCCACAATCATCCTTTTGCCGATTGGAAGCAGAAGGACTTTTGGGGAATGGCAGCGTTTTTCTCAGGAATCCGGAACGGCCAGGTGATGGATTCGCTCCAGGTGACGATTCGGCCGGAGAACAGCGACGTTGATTACGCGGCGTTCTTTCTGGGCGGTGAAAAGCCGAAATTCGCCAGTGGCAAGACTCCGCGAGAAACGCTGGCCGATTGGATGGTCTCACCGAGCAATCCGCACTTCGCCGCGACAGTCGTTAATCGTGTGTGGCTGCATCTGGTGGGACGTGGTTTGACGGATTCGGTCGATGACCTTGACAAGTCGACGGCTGCCGAACGACGGATTCTGGACGATCTGGCCAGACTGTTCATCGAATCCAGATATGACATGCGCTGGCTGATCACAGGGATCTGCAAGAGCCAGGTCTATCAGCGGCACTGCATTGCAAGGGATGATGGCGCCGGTGAACCGCCCCCTGGAATGCGAATCGTCAAGACGCTGACTCCAGAACAGGTCTTCAACTCGCTCGAACAAGCCTTGTTGTTACCCGTTGCGAAGGCCGATCGAAGTGCTCGCTACAACGGACTGCGCGACGAATTGATCTCACGAATGAACGAGGCCGCTTCCAATAATCCGGAAGAGTTTCGAGCAGGCATTCCCCAGGCGTTGCTGTTGATGAATGGACGGCTCACGACTGAGGCGACTGATCTCGAACAGAGCCGGACGTTGCGGGGAGTCATCGACGCTCCGTTTCTCGATCGTGAACAGAAACTCGACACGCTCTATCTCGCCGTTTTCAGCCGTGTACCGCGTGTCGATGAAAAGCAGTTCTTATTGGACCACATTTCCAAGCAGTCGGACAATGAGCAGCAGAAACGAGCATACGCAGAGATCTTCTGGGCTTTGTTGAATAGTCCAGAATTTGTGTTGGAAAAATGACAGCGATGCTCGCGCGGAGGGCAAAGTCAGATGCCGGCCCTGGCGCGATGGAAGTGTTTTCAGAGGGTGTGGATGGGGATCTGAATTCAATTTGGTCTTGTGGAGTTCGAACCATATGTACCTGGACGCGACGCGACTTTGTTCGTCTTTCGTTGGGGAATGCTTTTGGTGTTTCGTATTCCGGCTGGCTGCCGCGCATGGCGCAAGCGGCCGAGGCTGCGGGACCGGGAAATCACAAGGCATTCATCTTACTGTGGATGGCAGGCGGTCCGACTCAGATGGACACGTTCGACTTGAAGCCTGAGCATCCCACCGGCGGGCCGTCGAAAAGCATCGAAACAGCCGTGCCGGGGATTCAAATCAGTGAACATTTGCCCGGCGTTGCCAAACAGATGAGGGACTTGGCTGTGATTCGCAGCCTGACCACTGCCGAAGGGGATCATGACCGCGCGACTCGGCTGATGCTGACAGGGCACCGCCCGGGACAAGGAGGAGTGAACTATCCGAGCCTCGGTTCGATATTCGCCAAGGAATTGGGAGACGAATCGAACGACTTACCGCACTACATCAGTATCGCGCCCATGCGATTCGGCGATGCGGGCGGGCCGGGTTTTCTGGGGCCGAATTATGCTCCGCTGGTCGTCTCTGGCGACAGCCGCGACCCGGAAGCCAGAGCCAACCTTTCCATTGAAAACCTCAAAGCTCCTGTCGGCGTGTCAAATGAATCGATGGAGAAGCGATTCGAGATTTCCGCATTTTTGCAAACTGAGTTCAACAAGTCGGTAAAAAGTCCTTCGACGACGTCACACAGGGCAAACTTCGAGCGAGCCCGCCGGATGGTAGAATCGAATGCGAAAGGGGCATTTAAGCTTGATGAGGAAACGGCCGCACTGCGGGACAAATACGGTCGCAGCCGATTCGGCCAGGGTTGTCTCCTGGCCCGGCGATTGGTCGAACGAGGTGTCGCGTTCGTCGAAGTCACGCTCGAAGGCTGGGACACACACCTGGACAATTTCGCGGCGGTGAAGCGCCTCAGCGAAACACTCGATCCCGCGTGGTCAACGCTGATGACGGATCTGCGAGATCGGGGATTGCTCGACTCAACGATGATCGTCTGGATGGGCGAGTTCGGTCGGACGCCAAAGATTAATGCGAATACCGGCCGCGATCACTTCCCGCTGGCATGGTCGACAGTTCTCGGTGGAGCTGGCGTCAAGGGAGGCCAGGTGTTCGGCAGCACTGGAAAAGCGGGAACAGAAGTAACCGACCGTCCGGTCAAGATTACCGACCTGTACGCCACAATGTGCGCCGGAATCGGAGTTAACCCGGACCACGAGAATATCTCACCCGAAGGGCGTCCCATTCCACTTGTCGATCGCGGCGGGAAGGTCATCGAAGAAATTGCGCCGACACCAGATTTGAAGAAAAGGGAAAAGAAAGCTTAGCAGTAGTTGCAATGCGAAAGTGGTTGGATGGGAGCGGAGACTTGCAATGCGAAGTTGGGCTGACAAATTGACCGAACGAGTTCGAGGTGACACATTGCTGTTCTGCACCGTGCGCCCTGTGGTTGCACAGTTGATTTGTGAGTTTCGTTTTCTCGTTGCTTTATCGTTCACTGTTCTAGGTGCTCCACTCCTGGCTGCCGATGCGCCATCGGCCGAGATACGCGACATCATCCTGATGCTCGACAACGGGCCGTTGCATGTGCGGCTGCATGTGTCAATTGGTCAGAAGGCTCCGCCGGATGTCCGCCGGGCGACGATTGCACGATTACTCAAGTCGCTGGACACGAATGGCGATGGCAAACTTTCGCGTGAAGAGTCACAACGGTCGTCGTTGTTTCGAGAAAAGCAACGACCCGGCGCGAAGGAATTCGTCAAATCACTCGGCGCCGACATGACGGTCACGCCGAAGGATATTGAACAGCGAATTGAGCAACTGGGGGGAGAAACTGTCGTCTATCGACAAAACACTTCGACTTCAGGTACCGACGACCAGGTCTTCAAGAATCTCGACGGTGATAACGACGGAACCATCAGCGAAACCGAAATGGCCAACGCTGTCGACGGGTTGCTCGCCAAGGATTCTGACGATGATGAGTGTGTGACTCTAGAGGAGTTTGCTCCTCTTCCTGATGCGACTCCAATGATGCCGCTCGCGCAGCCGAACCAGTCGCCGAGGCCGGGCGCAGCCGAGTCTGCCTTAACCGCGGTGTCAATCACATCGAAACCACAACTGACGCTTCTCTGGATAAGGTGCTACGCGATTACCTCGTACGACGAACGAAAGTGGGGTGAAGCAACCTCAAGTTTCTTCTCCATCGAACTTGTCTTTGACCATTGATCCCTGATTGCACCCATGCCCTCATTTCTGCAAACATCGTTTCTCACGGGAATGGCGGCACTCGCCGTGCCGATCCTGATTCATCTCTTCTTCCGCTTGAAGACCAAACGGGTCGAGTTGGGGACCATCCGCTTTTTGCGAATCGTGCTGGAAGAGAATGCTCGGCGGCGGAAGGTGATGCGGTGGCTGCTGCTTGCACTGCGAATGGCGTTTGTGGCGTTGCTGGTGGCAACGTTCGCTCGACCCTATTTCTCGGCGGCAGCGACCACCGGCGACAAGGAACTGTTAGTGATTCTGATCGACCAATCGGCGACGATGCAGCTTAAGGGAGAGCGCGGCCGGTTGATAGAACAGTCGATTGCGGAGGCAAAACGGCTTGTCCAGTCCGCCAGTCCGGGGACGCGAATCGAGGTTGCACTCTTCGATCATGTCGTACGACCGGTCACGGCAACCAAGCCAGATGAAATCACGATCGCTGCCACAGTAGTCGAGCGCCTGGTCGTCCCGAATGCGTCATTTGGAGCGACCAATTACGGGTCGGCAATCGCGTGGGCTCGTGATATCTGTGTGAAGGCTCCCCCCGGCCGGAAGGAATTCCATCTCTTCACTGACCTGCAACGATCAGGTCTCGATTGGCGCGACGTTGAACCGTTGCCTGCTGAAGTACGATCGCACCTGCATGACGTGGGTAATCCCGTCGTCAACAACGTCGCGGTTACCGAAGTCCGACCTTCGAACCTTTGGGTCCGACCGGGAGAAACGCCATCCGTCAAAGTGACGATCCAACTCGGCGGTGCATTCGTCTTGACCGAGGTGCCTGTTGTTCTGGAGGTCGGAAGGGTGGAAGGTAGTGGACGGGAATCAGTGGCTGGCAGTCGGGGGACACCGATCGCTCCAACTGCGGCTCCGGAGTTTTCGAAGCTTACCAGCAGAATCACCAAGCGTGAGCGGGTGAAGCTGGAACCGGGCGCCAACGTCACACTCGATTTTGAATTACCGCCGCTTGCCGAAGGGCTCTGGCAGGGGCGTATCGTCGTCGAATACGATGACGACCTGGCATTCGACAACCAACGCTTTTTCGCGATTTCGGTGATGCCCGCGTATCGCGTTCTCGTGGTGAATGGAAGCGAAAGTGGTTTGTCGGTCCAAAATGAGACGTACTTCCTGGAGACCGCTTTGCGATTGGCGGCCGGGGATTCATCGTTTGTAGAAAGCCCGTTTTCTCCCACCGTACTCTCATACATCGCGGGGGCCTCACTTCCGAAGCTGTCCGCATTCGATGCCGTGGTGTTGGCGAATGTCGGTGAAATGCGGCCAGCCGATGCGGGTCAACTGGCGTTGTTTGTCAGGTCAGGCGGTGGATTGCTTGTTTTTACGGGCGACAACGTTTCCGCCAAGAGCAGCTTGGCGCTGACAGAAGCCGGGCTTGATGTTGGCGCGATCGGTGAACCCAAAGTGACCGTCGATCTGCCGTGGCGACTGGCCAAATGGGATGCGTCTCACCCGGTGTTTGAGCCACTCAGTGACCCGCAGCATGGCGACCTGCGACGATTGATCTTCGCGGCATACACACAACTGGTTCCGTCAACAGAGGCAAGTGTCTTGATGGAGTTCGGGACAGGTGACCCTGCTGTGCTCGAACGTCGCGTGGGTGAAGGGACCGTCCTGTGGGTGACTATCTCCTGCGGTCGCGACTGGAGCGATTGGTCTCGCAGCCGGTTGTTTCTGCCATTGCTGCATCAATTGCTCGGTTACGAAGTCGGCCTGACCCAGGGCGGCCGAGTGCGAATGAAGTTAGTCGATACAGAACTGAAGGGAGAACCCGATGAGGATCAGGCCACGCACGACTTCGCGACAGCCGTCAGGACAAAAGAGCCGCAGCCAGAACTATCCGCTGATCGGACCACGGATTCCGTGACATCATCGTCTGCGGTTTTGTCACCCGGCCTCTATTCCTTCGGGCGCTACGTGAAAGTCGTCAATACCAGCCCGCGTGAATCGGATGTTGAACGTTGCAGTCGTCAGGAGTTGGAGGATCGGTTTGCCGTGAAATTCGTGGACGAAGACGGTTCCTCAACAGGTCATATTCCGATCATCAGCCAAGTCGACGTTCAACGTGACGAAATCTGGCATTGGGTGGCGTGCACGTTGTTGGCTGTCCTGTTGCTGGAGGGATTTGTGGGAAATCGGACAACAGCATGATTGTCAATGACACAGACACGCTGCCACTGAACTGAAGCGTTCAGCAAGACAAATCGAAGAACCCAACATTGTTCAATGAGAGTCATCGAGTTCAGGTTCGCGGGAGAATTGAAATGAGTGCGATCACCATACGCGACGCTGCATTCCTCAACCGTTTTCAGCGAGTGTCAGCTCGCAAATGTCGAGTTGAATTGGGAAAAATAGTACTCAGCTCGTTGCTGTTGGCGCTGCTTGGGCTGGGCGGATTGGCTGTTGCTGATTACTTGCTGGAATTGGCGCGTACACCCCGCGTTGTCGCGCTGGGGACGATCCTGGCGGCGGTCGGCGCGTTCGGGATCCGTTTATCATGGTCGACGATGCGACGCTGGAGTCCACCAACGACGGCCGCGGAGATTGAGACAGCGTTTCATCAACTCGGTCAATCGGTGCGTACGACAGTTCAATTCGGAACCATGGGTGTCGAGCAGTATCAGTCCGAAGGGATCGCGACGTCGCTGGTCGCCGCACTGGCTGAACAGATTCATCAACTCACATTGCCGTTGACGATCGAAGATGTGATCCCAACGAAGCGACTGTGGATGATGCTTGCCGGGGTCTCCTCGATGGCGCTGTTGTTGTCGGGAGCATCCGGCGCTGACTGGGAATGGCGGAACGCCATTCAACGAGCGCTGCTAATAGAGTCGCCGTACCGTGGTTTGGACGTGCGGCCAGGCGATCAAACCGTCGACGAGGGAGCCGGAACACAGATTGAAGTCGCCTTGATTGGTCGCTCGAATCGCGACGTGGTGTTGTTCACTCGCGTCGCGGAAGAGCCGGGCGCGGAATGGACCGAACGAACGCTGCAGGTCCGGGAGACAACCGGGAAAACCAGCGAATCGACGACATCTGAACTGGAAAAGTCAGAAGTCTCGCGGAACGGCACATCTGGAGCGCAGGTTCCGAAGTTTCATTCATCCAGACCGCATCTGGAATTCGTCGCGAGGCTGGACCTGTTAACGAAACCGATCGAATACCGGATTACAGCGGGGGAATTGGAAAGTCCAAAATACCGCATAGACATTCGTCGGCCGTTGCGATTGGACGAGATCAAGATCGAGCTGATTCCGCCTGCATATACCGGGCAGCCAAAGAGCGTCACGCTCGAACCGAACCTGAACGTATTGCAGGGAACTGCTGCGACGTTTGAGCTGACGTTTGACAAGCCGGTGAAGTCTGCGGCAATTGTACAACTGCGGCGACCGAAACCGATGGATGATGTGGGCTCAGACGATCCCATGATCGTGCCGATGGAACCCAGGCAGCCAGGCTCGGATCCAATGACCGCAGATCAAGTGTCTGTTCCGTTGACGGCAGCCGAGATAAAAATGCTTTCGGTGACCTTGTCGATTCACGAAGACTGCAACTACAGCATCACGGCTCAGGCGGTCGATGGGACGAGTCTGCCGGAGAACAAGTATCGAATTCGCGTCCGCGAGGATCAGCCACCGCAGGTGACAATCGAGGAACCAGACGACGCCATCGAAGTCCATTCGCTTGCCGAGTTGCCGATGCGGATCCGCGTGCGGGATGACTATGGTTTATCGAGGGCAGGGGTCATCTTTCAGATCAACAATGAACAGGCGATTCCGTTGATCGCCCAAGACTTCGCGATAATTGCGGCCGCAGCGAATGAATTTGCTGAGACCAGCAAAGTTAGTTTGACGACTCAAATCGTGCTCGAAAAAGTGCTGCCGTTGGAGTTTTTCGAACTGACACAAAAGGACAGCGTGATGTACTTCGGATTTGCCGAAGACAATCGGCCGGATCTACCGCAGCGGACCGAGACCGACATGCGATTCATTGATATCCGGCCATTCAAACGGACGTATCAGGTCATCGATCCCGATCCAATGACCGGAATGGGAGGTGGACTGAAGACTATCGAAGAATTGATTAAACGACAAAGGTTCGCTTTGAATCGGACGTTGCAGATCGAGAAACAGGCGGCTGTCGGACGGAAGCCGGATGCATCGACTCTGGATCAGCTTATGCAATTTGAAACCGACCTCGCCAAAAGCGTCCGTGAAACGGCAGAAGGTCTGCTGGCACGCCAATTCGATGACGTTGAACTCTTTTTTCAAGCCGAGACAGCAATGCTGGCCGCCGTCGATTCGCTTTCGGTCGGCAAGTGGGGGAACGCAACGTTGCAGATGAAAGATGCTCTCAAAGCACTGATTGAACAGCGCGACAGAACTCAATTAGCCATCCTCAAGAATCCCAACGCGGCGCAACTGGCCGCTCTGCGGGCGTTCGATCGATTGCAGGCGCAGAAGCTGCGCCGACCGAAGACGGACAAGGAGGAGGCCCGCGATCTGATCCGCCGGCTGCAAGAATTGATCGCCGAGGAAAACACCGTGGCGGAATCACTTGATGACGAACCGAACGAAAAATCCAAGTCCGTAAATATCAATTCCGATACGAATTAGAAACCGGACAGATCCAGGCGAACTTGGGTATGTGAATTCGGCGAATGATTTGTGCTGTCGAATGCAGGAACATCGGTGATCGGGACATCACCCGTGAAAGCTTAAAGGGAACGCGAATGTCGAAACTTCAAGCGCTGTTTTCCATTTCTCTGGCAGCCATCCTCTCGGCGGCGCGGCTCCTGGCAGAGGACCAATCGACCACTGAAGAAACTCCACCCATTCGTGTGAAAGCAGCCAGGCCATCGCTAGGCGAACTGAGGGACAAGCAGTTGGATGTCTCTTTGGAGGCACGGGACATTGAACGTGTACTCGGAAAGCTGAAGCGGGCGTCAGACCTGGCGAAGCAACGGATTACCGAACCCGACGGCGGGAAGTGTGTTTGGAGAAGTGTATGTCTGGACTGACAACGGTCGGCCGGCAGTTGTTGCCAGTTTGTTTCGTTGGTTCTCCGTCAAGTGGGGCGACACGCTGGAAGTCTGCTCGCTGGTGGATGGCCCGGTATCGGGACGGTTGAGGGACGTAAGAGTGTGGGCTCCGACTGATCCAGGGCTGCAATTCAAATTGATCAGCGAAGCGGACGCCGTGGCGAAGTCCTCACCGGCTCGACTTGTGCAAATGCGACGAATGGCAAACGTGTTCGTTGCGGAGTTGGCGGACACTCGCAGCACTGGTGCAAGAGTGAATCGACAACTGCGGCTGCTGAATCAGCCGATCTTCCGATATCCGCCTCCAACAGAAAAATCGGAATACGTCGACGGAGCGCTGTTCACGTTTGTGGAAGGGACTGACCCCGAAGTGTTGCTGCTGATCGAAGCGACTAAAGTTGAGGGCGAAGATAAATGGCGTTACGGCCTCGCTCGCATGAACCGCGATGCATTAGTCGTCAAGTACCGTGAAACAACGGTCTGGACCGCGCCGCACATTGCGGACGTGCTCAATCGCCCGCGAGATCCCTATGCGGCGTTCTGTCTCGACTTGCCGTTGCGAGAAGTTGTCTCAAGGCCATCTCTGAGCAAGCCATAGTGGTGCAATTCTGAAATCCCTGGTTCGAGACACAGTACTGTTAACACGGAATTCGCTCTTGCTGGAAGCAAAACTCAAATGAAAGCGAGATTTGGATTCGTCCTGGCGATTTTCGGCTTCCTTCAGGCTGATCAGACCGCGTTTGCTCAGTCGGATTCATCAAGAAACCTGCTGGGTAGTAAAGCACAACCAAATTCACGGCAGTCGTTTCAGGGACATGCGGCGTTGAAGCGAGCCTTGGACGCGGCATTGAGCGGCGATATTCCGGCATCACTGAAGCTGGCAGTTGAGGCATTTAAGGATGGCGGCCAGAGCGCGGCGCTGGATCATCCGGAAACGCAGGCAATTGCGGCGACACTGTTGCAGTTGTCACACGCATGGGAGTCAAAGCAAGCATTGCCGGCCGAGGTGGCAACAGTGTTGCTTGATATCGTATTGCCGACGAAGACTCCGGAAATCATTCGACCGTATGTCGGACGGTGGGCGGTGTCGTACGATGTTACGCTTCTGTCACGATCGAACTCACGTGTCCCCGTACCCGAGAGCGTCGGAATGGAACTGGTTCGTTGGTCGGTGCTCGCGAAGCAGACGGGCGAGTTGAAAAGGCGGTTGCAGGTATCGCTTGCAAGCGATCAGACGCAAGGGGGCGTGAATAACGCGAAGGTGAAGAAGACTGAAGTTCCCGCAGCGAATGTCGATGCAGTGATTGTGAGAGTCATTGCGTTGCAGCTTGCGATCACGTCAGAGGATGTTGCGTCCGCGAACCAGATCTTGCAGCAATTGGACGCCGATGCGAAACAAGCATCGGGGCAGTTGTTAGAGTATTTGTGTCACGCTGTCTCGGTGGCCATGCGTGAAGTAAAGTCGGAAAAGGGGGGATTGTCATTGTTTGAGACAGTACTCGAACGCATCGAACAGGCGATGCCGTCCGAGACGGGATTGCGGATGAATGCACCGTGGTTGCGATTGCAAGCCGCCAATATTCATATGCGAGCGGGCCGCGCGGACGACGCGAAGCGTCTGGCGCTGTCGGCAGTCGCGAAGCCGCTCACTGGAACTCGCTTCGCGGCAGACTATTCGTTGTATCTGCACCACATGTTGCGACAACAGGCCGCCGGAACGTTATTGGATGCCGGGTTGGTTGCAGATGGATTGAATCTGGCGAGTACTCCACTGAGCGGATCGGCAACGAGGTTTTCGCGAGGCGACAACGCCGTCAATGTCGCGGCAAGAGCTGGGCGGGAATTGCGCAAGCTCGCGCCTGCCGAACGATTCGAACTATTGCGCGCCTGGGCCTTGCCGGACAGCGATCGAGAAGAACTGCAGTCCATTGTTGATTTCGTGCCCAATAACTCGCAGCCTCAACTTGGTTCCGGCATTTTGCTCGACATCTACAGTACAAGTTGGGAATTGGTCTCAACCGCGCGAGAACTGGGTAGGCTTGATGAATTAATTCGCAAATTGGCAGCCATCACTTCGCAGACTCCGTCTGTGCAATCGTTACGAACGCTCGCGATGGTCATACGGGACGGATCCGCTAACGGGTCAACAACTCCGGCGAATCGCACGCCGTCGGGAAAAGAAACGATGACGCGGTTGCATGCGCTGTTACAAGCGACCACCGCGGCGGTGCCTCCGTGGGATCTGAAGGACAAACCGGAACCCTCGTTGGCAACGTATGTGATTGCGGTTGAAGCCGCGCTGCACCCCGAGTGGCGCGAAATCGCGGAGCAGTTGCTGCGCCAACTGATTGACCATTCACAGAAAACACAGTCGGCGCGGCTTCGCGACCACTTTCGAATGGCGGCAACTGAATTGATTCGACTGCGAACGACCGGTGGCCGGGCGACTCCGTTATTGTTAGGGGAGTTCGCCAAACTGCGAGCCGACGGAGCAACTTCGGCCCTTCATCGCGATTGGGTGAATCTAAGACCAAAGATGTGGGATTCAATTGACTTTGAAACGGCATCGGAACGGGCGCTCGGCGCCCTGTCGCCGACATGGTTCGCATACGAAGGATACTTGTCGCACGTCTCAACCGGTCGCGCATCGGATTTAAGCTTCGCCGTACCGCTCACCGGAACGTTTTCGCTGTCAGCGGAGTGCCGCGAGGGGGGATGGACAGAAGGCAGAATCGGATACGGTGGTGTGGCAAGTTCCATCTTTGCGTATGGGAATGCTGTCTATCTCTATGGCAAAGGCCAGTCGGGCGCTGAAAGCAGCCCAAAGATGACGAATCTGCTCAACAACGAACCTTGGAACCGGTACTCGATCCGCGTGAATGGCGACCTGGTTCAGTACTTTGCGAACGGGCAACTGGTGTTCGAGGATCGCCCAGGCACAACAGCCCCGTGGTTGACGCTCTGCGGAACCGTCGGATTCACTCCGGCGTATCGCAACTTGCGGATCAGCGGCGAACCGACGATTCCGCGCGAGGTGAAACTGCTCGGTGATCAGCGGATGCGTGGCTGGGTCGCCTCGTATTTCAACGAGTCGAAACCGGACGCGCTGCGCAATCGGCGTTTCATTCAGGTCCAGGTGGAGCGAAATGGTCAGACGATTCAACAGATCGTCGAAGATGATGGCACAATGGAAGGCGTGCCGATCGAGTTGAACCAGGGGCCGACGGATTGGACATTCGCGGACGGAGAATTGAAGTCGGATCTGCGCGGTGATTTCATGAGTCGTCGGTCGCCGTCCTGGCTGTCCTATCAGCGCCCACTCCGTGACGGTGAGACGCTGAAATATGAGTTTGCGTACCAGGCGGGACAAACTGTCGCGTACCCAACGTTTGGCGAGGTCGTCTATGCGATTGGCGACGAGGTCGAGGTTGCTGCATTTGTTAGCGATCAGGCAAATGCGCTCCAACTCGACGATGGAAGTCTGACGGATTCCGCGACGAATGCGACGACGCTCAAGGACGGATGGAATTCCGCGGCGATCTCGCTACGGGCTGGAAAGCTTCTCATTGAAGTCAATGGAAACGAGGTGCTTGCGAAACAGATCTTGCCGGTGAGCAGCCGACGGATTGGATTCTATCACGATGCCGCGCGAACCAATCTGCGTATTCGCAACGTGAGGTTAACGGGCGATTGGCCGAAGACGTTCAATGACGCCCTGCGCACGACGATTGAGTCACCCGAGTCGAATGATTCGCTGCCGAACACGCAATTCATTCTCGGTTTGCCGCCATACGCTTTTACCGAAGCCTTGGTGTCAGACAACGCGTATGAAATCTCGCGACGAGCTGTGAAGCTGGACACGACGCAGCGGTATGAGTTTTTACATCGTTGGGTCATGCCAAGCGGTGCGCACGCTGCATTGCGGACTTCGGGAGCGTTCACACCAACGCATCCCGCTCCGCCGGTACTGCGGGACAACCCGATCGACGTGGCGACAGCAGCGGCTCGCGAGGCCGTCGATCAACGGCTTGTGCAGGCGGGTGGGAATTTTGTCTGTCCTGCAATTCTGCTGGCGCTCGCCGCGGCGGAACTGGATCGGTTGCCAGAGTTAAAGAAGGAACTGACGACTCTCGATCCGGCAAGTTCGGTCGAAATGGCTCGCAACCGTGCGGCGCTCCTCGGCATCATCGCATTGCTGGAAGACTTGCCAGAAGAAGCCATTGACAGGATTCGAGAATGTCAGACACTGCTGCTGCAAGACCAGAATGCGCCAATGTACTCGCGCTGGGGCGACGTCGCGCTGGCCAGCCTTGCGATTCAACATCCGGTCACGCGCGACGCGGCGTTCGAACTGCTCGACTTTATTCAACGCTCGCAGCTTCAATCGGGCAATTCTGGAACCCCGGAGTTTTCGCTGTTCGTCAGACAGCTTCATGGTCAGTGCGTCTACCTGATGCATGGTGGAATACCAGAAGAATTTGGAACGCAGCCAAAAACAACACAGTGGCGGACAGTGCCGCAACCGCGGGCTCGGACGCGAGGTACCGGTCTTCCGATTTCCGCGTTTGACATTGTCGCGGGAGAGATGGCTCAGCGAGGTGGGCACGACTTCGACGGTGCGTACTTTCAATCGCCGCTGCGAGGCAACTACGAAGTTCGCTGTCGACTGTCGCATTTTGATTTTCGGGAAGCGATTCTGATGGGAGCGGGGATCGCGAACGCGTTGAAGTGGACGCATAACGAGGTGAAGGTATTCCACGTCCACAACGGGATTAAGGAGTTGCCAATCGTCGAGCCCATTTCCCCGCAGGTCCATCAGTGGCACGATTACAAGATCGTTGTGAAAAACGGACTCTATACAAGCTATGTCAACGGGCAGAAACTCTGTGAGGAAGCTTTGGCGGCCGAGCACGATCCGTGGTTGGCTGTCGTCGGTTGGGCAGGTTACTCGTCCCGGGCCGTTCGTGAAATCGTCATCAGCGGCAACCCGGTCATTCCGAAGGAACTCGACTTGCTCGGCTCGCCGGATCTGCAAGGCTGGATGACCGATTATTACGCCGCCGATTGGGGCCAATCGCCGTTTGTGTGGAAACTCGAAGAGGGGGAACTCTCGTCACCGCTGACGCTCGATCAATATGATGCGCGTGGACGGTTGAAGATAGAAAACATCGTTCGCTATCACCGTCCAATTCTCGAAGACGGCGAGGTGTCGTATGAATTCTACTACGCTCCGGAAGTTAAGCTTGAGGGACTGGCCGGTAATCAGCTTTCGTACCTCGGCGCGAATCAACCGAAGCGAACGATGCGCGGCCAAACGCTAGTTCACCCGGCGCTCGACCGCATGGTCTGCTTGCTCGAACGGGACGGCGTGATTATTCACTGGTTGACCGACAGCCGCTGGGACCGCACCGGACTGTCAGCGGGAAACATCGAAACTGCGAGCGCAGTAAATCGAAAATCGCGCCAATCGAAGTCGTTGCCACTGAAGCCGAACGATTGGAATACTGTCAAGTTCATGACCAAAGGCGACACGCTGTCGCTCGTACTCAACGGCGACGTCGTGTTCGAGCGCGAAATCGAGCCGACCAACTTGCGGCATTTCGGCCTGTTCCACTATGCGAACGAATCGAATGTCCGCGTCCGTAAAATCCGCTATCGAGGCGAATGGCCAAAAAACTTGCCCAGCATCGAAAATCAGGATCTCGCCGCCGGCCCGCAGAAACTTGCGAAAATCCCCGACGTCGATTTGCCAGAGACATTGAGTTGGGATTTTACAAAATCGAAATTCAACCCCAATGAGTTTCAGTATTACTGGGATTCTCGCGTTGAAAAGAACATCACTTCCACCGCCGCGGGCCTTCGTTTTGTGCAACCGGCCGGTGAAACGAAACTTCAGATTGCGGGAATCAATCCAGCCGTCCGCATCATTGGCGACTTCATCGCGACGATCGACTATGAAGGCCTGAAGACAGTCACGGCCGAAGAGCAGTGGGGTTCCGGCTTGAGTTTCAAAGCGCACATGGATGGTTCCTATGACACCGGGTTTGAAGTTCGTCACAGTCCCAAATCGACAATGAAGACCACGCGATCCATTATTTCGCTTTATGTCCCTAATCGGCCGAACGTGTTCCTTTCCGAATCGATTTCGGAATTCCCAACCGTCGGCCGTCTTCGGCTTCAACGGCGTGGTCCGGTTATATACTATTTCATGGCTGGCCCCGGCTCCGAAGAATTCCGTCTGCTGACTCAATACCCTCTGGGTGCGCACGACATCAAAAGACTTGTCGTCCAGGCTGACGCCAGCGACAAAGCCAGCGGCTCGGAGTTCCTATTGAAAACCCTCTCGATTCGAGCGGCGAAGATAGAGAAAGTGAAGTGAGTCTCATGAATCGTACGGTATTCCCCGGCGCGCTCCGACGACAGATTCGCAGCTTCGTGCTTATTGGTTTGCCTTTGATGGTTGTGATGGGTGCGAAGACTGCTTGTATTCTCGCGGAAACTGGTGAGGCCATTGCCCAGGACCGCAATGAAGCTCTGAAAGTCCAGCGGTTCGAGCTGATGCGAGAACGCGTGGCGGCACTGACGATTCAATCCGATGAACCAGGTTTTCCTGATCGCTTTGGCACGAAGCCAATTTTTAAATACAGCGACCCCGCCCGTAGATATGTCGCAGCTTCCGTTTGGAAACTGGGTGATGAAGGTCGACCGAAGGCATTGCTCGCTCTTGAGCTGCATCGGTTAAACTCTGGAAAACCGAGCATCTCCTATGAATACGCTTCACTGACAAAAACTCCGTTTGCGATGTCGGAACAGAAGCTGATCTGGTCGCCAAAAGGAACGCTGTACCAATTCAGTCGGATTCCCGACGCCGCTCCCCCTGAAAAGACCGCGGCGCTCCGACTGATTCAGCTTAGGTCACTTGCCAAACGGTTCGCGTCCAACGAGGTCGTCAATAAAGAGAAGTGTGAACTTCGACTGCTGCCGCAGCCAGTGGCTCGCTACATTCCATCGAGCGTCGAGCGCGCCGATGGAGCGATTTTCTTTTTTACGTTTGGAACGAATCCGGAAGTTGTCCTGCTCATCGAATCCGATGGACAGGCTTGGGAATATGCGGCAGGACGAATGACGGGGGCAGAAGAAGTCATTCTGACATTAGATAATAAAACTGTATGGGAAGGGGCTCCGCTCCAGCCTGGCCTCCACTCTCCCTTTACAGGTGACACGAAGGCTGTTGACATCCCGGGTATCGCATCCGACGGGAGCGAAATTCGAGAATGAACTCTCTAGAATTGATTTCACCGAGAACACAACCCCAACCAAGACATCGATTTGGCGAGTAAATCCAGTTTCTTTCGATCGGGGATGTTTTGTGCATCACCTGTCAGTTGTCTCATTTTTTCAATATGGTGAAGTGACCAATGGCTCATCTGCCACAAGACGTCGCAAATGCCGAACTGTCCGTGTTGCAGGTATTGTGGGAAACAAAATCCGCAACGGTTCAGGAACTGACGGAGCGCGTGTATCAAGAAACCACGGCAGCCTTGAACGCAACCGTGAAGAAATTGCTTGAACGTCTCGAAAAAAAGAAATATGTCAAACGAAACCGAAAGACCTGGCCACACCAGTTTTCTGCCAGTGTCGAACGCGAGGAGATCATCACGCAGAAGCTGCAGACGATGGCCGACAAACTTTGCAATGGAGAAATTCAGCCATTGTTGAGTTGCCTCGTGAAGACTCGCGGACTAACGGACGAGGATCGACTTTCATTGCGAGGTCTATTGGACGAGTTGGACCGGGAAAAGAAGGTGTAAGACAAGGCATACGTCCATTAGAAATACGTTACGAACATCGAGCACCAGAATTCTGATTAATATGAGACCTGGTGGTTTCGATGAAACCATTGGTCGCTAATCGGAACGGACTTCAGTCGCCTGATCGCTGTTTTTCCGGGAAAGGGCATGTGAAATGACGACTCTTTATGTCAGCGCCGTCACCAACGCTGTCATTGTGTTGCCGCTTGCCATTCTGGTGTGGACAGTCGGTCGAATTGCTCGACGGCCCGCGTTGACCCACGCATTGTGGATCGTGGTGCTGCTGAAACTGGTGACGCCACCACTGTTTCATCTACCGGTACCAATTTCCTTATCAAGTGAAATCAAATCGGCATCGCGCGAACTCGCCGTCGCCAGCGGAACGGATTCGATACGGATTGACGAATTCCGAAACACCGCCTCGGTCGCAGCAAGGGCCGCGTCGTCGGATGAACAAAGTCTAGTCGGACACGATATCTCCACCTTAATCGGACGGTCGCCTGAAACCACATTAGTCTCGACAAGATCTCGTGGTGAACGGAGTGGATTGTCCAGTTGGTTGGCCTTGTGCATGTCGCCTGTCGTCTGGTCGATCGTCGTGACGACTCATTTCCTGTCGACTTGGGAAGCGATTCTGGTCAACATCTGGATCGGTGGAACTGTCGTCGCATTCGGAATTCAAACTTGGATGGTCATTCGATTCGCTCGAAACATTGCCGCCGTGGCGATTGTGGATCTGGAATTGCAGCAACAGACGGAACAGCTCGCGCACAGGATGGGGATGCGGCGATGTCCCATGGTACGAGTCGTTTCCGCGACCATCACTCCGATGCTGTGGAGTTGCGGTTCGCATGCGAAACTTCTTTTCCCCATGGCGTTGAAGGACTGTTTGAGTTTGGAAGCTCGGGCCACTTTGCTGATGCACGAATTGGCTCACCTTGGTCGCGGTGATCATTGGGTCCGGTGGCTGGAATTGCTCGCGACCGGCTTCTTCTGGTGGCATCCGATCGTCTGGTGGGCTCGGCATCAGATCGAGGAATCCGAGGAGGAATGCTGCGATGCCTGGGTCGTCGCAGAAATCCCGCACAACCCGCGACGCTATGCGGATGCGCTACTGGACGCAATCGATTTCCTATGCGTCACATCGTCCGCACGTCCGCCGATGACTAGCGGTCTCGGAAATGCACCTGTCTTGAGAAGACGACTCACCAAGATCATGCGTGCAGGTTCGCCAAAGGAGATGTCTCGGCGAGTACGAGCCACGGTCGCGCTCCTGATGGCGTTCTTGTTGTCGGTACAGCCACTCGTCTTTGGATCCACAAGCAAAACCGCCGTGGTTGGTTCCGTCTTGCTTCCCGTTATGCGACCAGTTGTGTCGTCTGGCAAGCCCTCGACCATCGAACCACAGCCAGCGGAATCGATCCAAGAATCGTCTGCCGATCTGCCATCAATCGCCGACGTCGACTCGCCTGCAACAATCCATCCAATCGGCCATAGTCTTCCCCCGCTCTCCAAATCCAGAGCATTGCGCGGCGAGAAGATCTGGTCCAGCGCTGTCTCGTCGGACGGACGGTTTGTCGTACGGGCAACCACAGGACGCCGCGTGCTACTGAGCGACTTGATCTCGAATCGCGAATTCGATTTGTCGTCCTACGGGATCACTGCCGTTTCATTCACGCCAGATGGTCGACAATTTGTGGCCGTTGCGTCTGATGGCCGCGTCATGCTTTGGGATGCCGCCGACAACGCTCTTAATCGAGTCTTGTATACATGTGACAATGGATTAAGGTCGGTTTGTGTCTCTCCACAGGGGGATGCTGTCGTTGTGGGTGGGCAGGACGGTACGCTTCTCCTTCTAAACCTAAAATCGGGTGAGACGCTTACTCCATTGTCGCGACAGTCGTTACCGGTGAATTGTGTGAGATTCTCGCCCGATGCGTCGCGACTGGCAGTCGCACAGGGCGAATGGATGACAAGTTCTCGCGGGCGGGTTCGACTGATCAACTTGAAGACGGGCGTCTCGGAAGTCATTGAATTCAAGTCAACTCCGGGGGCGATTACCTTCGTGAGCAATGATGAATTGATCGTCGGTGCAGGTAAGGCTGACAAGGGTGTCGTCGCAGCGGCATCGTTCTCACCCGACAACCCCGAATTGCGAGAGATTGCTTTCGTCTCCCCAGGCGTCAGTGAGGAATGAATTTCAATCCCTCAGGTCACTTCAACCTCAATCGCGCGATTGATACCAGCGATATCGGTGATTCGAAGCAGAAGGATTAACTTCAGATGAATCTTAGAATCCAGGCCTGGATGACAGCTGCAGCGACGGCGATTCTCACTGTCGCCGCTCCACTGGGCGTCATTGCGTTCGAGGCGCCAACCGATTCTCAACTTGGCAACGTCCGAGAGGCCCAGGCGACTGCGAGGGGAACACAGCGGGCGCTCATCGTCTGCGGGCTAAGTGGTGACGCGGATCATCACAAGCTGTTCGCGGAAACGGTGGCGAAGTTGCATGAAGGACTCACTAAGCAACTAGGGTTTGGCGCGACAAACGTGGTCGTGCTGTTTGGCGATGAAGCAAAAGAGGCGGATCGTGATGTCATCAAATCCGCCGACCGGGCAACTCGCGAGGAACTGGAAAAGGCGGCCAACCGATTGCGCGATGGATCGGGGCCTGACGACAGCTTGTGGGTCATTATCATGGGCCACAGTCACTACGATGGGCGACATTCATGGTTGAACCTGGCGGGACAGGATATTCAAGAGACCGAGTTTGGCAAATTGTTTGGCGGATTGAAGGCACGCGAGCAGGTCTTTTTGATCACCACTCCGGCAAGCGGGTTCTATATCAAGCCGTTGACCGCCAAGGGGCGGGTCGTGATCTCGGCAACCGAAGAAGCGTGGGAAACCAACGAAACGGAGTTTCCAATTCAACTGGCACGCGTTCTCGCGACCCCTCCCGCCACCAATGAGTTCGATATTGACGGAGACGGTTCGATCACGGTGTTCGATCTGTATATCACAGTAGCTCGCAATCTTGCGCAGTCCTATCTCGATGGTGAACTTCTAGCGACCGAGCATTCGCTACTCGATGACAACGGCGATGGCCGCGGTGCCGAACTACAGATCGATTTCTTAACGGTCGAACAGGGGGGGCGCATGAAACCCGGCAAACCGGTCGTACACAAATTGCGACCGAACAGCGATGGCAGCGTTGCGAAGTCGGTTCGGCTGGCATTCTCATTCAAGGCCGCCGTGTCGATCGAAATAAATGAATCCTCCGAACCGGCAGATGCTTCCGCCCCTTCAAATGTATCAAATCAGTGAGGCACTACAAGTCTTGATTAACGTTACTTGACGTGTCATTTTTATTGTTCAGAAGGACGGCCATGGCTTCCCGCGTTTTGAATCGGCTTGCCGGAAATTGTCTTACAAGAATCGCCATTGGATGCACGACTGTTCTTACGCTCTTAATGCTGATTGCACCGGTGACTGTGGCCCATTTCAGCATGGCAGGCGAAGAGGAAAACAGTGAACGTCAGAAATCCGAGGTGGCTGCGGAGGCGAAGGAGTTTGTCCCGCGCTGTATCTTTGCCGCTGGCGAAGGCGATGCCGTGAAATTGGAGCTGCATCCGGATCCAATTCTACGCTGGTCGAATCCGACCGTCGGAGACGTTCACGGCGAAGTCTATGTCTGGACCGATCGTGGTCAGCCGCACATTGTCGCCAGTTACTTTCGTTTCTTTTCCCCGAATTGGGGAACGCAGTTGGAAATCACCTCGTGTACAGAGAAGGCAGCCTCGGCAACTGTCGGTGGCGTTCACTTTTGGCGAACAAGTCAGCCGGGTATGACGCGCAAAGTGCTCGACGGAGTTGATGAGCCGGCAAAGAACGACAAAACACGACTGATTCAGATGCGGCGGATGGCAAATGATTTCGTCGTCCGCCTGGACGATACCCGGACGAAAGGGACAGGAGTGAAGCGGGAACTGCGGCTGCTCAATCAACCTGTCTTTCGGTACCCGGCTCCAGTGGAGAAGTCAGAATACATCGACGGCGCGTTATTCGCTTTTGTCGAAGGAACCGATCCCGAAACGCTGCTGGTTTTCGAAGCCGTGGTATCGAGTGGAAAGGAAGCCTGGCGATTTGGACTGGCCAGGATGAATCGCGATGCACTGCAGGCGAGATTTCGCGACGTCGAGGTCTGGACAGCGCCATATATTGAAAACGTTACGGATCGACCGAAAGAGCCATTTGCCGTCTTCCCATTGCGCCAGCGGCTTCAAGATGTCGATGGGATCGCCCCCAAAAAGGAAGGAGCCAAACCGCGATCCAATTGATAGCAAATGGTGACATTGTGGCGATTGTGACAGTCATGTTCTTTCTACGCGGAATCGCGCTTCCGTTCCCGGTTGTGCTCGATCACTCGACGATCCTGGTCGCTCGCAGCAACCAGTCTTGAAACAGGATCGAAATATCACTTTCCTGGTCGAAGTTGCGCACCAGGACTGTCGGCCTGATGGCGTCGTCCTGCGAAATTGGGGTCTGGTGGATCAATTGCCAGCGATCGGAATCTTCATCCGCAAAGAGGTACATCAAACGCGGCCCCTTGCGGACGAGCTTCATGCGGCCCGACATGGCGGGCCACGGCAGGCGTTCGATGTCGTACGAAAACGTTTGGTTGGGAAGCGTCCATCGATGTACGGCCTTGATGGCATGACCCAGTTCGCTTGGCTCAAATAAGCGCCGTTCCATCCGCAGCAGGTCAGCGGCGGATGAGTTCAGTGTCACGCCAATGTCCACGCCGGGAACCTTGAAGGACGTCGCCCGATTCGATCGCTCAATCCTAAGAATCTTGAACTTCGTGGTGACTTCAATGTCGCCCTGATACTGGCCGCTGGTTTCGAAACCGAAAACGTCACCGGGGAGCGTTCGTCCGGGAGGAAGCGACAGAATCAGACCGTCCTTGGTTTCCTTCGTGAGCGAACTGAACTTCTTTTCGTCAAACGTCGGGATGATCCACTTTGGCCGTTCCCCGCGGAAGTTCCAGCGACGCATGGCCGGCACTTCGCGCGGCTCGAAATGAACCAGCCGATTGATGTTCGCTGCCAGTTCCTGATCTTCGACTTTCGGCAGCGTCATGGGCCAATTGCCACGATAGACGATATTCCGAATCCGCGATTCCGAGTCGTCTGCATACCGAAACAGACCGAAGCTGCGTTGATTGGTCGGTTCGAGACTGCGTTCGTAGACCTCTTCGCCGTTGAGCGCAAGTGCCACGACATTGCCGCGCAGGGACAACTTCAGCCGGTTCCACTCGTTGTCTTTCAATGGCAATGCGGCCGGGCCGCGTCGATTCTCTTGCTCGACCACAAGATTGCCGGGTAGCGCACCGTTGGATTCGAATTGTCCGTCCGTCATCCAATGCACGGCGACTCCATCCGGCCCCAGCATGAACGTCAGCCGATCCAACGCAGGATGGACGACGATTCGATTCCGCTGATTCGGCTGGTTCGATGGCCCGGATTTCGACGCATAGTAAAACTCGTATTCAATTTCGCCGTCTTCCGCGAGCGGCCGGTGGTACTGCAGCACCGTCTCGGTCTGGCTTTCTCGGAAGTTATTGTTGAGCCGCGCACCGATAATCGTGTCATTGTTTCGCTCCCAGTAGGGACGAAGTTGCGCGGCGCCATTGGGGACCGGCTCGTAATGGGGCGGGTTCTGGTAGTAGACATCGAGCCAATTTGAGAGATCCGATCCTGCCAGAAGGTTGATCTCGGTCGGGATCGTAGGATTCCCCTTGATGCGAAGGTTGCGAACCCAGCCGGAGAAGCCAGACGTCGAACGCACGACCAACCACGGATCACCGAGGGCGGCTTTCGCAATGAAGATATCGTTCGGGGAAACTCGCTGCGGATTCGAGTTCGCTTCCACCGGCTTCGACCATGCCGTTTGCCGTTCTCTGACAAACTGCTGGAATTGCGGCTCCCACTTCGCACCTTCGCCGCGAGCGATTTGGATCAGTTGCAATAGAGGCTTTGCATTTTCGACGTTCTTATCCGCCAACGGTCGTACGAGCTTCAGCAGTTCATCTAACTCGCCCGCATCTCTCGCCGCTTCGGCTAGCAACCAGACGGACGTGACTGACTCCGTTGTCAACGCCAGCGCCGGATCGCTCGCCACGCGGTTGCCGTCGTGCTCAACGTGCGAGTTACGTATGACTACCGTCGTTGCCACCGACCGGATCGATGGTCGACTCGCCGTTGGCAGCGACCATTTCTTCAACGACTCGTATCGAGTGCGCGCGGACGACTCATCGGCGCGAGCGACGTTGAAAGAGCAGCTAACGATCAGGCACGACATGACCCACGCCAGGCTTTGCCTCAAAAAGGTGTCTGGAACCCTAGATATGGTGTTGCAGGCTGATTTGGCGCACGAGGGGAAGGTTCCAGACAGGCTTTGCCTACCAATTGCCGTTCCGACCCGAATCCGTGGGCAAGATTTCGAATTGGTGGGCACACTCAAAAAAGTCAACCGCATCATACATCCTCAGCGGAGGGTGGTCGATGAGTAGAACGCTTGCAGCCCAGACATGGCCAGTGATAGGCTGGATTGCATGGAAACCGGCAAAACCCCATATGATGCAAAGCCATCCCGTTTGTGGATATGGCGACAATTCAGGGCACTCATGGCTTGGATTGCTGATGTCGGGGACGTATCTCAAGTCGTCGTTTACGTCTACGCCTCGATTCCTGTTTGTTTGGGGGCAGCCATAATGCTGTTCGCCAAATACTTCGATGTGGAGGGAATACCTTGGTCGGCTGTGATCACAATGGGCATCGTGGTGCTCGGAGTATCTCTGTGGATTCTTGTCGTCATCATGCATTTATGGAAAATGTGGCATCCAACTGCCCAAAGCCCGTCGCCTGATGAGGAGCAATATCTCCGTTTGATTGAAAGCGAGGTTAATCGAATTGAACTGGAGTCTCTTGAGAACTCCGTGAAAACAAGAGAAATGCCAACCTTGCAGGATTGCATGGACAGAAATCAGCACATAATTGTCGGAATTGTGAATGGATCGCCAATCCTCGGCTATTCACAAGTTTTCTGGGAACAGCTCAATCATATCGGAATCACCAGAAAGTCCCAGATTCCATACATGAAGCTGGAAGAGCGGTTTCCTATCGTATGTGCGTTGAAAAATGAACTTCAACCGCTGATTGAGGCAGACGGCAGCCAATTATCAGATGAAGACCGCCAGAATGCGTTTAATCTCGTTCAGTCACGAATCGACTTTTCGATACCAGCGGCATTGCAGTCGCTTCTGAGCAAAAAAGAACGCAATACATTTGAGTCCTTGGTCGCGGAAGCGAAGCAAGCATCCAATGGCGATCCGACTGTTGTACTACGAGTCGCTATTTCCGCTTTGGAAGGCATCCGCGCTTCACTCATAAGAAAAATAATGAGCGAGGGTCTCGCCGCGATAAAAGAAAGTCAGCGTAAATTGAATGAAAATCGCACGAAGCTTCATGAGAAGAAAGCTCGCCTTGAAGTCATGAAGGAGATTCGCGACAAACAAATAGCAAACTGTCCAATTCATGGAGAGAAGGCAAAGCCTCCAATCTCCGGAGAGTCTTCGGAAGCAAATCAATCAGGTTGAATCCTGTTGGAATGACGCTCGCTTGCGGATCATGAATTGTTGCGGCAGTTGATGGTCGAGTGGCTATTCCTTCGGAACATCCATTTCGTGACTTGATTTCCGGCCAAGCGGTCCGGTATGGGCTTCGATCTGCCGCGTCAAATCTTTCATCTGCTGACGTATCTCATTCGCCTGCTCGACAAGCAACTTGAATTTCTCGATCAATTCCTCAACTGATTTGCGCGGCTCACGGTCGGTCGTCTCGTGGTTTCCTTGTGGCCCTCCGCGACAGAGTGTACCAACGAACACGCCCCGGTTTATCGCCGGGGCTGTTCAGTTTTAACGATAGTGATTTCACGCTGCCAGCAGATTCGGCTCAAGTCCAAGTTCATACATCGCACTGATCAAGCAGCAGATGTTGTGGCAGAGAATTTTGGCCAGCACCTCATTCTTCATGGCGATATCCGTCTTGCTGCGGATTGAATCCCCGAACTTCCGCTTAATCATGCTGAAGGCCGATTCGACGTTCGACCTCTTGTGATAGGACTGCAAAAACTCCTCCCGGTACAATTGCATGAAATGGAACGCTTTGCTGTATATCCCCCCAACGCTGCCGGTCGCGTTTGATCGAAACGCGATGAATGCATCTGCTCCAATTGCATTGATCGCATCGAAGTTCACTCGGCTGGCATATTGCTTGTCGGCGGACACTTCCTTGACGGTGAAGTTCTTCGCAGTGGTATTCAGCAGGGATGGCAATAGCGGGCAATCGTTGGTATCCCGGTCATGGATTTCAACGGCAGTCACGACCTGAGTATTGACCCCAACGGCGATATGGCATTTGATCCAGTCATGTTCTTGCCGAAGTCCGCCATACTTCTGATCGAACCACTTAACGAACTTCGACGCACTGAATCCGCTGGAGTCGACAGCGAAATCGGTTTCGATGGACTTCAATGGCTTTGCGGCCCGCAGAATCAGATCGGTCAGAACCGGAGTCAATTCTGGGTTCTCCAAAGCCTTGAAGATGGAATTGTAGCATGGGCAGTTCTGAACGAACCCGGCTTCATGAGCTTCCTTCAAATCCGTCATAAAGCGCCGACCAGACACCGTGCAGTAAACTTTGTAGATCGCAGCAAATACCGCGTCTGCTGGCCGGATCGATTGATTCCCGCGTGACCGCTCCGGCTCTGGCAGAGAACTGCACAGATCTCGCACCAAGACGCGGAAGTCAGCCTTTTCGTTCTTCTGTGCTTGATTGTAGGCTGGCCATTGTTGCGGATAGGTCTGTCGTTTGATGGTCTCGGTGACGGTCATGCTCTTGGTGATGGTCTCGGAACCGTCTGCATGCTGTTCTCGCTTCATGGTGATTCGCACAGCATGAATGTGCTTGCAAGTCACGCCACGAGTTTCGAAGTCTGGACATGAGCAGTAAGGGGATTGCTCATCAGGTGACACGGAATACTTGCCGTTTCCAGATGCAGACGGAACGATCCAGACATATCCGCATCGTTTAAGTTTGCTGGTCGCAGCGATCACCAATCCGCGTTGTTCTCGGTCGCACATTTGGAAGCCCCTTTTCTCGTTGAGGCATTCCCGATAACATTGCAGATGCATAGTCGCATGCTGGCGGGAACGCCGGTTCGTGATTGCGTCCCGGTTGTTGTTTCAGCAGCAACCGGGATTTTTGATTGCTCAATAATTGTAGCCACATTTATAAATCGCGTCAATAATTGTGGCCACGAAAATCGATTGACTTTCTAAAATATGTGGCTACACTTTCGTCAATCATGGGACGTAAAGAACTTCCAGAAGAACTGCGACGCGAAAAGCCATTGCGTATTCGGCTCACATCCGGCGAGCGATCGCAGATCGATTTTATTGCACGATTAGAGAACAAGACGTCATCCGAATGGGCGCGCGCAATACTCCTCAAAGCCTCCTCGAAACAGGATTCTAGGCTGGAAACACAACAAGACTGACGATAACATTGAAGGATGTGGGCGCAGAAATACCCCCAGCAGGATTCGAACCTGCGACCTGGACCTTAGCGGGGACCCGCTCTACCACTGAGCTATAGGGGCGATTTCAACACTCACAATTGCCTCGGGCAAGGGTGCAACCTTGTCCGAGGTTTTCCGTTATATCCCGGATGGATCGTCCTCCTCTTCGTTATTCGTTCTGGGTATTAAATGCATGACTCCCGACTCATCGCGTGTCACGTGGCCCTTGCGAATCAATTGATCGATCGATGACAATACGATTCGGCGGGGCTTATCTGATTCAGTCACAAGTCTCGGTTCGATATCATCAGCGAGTTCCGCGCTCGTCATAGGACGAATCTCTAGCAACCGTCGAATTTCCTTTGTCGCAGAAGTAACGCCGCCCGTCTGAACAGTTGCCCGACCGTTTTGAGGCGATGGCGAATTGTGGTTCAATGCGGCCTGCTTCATCCGAATTCTTTGCAAAACCAAGAGATCATTACCAATTAGCCCAAGGTTTTCTTGCAGGTTGGCAATGTCATCTTTGATTTTCTGCCGCAGAGCATTCAATTCGGCGATCTCGGCATCGACAATCTCAAGATATGGTTCAGTCATTGATGTTGTCCTTTCTATGCAGATCCTACGACCAGCAATGTCAAACGTCAATGCATTGACGCCATTCGGATACAGCCAAACGCAATACTCATTTAATCCACGATTTCCGATGCGTCAGGAATCAATGTCCATGAGACAATGCCAAGAGCCAGCAATTATAGTGATTGATCGAATGCCCATCGCGAAATTGTTGATGGCTCGCTGAATGTCGACGTGCCATTGTCGCAAATCACGGGCGACTGAATGCTGGACTTCATGATCCAAAGGCCGAAAATTCTCGTTATACTTCTGATATGCCAAAATTCTCACCACATGCTGTCGCCAATTACCTGCTTGAACTGGGCGAGCGGGACAACGTGGAAATATCGCCCATGAAATTGCAAAAGCTTGTGTATTACGCGCATGGATGGCATCTGGGAATCACGGGCGAGCCACTCATTAACGAACAGATCGAGTGCTGGCAGTACGGCCCCGTGGTGCGGTCTTTGTTTCATCAATTCAAAGATTTCGGATCATCCGCAATTACCCGCAAAGCCACCAAATTCAAGTTACGCAAGCCGAACGAGAAAGGCGTTGGATTCTTCAAGACGATCACGCCAACAATTTCAGAGAGATTTACTGACGAGCGCACGCTGATCGAAACCGTTTGGGATTCATATAAAGAATACGGACCGATAAGGCTTTCGAACATGACGCATGCCGAAGGCGAACCGTGGCGAACCGTATTTGAAAAATGGGATCGTCGACCACCGAAGGGAACTGATATCCCGCAGGATCTAATCCGCCAATACTTTGAATCGAAACTGACGGACGATACGTGATGACTGATCATTCCGAGTCTGATGGGACCGCAGACTCAAAAATCTCAAGGATGATCAAGTCAGAAGCATCGAAGGAAGCTGCAAAGGCGACAGATAATCCAGATGCACAGACGACGGAAGAATCTACCGCTTGGGATTTAGAATATCGCACCCACCGAGAACTGATTGCGGCGCATGATCGGCACGTGGAAAGTTTGGATGCCGAAAGATGCCGATTACTGAAAGAAAACGCTAAGCTACAACGGGCACTCGCGGCTTCGACCGAGAGATTAGCGGCTAAGCGAGAACGTGTATCTGAATTGGAGCAAGCCGAGAAAACTTCCAAATTGAGTGGATGGCAGTCGATTGTTGGGGCGGCAATTGGTTCGCTTCTCTTGGGAGCATCGTCGATCGTGGCATCCGTAGCCCCTGGGAGCCATATAGTGGTCGAAATTCTTGGAACTGCTGGCGCAGTTTTGACAATCTGGTGTGCTGCGTCCAGCGCGATCAATATCAGATGGGGATGGCCGTCCGCAAAGTGAATAGTCTATTTGGTGGGCAGACTTTCGAATCCGTGGGCAAAACGCATTTGGTGGGCAAAGCCTTCCAGACACCTTTTTGAGGCAAAGCCCCCACGCCATCCAAATCGCCTTGATTCGTCGCGGTCGGTGTCGATTTGCTGGGGAGAACAATATTCTTCCAGTCACGGTTAATCCTTAATCTCGTGAGCCAGGAAACCGACGAGGGTCTGATCGTACAATTCGTCGATTGTCGTTTTGATGTGATTTCTTCGTTTCGGCGCATTGAATGGTAGCCTGAAAGCACCGCATTTTGCGAATGTCAGGTTCTCCGTCCAATTCCACGATTTGAAACGGAACTTCCATCGGTCAAGGATTCACTATGCTTCCATGTCCACGTGCCCCGCTTAGAAATATGGAGGAGCGTAAATTCATTGCCAGGAAAGCGTGCTAATGTTTGAAGCGATTGCCAGAGCAGAGAATCCGTTCACGGTGTTTCTGGTCAATCTCAAAATCAAACGTTCGTCGGTGAAAGGTTGGCCTGAATTGGCAGTATTGACCAAAGGGTGACATTGCAAGGATGGTGTAATCGTCAATCGAGAGGACGCGAATCACTGGGTTCGCGGTAGCGGGTCCCGGGAAGGCCGTTAGAATAACGTCGAATCAGTCGGAGTGGGTTGGAGCCTCACCGCTCCGTGACGGGAGGGTAGATGATTTCGTAATCTAGTTCCTGCGGTCTGTGTTAGAGATTGTTACAAATTAGCCACAAACGCGAAGTTCGCGAGCGCGCGGTGCTGAAACAGTTGCGTCGTGACTTGCGTTCGAGGCGGATTCCGTTGCGAAGCGGGATGCTCCACATCCACGAAGGGTGAGTCTGCTTTTCATCATGGTACTCCGTTTGCCCATCAAAGCGGGTTTGCACCAATCAGGCAAATCGAATGGATCTTCCATCAGGGCGTGTAGCGCGATCGCAGTGCTTCGCTGACGACTCCGGAGCAATGCCACACCGAAGTGACTTCGAATGCAAAAACAATGCCATCTTGACCGACCCCACCGACTCAATGTCATTGGTCAGTGGTCTTTCGCACCGGCGACGTCTGGTTTCGTCGGCGTGTTCATTCCTGAACTGCACAACGCGGAAGCTAATGTCTCTGGCCCAGTTTTTGGCCGCGAGCCTACGCCGACCCTAAAACGGGCAACCGGCGGAATTGGAGTGCCAAGCACCCTACGTTTCCGTAACGAACATCCCGCAGCCCACTTTCGAAACCTGCTGCGAACGCGGCGACATTCCTTCTTGACCGCTCAACGCACAATACTCACAAGGTCAATCGATTGTTCGTCTTCGATTCCCAATGTCGTAAGTAGGAGTGGCTGGATCAAGAATCTAGTATCGCGTGATTGCAAAGTCCCCTCCGCGATGGGAGCATACAATGGCAGGCCGATTTTGGGCGTTGTGGCAATTTCCACACCAGCGGGATGACGTTTACAGTTTCTTTGTATTCTAGCTTGATGGACGGGTGGAGAAATGGCACGAGTACTCCTTGTCAACCCGCCGAATCATCTTCATGATCTTTTCGATCTTGCACCACCGCTTGGTTTAATGATTCTGGCCGAGATTGCAATCGATAGCGATTGGGAGGTTGACTTTTTAGATCTTTCAATTCCAGCGAGGGCATCGATTGCAAATTCACCCAGCGATTTCTATGCCGCTGTGACCAATGAGATACAATCGATCGATCCAGACGTGGTCGCGTTGACGTCAATGGGAGTGAACACACATGTTAGCTTGGAAATTGCCCGCAGAATTAAAGAGAAAAAACATTCTGTCTTCACGATTGTTGGAGGGCCACATTGTTCGTCGATTCACAGAGATATTATTGAGAATTATAGTTGGATTGATTGTGTTATAACAGGAGAAGGCGAGGATGCATTTCGCCAGTTTCTTAGAAACGCGAAACGCGCAATCGAGGGAGGAATGGACAGGACGTTATTGCCGAAGACCCTTCAATCAAATCCTGGAGTCACTCCAAAGCATCCGCATCGCGCTTACGATGTGATTCGTCTCGCAGATTACTTCTCTTCCAACGAGCGGCGTCTGTTGAATTACGAGGGTGGACGCGGGTGCGTGTTCAAGTGCTCATTCTGCTACAGCCCAACACACTACCACCAAGTTTACGATAGTGCCGGCAATGAAATAGCTGAAGATTGGGCTCGATTGGAAGCACTCGGAGCCCGTCATATTTTTATGGTACAAGATAATTTCACAAATAATCCAATGCATGCGAAAGCAGTATGCAGGGCAATTTCGAAAGCGAGCCTCGACGTTCGTTGGAACGGATACGCAACTCTGCCGCAATTGAATCCTGAATTGATCGAAGTACTCGCCCATTCCGGATGTGAAGCGATGTACCTGGGTATTGACGCGGTCACGCCAACCCAACAAGAGTCGTTTCGCAAGTATTTTTATTCTGACGACAGCCAATTACTTAAGAAGTTGCTCCTCCTGCGTGATGTCGGCGTTATACCAACGTGCGCATTTATGATCGACCTCTATGACTTCAACCCTGACGATGCTGAAAACGTCTTCCGGGTTGCGATTTCGTGTGCGGCAAACAATCTTCCGATTCGAATCAATACATTCACGAGGTATCCTGGTTCCATGCTTTTTGGGGCAGGGTGTTCGAATTCCATCTATTCGGAAGCAAAAGTCCGGCTAATGTACGACTGTCCGGAGGTCGTCTGCCGAAACTCTTATGCAGAGCAGTGTCCATCGCTATTTCCGTTCCATTCGACAGAAATCGCGGAACCCCTTTGGCGTGAGCGACTTCAGTCTATTTGGCTGGCGCAGTTACTTATCCAACGCTATGCGAAAGAGCTGACGGAGTTCGCTCAAGCGGACGATAATAGAATATGGAGCGGCATTCGAGAAATTGGGAAGATGTTTGATGGGCTGGAATTGTCTTCTGGAGAGCAAATGAAGAACCGGGCCGTCGACGCCTTCGAAGCCTGTTAAGCTGCGAGCGGATGCGATCAGAATTCACTTGCGTTAGAGTAATGAGCCGCCTATACTTGTACGCTTTCCAAACCCACTCTACGCTTTTTTTTGATTGAGGAACCCATGTCACAGGCTCCCTCCAACTCAAGCGTACGTCAGCAGCAGCCGGTTGGGACTGAAACAATTGCGAGTTACGGAACGCCAATACCACTGCAGACTCGCCTACCGGAGAAACTGCGCATCATCTTTGAAGATATCGGCAAGAAAGGAGCATGTGGCAAAAGCGATCAATTCTCATTGTGAGAGAAATATGCCGTCATTGAGCGTGTACACCGTGAAGTGGAATTTATTGTTGTCGCCGGGTGCTGTCGGGACTGCATTTCTATCGCTGGATGGACGAAAGCTCAAAGTACGCAGTCGTTTTGAAAGGCTGTCGTCAAGCACAGTGAATTCCCCTCGATTCATTTTCCGTGCGAAATTAGTCGAAATTGCGGTTCGATCAATCGATTCTGACTCCTCCAAGATGTTCTTTGTGAGCGCGTACGCAAGACGCCCAAGTGGTTCATAGTCGAAGTTTGCTGGAATGTTGGAATCGTCCGCAGGCATTGGCGACACCACTGCAATAGCGCCCCATCGGGAGAGACCGCCCGCTTGAATGAATTCCTGAAACTCCTTGGTGGCGCATCCATCAGTGAAAATGACTGCCGGTAATTTGCGGCCACCAGCTTTGACAGCAGATAACTCCTCCCAGGTCCGCAAAACAACTCGAGCGGCCTCGGTCATTCCTACGAACACCAACACATCCGGATTCAATTCCGTAAGTCGATCGAAATTAATTCGCGCACTGTCGGTGGAGCTTACTTCAATTGTCGCCACCACTTTTGGCCCCAGCTTGTTGTCAGTGGCTAATTGTTTGGTCAGCGATTGACTGTAAAACGGATTACCGATATCACAGGCGACCACTACACGGTCGTGTTTTTCATTCTGGATAAAATCCGCGATCGCCTTCACCTGAAACATATTGGTCGGAAGCAACCGAAGAATCAGCTTCTTCTCTCGCAGATTTGCGTCGCGCGTAATCTCAGGATTCGTTGGGCCAAGCAAGATTACGGGAATTTCCCGATCGAGATAAAACTCTTGGCATACGTGATGTGCCAACGTACTTGACTCATGGCCCACGGCAAGGACGTATTCGTAGTCTAATTCCATCTTTTGCAGTCGATTAATCGTATCCTTTGGACTTGGTCCATCAGCAAAATGCATGATTTCGACAATCTCGTCTCTCACCTTCATTGACTTTTGATCATCTCGAAGGCCGCTCACAAACCCACTGCGCATATCTTTCGCAGCAGCAGTTTCGGTCGGCAAAACAAGACAGACAACCTTTCTCTTTTGGAGCGGAGTGTTGACAGGCGGAACTGAGCCTGCCAGACCCTCAATTGGTGCAATTGGTGTTTGCGGGAAGATCCATTGTGGGTTCTTCAAGGCTGCGCCGCCTGCGATCACAATTGCGCCGCTAACCACCACCATTACCCCAATTCTCAATGAGGTTTGTGCATTTCTTACCTCTTTTTTGAGGCCAATTTCCTTAATGCTCCTTTTCCCAGACATGAAACCGAACCACCAATTCAAACTACTTAACTTTTCATAGCTTGCCTCATCTTTTTTTTGCGTTGCACTCTTTGATTCGAAGTGGGCTCTGCCGTCAAGCAGACCTCGTTCTTGCACAGTGTTCTGCTGTTCAGTTGGATTCGATGCGCCTCCATCCGCCGTAATCGGCGCAGAAGGAGGGTTGGAAATCGGCTCACTGGAAGACGGCTCGTTCTTTTTCAGCTTTCCCACCATGTGTTTGGCTCCAACCTGCCGCGGGCATTTATTTCATGGATCCATTCGGCTATAATCGCTGATCCATTATCAATCATTGTCAAACATCGTGTCAACTTAAACCGGCAATGAAAGCCCTCAGTGCGCGATTTGCGGTGGTATGCAGCCTGTTCTAAAACGCGTTCTCTCCAAAGATTCTCGTGGTTTGAGCTGTTTCTTCAGGTGACGACGACTGCGGACAATTCCGCAATTTCCAAATGCCTTGCGAGTCCAACCTACCCATTCTGGAGTGAACCATGGAAAATGCTTACCCACCATCGGTTGCAAAGGTTGTGCATGCCTTAGACGGATATCAAGTTCGTTCCAAAGTTGTGGTATTAGCGGAATCGACACGAACTGCAGTTGAGGCCGCAGCAGCCATTGGTTGCCAAGTAGCAGAAATAGCCAAATCAATTGTGTTCTCAGGAAAAGCTACCGCAAAGGCGGTGCTTGTGGTGGCATCCGGCACCAATCGAATTGACGAGAACCTTGTTGCTGCGCGGGTTGGCGAGCCAATCGTGAAGGCCGATGCTGATTATGTGCGCGAGAAAACGGGGTACGTCATCGGCGGAGTCCCTCCGACGGGTCATTTAAATGCTGTTCAAGTTCTGGTCGACGAGGATCTATTGCAGTTTAAATCGATTTGGGCAGCAGCTGGATCGCCATACGCTGTCGTCAACTTGACGCCCGAGGAGCTGCTACGTGTTTCGGGGGGAATTGTTGCAAAAGTGAAAAAGTAAAATGTAAGTTGAAACAGGCAGGCAACTACGGCTGCTTATTCGCTGATCATTGCCTGTCGACTCACGTGGGAAGCTGAATTCCCGCCAAGGGACGCTGAGTCAACCTGATGCGTTGCGAGGAGCGCACAGGCATATCGAATTCATTGTTATCACTTGAAATCGAAACAGCTATGTCGGCGACACCTCCGATAAATGCCTAAAACTCGCCTTATTGTTACGGTATTCTAATGTCTTCTCATGTTTTGTGGTTTCTAATGTTCCGTCGAATTACAACGATTGCACGACGTGCGGTGTGTTGGCATAATGCATGTGTATCTGAATGTGTCTTGGTGGGAGCACATCGTTCCACAAATGGTCGGCAATGACCCATTAAGACGCTTTGACGCGTGGTGGGCTTCTCGATTGCAAGTGTCTGAGTATGGTTGTGTAGTCTCGACTAGGCGATAATAGCTGGGCGATGGAAAAAACGACAGCAAACTAAATCAAACGGGATCAAATGATGGCAAGCGCCAAACAGTTGACGTGTCCGTTTCCTGCTTGTGCTGGCGCAATCCTTTTGGTGGTTCTAACCCTAGGATGCGGCCAAGGGACTCTACCTGAACCGATTCATAAAAAGCCCGCGTCGAGCAGGATCAAGGTTGTCGGAGTAGCCAACTACGGTGCACACCCGATCCTCGACGTCATCGTCGATTCATTCAAAGAACGCCTCGACGAACGAGGATACAAGGATGGAGAAAAGGTCAACATCCTCTGGAAGAGCGTTGAAGGCGACGTCAACCTTGCATCTAGTGTCGCGCAAAGCCTTCTTAATTCGGACGTGGATCTGGTGATGTCCATTACTACACCCGTAAGTCAGGGTGTTTTCAAGAGTGCCAGAGGCAAGGTACCCATCGTCTTCTGCGGTGTGACCGATCCGATCAGCGCAGGGCTAGTTGACTCTTGGGAAAACAAGCATGGGTCAGGCATCACTGGAACATCGGACCGTTGGCCCTACGCCGAGCAACTCGATCTAATCAAGACGCTGATTCCCGCAGCCAAAAAAGTCGGCTTCCCGTACAACTCAGGTGAGGCGAACTCGCAGTACGCTATCAAGCAAGTCACCAAACTTGCCGGTGACCGAGGCCTTGAAATTGCCCCTTCGGTTGCGACAAACGCCAGCGAGGTTCGCATGGCGACCGAGTCGCTGGCAGATCAGGGCGTCGACGTAATCTACGTGTCAAGCGACAACACAGTAATGGCAGGCTTTGAGGCAGTGTTGAAGGTTGCGTATGAGCGAAAATTGCCTGTGGTAGTGGGTGAGAGCGCCAACGTAGAACGTGGTGGGCTGGCGACGTACTCAGTCGACTACAAGCGACTCGGACGGGAAACAGCAGATCTTGTCATTCGCATCCTTGAGGGAGAAGAACCGGGGAGAATCCCTGTGGTCACATTCGACGGGGAGGAGCTTTACTTGAATATTGACGCTGCTGCCAAGATGGGAGTGGAACTTCCTGAGTCATTGAAAACGAAAGCAACAAAGCTCTACGGTGGACCGAAAGTGCCCACGAAGAAAAAGGCCGATTAACGGAAAAAGAC
>Ga0206824_10048_pt1 | contig 39666 bp, 33 predicted proteins | sample Alteio_BWOrgCont_82_FD_152874 | JGI IMG/M metagenome (GOLD analysis project Ga0206824, IMG submission 152874) | Enriched cells from forest soil in Barre Woods Harvard Forest LTER site, Petersham, Massachusetts, United States -... | ecosystem: Environmental > Terrestrial > Soil > Temperate forest >...
GGGAAAAAGCCGTCGTAGCAAATCATCATTCCGAGTTTGCCGAAGCGGGTGTTGAAGACCGGATACTCGTGTCCGGGAGTAATGCCGGCCTCGATCTCGGAGCGCGGGAGGCAGACTTTGCGGTATTTGCCGGCGACCTGGCCATCGGGGCCGATGAGCACGGCGACGTTGTAAATGAGCGGTCCGTCCCGTTCGACGAGGCCGGCGACGACGTAGAGATTCTGTTCTCGGGCCAGCGCGCCGAAGAATTCGGTCGATGCGCCGGGGATGGGCTCGGCGACATCGGGAAAAGTCGAACCGCCGCCATAAGTGAGCGTCTCCGGGAGCACGACGAGGTCGGCTTTTTGGCGACCGGCTTCGGCGATGAGCGGTGCGAACGCCCGGCGGCGATCCTCGGCCGATTTGGTATTGGTCGGGACGAAGTGCACGGTGGCCAGGCGGGCGATGCGGGGAGCCGGTGCGGGGACTTCGTCGAGGGCAACGTCGGCCCAGGAGACGCGGGCGTGCGGCGCCCAGCGGAATTCCAGTTCGACCACGGCTTTGCGCGCGGCGGAGGGCGCTCGATAAACGTCGCTCACGGTGGTCCAGCCATTGGCGTCGGTCGCGCCGTCCGTGGGATACTCAGGCTCAGCACGGGGTTTGACGCCAGGCGCATAGGTGGCGAAGGACGGCTCATCGTGTTGGACGGTTTTGTCTTTTTCATCACGCCAGAGGACGCGGGCGACACCGGCGCGCCGCGGGCAATCGGCGCCGGTGAGTTGCCGGAGCACACTGAACCGGTAGTGCTGGCCGCCTTGTACCTCAAAGGTCTTGGTCCAATGGCCGATGAGTCCCTCGCGAGCGTCGGATTCGATCACGAAGGCGCCGTGGTGGTCCGGCCCGCCTTGAGGATCGAAAGAGAAAGCAGGTTTGATTTCGTCGCGCGGCGCGGCGGTGGTCCAGCCGGCGGGTGGCTCAGCGGCGAGGGAAATCGCCGTGGCGGCGACCGTGACGACGAGGGCAAGGAAGGAGTGAACTCGGGAGCTCATGAGGACGCGGATTCCGGCGGGTGATGATGGCGTGGCGTTAAAGCAACTCTTCAATGGCTTTTCCGCCTTCGGTGATGATCGGTCTCGGGCGGCCTTGAGGATCAATCCACTGGGCGTTTTGATCGATGCCGAGATGATGAAACACGGTGGCAGCGAGATCGGACGGGCCGATGCGCCGGCTCTCGATGTCGTAGCCTTTGCGGTCGGTGCTGCCGATGACCTGCCCGTGACGGAAGCCGCCGCCGGCCATGACCATCGACATGACGCGCTGCCAGTGATCGCGTCCGGCTTGCGCATTGATGACCGGGCCGCGGCCGAACTCACCCATCATGAGGACGAGAGTGGTGTCGAGCAAACCGCGCTGCTCCAAATCCGTAACGATGGCATGGAGTGTGCGATCGACGACAGGTAGAAGCGGCTTGAGGCCTTTCTCGATGCCGCCCCACTGGACGTTGTCGCCGTGATGATCGAAGTACCCCCACGCGCCGCTCACCGTCACGAACGTGACGCCGGCCTCGACCAGACGCCGCGCGAGGAGGGCTTTCTCGCCGAGGCTGTCGCGACCGTAGGCATCACGCAGGGCTGGTTTTTCCTCGTCGAGATTGAAAGCGCGTTGGGCGCGGCCCGTGAGGAGAACGTCGTAGGCCTGCTGCGTGTATTGGTCCGCGGCGGTGATCTCGGCGCTGGCGCCGAGCTGCCGTTTCCAACCATCGAGCTGATCGGCCAAATTCCGGCGGTCGCCGAGGCGCTCGATCGTGAGCCCATCGACCAGAGCGAGGCGGCCGGCGAGGTCCTTGCCGTCGACCGGTTCGAAGGCGCTACCCATGTGGCCCGCACCCCAAATATCGGACTTCAAAGAAGGCGCCAGCGCGATGTAGCTGGGCAGGCCGGGCGCGTTCGGTCCGCGGAATTTCGCGGCGATCGAGCCCATGGACGGATAACCGCCGCCGTCCTTACCGTCGTTCGTGCGGCGGGCGAGAGGATTGCCGGCCTGCATGGTAATGGGCGTGTGATCGCTGGCGCTGCAATCGACCGAACGGATCAGTGTGAGCTTATCCATGAGGCGCGCGGTCAGCGGCAAATGCTCGCAGACGTGAACGCCGGGCAGCTTGGTGGGAATGTGACCGAAGGGTCCGCGGATTTCCCGCGGAGCATCGGGCTTGGGGTCCCACATGTCGAGATGGCTCGGGCCGCCGGAGAGCCAGAAAAGGATGACGCTGGTTTTGCGTTTGGCCGCGCCGGTCGCGACCGCGAGGGCTTGCTGACGCAAAAGAGCCGGAAGGGAAAGGCCGGCCAGACCGGCGAGACCCGTCTGGAGAAAGCCACGGCGGGTGGACCCAATCCGGAGGACATCACCCCGGGCCGGGCTGAAGCTGTTGATCACGGTCGGTTCTGAAGGGGAGGAGGAGCGGATGTCCGCGGAGGATGGATCGACGTAGCTCATCTCCCGGAATGAGCCTCGGAAATGTGGTTTCTTAGCGGGGATTTTACCCAATCGCCAGGACGGCGGTGCCGGTGAGGTGGCCGGAGCGGAGGTCGTGCAGCGCTTCGTTGGCTTGGTCGAGGGGGTAGGTGACGGTGGTGGTTTGGACCGGGACTTTTGGGGCGAGGGCGAGGAATTCGTGGCCATCTTCGCGGGTGAGATTGGCGACGGAACGGATGGTTCGTTCGTGCCACAGGTCGCGGTACGGGAAGGAGGGAATGTCGCTCATGTGGATGCCGCCACAGACGACGGTGCCACCTTTGCGCAGCACCCGGAGCGCGGCGGGCACGAGGGGCCCGGTGGGGGCGAAGATGATCGCGGCGTCGAGCGGTTCGGGTGGCGATTGGTGGGAGTCGCCCGCCCAGACAGCTCCGAGGCGGCGCGCGAAGTCCTGTGCCTGCGTGTCGCCGGGGCGGGTGAAGGCGTAGACCTGGCGTCCCTGGTAACGTGCGACTTGCGCGACGATGTGGGCGGCGGCGCCAAAGCCGTACAGACCGATGCGCGGCGCGTCACCCGCAAGGCGCAACGAGCGAAAGCCGATGAGTCCCGCGCAGAGCAAAGGTGCGGCGGAGACGTCATCGAGCGGACCGGGTAACGGAAAGCAGAAGCGAGCGTCGGCCACGGTGAATTCGGCGTAGCCGCCGTCGATCGTATAGCCGGTGAAGCGGGCGCGATCGCAGAGGTTTTCGCGATTGGCGCGGCAGTATTCGCATTCGCCGCAAGTCCAGCCGAGCCAGGGGATGCCGACGCGTTCGCCGATTTGGAAACGGTCGACGCCATCACCGAGCGCAGCGACGTGGCCGACGATTTCGTGGCCGGGAACGAGCGGCAGTTTAGGATTGGGCAATTCGCCGTCGACGACGTGCAGGTCGGTACGGCAGACGGCACACGCGGAGGTTTTCACGAGAACCTGGCCGGCGCCGGGCGCAGGAGTGGCGACCTCGCGCAGGGTGAGCGGCTGGTTGGGGCGGTCGAGGACCATGGCGCGCATGAGGAGTGGATAACATCGGCGGACGACGGATGCGAATTGGTTCCGTAGCTACCGGGGGCCGATGACGCAAATTGCGCGCGGACCTACGACTGCGGCGCCGGCTCGTGGCGGCCGCCGCGGACGCTGGCAAGCAATGGGACTGTGACGCCCCACGCGATGAGAATTTGGAGCAGGATGAGCACGTGAAAGTAGGAAAAGCTGGCGCCGCCGGGAACGGTCCAATGGCTCCAGGCTGCGGGCATGTGATCCTTGATCCAGCCACCCGTGAGGGCGCCGAATGAACCGATAATTCCCGTAAACGACCAGTGCACGGCCATGGCGACGGTCCGCCCGTGGCCGAGCGTGAGCGCTTGCGTGAAGCGATACTGGCAAAGCTGCATACAGGCATAACAGCCGCCAATGATCAGCGAAGCGGCGCTCATCAGCAGCACTGGCTGCGGGACTGGGCCAATGAAGGGCACCGTCCATGGATTCGGCGAAGCGAAGAACCACGCGAGCGTAAAAAACGGCCCGATCGCGGCCAGCGACATCGCGACCACGCGGACGCCAAAAACATCGATCCGGTGTCCGATGAGACGCGACCAAACGATCGCGCCCAAGGCCGAAAACAGAATCAAGCAGGACGCTTCGGAATAGGTCGCGCCGAAGGATTCGTGGAGGTAGACGACATTGAAGAATCCCGGCACTCCGTAGTAGTAGCCGGGCAAGGCCAGAGCGGCCATCCATGCGCCCATCGCGAGGGTCACACGACGGAAATCGCGGTCGCGCAGCGGCACGAGGAATCGGCGCCACGGAGAATGCCCCGGCACACTGCGCGTTTGCGGCGGCTCAGTCACGCCGAGGTGCACGACGATGTCGCTGATGCCAAAGGCGGCGGCGATGACGAAAACAACGGTGAAGCCCATGAGGCCGTTTTTGCCGAAGGCGTCGAGAATCCAGCCGTAGGAAAGCGCGGCGAGCAGCACGCTGGCGGAAACGAAGCGCTGGCGTCCGCCCCAGAAGCGGCCGGCGCGCCCGGCCGGCAAAAGATCTGCCATCCAACTGAGCCATGGAGCCGTAGCGGCATTGCCGAGGGCATCGCTCAATCCCAAGGCCACGATGAGGACGGGCACCCAGTGCGCTTGGCCAGCCGGCCAGAGCAGGGGCAGAAACGCCGGAACGAGCCAGAGCGAACGATGCGTAATGGCGACCAACGCCCAGAAGGGTTTGCGCGTGTGGAGGCGCTCGACAAAAAACGCCGAAGGCAATTGCGCAAACATGGCCGCCTGCCGCACGGCGCCCATCAAACCGAGTTGAAAACCCGTGGCGTGAATGGCCTGCATGAAGAGCGGCAAAGGCAGCCCATACACGGCCACCATCCACACCGTCCCGAGAGTCCCGGCAGCGATATTGCGCCGCATCGAGAGCTGAAGTTCTCGCTCAGAGAGGGGTGGGGGTGGAGGTGGCGGAGGTGGCGGAGGTGGCGGGTTTATGGTGGATTGGACGGTGACGCTACGAAATGACGGGAGTGGATACCAGATGCAGGTTGCACGTTACAGGCTTCAGGACGATGAGGCCGCGCGCGTGCAGAACGCGAAATGGCGATGGTGATTCTTGCATCGTCCGACCTGCAACCTGCAACCTGCATCCTGCCTTTTCTTCCCCGGATGCTTTCGCGGGCCCCAGTTCCGCCACTGACCCTTATTTCTGCCTCTTCGTCTTCCTTGGACGCCTCAAGTCACCTGGCTGGGAACGCCGGAGATGACACTAGCCTGTTTGGCTTCAGTCACATGACATGCGAGCGCCTCGGCGATCGCGGCGCGCAGTGAGTCCGCCGTAAATGGCTTGCGCGCGACGACGTCGAAAACCGCGGGATGATCGCCAACTGCCGTCATCAGATCGCCGAAGCCCGTGAGCAGAATCACCGGCATGTCGGGGTAAAGGTCGCGGACGGCGGCGGCGAACTGGTCGCCGTTCATGCGGGGCATCGCCCGGTCCGTGATGACCACGTCGAACGGACGGACGCTGAGCTTTTGCAGACCTTCCGCGCCATTCGCCGCGGATTCGACCGTGTGGCCATCCTCGGAGAGAACGACGGCCAGCACTTCGCGAATCAATTCCTCGTCGTCCACGACGAGGATCGCCAGGGCCCCCGGCCGGATTGGAGCCAGCTCGAGGGGCGCAGGAGCACGCACGGCGGAATGCGCGACGAGAGAGATCGTGATCGTCGTCCCCTTCCCCGGGGAACTCTCAATTTCAATCTCGCCACCGTGCCGGCGGACAATCCCGCAAACCATCGCCAGTCCCAGTCCGGTGCCATGGTCCTCTTTCGTGGTATAAAACGGTTCGAAACAGTGCATCCGCACATCGTCCGTCATCCCCACGCCCGTGTCGCTGATTTGCAGGAATACCGATCCGCTTCGGCAGAATGTCCGGACGGTGATCGTCCCGTGCTCCGGGATCGCGTCGACCGCGTTAAAGACGAGGTTCGTCAGCAACTCGCGCAACTCCGATTCATTGCCGCTGACGGCGGGAAGCGACTGTAACTCCGTCACAAATTGGATGTCGGCGCCACGCCCGAGCGCCTGGGTTTTCCAGCGGGGCTTCGTCAGCAACTCCACATGCCGAATGAGGTCGTTGAGAGCCACCGGAGTGAAGATGTCTTGCGGGTCGCGGTAACGGTAAAACTCGCGGAGCCGCTGGACGACCGCGCAACTGTCCTTGGCGGCGAGGTGGATGAGACGAAGGTATTCGTCCGATTTCGCCCGGACGGCCGGGCTGGGATCGAGCAATTGCTCGCTGAGGGCGACGATCGGCGAAAGAGCGTTGTTAAAATCGTGCGCGATTCCGCTGGCCATGCGGCCCAACGCGCTCAAGCGTTCCTGCTGCACCATCTGATCTTGAGCCTGCTGTAATTGGTCGAGCGTCTTCCGGAGTTGATCCGCAGTGGAAGCAAGCGCGGACGTGCGTTCCTGGACGCGTTCCTCGAGCTCGTCGTGGGCACGATTCAGTTCCCTCTTCAGGCGGTTGCGCTCGATTCCATAGCGCATCGCACGGGTCAGGGAGAGACGGTCAATGCGACCTTTGACCAGATAATCCTCGGCACCCATCTCGACCATCTTGACCGCGACCTCCTCGTCGGTTAGACCGCTCAAAACGATGATCGGGATACTGGGAACTGTGGCTTGGATCGCGGAGAGTGTTTGGAAACCCTGGCTGTCGGGCAAAGAAAGATCGGTCAGGACAAGTTGTATCCCGCCCTCACGGAGTCGCTCGATGCCAGCGCTCATCGAGGCTGCGGCATGAATCACAAAATCGTCGCAGTCTTTCGGAAGCAGAAGCATCAGAAGTTCGACGTCCACTGGGTTGTCCTCGATCAGCAAGACGTGAACGGAAGGATCGCCAGACGCTCCCCCTGTTTGGAGATGGCTCATACCCCTTAAAGAAGCAGGGTGCGTGCTAGCAGCCTATCGGACTTGACGATGGCTTGCCTCCCGAAATCCCCTTGCGTCTTTTGCGCGCAGCCTGCCCTGAACCCGCCGCATGGGGTGATCAATTCCGCCTTCGGCCATCCTGAATCCTGCGGCCTGCATCCTGCATCTGGCCGTATGCCTTGGGCGTTCGCTACCTCGGCTGACCGCCGCTACCAGCAACCCCTCCGCACCCCTAGTACGGCTTGGCGATGATGCGTCGCTGCGGATCGAGGGCGCCGAGGGTTTTGAAAATCGGCGCGGGCGAGATGTTTCTCAACTCGTAACCTTTGAGGATGAACTCAGGGTAAAATCCATTGCTGGCGGGCTCGTAGACGGTTTCCCCCGAGAAGTTACCGTAAAATTTGTATTCGTAGCCGTTGTCGCTGCCGAGTTTTCCAAGTTCGCGATCCGGCGCGAGCTTTTGCTGCTCGTTGAGCATGACCATGTGCGCGTTGGCCCAGGATTCGCCCGGCTTGCGAATGAAGCCCCAGAACTTGTAGTCCACCTTGTAGTAGCGGCGCGCGATGAAGTAATCGCCCTTGGGCTCCTGCGCGATCTGCGCGAGCATCGTCGCGCGGCTTTGCTGGTTGGGATCACCGGTGGCACAGCCGGAGAAAAGGAGCAGAACGGTCGAGCAAAGGGCGAAAACGGAAGAGCACCGAAGGATCATGGACGAAAGCTTTTAGAGGGCGCCTGAGATGGAGGCAACCCATCGCTGCGATATTGAGCACTCTTCGCGACGCCGGCTCACCGCAGATCGAGTTTGGCGATGAACGGCTCGATCCACTCGGCGAGGGCGTCTTCTTTGAGCGATTGCGGTTCGGGAATGGAACCGAAGAGATGCCAGGATTCGGTGTGGCCGACAGATTCGCCGGGCGCCACGGTGCGCAGCGGGCTGAGCGTTTCAATCTCGAGCATTTGCGCATTGCTGAAGGTTTCGAAATTGCAGCCGAAATCGGGGTAAATGGCGCCATCCTGAAACTCGACCAGCTTGATGAAGAGGGTGCTGCGGGTGAGATAACCGATCCACTTCATCTGATGCCGCAGGCCGAGCTTGGTGGGCGAACTGTGCGGCGTCTGGCGCAGGGTGATGAACTGGCGGCCCCAGCGCCAGCGCTCGTCTGCGGTGTCGGTATAGGGCCAAAGCACCTGAACGCGATCGGGAAGAAGATCGCGCGGATGCTGGCCCATGGGTGGGCGCGGAATGATCTCCAATCCACCCGCTTCCATGACGGTGACGCCCCACGTGGCCATGGTGGAGGAGGTGGCGCCTTCGTTCGTGGCTCGATGTTCCAGGGTCACGTGCGAGGAATCCTCAGCCAGCGTGACGGTGAGGGTTTTCTTGATGTGCCATGGAGCGACCGCCGGGTTCTCCAGCCGCACACCATTGGGCAGGAGTTCGTGGGTCACCGTAGAATTGTCGGGGAAATAGCTGCGTTCGTCCTCCGGCGCGAGCCAGAGCCGATGGCCACCGCGCTGCACGAAACCTTCTTCGCCGCTCCGGCCGAGCTCCTCGGTGTTGGTCTTGAGGACGTTTTTGCCGCCGGGGAGATGCTGGTAGGAAATGACGCGCGGGCCGACATCGACGGTGATCACGAGTTCGACGTGATCGTTGGCGATGCGGAGGCAGTTGGGCCATCCGCCGAAAGCAATGCGCTCAATCTTCATCGATGTCCTTCCGCACTTTGGCGAGCAATGCCGGATGCCGCTGAAGTTGCTGAGTGAGCGCCTCGATGGCGCGCACTGTGGGCGGGCTGATGTGGTGTTCCATACCTTCCACATCGTGATAGATGACCTCGTCGTCGAGGCCAAGGAGTTTGAGAAAATCAGTCAGCAATTGATGGCGCTGGGTGATATTGCGGGCGAGTTCCTCCCCGGTGGTGGTGAGGGCAAGCCCACGGTACTTTTCGTACTTGAGCAGGCCCTCGGCATCGAGGCGCTGGACCATGTTCGTGACACTGGCCTGGGAAATCTTCAAGCCCTCGGCAATGTCCACCACGCGGGCGTAGCCCTTGGTATTGATGAGCTCGAGGATGCGTTCGAGGTAATCCTCCATCGCCGCAGAACTGCGCACGGACGGTCGGCTGGAGGTTTTCACGGGCATGGTCGGAACGATAGGAGGCGGGAAAATAGGCGTCAAGGAAACGGAGAATTGGTAGTTGACAGAATGTGAAGTATTGGAAAATAAATTAGCCTTGCCTAATTTTATCAGCCATTCCGAATGACCGCCCCGCCCTCCGCGCCCGGCTCCCGGAACGAGCCCGATCCGGCGCCCACCACCGATGGGGCCGCCGGTTGGCGTCGCGCTGCGGCCGAGGTCTCGCTCCCGGATGTGCACCGCAGCATCGTGGTGCCGGCGACGGCTTCCTTCTGGCGCAAGCTGTTCGCCTACTCGGGACCGGGATTTCTGGTCGCGGTCGGCTACATGGATCCGGGTAATTGGGCGACCGATCTCCAGGGGGGCGCGAAGTTTGGCTACACGCTGCTTTCAGTGGTGATGATTTCGAACCTGATGGCGATCCTGCTCCAGCACTTGTGCATCAAGCTCGGGGTCGTGACCGGGCGCGATCTCGCGCAGGCCTGCCGCGATCATTATTCAAAACCCACCGTGTGGTTTCTGTGGGTGTTGTGCGAGATCGCCATCGCGGCGTGCGACCTCGCCGAAGTCATCGGCTCGGCCATTGCCCTGCAACTGCTCTTCGGCATTCCACTGGTGTGGGGTTGTGTGATCACCGCGCTCGATGTGCTCGCCGTGCTCTACTTGCAAAACAAAGGCTTTCGTTATCTCGAGGCGCTGGTCATTTCGCTCATTCTCATGATCGGCGCGTGCTTCGCGGGGGAATTGTTTTTTTCCAAGCCGAGCCTGCTCGGCGTCGTGCTCGGTTTCGTGCCCCGTTCCCACATCCTCACCGACCCGGGGATGCTCTACGTCAGCATCGGCATCCTCGGCGCCACGGTCATGCCGCATAATCTCTACCTGCACTCCTCGATCGTGCAGACGCGCAAGTACGAGCAAACGCCTGAAGGGAAACGGGAGGCGATCAAATTTGCCACCATCGATTCGACGACCGCGCTCATGTTTGCGCTCTTCATCAATGCCGCGATCCTGATTGTCTCGGCGGCCGTGTTTCATTGGTCCGGGCACCAGGAAGTGGCGGAGATCCAGACCGCGTATCAGTTATTGAGCCCGCTGCTCGGGGTGGGGCTGGCGAGCATCATTTTTGCCGTGGCGTTGCTCGCTTCGGGACAAAATTCGACGCTCACCGGGACGCTCGCCGGCCAGGTGGTCATGGAAGGATTCATCAGCGTGCGGATGCGACCGTGGCTGCGGCGTCTGCTCACACGGTCGCTGGCCATCGTGCCCGCGGTTGTGGTCATCGCGATCTACGGCGAGAGCAAAGCGACGGCCCTCTTGCTCGTGAGCCAGGTGGTGCTGAGTATGCAACTCGGGTTCGCGGTCTGGCCATTGATGCGGTTCACCGGCGAGAAAGCGAAAATGGGTCCATTCGTGAACGCGCCTTGGGTACGAATCCTCGGTTGGGCGACGACCGCGATCATCATCGTGCTGAATGCGAAATTGCTCTTCGACACCTTAATGCCGGCTGCCATCCTCAAAACCGTTTACGGCGCCTTCGGTCTGCCCGCGCCAACCTAACGAAGACGCCAAGCTCGCTGCCATGTATCGCAAAATTCTCGTCGCGCTGGATACGACGCCGTCCGACCAGGAATTGCTGGGGCATATCGCGCAATTCGCGTCGCTCGCCAAAAGCGATCTGCTGCTCCTGCACGTCGCCGATGGCTGGGTGGCGCAGAATTTCGAGCAACTCAACCTCGCGGAGTCCGAGGAAATGCGCGAAGACTGGCGCTATCTGGAGGAGACGGCAGCGCGTCTCCGAGCGGAAACGAACCTCAAGATAGAAACACGACTCGGGCTGGGTAATCCGCCGGCGCAAATTCTCCAAGTGGCCGAGCAGGAGCAATGCGATCTCATCGCCCTTGCATCGCACGGGCACCGACTCGTGGGAGACATCATTTACGGCAGTACGATCGATGCGGTGAGGCACAAGGCGCGGGTGCCGATCCTCGTCGTGCCCCCGCGGAAATAAAGGGGGCGAGCCGTCCCTGTTCCGAGATCACTGAAGGCCGGCCGCGGTGGCTGATGCCTTGCGCCGCCCGCAATCAGCGATACCCTCGATGGCGATGAAGAGCGTTTCCCCCTTCGCTATCTGCGTGTTCCTGATGGTGCTTGCCCACGCTTCCATCGGAGCGGATGCCCCTCGCGAGTTGCCGTGTGATTTAGGACCGCTTCTCGATATTCCAGGAATCTGGGCGCTGACTCCGGAGAAGCTCGAGCAGCTTTACCCCAAACCCCAAGGCGCCAGTGCCAACCCCTATTTCACGTGGTTGACCGCGGATCACAGCCGCGCGCAGTTCATGCGGGATCACTTTGTCAATTTGCACATCGATTTGACAATTTTGGAGAAAACGGTGCCGGTCGAAGAAGCCATCGTTGACTTCACCAACGGCAAACTCAACGGGATGACGTTCTCGATTTATAATCGAGGGGACAGCGGCACAGTGGCGGTGGACGAAGTGCAGCGGCGTGCGGCAAAGTGCAATGAAGCTTTGCGACAAAAGTTGTCCGTGGTTCCGACGCCGCGCCACCCCGATCCTGCGCAGGGATTGCTCGCTCAAGGCTGGACCTGGATCTCGCCGCTCGGCATGGCCAGTCTCGAGTACAATCCCGAAATGGAGCGGGGTCACGCCGAGTACCTCCGACTGCGCATCGCACCTCGCGACGCCCGGGGCGCGATTGCGGCGGCGATGCGCGAACAGCGTGGCGGCATGACGCTCTCCGAACTGGCCGCGGCGGTGAGGCACAATCCAAAGGGCGACGTCTGGATTGACGGCGTTCCGATGGTGGACCAGGGGCCGAAAGGATATTGCGTGGTCGCCTCGGCGCAGCGGCTTTTTGAGTACTACGGAATCTCCTGCGACGAACACCAGCTTGCGCAGATGGCCGGAACGCAAGCTCAGGGCGGTACGAACTCGGCGGAGATGGCGAGGGCGCTGCAATCGCTCGATACGAACTTCCACATGCAGTTCAAAGGACTGGTCGGCGTATCCTACGACCGCGGACTGCACCAGAACATCCAAAAGGCAAACGATCCAAGGGAGTTTCAGAAACAGATTCAGGACCACGTCAACAAGGGCATCCCGCTGCTCTGGGGTTTGGAGATCGGAAAATATCCTGAGGAGCCGCCGCTGAAAATGCAGACCACGGGCGGCCATATGCGACTGATCATTGGCTATAATCCGCAGACCCGGGAGGTGATTTTCACGGACTCGTGGGGCGCGGGTCACGAGATGAAACGCATGAAGATCACCGACGCTTACAGCGCGACGCACGGTCTCTATGTCATGCAGCCCACAACCCGCTAGAACGTCTCCGCTGGCACCGTCCTCGCTGTAGAGGGCTTACTCCAGGTCCCTTCCGCTTCGTAAGGGAAAATTCGATGTTGGATGTTCGGTGTTGAATGTTGGATGTTCCGGCGAAGCCGCCCCATGCTCTCCCGCCTCCGCCTGCTTTTATGGATCACGCTGCTGATCGTCGCGTTCCCTTTGGCGGCGGCCGCCGCGCAACTCGACGTGCTGGAAATTCCTGGCGTTGTCCTGAAAGGAAACCCGCTCGGCGATCCTGCGGCCCGGCGTGTGGCCGTCTTCAAACCCGACGGCTTGAAGGACGATCAACCGGCGACGCTCGTCGTTTATCTGCCGGGCTGGGGCGGTTCTTCGGAACCAGCCATTGCCGAGGGACGCCACGCGTGGTTCGGGATGGTGATCGATCAGTTCGCGGCCACGATACCCGTGCGCATCGCCGTCGTGGATGGCCGTTCCCGATATGGCGGCAGTCAGTTCCTGAACTCGACCGCCACCGGGCGCTACGCCGACTATGTGGGCGATGAGATTCTGCCGATATTGAATGCCCGTTATGCGGCTTCGAAGACTGGCCCGAACCCAATCATTGCCGGACATTCCAGTGGCGGGTATGGCGCAGTGCTTCTAGCCATCCGTCGCCACGAGACTTTCCCGGCGGTCGTGGCGCTCTCGCCGGACAGCGACTTTGCCACGACGCACAAACCCTTTACCGAGCAACCCAGTGTCCGCGCGGTCACCCGTGCGGATCTCGACGCCGCGATGGCGCCGCCCGGAAGTGCCAATTTGCCTGAAGACGGTCTGGTGCGATTGATGATGGGGCTTTCGGCGAATTACACACCCACCCGCGATCAGCCGGGCCATTTTGACTGGGTGTATGACGACAATGGCCACTGGCGGCCGGAAATCTGGCAGCGCTGGCTCGATCAAGATCCCTACGTCATCGTGCGCGACCACGCCGACGCTTTCGCGCCCACCCAGCGCATCTACCTCGACGGCGCGGAACACGACGAATTCGGCGCCAATATCGGCGCCGGCAAAATCTACGACATCCTCAAATCCCGGCCGTCGCCTTCCACGTTCTACGAATCGCCCGGCCATCACGGCGACAACCTCGCCGGCCGCCTCGCCCGCGGCCTGGGCTGGGTCCTGGCCAATCCGAATTAGCGGCACGGTCTCACGAGGAGAGTCTGCTGAACACCATCAGGCCTCAGATTTGAGGCTGGCCGCTGGCTCTCATTCCGGAATCGGTGCGTGATTCCGCGGATCGAGCGAGACGCGCGGACAGAGGGGGATATAACGTTGCAGGAAGACGACGAGGTAAAAGACCTGCATGCGCCACCAGATCGGGAAGGTGTTGCTCAGGTTGCCGGCCAGCACCGCGTTGACCGTGGCAGCGAGTTGCAGGCGCCCGGTCGGCCGGGTGATGATCTCGGCAAATTGCGGCTGGTACCAATTGCTTACGAAACGCAGGTAGAGATCCATGACGCGGTTCACGGCCCGTTCGTAGCGCCGGAAGGTAGTGGCGCGGGTGGATGGGTCTTTTAATGCGGCGTTGAGGGCGTGCGCCGCCTGCTCGCCGGAACGGATGCCCAGGAAAACACCCGTGCTGAAGATCGGGTCGATGAAGCCCGCGGCGTCGCCGGCGAGCAGCCACCGGTCGCCAAACAGGCTCGTGTTGCGATAGGAATAGTCGCTCGCGGAATGCACCTCGGTGACGCGTTCCGCCCGGGCCATGCGACTCCAGATCTCCGGCTGTTCCCGGAGAGCGTCTTCGAGGGCCCGCTCCGGCGGCTTCTTCAAGGCCTTGAAATCCACGATGTCCATGACGATGCCGATGCTCATCTTCGTCTCGGTGAGCGGGATCATCCAGAACCACCGATCGCGCCCGCGAATGAGCCGGATGAATGTCCCCATGAGCCCTTCGTCCCGCGCCACGTTCTCATAGTGCGCGAAGACGGAGAATTTCTTGAGGTTCGCGTAACTCTTTTTGAGGCTGAAGTACTGACCGACCACCGAGCCTCGCCCGCTGCAATCGAGCAGGTACAGCGCGCGGATTTGCCGTGTGCCGGCGCGGTCCCGGACGGTGAGGGCGACTTCCTCGGGCGCAAAGGCCAGGTTCTCGACACTCGTTTCCTCGAGCAAGGTAGCCCCGTTTTCCACGGAATGCTCGAGCAGCAATTGATCGAACTCGGAACGGGTGACCTGGTAGGCGCGGTCATGTTTCGCGTGCAGGCCGTCCTTGAAGAAAATCTTCGCGCTGTTGGTTCCGCAGGCGGTGGTGATTTCGGCCCCGTATTTCGGCAGAAAGCGGGCGTCGAGTTTCGCGACGACGCCGAGCCGTTCGAACGCGTCCATGCTGTGCGGCAGGAGCGATTCGCCGATGTGGAAACGCGGAAATTTCTCGCGTTCGAGCACCACGACCTTGTGTCCCTGGCGGGCGAGGAAAGTGGCGGCCGTGCTGCCGGAGGGGCCTCCGCCGATGATGGCGACGTCGTAGATGGGTTCCATAGTCAGGTTGCAGAAGGGGTGTTCTTTTCCGGCAGGATCGTCGCCGCCGCGGCGAGCGGCGGTTCGCCGCTGTCGCGCCTCGGCTGCCGACCCCATGTGCGCCAGCCTTCGATCAGCTCAAGGCGCATCCACGAAACCAGGCAGCCTACGAGGCCCAGGAGATCACCGCCCTGGAGCGTGAATCCGGGGATGAGGCACCGGCGGCCACGATTGGTCCTGCCCAGCGCATTCCTCTCGCGGCGGTGGCGCGCCATGGCGGCAAGGCGCCGGTTGTAGCACCGCATGAGGTGAAAGACCGGACGGGATACCCGCACGGAAAAGGGCGGGACGAGAAGCGCGCGCTCGCCGAATTTGAAAGGTTGGGAAACGATCCCGAGGTAGTAAAGACCGAGGTCGAGCCGAAAGGCGAGGCTCATGAGGTCCCACTCGCCCATGTATTCGTACTTGTCTTTGTAAACCGCCTCAAACCACGAACGGTGGCTCATCGCAAACGCGCGATTGTGCTCGGCAATGCGCGCCGCCAACGCCTCGCCCCGGCGCTGCGCGGTGATCAATTCCGCCGCGGCACTCGTCGTGAAGGAAATCCAATCCATGCCCGGGCTGTAGAATGGATCCATGAACGCGGCCGCGTCGCCAACCAGCACGAACCCATCGCCCGCAAAGGTGGTGCTGTAGTACGCGAGATTGCGGCGCCAGTGCACGTCCTCAACGTCGTACTGCGCGTCGGCCAGCAGCTCCCTCCCGACGGGATGTTGCCGCAGGAAATTCCTCAAGCGCTCGCCGAGTTTGCCGCCTTCCTCCGGCCAGTCGACGAGCCGTTGATCGAAGACGACCCCGACACTCACATCGCCGCCCTTGAGCGGAATCCACCAGCTCCACCAGCCATCGCCGATCACGTGGTTGGTCGCCGTCCCGCGGACGCTGTGCACCGCCGTGGCAAACTCCGGGTACTTTTCCGCAAACTCGCGGCTGTCCCAGTCCTTCACGCCTTTCCAGCGCGACCAGCAGGCGGCGGTCGGATGCTCGGTATTCTGGCGCCACCAGCCGTTCTTCCGCGCGAGTAAGGCCGCAGCCCCTGAGGCATCCACGACCCAGCGACTCCGCAGGGTCCTCACCGTCCCTCCGTGGCTGATCGTCAGCGCCTGTTCACCGCCCGGCGCGAGTTCAACATTCGTGACGCTGGCCGGGCGCAGGATTTCCGCGCCAGCCAGCCCGGCGCGCCGGAGCACTTCTTCGTCGAAGGCCGCGCGATCGAGTTGGTACGACGGCAGACGCACCTGGTACTGTCCGCCCAGTTCGCTCGCTTCACCGAGCGATTTTACCTCGTCGTTCTCGAACCAGAAGCGTAGCCCCTGTTTCACGAGATGCGACTCGTTGAGATACTGGGTGAGCCCGAGCACCCGACCCATGAAATAGGCGCTGACCTCGACGGTCGCTTCGCCCACGCGGCGCGTCAGCCGGGCGGATTTTTCCACGATCAAGAGCCGTATTCCTGGATTATGACGAAGCAACAGGATCGCGGTCGCGGCCCCGGAAAGTGCCCCGCCGATAACGACCACATCGTAATCCGTCACTGCATCTACCGGCTCGGAAGGCATGGTGGACAAAGGCGCGGGCGGCTTCCGTTTATGAGCGCGACAACGCGGGCAACTCGTCGAGCGTCGCCCTTCGTTCGCCGAAGAGTGTGAGCAACGGGCCGGTAAGAATCGTGGTCGTCAGGGCCATGATCACGAGCATGGTGAAGATGCGGGGCGAGAGAATGCCGAGGTCGTAGCCGATATTGAGCGCGATCAGTTCCATGAGCCCGCGCGTGTTCATTAACGCGCCGAGTTGCAGTGCCTCCGGCCAGGTGAAGCCGGTCAAGCGCGCCGCGATGGCGCTGGCGCCAAGTTTGCCCACGCTGGCTGCGAGGATGATCGCCAGGCAGATGAGCCATCCCTGCCAGTCGTTCAGCAACCCGATCTGGGTGCGCAAACCGGTGAAGGCAAAAAAGAGGGGCAGCAACAGCACCGAGCTGAAGTTCTCGATGCGCACTCCGAGCTTGTGCCGGAAATCCGCGGCTTTCGGCATGATGGCGCCGGCGAGAAAAGCGCCGAACAGCGCGTGAATGCCGATCATTTCCGTCACGAGGGCCGAGCCCATGGTCACGCAAATGACCACGCCCAAGGTACCTTTCGAGGGTTCTTCGCGAGTGAGTCGCGCTTCGCCAAGCCAGCGCGCCAGGGCCGGCTTCACGATCCAAACCATCACCGCAATGAAGGCGACCACGAGCAGCAAATTGAATGCGCAGCCGGTGACGCTGGAAGTGCGCGTGATCGCCACGATGAAGGCGAGCAGGCTCCATGCGGTCACGTCGTCCACCGCCGCGCACGTGATCGCGGTGCTGCCGAGCAGCGTCTGGGTGAGGCGCCGCTCCTGGAGAATGCGAGCCAGCACTGGGAAAGCCGTGATGCTCATGGAAATGCCCATGAACAGCGCGAAAGCCGTGAAGCTCGCGCCGGGCGCCGCGAACCGGCTGTAGAGGAACCAGGCCAGCGATGCGCCGAGGAGAAAGGGCGCTACGATGCTCGCATGGCTGACCACCACGGCGGTGGGCGCCTTGTTGCGCACGTGCTCGACATTCAATTCCATCCCCACGGCGAACATGAAAAGGCACACCCCGACCTGGCTGAGCAACTGGAGGGTGTTCAGGGTCGCAGCGGGAAAAGTAAACGCAAACGCCTGCGGCGCCAGCCACCCAAACAGCGACGGACCCAGCAATACGCCCGCGATCATTTCCCCGACGACCTGGGGAAGGCCGACCCGGGAAAACACTCGGCCCACGATTTGCGCCGCACCGATGATCACCAGTAACTGCAGGAATAGATGGCTGAGCGGGTCGCCTGAGTTCTTCGAGATTTCAGCCAGGGGCGCCGCCGCGGAGGCCGCCGGTGAGCCCGGAATCGCCACGGCCAAGCCGCCCGGCGGAGGGAGCGCGGATCCCGCCCGCAGCAGCCAGATGAGCGACAGGCTGGCCAGGGTCAGCAGCAGCAAATAGGCGACCGAGGTCCGCTTCATCATCCGGATGCCTTACGGCGCAGTCAGCGCACCTTCTTCGGGCATGGGCTCCCCGTAGGGCAGGTCGTCGGGCAGCGGGACGAATTCGCGAATCCAGTCCCAGAGTTGGGAGAAATCCTTGTTCACGTCGCCGGAGAGGCAATCTGTAAGCAGGCCCGCCGCGTCGGGATGCGCCTGGATGACTTTGCGGAAGGAAAACGCGGGATCATAAAAAGCGTAAACGAGCTTGCGCATATTCTCGACGCCCTGGCGGACGGCGGCGCCATAACCAGCGAAGCGCGCGGGCGAAAGGTCGCCGGCGACGAGGCCTTCGTGCACGGCTTCCGCCACGAGCTGACCGCTCTTGAGGGCCAGCATCACGCCGCTGCTGAAAACCGGGTCGAGAAACGCCAGCGCATCGCCCACTAGCACCAGCCCCGGCGCGGCGCAATAGCGCGAGTGCCGGCTGTATTCGCTGGTGATGAAATACTGACCCGTACCTTGCCCGACCGAAAGGCGTTCCTTGATCCAGAGGTTCTCCTCCACTTCACGATGGAAAATCTCCTTTGGATCTTTCACCCCGCCGCGCGTCAGGTACTTGCCTTCGGCGACGATGCCCACGCTGGTCATGTCGTCGTGCTGTGGGATGAACCAGAACCAGCCTTTTTCCGGAACGTAGGCCACCGTCGTATCGCCCTCATCGATGCCTACACCGCGCTTCGCGCCCTTGTAGTAGGTCCAGACGGCGATCTTGTTGAGATACGGATCGCGCATGCGCCAGCCACGCTGATTGGAGGTGAAGGCTTCCTTGCCGGTGCAATCGAGGACGATCGGGGCGCGCACTTCGTAGGTGCGGTTCGCCGCGCGGTCGGTAGCTTCGACGCCGACGACCTGGTCGCCATCCATGAGCAATCGGTTCACGGCCGTCTGCTCGCGCACTTCGGCGCCCTTTTCCCGCGCGTTGTCGAGCAGCATCTGGTCAAACTCGGAGCGCAGGACCTGCCAGCTTTGCGCGACGGTTTCACGGTCGTAGCGAGTGAAGAAGTAAAATGGCTGCGAGCGCCGGCCATCCGGTTGCACGAAGGTGACGCTGTATTTTTTAACGAAGTGCGACTGACGCATTTTCGGAATCATCCCGATGCGCTCGAGCGGCCCGAAGGTGAAAGGAATCAGCGATTCGCCGATGTGATAGCGGGGAAATTTCTCGCGCTCGAGCACGAGCGCGCGGTGACCGTATTCGGCGAGAATCGCGGAGGCGCAGGACCCAGCCGGGCCGCCGCCGATGAGGATGGCATCGTAATCTTGGGACATAGTTTGGTGGAGTGGAAGTGGGCATGCGCAAGCGGAAGCCCGGGGTGAAGCCATCCTAGCCTCGTCGGAGCTTGTAGCGGAAATAGAGATTTAGTATCTGAGTGATAACGAATCGCTATAACGATTTGTGCGTCTCAGCTGGGTTAGCCGCCCATCGTTTGGGGATAAGCGGCAGGGATGGTGCGGGCCGCACGGGCGCAGCTTCTACTTCGGGTCACTCCGCTGGCGACCGTTGTTTCCTATTTTCCAGACGGTTTCAGATGCTTCGCAAAAAAGTCCAGCAAGGCCTGCTGCGCTTTTTCGGCGTCGGCGCCTTTGAAGCCGTGCCCGGCGCCCTGGATCGTGACCAACTCCGCCTCCACTCCGGAAGCAATCAAGCGGTCGACGATGAAGATGGCCTGCTCGTAGGCCACGTGATCATCCTTCGTCCCCTGCACGCAGAGCGTGGGCGCGGCATTCGGCGTGACCCAATACAAGGGACTGGCCCGCACATGCGCTTCCCACGCGTGCTGGAGATCTCCGCCCAAAAACAGCGGGAGCACTTCTGCGGCATCGACACTCTTCGCGTACGACTTCGTAAAATCGCTGGGCCCATAGAAGTTCACGACGCACGCCACGTCGCTCGATTGATCCAGGTTACCCTCATCGCCTTCAAATTCTTTCACTCCCAAAGTCACACCGAGAAACTGCGCCAAATGCCCACCCGCCGAACCGCCGGTGACGCCGATGCGCTTGGGATCCACATGGTACTTGGAAGCATTGGCGCGCAACCAGCGCACCGCCGCCTTGCAATCGTAAATCGCCGCGGGAAACGGAAACGCCGGCGCGAGCCGATAGGTCACCGTAATGGCCACATAACCCTGCTGCGCCAGTTGCGTGCAGAGCTTGTCGTAGCTTTCGCGTTTACCCGCGCGAAATCCGCCTCCGTGGATGCAGACGATCGCGGGGAATGGGCCGTCGCCGTTCTTCGGTCGCGCGAGATTGACTTGCAGGTGTTCGCCGCCGGCCACCGCGTATTCTACGTCCTTTTCAAAAACGACATCGTCGGGAATCGCGTCGGCGGCGCGCAGCGCGGAACAGGAAAGAAGGAGACACGTGGAGAGAGCTTGAAGCAGTTTCATAGGGTGGGATGGGGAGAGTTTGCCGGGCGCGAGGCGCGAGCGAAGTGACGATCTGAACTTTCGCGGGCCGACAAGCAAGCCGCGAGTTCATGGGCGGCGGCGCAGCGATGATTCGGGGATCGCGCGAAGGGAAAGTCTGGTTCGATGGCGTGTAGGCCGGTTAAAACGCAGCGAACTTAAACGGCTTTTTTCAACGCGCACTCATCCATGCATATTGCGATCATCGGCGGCGGCCCCGCAGGCTTGCGGGCGGCGGAAGTTGCGGCGGTCGGTGGCGCCGAGGTCACGCTCTTCGACGGCAAGGCTTCGGTCGGTCGCAAATTTCTCGTCGCCGGTCGCGGCGGGCTCAATCTCACCCACAGCGAAGCGCGCGAGCAATTCATCGCTCGTTACTCCGGACCGCGCGAAGTGTGGGCTTCGCTCATCGAGGACTTCGATTCGATCGCCCTGCGGGCTTGGGCCGCTGGGTTGGAGGTCGAGACCTTTGCGGCGTCAACGGGCCGGGTCTATCCGCGGGAATTGAAAGGCGCGCCCTTGCTCCGTCGCTGGGTGCAACGCCTGCGGTCGCTCGGGGTGCGATTCGCGCTCAATCATCGCTGGCTTGGCGTGCGTCGCGACGAATCCTGGCAGGTAGAATTCCAGGTCGCGGATCAAGTTCGAACTCATCCGGCGGATGCGGTCGTGCTGGCGCTGGGTGGTGGCTCGTGGCCGGAGACGGGTTCGACCGGCGCGTGGACTTCGATCCTCGCGTCGCTCGGCGTTGCGGTCGCTCCTCTGCAACCGGCCAATTGCGGCTGGGAATATCCGTGGCCGCCGGCCGTTCTCTCGGCCGCGGAAGGCCAGCCGCTGAAGAATATCGTGGCCCGCGCCGGGGAGATGATCGCGCGCGGAGAATTATTGATCACCCGCTATGGACTCGAAGGCGGCGCCATCTATCAACTCGGCCCGGCGCTCCGTGCGCTTCCGGTGCCAGAACTCGCGATCGATCTCAAACCGGCAAACACCGTCGCTCAATTGATCGCCAAACTCGGGCCCATCCGACGGAACTTCCTCGCCGAAGCCAAATCGCGATGGCGTTTATCCGAGGCCGCCTACGCCCTTCTCGCGCACCGCGCACCGGCGGATTCCGTCTTGTCCGCGGAAACGCTCGCACAGGCCGCCAAGCACTGTGTCCTGCGCCTTTCCGGACCGCGCCCAATCGAGGAAGCGATCTCATCCGCCGGAGGCGTTTGCTGGAGCGAACTGGACGCCACCTTGATGTTGCGACAGTTGCCGGGCGTATTCGTGGCCGGCGAGATGATCGATTGGGAAGCGCCGACCGGCGGCTATTTGCTCCAAGGCTGTTTCGCGACCGGGACCCGCGCCGCGCGTGGAGCGCTGGCTTGGTGCGGGGCTTAGATTAGCCGGAACGATGCAGTTGGAAAAATGAGACCGCGCTCGCGCTCCCTTTCTCTCTATCACATGGATACGGCCTAGATCTCCGAGTATGGCTCGGGCGTGAGGATCTTGTTGGTGATGTGGGAGACTATCTCCTTGTCGGCGTATTCCGGGGTGGCTTTCAGCGTTTTCCATTCGTCATCGCCGCCAAAGCGTTTCCATGCTGCGGCCCGCGCCGCATCGTCGGGGAAGACGAGCATGTAGGTCAGATTCGGCATACTTGTGCCGACGATGGTTTCGCCGAAAAAGACCGGCGTGAGCCCGACTCGCTGGAAGATCGGCAGTTCGTGGAGATTGAACATCTCGATCTTCTTTTTCGCCGCCCGCTCGTTGTGGCTCTCGTAAATGCGCAGATTGAGAATCCGGGCCTGACTCGCGTCGGGCTTTTGCAATTTCGGCATCCCCTCGATGGCCAGGTGCAGGCTGCTTTCGATGCGTTCGAAAATCGGGTCGGTGGGCTTGGCAGCCAAATAATCCGCCGCGGCCTTTTGGTATTCTCCGTCGGCCGCGAGGCGATCCGACAAGCTCACGATTTGATCGGCCGATTGCAGCATCGTCAGGACATAGACCACCAAACGATCCGGAGGCAGGTTCTCGGTGAAAACTCCGACGGGTCCGATTCCCATCCGATGCACCGCGGGAATGAACGCTTTGCTCAGATACTCATCGAGGACCGCTTTGTTGGCCGTCTTCAGCGTGTAGTTGCGAAATGCGTAAAGTTCGCGGCCGGTGGCCGGGGCGTCAGCAGCCCTGGTGCGTTCACTCAATATGCTCGCGCCAAGACCGGCAATGGTGGCTTTCTGGAGGAAATCCCGTCTTTTCATGGGCCGAGATAAAACGGCAATTCCCCGGCGTTTACAATGGAGATGATTTCGGCCTTCAAGGTGCGCGAATGTTTCGCCCTCGCCGATCGTTCGCCTCTCTGTTAAGAAACGGGACCAACCTGGCCTACCGACATGGACACTCCTCCCAGACCGTCCCCCCAATCTCCTTCAAATGTCAGTTCAACGCCCGACGAGCCATTGTCGGCGCATGAGGAGCTGCGGCGAATCTTTGTGGGCGACAACTACGCCTACTATGCGAAAAACTGGAGGCGCGTGGAGCAAGAGAAGCGCAACGTCTTTTGGAACTGGGCGGCCTTTTTTCTCGGAATCGGTTGGATGGCCCATCGGAAAATGTATTCCTATTCGTGGGTTCTTATTGGCTTGGTTCTGGTCGAGATCATCTGTGAATTTATCTTCAAATTGTCACCTCACGTCAGCAACACGGTAAGCATTGCGACAGGGGTGGCCATCGGATCTCAGGGAAATCGCTTGTACCTATCGCACGTCGAACAAAGGCTCCGGGAACTGGTTCCCAACGATGAGTCCAGTGAAACAACCCGAATGCAGCTCGCCCAGGCGGGTGGCACTAGTGTCGGCGCCGGCATCGGTTTCCTCGTCATACTGCTGGTTGCTGCGATGTCGCTTGGCGCGATACTTGGGATGGTTGGTCGCTGAAGGTTCCGTGTTTGAAGTCACCGGTTAACGGATCGCTTGACCGAAATCCCAAAGCTTTTGGAGATTTCGGGATTGAGTTGTGCGCATCCATTCCCACTCTCCCTTCCATGCACTCCCTCCTCACGCGTCGAAACGCCCTCATCGCCTCGCTCTTGCTCATCGGCGGAGCGCTCTCTTCCAGTCTCGCCGTCGATCCGCCCGACACGACCGGCTGGAAGGACCTATTCGCGCCGGATCTCTCCAACGCCGTTAATGGTGAGCATTGGAAATGGGAGGATGGCACGCTAGTGGCGAAGGATCACGAGACGCTTTGGACCAAGGACAACTACGGGAACTACATTCTCGATCTCGAATTCAAGGTGGCCCCGGAAGCGAACAGCGGGGTCTTTATCCACTCCGGCAACATCAAGGACACGCTGGCGACGATCGAAATCCAGGTCCACGCGGATACCGACGGGAGCAAATACGGCATGGTCGCGGCGATGTACGACTTGCTGGCGCCTTCCAAAAGCATGGCCAAGCCCGTGGGCGAGTGGAATCGCTACACCATTACTTGCAAGGACAACATCGTGACGGTCGTCTTCAACGGCGAGGAAGTCATCCACGCCAACCTCGACGACTGGAAGGAAGTGCACAAGAACCCCGACGGCACGCCCAATAAATTCAAAATCCCGATCAAGGATTTCGCGCGCGTCGGCCCGGTCGGTTTGCAGGGGCTCCACGGTAAAGCGCAGGCCCCGGTGTGGTACCGGAATATCAAAATCAAACCGCTCGACTGAGCGGGGTTTACTACCGCAAGTATCGAATCGCTGACCCGCGAGTAGTTACCGTGGCTTCGGCAAAATCAGCGTCGCCTGCCCGTCTTCGATGCGGTAGCGCAGCGTCTTCACGACATGGGTGTCGGTGCGATAAGAAATCGCGACGAACTTGGCATCCGGAGACCAAGCGGCCGTGAAAGCATCTGCCGCGGTGTCGATGTTCTTTTTTTCTTCCGCGAAAGGGTCGATCCTTTTGCTGGTCGTGACTTCGAAAAGGTAGAGGTGAAAGTTATCATCCTCCGAATCGCCCTCTCCATGTGCCCGAATGGAGTAGTGACCATCGGGTGAAAGCCCGCTGCTGATCTGCACGTATTCATCCGCTTTGTAGTGATAAGTCGCCGCCGCCTTTGCTGACATCGTGCTGGAAATCACGGCTGGAACGATCAGAGCAATACGAAGGAACGCGGGAAATTTCATACGCCCGATCATGGCAAACCGCGTGTGCGGAGTCACGCGGCAAGAGGAGGCACTCGGCGACTTACGACCTCGGAGGTATCGAAATGAGGACCTCGTAGCGTGCGGCCCCATTCGGCGAGTCGCAGAAATACAGATCGAAACCTTCTGCTGTTTGTTCGAGGGCGACCACATCGCGCCCGCTGCGCTTGACGATGTGTGCTTTCGAGATGTCAAAGCTGGCCGCAATCTGCCGCCAGGCTGCCGGTGTCAGCGATAAGTTCTCCCACGATTCATTGTCGAAAATCACGTTCTTCGGGGGCGACCAATGCTTGTGTTCGTAGCGAACCGCGTTGCGCGTAAAAATGAACCGCCCGCTGCCGTCCACCATCGCGGCGATGTGGAGGAGCCTTGGCGTGGTTTCCACTGCAGCGGCCGACTCCGAATCGGGATCGCTCCACGTCCGGGTGAAGACGCCTGAGCCAAGGAGAACGATCACGGACAAACAAAAAACCAACGGAAAATACTTCTTCATGGCGGTCGGTGGTGAACGATGGAGCCGGGACTGGCGGGGAACGCAACCGGCGGGCGGAAGCGCGAGAACTGTCGCATTCAACGGCCTGTGTGACCACTTTGTCAATCTTTGCAGAATTTCTGCGACCAACGGCGAGCCTCGGATGCTATCTGGTGCTATTGGCGGAATTGCGCCGAATTGGGCTGGAACGCGAGGTTGCGCGGATGAGCTGCGTCATCGAGAGTTTTGTCCTCAACCCCTTATGAACCATCCAATTCTTCTCCGGGTATCAATGGGATCGGCGTTGATGCTCGGTTCATTCCTCAGCGCGATCATGCCGCTCAAATCGTCGGCGCAGACCGGTGACAAGAAACCAGCGCCGATCAAGATCACCAGTTCGGCATTTCAAAGCGGCGGCGCGATCCCGGTGAAATACACGTGTGAAGGAGAAGACATTTCGCCACCGCTAGCATGGAGCGGGGTACCAAATGGCACGAAGAGCCTCGCCTTGATCTGCGATGATCCCGATGCGCCCGCGGGGACGTGGGTGCACTGGGTATTGTACGATTTACCAGCAACCGCGTCCGCATTGAGCGAGAAGTTTCCGACCGCCGCAACGCTCCCCAATGGCGCCAAACAAGGGACCAATGATTTTGGGAAGACGGGCTATGGCGGTCCGTGCCCGCCGCCGGGAAAAGCACATCGCTATTTTTTCAAGCTATACGCTTTGGATGCAGAAGTTAGCGTCAAGACGGCGGCTACCAAGCAGGATCTCCTGCGCGCCATGGAGCATCACATCCTCGGTGAAGGTCAGCTCATCGGGACTTATCAGCGGAAGAAGTAGGCGCCGTTGCTGCGCCAGTAACTTATTGATGGCAGTCACGGAAGGGCGCTTTGCAAGCGCTCTTGGCGGTTGAAAAGCGCCGCTCCGTTGGGAGCAATGAGGCAGGCTATTCCTTTGGCGGGTTTTCGCTCGCTCTTTTGATGAGCGGGCTGAACAGATCCATGGGGATCGGAAGAAACGTGGTGGTGGCCTGTTCGCTCGAAATTTCCCGCATGGTCTGGAGAAAGCGTAGTTGCAGCGCGATGGGTTCAGTCCCCATCAAGCGTCCAGCCTGCACCAACTTTTCCGCCGCCTGATATTCGCCCTCGGCGTTGATGATCTTGGAACGACGCTCACGTTCGCTTTCCGCCTGGCCCGCCATCGAGCGTTTCATCGAGTCGGGCAACACCACGTCCTTGACCTCCACGGCCGTCACCTTCACGCCCCACGGTTCGGTGTGGCGGTCGATGACCTCTTGCAGGTTCTGATTGATTCGTTCGCGTTCGGCCAGCAAGTCGTCCAATTCCGCCTGGCCGATCACGCTGCGCAACGTGGTCTGCGCGATGAGCGAGGTCGCCTTGAGAAAATCCGCGACCTTGATGATGGCAGCCTCGGCGTCCAGCACGCGGAAATAAACCACGGCATCCACCGTCACGGGGACGTTATCGCGAGTCATCATTTCCTGTTGCGGCACGTTGATCGTGATGACCCGCAAATCCACTTTTACCATGCGGTCGACGATCGGAATGAGGAGCACCAAGCCGGGCCCTTTCGTGCCGATCGATTTCCCCAACCGAAAAATGATGCCGCGCTCGTACTCTCGCAAAATGCGCACGATCTGCGGCAAAAAGATCGCGCAAATAATGATGATGGGAATGGCCAGCGAAATGAGACGGGCGAAGACATCGAATAGTGGAGGCATAATGGTTTGGGTTTAAGAGTGATGAACTGCGGGCCCGGCCACCGGAGCCACTTGCACCGTGAGGCCATGGATGGCCGAAATCTCGACCGTCTGGCCCTGCCCGACAGGAGAATCACTTACCGCTTTCCAGTATTCTCCTTCAAGCAGCACTTTGCCGCCGTGGGCATCGATGGGCGTGAGCGCCTTGACTTTGCGCCCCAGCAGCGTCTCGCGCCCGACTTTCACCGGCAGCCGCTGAGCGCGCAATCCCTGGCCCACGACAAAAAGAAAGAAAGCCGCCGTCACCAGCGTCGCAGGAATGATGTAGCCCAGCGATAACCGCCAGGCCGGCTCGGCGCGATCGAAGAGCATGAGCGACCCGATGAAAAAGGCCGCGATGCCGCCGAAAGTGAGAACGCCGTGCGTGGGCGCGAATACATCGATAATGAACAGCGCCAGCGCGAGCACGATGAGCGAGAGGCCGGCGCCGCTGACCGGCAGAATGGCCGACATGTACAGCGCCAGCACCAACGCGATTGCACCGAGCACGCCGGGCAGAATCGCTCCCGGATTACTGAGTTCGCCGAGGATTCCATAAATCGCCACGAGCATGAGGATGAACATGACCTCAGGCCGCCAAAGCTTCTGAAATAGCATTTCCGCCGCCGACATGCGGATCTCGACGAGCTGTGCGCCCGCGGTGTGCAGCTTCCGACCAGCGATCTCGCGCCCGTCGAGTTGGCGCAGCAAATCATCCATGTCTTTCGCGATGATCTCGACCACTTTCAGTTCGAGCGCTTTGTCGGCGGTGATCGTGGCGCTCTCTTTCACCGACGATCGCGCCCATTCGACGTTTCGCTGATGCCGGGCGGCAATGGTCTCGATATAGCTCGCGGCATAGTTTTCGAACTTTTGTTTCATAACGTCATCCGGAGGCGATGCGCTCACCCCACCGCCGCCGATCTCGACCGGATGCGCCGCCCCGATCGTCGTCGCCGGAGCCATCGCCGCAATATCCGACGCGAGCGTGATGAAACATCCGGCACTCGCTGCCGTCCCACCGGAAGGAGTCACATAGACCACGATCGGGACGGGCGAAGCGAGAAACCGCTCCACGATCGTTTTTGTCGAATCGAGCAAACCGCCCGGCGTGTCGAGCTGAACCACGAGGCATTGCGCTTGTTGCCCCGCGGCCTCGTGAATTCCCCGCGCGATGTAATCGGCGGTGGCGGGACCGATGGCCCCGTCGATTCGCACCGTGGCTACCGTTTCACCGCGCACCACGAGCGCCAACAGGAACACCCAGCAGGCGGTCAAAAACGGTAAGCACCGGTTCATGGCAACGACACTCTACCATCTCCGGGCATCAGCACCAAATCCGTTCCCCTGGGAGCGGCGATTTCCAAATCGCCGACCGGCGCATCACAGGTGGCTGCACTAGCCGCCTCTCGATCGGCATCCAAGACCCGACACCCAACAGCGCCCCGAAGAGAAAAGAAAAAAGGAAGAGAAAAAATTCCTCTCCACTCCCGTTTTCCAGGTTGCGCTTTGCCCAGAAGTCCTAAACTCGTTTTCCTATGAGCACCCCAGAATTCTTTGCGGCTTATCCTGTCCTCCCTTGCGCGGATATTTCACGGGCCACTGCCTATTACCGCGATGTTCTCGGTTTCAAAATCAAAGTCGTAAGTCCGGACAGCGCCTACGCGATCGTGGAGCGCGGCAATGTCGAATTGCATCTCGATTCACCCGTCTACGCGCGTGAACACACCGTGGGCAACGCGGAATGTTACATCTGGATCAAAGGCGACATCGACGCCCTCCACGCCAGCTTGGCGCAAAACTCGGCGCTCCAACTTCATCCAGCCGCAGACCGTCTCTACAAGATGCGCGACTTTTCCTGCTGCGATCCGGACGGAAATCGCATCACCTTCGGCGCGGAAATCTAGCGATGGGCGATGCATCTCCTCTCGAGGAGATGCTGACGACGCGAATCCCGAAATCCGTGCCCTCCGCGCAATCCGTGGTTCCGGTTCCTTTCAACGTCGACGACTTCCTGCTCGTGCCTGAGCCGCGCTACGGCGCGCACCGGGAAACGTTGTCTTTCGCATCTTAACTTCGACCCGCTTCAATCCGCCCTTGGCCGGCGCCTTCACTTCGTCGGTCCACACTTTGAAGGACTCGAGATGATTCGGGCCGAACGTCGTGGTGAGTGCCACATCCGCGGCGTCGCGCCCGCGGGCCATGAGCACGCGCCCGATGCGGGGCTTGTTGTGTCGGGCGTCGAAGACATGCCACTGCCCGCCAAGATAGACTTCGAACCATGCGCTGAAATCCATGGGGGACGGCGCGGCTGGCACCCCAATGTCGCCAAGATAACCCGTCGCGTAGCGCGCCGGAATATTCATGCAGCGGCAGAACGTGATAGCGAGATGCATGAAATCGCGGCAGACGCCGACGCCCTCGCGAAAGCCCTCGAGGGCGGTGCGAGTGCGGCGGGCCTTTTGGTAATCGAATTTGATGTGACTGTGCACAAAATCGCAGATGGCCTGCACCCGCGGCCAGCCAGGCTCGGCATCGGCAAAACGGTTCCACGCAAAATCATTGAGTTCGCTGTCCACCTCGCAATACCGGCTGCCGAGCAGAAATTGCAGCGTCTCCTCCGGCAGATCCTGCACCTCATGTTGTTGTGCAGTGGGCACTTGTCGATCGGGCCGGCCGCTATCCTCGACGATGGCATCACTGCGAAACTCCACCCGGCCGGCCGGCGCAAAAACCCGCCCACAGCGATTCCCAAAGGAATCGATGAACTCCTGCACTTCACGCTTGGGACTGACTGCGAATGTCTCCCGTCCCTGCACGGTATTCTCCCGTGAAGGATGAAGCCGCAGCAGGAATAAGATCGGAACTGCAGCCGGAAAATTGAAGGCGATTTCGTAACCGACGCGAATCAACATAAGTAACCACACATCGAAAGACGTGGGTCACGAGGATGCGCTTGCGGCTAATTTTTTTTGCTCGAAACGGCCCTGCCGTTCGGCCAGTCTACGCGGCGGTTTGATCCGGGAACGGAGTCGTCACGACCAACTCTCCCTCGGGAGATTCAGCTCCCGCGATTTCCAGCGGCATTCCGGTTTCCTGCTGGGCCATGACGATGATTTCGCCCACGGCTTTCGACGATTGATCGGCGAGTTCTTTCATCGAGGTGAGAATCGACGAAATTGTCTCGTACGGCTTTTGTCGCTCGCTGTAAGCCGCCGAATACTCGTTCCGGCGTCTCTGCAACTGCTCGAGGATGGTGGAGCGGAATTTCGCCACGTAAGCGGTCGCCAGGTTTTCCGAAAATCTCGCGGGTAACATCGGGAATTTTTCCTTCACCGCGGCATCGGCCATTTGCCCGAAGGCGTTGCGGGTATTTTCGGTCAGGCGCTTTTGCTTCATCGCCGGCGCGATCGCCTGCTCCATCTGTTCCCCGAAAAGACGACGGCGCACCGTGGCGACTTTGCGGAAGAGCATCCAGTCCGCGAACGATTTCTTCACCGGGACTTGTTCTTCCTGGACCACCATCTTGTAGGCGCCACGCGCTTCCTGTACGTCCAGCGCGGGTAAAGCGGCCTGGCCGATTTGCCCGAGATCGAACTCGATCGAATGCAAATCATGCATGATGCTGGCCGCGGGTTCCGAACCGCCGAGCGGCCCACCGAGGGCGCTGCGCATACGCGACCGAGTTTCCTCCGCGAGCGAAGTCGCCGCCTTGGCGAGCAGCGGATTCCAGTGCTGCTCGGTGAGCGCCTGGAGACTGTCTTCCGCGCCGTACCAGCGGTCGAGCGCTTCGCCCATTTCCTTCGTCAGCGCGGTCGATGTTTCCCGCGAGCTTCGGTCGATCGCTTCCGCACTTTCATGGCGGGCTTTTTCAAACGTCGCTTCCCAATCCACCGCGATGAGCCGATCCGCGATGGCGATCTTCTCGCGCAGACCGTTCATTTGTTCCGAAAGTTCGGCCTGCTTTTCGGCGAGGTGCTTGAGTTCTTCGCCCTCGGAAATTTCGCGAATCTCCCCGCACAACGTCGACCCCTGGCGCAGGCTGTCGCGCATGAATTCCTGGGTGTAATCGCTGCTGTTCAAGTAATCCGTCAGATCCGTGAGGAACGCGTCGAAAGCTTCCTTTTGCTTTTGATCTCCGGCTTCGTCCGCGTGCGCACCGTTACCGTTGCCATTGCCGTTCGCGCTGACGTGTCCGTTGCGGCCCGCGAGGAACACCGACGCGGCGCTCAGCAGGTCCACCGCGTGGATGCGAAGACGCTTGGACTCGTAGGCCTGACGCAGCGGCCCGGCCATCGAGAGAGTCTTGAAAGCCTCGATGATCTGTTGCGGATTGCGACTCTCCGCGCTCGGCTGCAGCGTGCCGTCGGGCTGGAGATCGCGCTTGCTGGAGTCCACATTGATGACGAGGAAAATGCGGCTGAACAGGCCGAGTAATTGATTGAACTCCGCGAAGACTTGCTCGAGGTAGAGGTTGTCGGTTTTCACCACGAAAACCGCGCACGCCGCGCTGTCGCGAAACTCGCGAGTGAGCACGTCGTAACCAAAATTCATGCGGCTGTAGAGCCCGGGAGTGTCCACCAGCACGGTGCTCGATTCGGCGAGACTATCGACCGGCAATTTCACGTCGACGCGGCGAATGGCCTCGCTGAAATCGCGCCGCGGGTCGAACTCGCCGTTGCGCTCTTCGGAGATGCGAATCTGCTCGGCCAGCGCGATGTGGCTGTCGGCGATCACGTCCTTGAGGATGCGGCCATTGGCGAAAACCGTCTCCCGGCCGTTGTAACGCGTGGCCGAAAAATGCGGCTCCTCGCCATGGCGCACGTAGACGAGGCACGGGTAGCCCGGCAGCGAAGTCACTTCGCTCACGTAGCTGCGGCTGATCGCATTCATGAGCGTCGATTTGCCGCTCTTGAGCGGACCGAAGATGAGGAGATACGCCTGCTGGCTTTCGATTTTGTCGACGAGGGTGCGCAGGCGCGCACGGACATCGTTCAACGTTGCCAGGGGCTTTTGCAGGAGTGCCTCTTCGCCGGCTTTTTCCATCTCCGCGGTAGCATTTTTTAGCGCCGGGGGGAGGGAGTTGAGGATGTTGAGGTATTCTTCACAGAACTTCGAGATCTCGGTTTTCATGAGAGGCAAGATGTTGGGGCTGTCCGCGATAACCGAGGGAGTTTTTATTCTAAATAGGCCGCGCAGGCAAGAAAAAAACACCACTAATTGTGGTAGCGTCGCAGGTCGCTACACAATAGAAAGTGTTTGGGGTGTTGCAGGCGCAAGTTCCACCCCGCGAGGGATTTCGCTCCGTCAAACGCCTCTATGGCGAGAATCCGGTCTCCTCATTCAGCCCATCGAATGTCCAGGTAGCGTCCGAAAGCGGCCACCAAATCCGCCCCACCGATTCCCCTCATTCCACCGTCCACAACGTCACCGAATCTTGATCCTTGGTGAAAATGCGGCGCCCGGAGAGGACGGGATACGCGTGCGTCGGCGACTCGGCGACTTTGATGCGGGCCAACTCAGTGTAGGTCGTCCCGCCTGGCGCGAAAGCGATGAGCTGCGAGGCTGGAGTCAGGGCCAGCAGGACCGAACCGGCATCGACGAGAGTGCCGTACCCCGCACCTCCGCGCATCCCGCCACCACGCATCCCACGACCTCGCATGCCGCCCCCGCCTGGACCACCAAAGCCGCGACCGGGCCCCGGTCCAGGAGCGGAATCAGGATTTTGGGCGACCGCGCCGGGCGGGGGAGCATTCGGCGGGGGCGCACCTCCACCAGGCGCGCCTCCTGGCGCGGGCGGGACTGGCGCCCCAGGCGTTACTGGCGCGGTCCATATCGTCTGTCCGTCAGCAGCGTTGAGACAGAAGAGTTCATTCCGCCCCGAGATGCCGTAAAGGTATTTGTCCTTTAGAACCGGGCTATTGAACTGCACGGATATCTCGGCATTTTTCCACAGCGGTTTGGCCACAAAACCTTCGCCCTCTTTCTCCAGTCGGACGGCGGTGATGCCGCGATTGGAACCCGCATAGATAATCGTCTGGCCATCCACGATGGGTGTGGCCGCATTGTAGCCGCGGCCTTGCACGACAAACGGCGCTTCCCACTGCAGCTTTCCGTCGGCCAGGGCCAGTGCGAGCATCTTCGACTCGGTCTGCGCGACGAGGAGTTTGGCGCCACCCACCGTCATGAGCACCGGGGAGGCATAAGCCGGAGCGTCGCCGCTCCAACGCCACTTTTCCGCGCCGGTGGCGAGGTCACAGGCGACAATGCCGCCATTACCCTCGCCGCCCAGCTCGGCGATGCAGAGGCCGTCGGTCACGAGCGGCGAGGCCGACGTGAAGAACTTGGGCAAGGCGCCGGCGAAATCGTCCTTCCGCCAGAGCAATTTGCCCGACGCAGCTTCGAGGCATGAAAGCACTCCGCGCACCCCGAGCGTCACGACCTTGCCCTCTGCCACCGTCGGTGAACAGCGCGGCCCCGAGAAGCTGGACGCCGGGCCACTCGCGCCCATGGCATCGTATTTGTCCCGCCAGAGTTCCTTGCCCGAACCGGCATCGAGGCAGCGGAGAATCTCCTGCCCTTCCTGGCGCGAGAAAACGTAGAGCTTGTCACCCGCGAGCGACGGCGTAGCCACTCCGTCTCCCACCGTGACCTTCCACTTTTGAGCCAGTTCATTGGGCCAGGTTTTCGGCGCTTCAAAGCTCGCCGCTCTGGCATCACGGTTCGGGCCGCGCCATTGCGGCCAGTCTTGCGCCCAACTTCCTCCGATTCCCACGGCAAGCGCAAAGAGGGAGATGACCGGCAGGGTTCGATTCGCGTTCTTCATGGCGGCTCCTTTCGATTTCAGGACGGACGATTAAAAATCAAACCCGCCAAAAGCCAAATGGTTGCCCGCTTTCGCGAGCGTGCCGAAGCCACCCTACGCGGGACCCGCTGCCGTGTCCGGCAACCCCGTCACCGGCTAATGCCAGTGGTTGTGAGAATGCCAGTAGTGCCCATGGTAGTAATAGCGACCATGGACCCAGTAACCACCGGCCGGATATGGCTCGTACGCCGGGTAAGACCCGTAGACCCCTCCGGGAGCCCCGAAGCTCACTTGAAATCCGCTATAATAATACGGCGCTCCGACGAAGACCGTCGGCCCATAGTAACCGGGACCGTACCAATGACCATGCCAGTAGTGCCGCCCACTGTAATAATGCCGGGAGTCATGGTGCGAAAGGTCCGCACGTCGGTCGATGGTCTCAGCTTTTGCCGATAAGCTCAGGCCGAGCGTGAGGAAGATGACGGATACAAGAATCTTCATAAAGTCCGCGAATCTCAGCGAGGACGGAGGTCCGCGTCAAGCGCGACGCGCTGCCTTCATCGACCATTCTGGCAGGGCGGAGGAGGAGACAACCGGCGTCTATGGCGAAGACGATGTCAGTCTTGTCGGCAAGGCGACTCCCCGTCAATGTGCCCATCCACCAAAAAACATGATCCACGTCATCGCCATCATCACCACCAAGCCCGGTCAACGGGAGGCCGTCCTGCAACGATTCCGGGCGAATGTGCCCGCCGTGAGAGCCGAACAGGGGTGCATCGAATACGAAGCTACGATCGATTTCGCGCCGGCCCTCAAGTTCCAAACCCCATTTGGGCCGGACACATTTGCGGTGGTGGAAAAGTGGGAAAGCTCAGCCGCGCTGGAAGCGCATCTGGCCGCGCCGCACATGGCCACCTACGGCGACAGCGTGCGCGACATGATCGCCACGCGCACGATTCACGTTCTTTCGCGGGCTTGAGCGGCGCTTACTTTTTCGCGCCGTAACCGCGCACGAAGCCGATGCACGCGGCGGCATCGATGACGTTGTTCTCCCAATTGTATTCGTATTCGACGGAGATCGGGCCGTCGAAGCCCTGGGCTTTGAATTCATCGAGAATCGCGGGAACATCACTCACGCCCGTGCCCCAAAACACGTCGTGCGCGCTCGGCAACGGCGCGTTCAGGTCCTTCATGTGGCTGCTCATGATCCGGCCTTTGAGAATCCGCACGCAATCCACCGGCTTGAGGCCCGAGCGCACCCAATGGCCAATATCCGCGCACGAGCCGATCCGCGGGTCGCGATCTTTCACCACCGAGAGGATATAGTTCGGGTCCCACATCTGGTATTCCGGATGATCCGGGCGCTTCGGATGATCGTGAAATCCGACTTTGATGTCGTATTCCTTGACCAGCTTTTCGAAGGTGTCGATGGCCTCCACACTTTCGGTATTGATGACGCGGATCCCAAAATACTTCGCAAACTCAAAGACTTTCCGGGAAACATCTTCGTCCTTCGAAAGCGCGACTACACCATAAGCCACCGGCGTAATCCCCTTCTCCGTTAGCTTCGCCTTCACTTTCTCCCAGACTTCCCGCGGGGCTTCGTGGTTGAATTTCACCATCGGTTCTTCCGGCGACAGCATTTGCCGGGTCCCAAATTCGATCACTTTCGCGCCAATCGAGGCTGTCTTGTCGATCGCTTCAAAGACCGTATAGTTTTTGAACGTGTACGCCTGACATCCGACCGCAAACCCGCCCACCTTGAGATCATCGGGAAAAGACCCGGCCCGGGCCATGGTGGCAGCGAGAAGAATGACGAGCGAGGCACGAATGAGGGCGGGGAGAAACGGCATATGCGGGAGAACGCCATTTCGGACGTTTTCTTAGACCGCGTGTGCAACCGGCCTCATCCCAATCCGCCCCCCAGCACCCTATTCCGTCGTCTTCCGAAGAAAAAACGTCGATTCTTCCGGTGGAGGATCCTTGGCCAGGATCACCGAACCATCACTCCGCGCGGCCAGAAACATTCCCTTATAGTTACTCGCCTCGAAACGCACTTTGTTATCACCGGGATGAACCAGTCTAAACGAAGCATCGGCATCAAATAGAACGCTGGTTACTTTGGGTTTCTCATGCAAAAAGAAAACGAATCTCTGGTGTCGCAAGTAGCATCCCGTCAGACCGATCGCTTCGAAGGATATAAGATTGGGATCCTTTAATCCGGGAACCAGCTTGAACTTACTCGCGTGCGCTGAACTAGCTCGCACTTCCTTGTTCCGTCGCGCCTCAAAAGCTATCTGCTGGCTGGCATCGAGCCTGATCTCCGCAACCGTCGGCGGAGTAAAGGCGGAAGCTGGCTCGGCCACGGCGGATGTTATCAGCGCCAATCCAAAAATTCCGGCGGTAAGTGTGCGCATCATCATCAATCGTTGTGGAATATCGTTCGAGTACGATTTTGGATTTGATATGTCAACTCTCGTCCGGGGCGGGAGCTTATACGTTTCCCACCGAGTAAAGGAAACACGCGGACAACCCACGCGGAGTTTTGTTCAATCCGGCGTCCCGAGCCTACGTATTTCAACGTTTCAAGCGGTCGCTGCCTGCGTAAGCGGTTTGAATAAAACCAAACGAAGCCAGTCCAAGGTATCGAATTTCCTATCATTGAAAACTGTTCCTGAAGGAGGTGAGAAAGACATGAGATTGTTGCATAAGATTATCCTGGGTTGCGTAGCTGCCGCCGGTTTGGCGGTCGCGAGCCCGGCGCAGGCGGGTGACTACTATCACTGCTACTGGCATCATCATTGCCATCACCACCACCATCATCACTGTTGGTAGTGGTGTGCTTTGCTACGGCTAACATGCGCCGCTAGTAACATACCATTCCAACGAGGGGCCAGTCTTTTGACTGGCCCCTAAGCTCGCCGCAAACTGCGGCTCGTTTCTGTCTCCGGGATGTGTTGGCTGCACGGCTCCAATCTCCAGGCACGGCTTCAGGGATTTTCATCCACGGTTCAGGCGGTTGAGCCATCGCGGGACCACCGCCTTTTCGACCTCGCATCGAACCCGCGGCGGCGCATTCCTCCGGCCGAGGCGCGCCATCCGTGAACGCACGTTCCAAGAGGGCGTCTAAGACGCTTTGGCCAGGGTGATTGACGATTGGAGGCCAATGCCTTTTCGATGCGCCCAGAAAACCCCCATTCGCTTCTGATTCGACCACTCCTCACAGTGGTGGCGTTCCACTGGGCGGCGGCGTGTGCCAGCGCCACGGACGACGCGGTTTTCTTTGAAAGCAAGATCCGGCCGTTGCTCGCCGAGCACTGCTACGAGTGCCACAGCACGGAAAAGAAGCAGAAAGCCGGGCTGGTGCTCGACTCCAAGGCGGGCTGGGAAAAAGGCGGCGATTCGGGTTCCCCGATCGTCCCCGGTAAACCGAACGACTCGCTGCTGCTCAAAGCCGTTCGCTGGACCGACAAGGATTTGCGGATGCCGCCGGAGAAAGCCAGCGGAAAATTGACCGACGTGCAGATCGCGGACCTCGAGACGTGGATCAAGTCAGGCGCCTTTGATCCGCGCGCGAACGTGGTGGGAGTTCCGGCGAAGAAGACATGGGAGCAAATTTTCGCCGAGCGCCGGAAATGGTGGAGTCTCCAACCGTTGCGCACCGTCGCTCCGCCCGCGATAGAGGATAGCGAATGGTCGACCAACCCGGTCGACCGACTGCTCCGGGCGCGCATGCAGACCGAAGGTGTCGTGCCTTCGCCGAAGGCCGACGCCCGGACGTTGATTCGCCGCGCGACTTTGGTGCTGACCGGGCTCCCGCCGGCGCCGCCGGAGGTTGATGCCTTCGTCGAAGCCTCCCGCAGCGGCGGGACGGCGGCTGACGCCGCATACACCGCGCTGATCGATCGCTTGCTGGCGTCGCCGCAGTTTGGCGAACGCTTTGCGCGGCATTGGCTGGATGTCGTCCGCTTCACCGAAACCCATGGCAATGAATGGAATTACGACGTGGCTTATGCGTGGCGTTATCGCGACTATGTCATCCGCGCCTTCAACGACGATCTTCCCTACGATCAATTCGTGCGCGAGCAAGTCGCCGGCGATCTATTGAAACATCCGCGGTGGAACGCCACGGGGCATTACAACGAATCGGTCATCGGCACGGCGTTCTATCGGTTCGGCGAAGTGAATCACGATAGCTGCGTACAATTCGGCGCCATCGGCTATGACATCGCGGATAATCAGGTCGACACGCTGACCAAGGCCTTCCAGGCAACGACGGTCGCATGCGCCCGGTGCCATGACCATAAGCTCGATGCGATTTCCACCCAGGACTATCATGCACTGCTCGCCATCCTGCGCAGCACCCGGCTGGTGCAGCACACTCTCGATAGCCCGGAAATAAATCGCGACGCATTGGCGGCATTGGAAGCTCTCAAGCCGGCGCTGCGCGCAGAACTTGCCGCCGCCTGGCGGGGTCAAGCAGCCGCCTTGGACGCGTCGAAGCTGCAAGCGCTCGCTACAGCAACCAAAGGCAAGCCACCCGATGTGACCAGCCCACTCCACGCCTGGTTTGTGGCCTGCCAGCCGGAGACTTCGGATGTGCCCGCCGCGTGGGCGAAGTTGGCCGCGGAGCAGACACGCGAAGCAACGGCGCGAGCGGAATTCAATCGCACCCGGTTCACCACCCTCGCGGATTTTCGTCACGGCATTCCCGATGGGTGGCATGCCGGCGGCATGGGCTTGCGCCACGGCGGCTCGAACAGCGGAGACTTCGCCGTGGCCGCCGAGGGCGCCCCCGCCCTCAAGTCGCTCCTCCCCGCGGGGCAGTTCACCTTCGCGCTCTCGGACAAAATGAATGGTGCGCTCCGTTCACCCACGCTGACTCGCACGCACCGCAGGGTCAGTTTCGAAGTAGTCGGCGGTCGCTTCAGTCTCGCTCACATCGTCTTCAATAACTGTCAGCTCAATTACAACCACCAGCATTCGCTGCACAACGATGCGTGGTCGTGGGTCACCGTCGACTTTCCCGAAGACACCGACGCGCTGCACCCCTATGCGGAGTTACTTACTTTCTGGGATAACCCTAAGTTTCCCGATCCGCTTGGCACCCTGGGCAAAGATACCGAAAACCAGCGCGGGCCATTCGAGGAATACGCGAAGAATCCACGTACCTGGTGGGGTGTGCGGCGCATCGTCCTGCACGATGGACCCGAGACGCCGAAAGATGAGTTGAGTCATCTCGCACGCCTTTTCGCCGGGACATCGCCGAAGACGGTGGACGACGTGACTGCGCGGTACGCGGCCATCGCTACCGACGCCATCGAGGCTTTTTCCGCGAATCGCGCCACAGACGATGACGTGCGCTGGCTGGATTGGATGTTACAATCCGGCCTCCTGTCCAATCGAGCGGACGCGACGTCGCGCCTGGCCGAGCTCATCGCTCAATATCGCCAGATCGAGAGCCAGCTTTCGACCCCGACGATGATGCCGGGCATGGCGGATGAAGGCCCCGGGTTTACTCAGCCGGTGCTGACACGCGGCGATTTTACCAAACCCGGCGAACCCGTGGAGCGCGCCTATCTTCGAGTCCTGACTCCGGAGGGTTCTATGTGGAATCCGCAGGGCAGCGGCCGTCGCGAACTGGCGGAGCTCATGGCCAGCCCGGATAATCCGCTGACCGCGCGTGTGATGGTCAATCGCGTCTGGCAATGGGTCTTCGGCCACGGACTCGTCGGCACTCCGGATGATTTTGGCCACCTCGGCGAATTGCCTTCGCATCCCGAATTGCTCGACGATTTGGCGGCACGTTTCATGTCGGAAGGCTGGTCGGTGAAAAAGCTCGTCCGTGCGTTGGTCCTGAGTCGCGCCTTTCAATCCGCCAGCGCACCTACGGCGGAGGCGCGTCAGTTCGATCCGTTGAATGTGCTCGTCTCTCACTACAGCGCGCGACGTGCCGAAGCGGAAGTCATCCGCGATAACATCCTCGCCGTATCCGGGCGGCTCGACCCGAAGTTATATGGCCCCAGTATCCAGCCCTATCGAGAAATGGCGGACCCCGACAAACGGCT
>Ga0206824_10050_pt1 | contig 39288 bp, 29 predicted proteins | sample Alteio_BWOrgCont_82_FD_152874 | JGI IMG/M metagenome (GOLD analysis project Ga0206824, IMG submission 152874) | Enriched cells from forest soil in Barre Woods Harvard Forest LTER site, Petersham, Massachusetts, United States -... | ecosystem: Environmental > Terrestrial > Soil > Temperate forest >...
CGCTTTTCCAATACTGCGATGATTGATTGCTGAGTATTCGTAAAAACCTTAAAACTTCGATCAATCTCGCTTTGCACCTGTTTTTGATAGGCTCGTGCATTTAGTTCGCCGCCCGCAGCTTTTATATCAAACATCAATTTTGTATTGAAGAACGGATTTTTCAAAATGCTCTTTTGGAGTTCGTGATACACGGGGCTTGAAATATCACCGACGCTCAAGGAACTGAGCGATTTTTGTTCTGAAAGGCTTGATAAATACGCTAAATATAAAGATCTTGTATTTGGCGAATATGTTTTTCCCGCGCATTTTTCTGCCGCGTCCAGAAGCTCGAAATCATCCAGTGCTTTTGGTTGCAATTTAACGGCCCGTAGAGGCGTGGGATGCAGTCCATCCTCAGTAGAAATTTTTATCGCACAATTATTTAATTCAGTTCGAATCGCTTGATCAGCGGGACTCGTCCCGATAGCATTTTCAAAGGCCTGGTGCGCTTCATCGACTTTCTTTTGAAGCACCTTAAGACTTTTAGTAAATTCATTATCCTTACTATAATCAATTCTTCCTAGCTGCACGCAATTCTCAAAGGTTTTTTCACCGTATTGGAAATAAGCATTTGGAATTTTCTGTCCCTTGGAATTTTCGTAAAGATTGGCTTCTTCAGCATTCGTTGAAAACCGAGAACACAAAGCTTCATAACTGCATGCACCACCGAACACTGAAGAGTCAATAACACAACTATTGCGGGATTCGATTCCGTGAACGGAGTCTTCCATTGTCTGCATCAGATGTAGTAATCTATTTTCTTTGGGTGTTGCCGTGTAGGTATCGGCATTAGAATATGTCGATACAATTGAGAAATATAAAAAGGCAATGATCAACCCAAGGGCCGTCTTCACTGCGAACTATTTTATCAGTTCTGTCTCCTATTCAAACAGCGGCAAAAAGTGCCCAGCGTAACGCAAAACCGTCACAAATGGAATGAATGTTTCTGTCTCGCCTAAATGCATTCGCCACTGCCACCAGAACGGCATTCATCCATCGAAACTTGTCCGCACCAAGTTGTCGGCCCACTTGGGCCACAGACTTGATGGCAACACAGTTGTGTTTGTAGGCCGTTTGTGCTTTCATCCGTCGAAATGGTCACCGCCCCGTTTGCGGTGCTGAAACACTGAATTTTTCCACCGTCTGGTTGCACACAAACATCCGCTAACGCCGGAATCGCGCCGTTCAGTACCGAAATGATCGCCATTATTTTTAACATGTTCTGTTTTCCCCTCGAAAAGAGGTATTTCATCTGCACTCATAAATGAAAAGATGAAATAAGGAATGCATTGTTTCGCTATTAGAAACAATGCATTCCTTATTTGTCGACAGCACTTGCCGGCGGTGTTTATTACGGATTTGCCAGCGTGATGCATTTTTTCAATAATCGCCGAAATTTTAGGAAAATGTCGCCGCTTATTCAGATCTTTTTATGTGCATCGTCTTGGTTGGTTTCTTCGTATCGCGATTACCATTTGGTACTTGATATGTAAACATTAATCATGTACTTAATCGGGCGTGCGACCCATCCGCTACTAAAAATGGATGGCCACTCATTTTGTTTTTGGAGGTCTCGATGAAATATTTTGCAATGCTTCTTACGTTAATGGTTCTTTCTTCACCAACAATTTGTCGAGCAGAATACCCCCATCAACTTACCGATGCCTGTAAGCACGCATATAGCAATTCAAACGACGCGGCCATCAAAGAAGCTGCCGAATTTATCTCCGATTCGCAAGACGATTACGATTACAAATCCATAGACGCGATGACTTTGGAGATCAGAGCTGGAAAACATCTCAAAGCTTGGGATCAACCTAAATATCTCGATTTAATTAACGTCGCCATTTGCAACGTCATTGGGGATTCACCTGATGACGTTTGTGGAAAAGACCCTTCGAACCCGACGTTATTAACCTTGCCCCAAATCAAGAAATTCTTAATCAATAAAGGACTTCCGAACTATTACAAAACCAACCCGGATGACGCGATCCGAGCGTATTGGCAATAGCAACGCCATATTGAGCGCAGGCTCTACCACAAAACAGGGGGAATAAATGAAAATGGTCGGGCCGGCGGGATTCGAACTCGCGACCCCTTGCTCCCAAAGCAAGTGCGCTACCAACTGCGCTACGGCCCGACAGAAATTAAAGCTACCATTGAAGTCATCAGTTACAAAACACGATTTACTAAATAAAATTGATTAATGACGCCGAAATAGCGGAATTCCCGAAAAAAACCTGAATTTTGGCCAACAAATATTTTTTTATCCATTCGTAGAACCCACCTTCGGGACGCCCAAAGTCAGCCGCAAACCCTATTCCTTGCCATGCCAATAGACCTTCATCGCCTTGTCCCACGCCTCGTCAAAATCTCCGTCATGCCATCGTTTTTCAGGCTCGACTAAAAACTTCACCCAATCACCCGTCAGCTGCGCAATTTTATTTTCTAACACCAGCTGATCCCATGGACCGTACTTTGTGCTCCACGCTCCGCCGCTTCCCGATTTTAAAAAAGCTTTGCCCTGGATCTGTTCGCCATTCGTCGTCACGACCGTCCCTGATTCCAGGTATATTTCGGTCGATTGCGATTGTGACTGCATCCATAGGCTACCCGACTGCATCACGATCTTCGCATTGGGAGTTTCCAAATCCAGCGCCTGTCCCAAATTGACGACGCGCAACCATCCCGACACCAAAAAAATGTTGTAAGCATTTTCATTGGTTTTCCAATTGTCCTTTCCTAACCGCACCTTGCTGCGGGCGCCGGGAGACCACAAAATCTTTTTTGTGAATAACCCAATCATGCGATTCAGTGGCGGCAATTGAATCGTGTCACCAAAACGCAAAACATCTCCGGCGACATGACCATGAAATGATCCGTCGGGTGAAAGCACAGAAATGGTTTGCTGTCGCGGACGCTTGGGCGCAATCACCAACGGGTCATTTTGAATCAACGCAATGAACGCAGGTCTTTCTGCGCGTTCATCCCTACCCACTACCACGGCGGTTGGTTTTGAGGTCGCTGCCGGAGTGGGCGATGTCGGCGCATCGTCCGCTGCCGCCATTACGGGTAACATCTGACTGACTAATAACATTGCCAACGCGGTTATAAGGCTTAGTTTACGGAAACGGCTAGGATTCATTTTGTTACCAAAGAATAACATAAATTAGTGTTTGCCCCATATGCGCCACCGCTCCACCTATGCTAATCTGCGAACAGATATGAGCTTAGTTTTCGAACGCGATAAGTATCTTCAAATTGTCAAAACCCAGGGTTTAACCACTGCGGTAAGCACCCTTCATCACGATCTATGGGAAACAGAATACCGTTGTTTCGAATCTCAAACCGGATATGACCCCGTGATTTGGAAACAACTGAACGAAATGAGACAATTTTCGCGTGAACTTTGGGACATGAAGTTTAAAACCAATTCGAAATAAGACTTAATCGGCTTTGATCGTAACCGTTCCTACCATCAAATCGTGCAACGCCTGCCGCCGCGGATGAAAAAACGCCATCAGAAAACCGCATCCCATCAATAAATACGACAAACCATAACCTAAAAAACGAATGATACTTTTCCGAAAACCCATCACCACCGGTCCTGCCTCGGTTTCGACAATGACCCGAATTTTCATCCAGCGTTTTCCGATCGTTTGTCCGGTACGCGCCTGGGGCGCAACATAATAAAACCAAGCAAACACCAATCCAATCACAGTGTCGGCCCCCAACGAAAAATAAGGATGAAAGGCGTGGTCGTAATCTGCAGTAATCCAATGTGCCGCCTTTCCGATGTAATAAACGATGCGCAAAAAGCCCTCGGTCAACAAATAAGAAATCCCGTTGTACAAAGAAAAATCAATCAAGTGCGCGCCAACGCGCCTGCTCATCACACTCATATAAACCTCTTTTTCTTATGGGCAAAACCCATCAAAACCCCACAAAAGATAAAACTGATTGCCGCAAACATACGAACCGTGGGCGGATCGGACAAGACGAACCATGAAAATAAGACGGCAACGACCGGCTGCAAATAAATGAACAAAGCAACCATCGACGAATGCACTCTCACTAATGCCCAGGAATTTAAATAATAAGTTACGATCGTGGCAGCAACAATATTATAGATCATCGCTTGGATCAAACCCGTACTAAGATGCACTTGATGAATGGCCGCCCAATCCCCAAATGAACACAATCCCAACATGATCGCCCCAAAAAGAAACATCCACGCGGTTACCCACAACACCGAATGTCGCCGCAGAAAATCTTTGCTGATGATAAAAAAAATGGCAAGCGATAGACAATTCAACAAGGTGTAAACATCCCCTTTAAGGGTGCTGCTTTGCAGAGAAAAATCTTCAAACTTGCGCAGAACGACGACTCCACAGAATGCGACAACGACACCCATTGCACGCAAGGGTGTAAACTTTTCTTGACCGATCAACACTGCGATCACCAATGTAAAAACAGGTGCCAGTGTATTCAAAATTGAACTGTTGGCAGTTGTTGTGTATTTCAATCCCAACAAAAAAAATCCCTGATTTAAGGCAATAGCAAATACGGAAAACAACAAGACTGGACCTAAAAACTGAGTCGATATGATTCTTTGTTTCTTTGGAACAACGACAAATGTAAACGGGAACATCAACAAAGCCGCAGTACACATCCGGATGGCACCCCAAAGGAGGGGGGGAAATTCCGATAGAATAATTTTTGACGCTACGTAATTCAGGCCGAACAAAATTTGTACGGTCAACAAAGCTAAAATCGGCAACATCTATTTTCTTTTTCCTTCGCTCGAACATGAGCTTCTCGCAAATCCGCTGTTGACACAAAGCATCATTTCCATAGAATCGCCCTGTCCTGCTTTTAACGTCCATTCTCCCCCCAATCCGAGAGCGTTGACTGCAGTTCATCTCAGGGGATCTGAAAGGTCGAACTTTCGGGTCCTTTTTTTTGCCCGACTCAAGTCCTGACGAGTGTCAGCCGATACACAGTGTGAGGGAATACACACTGCTATGAATCCTGCTGTTGCTACACATCCTGTCACCTATCAAATAGATCGATTGCCTCCATTTCCGCAGGTGGCGTTAAAGCTTTATGAAAAACTTCAGTCGACGACTTCAACGCTAGAAGAAGTATCACAAATTTTAAGGACGGATACCGCCCTCAGCGCGAAGGTGCTGAAACTGGCGAATTCGGGCTATTATTCCATTCCGGGCGGGGTCAAGGACGTAAAACGAGCCTTTGAGTTTTTGGGATTCAACACCATTGCTCAAATTGTTCTGACGTCATCCGTGACCAATTTATTGCGCGGATCTGATGGTCACGCCCATTTCCTAAAAGAATTTTGGCGACACAGCCTCGGGACAGCAGTCGCTGCTGAACTGATTTCCAAGAAAATAAAGCGCAAAAACCCATCGGAATCGTTCACGACTGGTTTATTGCATAATATTGGCAAACTGGTTTACCTCGAACTTGATCCTGAAGGCTTAGACAGTGTTCTTAGCCAAGCACGCCAATTGGAACTCAATTTCGACGAAGCAGCCATTCAATTGCGGAAACCAATGTCGTCCGAACTGTCCGAGATGCTGCTCAAACAATGGAAAATTCCGGAAAGCGTGTGGTGCGGTTCTGCCGCTACCGATCTAGTCGCTTTCGCACGACACTACGCCACCTGGAAACATCAGGGACACAATGGTGATTTTCGTGCAGTTTCTGATTCCTTGTTTCAAGAAGAATTAGGAAAGCTTGCATTCACAAATTTCGACGAAAAAACATTTTCAGAAGAATTTGCCGTTCAAATGGAAAAGGCAGGTGCCTTTTTACATGGCTAAATTGAAACGCGCCACAGCCTCTATCGACGCGAACGCAAATCCATCGGTGCAAATCGATTGGGATGCCTTCGCGTTGCCGATGCTTTACTTTCGTGGCGCCGATCAAGAAATTCTGACAAATCAGGCATTTCAGCGAATTTACGGCCAAGGTAAAGTTCAAATTGCCCCTCCACGCAGTGGGAACGTCATTCCACTTAAGTCCAGGCCATTGACCGAAAATTTATTGAAAAACCCAGGTCGTCACGAAGCCGTTGATTTAAATGTCGGGAATGGCACTCGATGCGTAGACATCGAAGTCATCGAATCAACGCACGAACCTAGCCAGACCTTTGGAATCATTTACGACTTAGAAGAAAAACGAAAACTAGAACGCGAACTAATTGAAAGTCATATGGAGCTGACCAAGTTGCATGAAGTCTTAGTCCAATCGTCTAAGCTTTCGCAGCTGGGCGAATTGTCGACGGGTATCGCGCACGAGCTGAATCAACCCCTTCAAGCAATATTAGGATATAGCCAAGAACTGAAACACATTGGAATGGCCGCGGAACAATCGCAAGAATTTTTAGAAGAAATTGAACGGGCCGCCAAGAAAATGAGCGAAATTTCCAATTCTTTACGCGCGTTCGCGCGAAAATCGTCGGACGCGGCGATTGAAACTTCTGTGATTCAAGTCGCTCAGGATGCCATCAAGATGACCCGGCACAGTTTGCTGGAAAGTAATGTGGACGTGCAGTTTTATCCGCCAGCGCATCAGTTGTTTTTCAAGGCGAACCCAACGCAACTGGAACAAGTGATCGTTAATTTTATGACCAATGCGCGCGATGCGATCGTCAGTACCGGCCGCCGCGGATTAATCACCGTGCGATTTCGCGAACACGACGAAGCATTTTTTCTAGAAATTCAGGACAACGGGTGCGGAATGGACGAAGAAACCAAGGCTAAAATATTCGATCCATTTTTCACGACCAAGCCAGTCGGTAAAGGCACCGGGTTGGGACTCAATATTAGTTTCGGGATTTGTCAGAAGTTTGGGATTCGCATTGAAGTTGAAAGTGAATTGAAATTGGGAACAGTTTTTCGACTCAGATTTCCTAAGGATAAAACTAAGCAGTAAAACGGAGGGTGTGATGAATCAGTGGAAAGTATTAGTGGTGGACGATGAAGAACCCATTCGAAAAATTCTAAAATCGCGCTTTGAGCGTGAAGGATGGCAAACCATTACATGCGCATCTGCTGACGAAGCGGAAAAAATACTCCACACCGACTCTGCAATCGCAGTCATCGTCACGGACGTCCGTATGCCAGGAAAAGATGGCATTGTGTTCCTGACCGAACAAAAAGCCATTCGCAAAGATAAGAAATACATTGTCATGACCGGCCACGGTGAAAAATCCACCGCTGTGGGGGCCCTTAAAAACGGCGCATGCGATTACCTAGAAAAACCGTTCGAAATCGATGAAATGTCACATGCTGTGCAGCGGGCGCTTCGCGAGTTCGGCTTAGAACGTTATCAAGAACAAACGACTGAAATCTTAAAAGCACGCGCGGCCCGAGCCGAAAGCCTAACCACCCCTGAAACCTGGTTTGAATCGAATGCCGTTTCGATGAAACCAGCGTTGGAATGGCTTCACGTTTTGCGCCGTGAATCGATGAATCTGGACGCACCAGAACCGTCCATTTTGCTTTTAGGTGAAAGCGGAACCGGAAAAGAAGGAATCGCAAGACTGATCCACCGCCAATCGCGACGTGGAAATGGCCCATGGGTTGCGCTGAACTGCGCAAATTTTTCTGAGCAATTACTCGAATCAGAATTATTTGGTCACGAACGTGGCGCATTCACTGGTGCGACCACGCAAAAACGCGGACTGGTTGAGCTAGCCAATGGCGGAACACTTTTTCTAGATGAAGTCGGCGAAATGGATCAGAAAATCCAAGCACGTCTGTTGCGCTTGCTTCAAGAAAAGAAATACCGAAGGGTCGGCGGAAATACCGAATTCGACACAGACATCCGAATCATAGCGGCCACAAACAGAAATTTAGGCACTGAAACCAGCGAGGGTCGTTTTCGCGAAGACCTTTACCACCGTTTGGCAGGGGTCGTGATCACGATTCCACCATTAAGGACACGAACCGAAGATCTTGTGCCGATGGCCCGGTACTTTGCGGAAAAGGCATTCAGGCATCGCGGCAAAAAATTTGATGGTTTCACTACTTCGGCAGAAAACTGGATTACAAGCTACGGCTGGACAGGAAATGTCCGCGAAATGATCAATACCATCGAACGCTGCGCCCTAGTCTGGAACCGTCAAGGAAATGTCGACGTCAAAGACCTTCAAGGTCCTTCGATGCCGGGGGCTCCTGCCTTGCGCGCCGTTTCTGACTCGGAAATGTCCGTTCGATTCCTGGTTGGTCCGGAAAGCTTTACGACGCTTAAAAAGCAATTTGCGGATGAATTCGAGCGTCAATACTTATTGCGCGCTCTGGATCGACACAATGGCAACGTCAGCGCTGCTGCAAAAGAATCAAAAATTGATCGCAGCAATTTCTTGCGCCTGCTCAGACGCCACGTGATTAGTGCGCAAGAGTATCGAAAGGCCGCGTAACCAGGTAAAATAGAATCAGTGAGCAACCCCGAAAGCACCCAACCAAAACGAAGTCTTGGTTTTAAGCTTCTGATCGGCGCGACATCTATTGTCGTTGCGATCTTAGTGGCAGCCCTTGGCATCACCTTTCCGCTGTTAACGGATGACACGAAAAACTACACGTTTGAACTTCAAGCGTCGCAAGCCCAACTGATTGGCCAGGAATTTTCATCTACTGCTGAATCGGCTGTGGGAACATTCCGAATTGCGTTGTCTAGTTTACCGGCCGCAAAAGAATGGAAACCGGGAAAAATTTTAGACGCATCCAAGCGCGCGCAAATGGATTCAATCGTGTCCAATCAAGAAGCTCTGCAAGATTTTGAAGTTGTTTACTATTCGTCCCCTGATGCACCCGCACAATCCATTTACAGATGGCCGGAAAAAACGGAATCCAATCCGCCGAATCACGATCAGTTGGACGAGCTGGCTAAAATCGGCGCTACCTATTCTTCACGCGTTAGCGGGTCGACTGTATTGATGAATTTTTTCTATACTGAAAAACCAGCGGCAATGAGCCCGCCACCGCCCTTAATGGTCGTGCACGGAACGCTCAATTCTTCCGGACTGGTTCGTAAATCACAAGGCACGTTTTCACAGGTCGTTGCATCCGATGGATTAGTTTTATTTGATTCACGCAATCCAGAACAAGTGGGAACACATCTGAATAAAACAGACCCATTATTTGCGGCTGCCCGCGCGTCGGTTGTGGGCGTTGGCACTTTAGAATTCGTCGAGCCAAAACATTCAGACACCGAACTGGGCGCATATGTCCTGCCTGGCTTTAACGTGATGGTGTTGAATGCGATTCGCAAAGTCGATGCATTCCGCGGGACCTATTTACTGTTAGAGCGGTTAATTTTAACCGGCTTGATGCTTTTAGGCGCGGCACTATTCATCGTCGTGTTCTTTTCTACAGGTCTGTCGCGACCCCTTGCGGATCTGACGGATGCGACCAATCAAATCGCCGGCGGAAATTTCGGACTCAAACTGGATGAACGTGGAACAGACGAAATTGGAATTTTGTCGCGGTCCATGAACATCATGTCGAAAAAGATTCAGGAACTTTTGCTGGAAAGCATTGAAAAAGTTCGCATTGAACAAGAAGTCGCGATCGCATCGACCCTTGCGCAAAATTTGATCCCGCCATCCGAAGTTTCAACCGATCGTTTTGCTATTCACAGTTATTATCAATCTGCAGCCGAGTGTGGTGGCGATTGGTGGGGATATGTCGAAAGCCGTGACTACGTTTCGGTGATCATTGCAGATGCCACTGGACACGGCTTGCCAGCCGCTATGCTGACTGCAGCTGCGCGTGGGTGTTTTTCGGCCATGCAAAAACTTTTGCAAGATTTCACTAAATTGCCAGCACATCCTGGTTTTCTGCTGTCCTATGCCAACCGTGCCATCCTGGAATCAACCAACAGCGAATTGAACATGACCATGTTCATCGCGACCTATAGTTTTAAAGACCACATGTTAACGTACACCAGCGCTGGCCACAATCCGGCGTGGATGATGACCAAGGGTGCAAACGGTCTTGAGTTTAAATTACTAAAAAGCCGTGGAGCGCGGCTTGGAGAAACCCGTGATTTCGTCGATCCAAAAATTCAATCGATCAAATTGGAACCGGGACAAAGCGTGTTTTTGTACACCGATGGCTTAATTGAAGATAAAAACAAAGAAGACGTCGAATACGGCAAAGACCGCGTTCGTGAAATTCTGAACACCGGTGCCGCTGCGCCAACGGACATGGCAAATGCGCTTCGTAAAGACATCGAACAATATTATGAAGGCGTGACACTCGCTGATGACATCACGTTTGTGATATTGGAGCCGAAAACGTGAAACAGAAGCTCAGAACCTCCGAATGGGCAGTTCTGTTCCTGGGTTTGTTGCTCCTGATCGTTCCAGGTGCAATCTGGATTCTTGACATTCAATTTTCTCCAAAACTTTTTCACATGAGCGAATCGCTTGTTCACCAGCGTTTGGGTGAATTTCGTGCCGTCAAAGGCGAAGTGAAACGTCGCAACGCTGATCAAAGAAACTTTGATGCGATTTCGATTGGTGATTCGGTCTTTGCCGAAGACTCGGTTGCAACGGGCAGCAATGGATCGACCACGATCGTGCTCGATGACGGATCGTTGATCGAACTTGGGCCAAATGCACTAGCCAGACTGGCGATGAAATCTGAATTTTCATTCGGCGGTGTTCAACGGGTGGCACAAGTTCAATTGGATCAAGGGGAAATCAACATTCAATCCAACGTGCGTAAAATCGTCGTGAAGAAAAAAGACGGCACTGTCGTTGCGTCGACTCCTAAAACAACTGTTGCACAAACTAAGGCCCCTATTGCGCCACGTGTGGCGTACTTTGAACCTAAAAAAGCTGAACTGGCAAACACGGTTCCGGAATTTTTGCCGGACATCAATACGATTAAAGTTGAAGCACCAAAACCGGAAGCAACGCCTGCGCCTGTCCAGGTGACACCTACGCCAAAACCGACGCCTGCTCCAACACCAACACCGGTGCCAACCCCTACTCCCTTGCCGACGCCGACTCCTAAACCGACGCCAACCCCGACCCCTGTCCCGACGCCGACACCCGTTCAGGAAGCTACGTTTCAGTTTTTATCACCAAAAGATGGATCCAAATTTGAACCAGAAGTATTTAACAACCAAAGCGGAAAACGGGTCACCTTTGAGTCTCAAGTAAGCCCAGCGAACTGGGTCCAAGAACTAGAAATCTATCGCGAAGGAAAAGTCGTCAGCCGGGTTAAATTCCCGCAATCATCCAGCGGGGCCGCAAAGGCTGAAATCTTTTTAAAACATGCAGGCCAATACAAGTGGCGCGTGATTGCGAAAAACCCACGTGATCCTAAAAAAATCACTGAAGGTCCGATGTCGGCGTTGAAAATCGAAGGATCGGTGAAGTTGGGCATTCAATTAGGAAGCGTCACCGTGAACGACCAGCCGTTGAAAGGTACCTTACCGTATAACTTGAATCCAAAACTTTATAAATTTGCATTCAAGTGGAACATGCAAGGCACACAGTTGGATGGCGACGCAAAAATAATCATTTCCTATAAAGGACAAACAAATTCCGCGGACGCAAAAACGATCAAACTATCGTCTTCCACCAATTCTGTCATTTGGGAACCCGGTAAAATGGAAGGCGGCGAACTAGATTGGCATGTCGAGGGAAAATCCGCCGCTGGGTTTGAAGTGCGGTCGGATATTGGAAAAGCAAAGTGGAGCCTGCCCGTGCCCATTCAAACATTTCCGGTCAGCGGGATGACCGTTCCTGATTCCTACATGAAGGGCCCATCCAAGCGCGTCTTAGTGACCTGGAAGCAAATGCGCATCTGTCCTAAGTTTGAAGTGCGAATTTCGCGAAAACCAGACCTCGAAAATGCGTCGTTCGTGAAATCCACGACTCAGAACTTCTTCTCGTTTCCATCGGGCGGTCGCGGCGATTATTATTGGCGAATTGACTGTTTATACGACTCTGACCTGACGGTCTCGTCGCCCACCAGAACCTTCACATTGCCTTAGTTTTCATCCCTTGGAACTTTCTTGACTTATACACTTTTGTTATTGACTTTATAAACACTAACTATTTAAAACTGTCGCATGAAAACTCTGACCAGGATGATGCTTCTTGTTTTAACATCGTTACCCTTCACACAAGCTCCTGCGTTCGCAGGCGGCGGATTTCACGGCGGCGTTCCTCAAAATACAATACCGACTCAACGCGCTGACTGGCAGGACCGGCATTACCTGGATCTGTTAAATCAAGCGTCCGTGAGTCCTGAAGAATCAAATACGATTAAAAAAAGCGAAGAAAAGCTGTTGATCGTGGATAGCGCAACTGCCAAAGACCGCGCGACCATCGTCGCAATTGTGAATAAAGCAGCAACGGGAAAAAATGCGCAGACCATGCAGGTTTTTAAAGACGGTAAACCACTAGCGGATGTCGAAGGAAATCTGAATTGGCCCGTTTCAACGGGACGTGAAACATTTGAAGTGGCCCCCAGTGGAAAGTCTTACCCAACATCGACACCTGCGGGATATTTTCGACCAACTTATTTAACGAATAGCAACAAACAACATCTCTATCATTCAGTCTTCTTTGTGGGTGGAGTTGCCATCACCGGGGTTCAACCAGGCACCGAAACAGCCGATTTAATCGGCAAACGTGCGTCGGGTGGGTCGGTACGTTTGTCAAAAGCAAATGCAAAACTATTTTTCACGATGGTTGAAAAGTCACCTGTGAAAGAAATTCCGGTCATCGACCGAAATGGATCGTCGAAAACGATCATTGGCCACGGCAATAACGCATTGTCCGGAGCTGAAAAGACAAACGGACGTGACGTGCTGATTATCGTTCAAAATAATCCGGAAGCCTAAAGACGTTCGTATTCGTCTAACGCTGATTCAAAAACTTTCAATGCCGTGCGCAGAGGGTCTTTCGTTGAAAGATCTAAGCCGGCTTTTTGCAAAGTGATCAAAGGATCAGCACAATTTCCAGATTTCAAAAATTCTAAATACTTATCCCGAATAGCAAGATCACCGTCGTAAATCTTTCTTGCAAAGAAATGGGCCGCCGCATAAGACGTCGCGTACTTGTACACGTAAAAATCATAATAGAAGTGCGGAATTCTAGCCCACTCCGCAGACAATCCGTCATCCACCTGAACATTCGGATAATACTGGGTGATCAGCTTTAAATAATGATCACATAGTTTTTGCGCGGTCAGCGGTTCGCCTTGTTCTTCAAATGCGTGAATGTCGCGTTCAAATTCGGCAAATTGCGTTTGACGAAAAAACGTGCCGCGGAAACTTTTAAAGAAATAATTCAGATAATATTCTTTTTCTTCCCGCTTCGTCGTGTTCTTCATCAAATAAAAATAAAGCAGCAACTCATTCGTAGTCGACGCGATTTCAGCTAGGAATATCGGATATTGCCATAGGGAATAAGGCTGATATTTGCGCGAATACAAACTGTGCATCGAATGCCCCAGTTCATGGGCCAAGGTGAATACTTCACCCACACGACCATTGTAATTCATCAAAATAAAAGGATGGCTATCATAACAACCGCCACTGTAAGCCCCTGAACATTTTCCTGGGCGTGGATAGACATCTACCCAACGGTCGGTCTTAGCTTTCAGCAAGTCTTGCACATACTGCGACCCAAGCGGACGCACAGCCTCGGCGACCAAATGAAATCCTTCGTCATAAGGAATTTCTTTGGGTTCGTACTCACCGACGGCGACGTCGTTGTCGCTCATGCGGTAATCAGAAATACCAAGCGCCTTTTTTCGAAGACGAATCGTGCGATCCATCAATGGTAAACCTTCGTGTGCTACTTCGATCAGGCCGTTGTAAACCGACAACGGTATCTGATCAGAGAAAAGGGATGCTTCGATCGCGCTAGGATATTTCCGAATTTTGGCTGTCACCACATGTTGCTTTACCGCGCCCTCTAGTGACGCTGCCAAAGTATTACGATGAGCGAAAAATTGTCCATGATAGCCTGTCATCGTGTTTTGTCTCAGCGTGCGATCGCGAGATTCCAGATACTTTCGATAAGATGAATGATCAAGAGGATGTTCCTGGCCTTTTGAATCCCGAACGGACGGAAACTTCAAATCTGCATTTTCAAAAAGATTGAAAACTTTGTGAGCAGCCGAAAGCGGATCCGATAAAAGACTTAGAATTTCTTCTTCAGCTGCAGTTCGCTGATGGGCCTTTGCACGTTTCAGAACTTCCAATTTTCGACGGTAATCTTTCAGGTCTGGTGACGAAATGAACTCTTGTAGTTTTGATTCCGGCAACGCAAGCAGTTCGGGCTCAAACCAAGCCAATTCTGCCGAAACTTGGCTTAATTTCGAGCCGATTCTGGCTTGAATCGCCTGCCCTTCTGTCTTGCGGGTGTCTTCATCTGATCGATGGTGGGCAAAAGAATAGAGTTTCTCGACCAACCGTTCTAGTTTAGTCGATTGTTCTAAAGCATTTTTGAGTTGATCTGGCGTCCCACCCAGACGTCCGCGAAAAACAGTCACTTGTTTCAGTGCTTCGTCAATGCACGCGAAGTCCTGTTCCCAACTTTGGCTAGATGGATAAAGTGATTCTAGATTCCATTGGTTTTCTTTATTGTCTGCATGATTCTGGCTGGTCGTCATTTTGTGAATGTAACATGGAAAAAGTTATCGAACAAAGCGCAGCGGGCCAATTGTCACGTTAAATCGCCGTTTCAATGAATTCAATCTCGGTGTGAAAAGTATCCTTTAGGTTTGCAGCGGCCAATGCTGCAACAACAAAACAAACGACTCCAATGCCGCATGAACTTTGCAAAAGGCCAAATGTTGGCTTGAACGCTGCCAACGCCATGGTCAAAGGAATAACGGACGCGCGAACAAAATTTGTCGTCCACGTGGTCATCGTCGCGCGAACATTCGTTCCAAAAAGTTCCGAACTCCAAGTCAGCAACACGACATAGTATCCGCTAGCAACGCCGATTAGGAACCGCGTGAAATAAAATTCAAAAGGACTGGTGCCTTCCGAGTAAAAGAAATGTCCGATAGAAATCAATGCGCCAGCACACAGAAAAATAAAATATGCTTTTTTTCGGCTTTTTAAAGCGCTACTTAAATATCCGCAGACAAGGTCACCGATCATTGAACCCAAATACCCCACCGTGATCGTCGTCCCCGCAAGCACTTCACCTTGCACATGAAAAGCACGGCCAAATTCAGGGGAAAAATAGGCCAAAATGCCTGCGACATACCAGATCGGAACACCAGCTAACACACAAAACAGCAACCGTAAAAGCCGGTCGCGAGAACCAAAAATTAATTTCCAAGAAGCAAAATGCTGGGATGGCACACGGGTTCGAGCCCCCACATACACCTGTGTTTCCTTCATTTGCAAACGGGTAAACATTAAAAACAAGCCAAGAACCCCACCCAGCAAATAGGCCATTTTCCACGGCAACATTTGCGCTACAGCTGAACCGACTGCTGCACCAACGCAACCCAAAGCGGCCACACCAGCCGTGCCAACCGAACGCCAGTTTTTCGGCATCACTTCACTGACCATTGTCACGGCAGCGCCCAACTCACCGCCTAATCCTAATCCAGCTAAAAACCGAAGCGTCTCGTACGCCGGTACCGATTGAACAAATGCATTCAGCAATGTTGCAACCGAATACAATAAAATAGATCCAAACAATGCGGAACGCCGGCCTTTCCGATCACCCAGAATGCCCCACGCGATTCCACCGACCACCATCCCCAGCATTTGTGCGTTGAGAAGTGTCGTTCCAACAGAAAAAATCTGATCCTCTGGAACATGCAAGTCATGCAAACTACGCACTCGAACGGATCCATACAAAACCAAATCAAACAAATCGACAAAATAGCCTAGGGCCGCGATCCAAAATAATTTTTCACGAATCACCGTGCGCATAACTGAAAATAATACGCAGGTCACACCACTAAGCCATAAAAAAAGGCCGAATCACGATTCGCGACTCGGCCTAATTGAGTGAACAAAAATAAAACTACAAATCTCGTTTAGCGCAATTCGCTAAGCGAAGCATCTAACGATGCAGCGGTCAGATCATTGAACAGATTTTGTCCAACCATCGTGCCTAAACCTGTCGAGTCGTCATAACCCACACCCGCCGTGTAGAAGGTATTGGTCGATCCATCTGCAATGTCGTGAAAATCTGCTGCATATGTTTCAGCATTTTCAGCCAACTTGTACAGAGCCGGATTTGGAAACCCAAGAACGGACAATCCGTTTGCAACGCGTTGTTGATTCACAAGCGCTGTGTAAGCAGCCCACAACGGAGCAGCACAACTTGTTCCGCCGAATTGCTGCCAAGACCCTTGTGAATAGATCGCATAACCTGTGACTGGATCGCCATCGAGTGACACGTCCGGAACATTCCGCATCGTGGTTGAACTTTGCGATCCCTTTTGAAGGACAGGTGTCTGCCAACTGGTGATCGGCCAAACAGCGCTAATTCCGCCGCCGCCTGCACCTTTTTGATCATTCGGATCGATGCCAGTCATTTCGTTCCAACTGGATTCACTTTGATATGCAGACCCTTGAGAGTTCAATTTCGTGCCGCCCACTCCCACCACATAGGGTTGTGAGGCAGGATCTTGAACGCTAAGCGTGCTTCCATCGCCATCCGCGCCGGAATCGCCCGAGGCTGCGTAAATCGATTGGCCTTGTGCCGCCATTTGCTTGAACGCAGTACCTTCGGATTGCAAGAAAGACGCGTCGTTGCTTTTTTCAGGTGCGCCCCATGAAGAACTGATTTCAGTTGCTAGATTGTCTGTCGCGATCTTTGTGTAAAGATCGAGAACACCTTGCAACGAATTCGGAGCTTCATAAACAAGGATCTTAGCCTTAGGTGCAAATGCAGCCATCAGCTCGATATCCAAGTTCACTTCGTCGACACCTTCGCCGGCTGATCCATCTGATCCGTCGATCAAAATATTTTGAAGCAAAATGTTGGGCAGTTTATTTTTTGTTAAGTAAGCGCTGACATCCGATTGGTTGTATCCATCCAGTTCGAACAAGCCCATTGTTTGGCCGGTTCCATCTACTGTATTTGGAACTTGATACAGACTGCGCAAATCTGCGGCGCTGTATCCACCCGTTGGTGTAGCCAACGTGTTCTTCACAAAATTGGGGTGAAACTTTGTGACGTTATGAAGTCCATGAACCGCACGAATCGTCAGATCTGCAGGAAACTGAGGTTCCGTTGCTGGTGCAAAATAACTTGCTCCAAACCTGTCGGTGTAATCATGGATTTCAGTCTTAAATGCAGCACTCAGTGCACTGACTGAACCCGTCGCTTGAATAAAATAGCGAGTGGAGTTCACTGACGTGACTTGCACGTTATTCTGGCGCAAGAACTTCAGCACCTTTGCAACTTGAGCAGCTGTCGGAGCAAAGCGATCACGAAACTCGGCTGGAGTCAGAAACTTATGAAAGTTTCCGCTTCCGACCGTGTACTGATCCTTTAACAGTTGATCGAGTTGTGCCTCGTTGTTCAATTGAAGCGCAATCGTTACCGAAAGACTGCGATCATTTTGAGTGACACCCATGTCTGCAAATGTTCGAACAACCGCTGGAATGTGGCTGTTTGAAAGACTAGTGGCGTAAGTCGTGGTGGTAAAAAATGAAACTGAAAATACAGAAACCGCGAACAAAATCGAATGACTCTTCACAGGAACTCCGTTTCCCTCGTCACTTGCTGATTGTCGATCGTCGTTCTGACCCGTACTACCTGCGAATTTGGTCGTTTGGCATTCCCTCGCCGATCTCCTGAATCCCGTCAGGTGATCACTCTCTATAAAATTGTTAGACCAAATCCCTGGCCAGTCCCCCCGATCGTCGTACTGCCAATCCCTACGGACAACGACCTTATGGCCGTCGATCCGTCAGCTTTCCGACGAGTTAGCCAAATACTACAACAGACCGCCAAAAAGTTGTGGTCTCACAAAAAATACCGTCAATATTTTTACGCCTTGATGCGTCTTACAGCAAAAAACCCAATATATTCAACGGACGCTATTCATCACAAATGTTATATAAGAAATTGCGCCTAGCGCGAAATGCGCAGCGTTTTACGCAGGTCTGACAATAAAATTCATAAAAGGTCATCACGGAACACACAGTTATTTCAGATAATTATGCCAAAACGTATTTGGATCATACTGAAAGTACCGCTCTGCCCGATCATTCGTCGTGTTCACTTCATTTCGGCTGTTCTTGATCTGCGCAATGATTGGATAAAGCCCTCTTGAACCCGCAATGTTGCTGACACGTGCCTCAAGAACAATCTTGTCGCCCGATGCGATTGATCCCAATGCAAATTTGTGGAGAAGAATTTCTCGTGGCTCTTTCGATTGATCTGCTCCGTTCAGATTTGAAAGCAACCACAGCTCGCTGTCCGGTGAACTCGGCTGCATTCCAAAGTTATAGACCGTCACTTTCACATAGGCAGTGTGGGACACTCCAAAATCAATTTGTGGCATCCATTCGATGTCATCCAAATTCACGCCCAAATCAGGTTGATACGATCGAATGCGGCCTGTGACCCTCGCCGTTTCCCGGGTGATTTGTTTCAAGTCACTTGCATAGTTCTTAATGGCTTCCCAGGACTCGATTCCTGTGTCCACACGGCCAAGGTCAGGAAGAAGCTGGCCAACAAATGAAAACAATTTAGGAAGAATCTGGTTGGTGAAATCAATCGACTGCAAAATCCCGCCACTGGTCACAACGGTATAAACTTGATCCGGCTTAAGCGGCTGTCCATTGATCATAATCTGCCGAATAATCCCAATGTCGCTCAGCGGTCCTTGTGACTGAATGGCTCGCATCGCGCTAAATGACGGGAAAATTCCAAAGCTTGGAGACGCGTCTTCTTCATCATCTGCACCTGTGGATACGGTCCTTTTCGGTCCGATCGAATTAAAAAAGGACTTAAAGCCAGGATCATAAATAAAAGAAATTCCCGAACCACTGAATAAAGCCTGATTCGCTAACGACTTTGTGAAAAATTCCCAGCGAATGATGTGTTCGATCGTTTTGCCCTTCATTTTAATCGTATGCAGGGTCCACGCTTTACCTGTTACTGGATTGTAAATCGCGGGATTAGCGTTGATAAAATCGACGGTCCGCAACGGGCCATCCAATAGCGCCCCGTACACAAAGTTATATTGATCCCAAGCAAAATCGGCCGACGGAACCGCATGCAAATAGGCGTCCGTCGTAAAATTCAACATCGGACTTTCGATCCCGCTTCGAACCAAGTGGGCACTAGTCGTCGCAACCTCGTCGTGAAAAATATTCTTTCCGAACTGTTTCTCGATCAACGTTTCTAAGCCTTCAACTTCTTTTGCGATATCGCCATCTTCACGAATTTCAGGACTGATTTCGCGCAACTCATAACGATCAAGATTCCAACCAGAAATCTTTTTTGGATCTTTGGGATCGCGATCTACATTTAATTGAAGTAACCCTAAAAAACGGCCCCATGCACCTGTTTCCACCACAAACCCATCCGGTGCATTCTTACGATTTCGAACCCATTCTGGTTTGAGCAGCTTGACGTGATCGTGCGCACCGATGACAAAATCTAAGTGGGGCGATTTTTCCAGAATCTTTTTGTTTGTCGCAATCGAGTTATGGGAAATCGCGATAACCAAATCCGCAGTGCCGCTACTTTTTAATTTCTTGGCTAAGTCTTCGACCACTTTTTCTGGTTTTACTAATCGGACCGGTTCTAGATAGGAATCGTAAATGTGTTCATAAGTTAAAATACCGACATAGGCGATCTTGATCCCGTTCGACGAAATCACTGTGTAAGGTTGAATCCATTTGGACCAATCGTCTTTTCGATCGTATTTCGAAACATCGACGTTTGCTGCGACCAATTGCATCGTGGGATTCAATCGATGCATAATCGCATCCAACAACACCCCCGGACCGTTCAGCCAATCGTGATTACCCGGAAGGGAAACATCGTAATGAATCTGATCCATTAAATTGAGCGTGCATAAACCGGTGTTCAGATAGTAATAAATCTGACCCTCAGACCAATCGCCACCATCGACCAACATCGCGCCCGGATAGTCACGTCGAATTTGCTGCACTAGCGTCGCCATGCGGGCGATGCCGCCTAAATTTTGTTCATTTTTTTCAGGTTGAAAATGCGAATGCAGATCATTCGTGTGCATGATGGTGATCTTCGTTGCCTGTGCACGCAAGGGGCATACAAAGGAAAATAGAACTGCTAAGGAAATCGCCCCAGTTTTCGGAAAATGCCGCATTTCCAAAAAGTTTTACTCCTCGTTCTCTGACCAGAGAAGGCAATTTTAAACACAAGGATTTTATCTATCGATTTAGTTTATTTAGTTTTTACTTAAGCTCGCATATCGTTGCACTCATGACTCAACTCGACCCGATGGCCCCACCTAAACCCAAGTTTTCATTTATCGCATGGGGGTTCTGGTCTCTGTTTGTGATCGGTGCTGCCGCCAGCATTTATCGTTATGCTGATCCGGCGCCGCCTAAGAAATTAGTCATCTCCACAGGCGAAGGCGAAGGGAATTACGAATCCTATGCAAAAGCCTATCAGACCTTGATGAAACTAGATGGCGTCAATCTTGATGTCAGACAATCATCCGGCGCTTGGGAAAATTTAGAAAGGCTGAAAGATCCGAAATCGGATGTCGAAGTTGGTTTTGTCCACGACGGGTTAGGAAATCCCGACGACGCGCCCGACTTGGTATCGCTTGGCAGCATGTATTACGAACCCATTTGGATTTTCTATCGGGCCAATAAAAAAATATCGCGACTGATCGAGACAAAAGGCAAACGTTTTGCAGTTGGCCCACTGGGCGGCGGAACCCGAAGATTGGTTGAAGCGATATTGAATGCAAATGGAATCAACAAAACCAACACTAAACTAACGGACGACGGCTGGGACGACGCTGCAAAGGCACTTCGCGCAAATCGGGTCGACGTCATTGCGTTAATCGGAACACCCGACGAAGAATTGATCGTTCAATTAGTCAAAGACAAAAGCATCCAACTGATGAACATGGATCAAGCCGACGCGATCGCGCGCCAATTCCCTTACTTGCATCACTTGACGTTGCCCCACGGCGCGATTGATCTGGCAACAAACAGTCCAGCTGAAGATATCAATTTAATTTCGCCGACAGCCACTTTGATCGCGCGCAATGATGTCCATCCCGCTTTGATTTATTTACTTTTGAAAACAGCGTCAGAAATTCACAATGAACCTGGCGTTTTTGAAAAGAAAAATGAGTTCCCCTCCGATACCGATTATCAGTTTCCACTGAGCGACGACGCGAAAGAATTCTACAAATCTGGAACGCCATTCTGGCACCGATTTTTGCCATTTTGGTTGGCTACGATCGTTCAACGCTTTATTTTCTTAGTCCTTCCAACAATGGCCATTCTTCTTCCTGTTCTGAGGTTAATTCCGCGCATGCGACAATGGCGAATCAAATCAAAAATATACCGCCGCTATGGAGAGCTGAAATTTTTAGAAATGCAGATTCATCCAAAAACATCCAAAGACCACCTGGACGAATTTCTGAAACGATTAGACCGAATCGAAGAGCAAGTGAAAAACATGAAAGTGCCGCTAGAATACACGGAACATTTGTATGGCTTACGTGGGCATATTGATTTTGTGCGCGCCAGAATTCATTCTGCGCAAGGCTGATTAATAGCAACCGTATGCGGTAGGTTCGGTAAAATAAATGGTTGTCACGGAAACGTGGGACATGTCGCAACAGGTCTTGGGTCCACAAGTCCGGGTGGAATATCCGTAGTTGTATTGCAAAGACCCATAATAATAACTCGCGACCAGCGCAGCCGGTGGTGCACCAGGAACGGTGGCCTTGGCTGTTGCCGTCGCGCTTTTAACGATGGCGTCGCCGTATGCGTTTGTTCCGCACAAAGCGTCTGGCTCATAAACGGAAATGTTTCCTGCTGAGTATTCTACAAGCGGAATGCCTCCGACCAACAACGGACTCATTTGTCCGCAAGCGGTGGTTGCATCGTCACTAATGTTATTTTCCATATCCACAAGACTTGTCACATTTGTAATTGGGGTCGCTGACACTGACTTTCGGCATACCAAATTACTGGTTCCATTAAACGTTACTTGAACGGTCGTGCCCCCGGCAGCCTGACATTCGGCCGTGCTATGCGCGCTGCCATAAAGCAAAGCAGAAGTGACCGGAGCTGGTGTCGGTGTAGGCGTTGCCGTCACCGATCCACCTGCTGCAGGTGTCGTTAGTAAAATATTTTGCTGCAAATAGATACTTGCGCCATGTGAATCTAAAGCGCTCACTTTGACAAGACCTCCGGCGCCGTTTGCGCTGGTGGCTATGTACGCAATTTCAAAAGTACAAACTTGATTTGTTGCAAGAACACCACCGCTGCAGGAATCAGCGACAATCTGAAAAGTATTTCCAGACCACTGTTCATACACCTGAAGCTGATAGGCATAACCACCACCGCTATTTGAAACGGTGACTAAAAGGTTATTCGCTCCCACATACGGAAAAGCGTAAGAAACAACATCAGAACTTAAAATGGGTTCAGGCGACAATGGTGTGGAAGCTGGTGTTGGACTGACACCCAACAAAGATTGCGACGTCGTCCCGTTCATTCCACAGTTTTGATAAAGCGCAAAGGTCAGCAAGGTTCCAAAGATAATTGCGGCAAACGAACGAAAGCGTCGAGACGCTATTTTCTTTCGTATTCGGTTCCAAGTCTTTTTCACCCTTCGATTCATCAGTGCCTCTTATGGAACTTGTCGGCGAATAGAGTGATAAAATTGACTGGAATATACTGCGTCAGACTTTTGACGTCGTAAAAACAAATTCGGGCCAGGTAAATAACCTGACCCGAGCTTTATTGAGAGGATACAGAGAGAACAAATATGAACTAAATTACAGCTTGCCTAATAATGCTTCGATTTGGCTGTTCACTTGAGACTGGGTCACGTCGTAATACAATGCATCGGTTGCGACAGCAGCACAAAGTGCGCCGGTTTTGTCCGTAGCTTTGATTTCGATATAACCTTCTTCACCCCAGCTTGCGCCCCAAGAATTGCGCACAATCCATCGGCCAACGCCAGGAGGCAAGTTTCCTTTGGAATCAAATACGCAATTGCCGTTTGAATCGACGCTGGTTTCGCAGTCATAACCTTCGATAGCAACCATGTGATCGATTTGGGTGTTGCTGCAGTTGTTAAAGACCCCACTTTTGTAAGTATCCCAACTGTCGTCTGCTGCGACGTCGATCGATACTGGACGGTGTAAAACGCCGACAACATACGCAATGTCTTGAAACGACGGAGCGCCACCGTTACCAAGCATGTGATAATCGACGGTCGATGAAATGGCAGGCTCTGCTTGGCAAGTTCCAGATACGCCGGCTTCTCCAGCGGTGTAATCACCGTCGGAACCGTAAGCTGGAGCGCCCTTTGGAGCGATAAAATAATCTGCTGCGCTGAAATCGCCACCGTTACAAGCTTGTTCTGTGGTTGCGCAATTCAACAAGTAATTGAAAGACAAACGTCCTGGGTCATTTCCTTCCATAATCCATGTTCCGCGCAGAACGCTGGTTAAAGAGAAATCCCAGCAACTGCCGCATTGGCCTTGATCTTCAACAGGACCTGCTTGGCCTTTCATGCTGTATTGGCCAGGAACAACGTTCGTTGCAGAAACAAATGATTTGCGATTTGCGACGGCCAAGAAATTCTGCGCGCGTTCAGATCGTACAAATCCTCTAAAGTGTTTCGTTGCGTTTTGAGTTGTCGTGTATGTGGGAGTGAATGTTTCACTTCCAGTGGCCGCTTGGGCCGAAATCGATACGGTTACTGCGGATAAAATCAATGCAAGTTGTACAACAGGTCTCATGGTCTTCCCTTTCCATCAGAATCTTCGACTACGGCAGAACAGCTCTTTCTAAGCCGTCTAAGCCCATTGAAAATGACCGCATCCTGCAGACACTTTGCAGCGACTCGGCCATCGTGGCCATGTCGTGCGTGATCGCTTTCTCATTTCAGGAAGGCCCGAAATGCTTTGTTCACGATAAAGAAGAGCTTAAACTGAAAGTAGGAAAAATATTCCAGCGTCAATAAATTTTCTTAAAAAGTTCTTTAATTTCGCTTTAAAAAAATAAAGCGCCAAATTTTAGTCGCGTCAACTAGGTCAAATTTCGCAGCATGTCGTTAAAAGTTTGAGGGTCATTTGTAGGTGCCTTGCAGGTTCCATGTTCGCAAATATAGGCAGTGGGTTTTCCATTCAGGGTCATTTTTCCGTCAAGCAATGGAATGACTTTGGATTGCGCCTGCAGATCAGCACCTTCAACTGCAACGACCAAAATGCTATTCGGCACTTCAGCCTGTCTGAGTTCTTTCAGAAAAATTTCTGCCTCTGCGCGTGAACGCGGCACAACGATCACGATTTCTTTCAATTTGTCGACATGACAATGAACCGACAAAAGCATTTCTGACAATGCAGACGGGGATGTGACCATGATTTCCGCAAATAAATTCAAGGCCCGTTCAGCTCGCTGGCGGTAACGGTCGCCTGTCGTCAATGCATGCAGTCTGAACAAATTGGAAACGGCAACCGAGTTTCCGCACGGTTCGGCACCGTCGTACGCTGGCTTTTCCCTAGCGATCAATTTTTCTTGAGTCGTGCCAGTCATAAAAAAACCGCCACTTTCGAGATCTTCAAATTCCGTCTCAAGAATCTTGTCGAACTTTTTCGCCATGAGGATCCATTTTAAATTGCCCGTGACTTCATAAAGGTCTAACAAACCTGAAATGAAAAACGCGTAGTCGTCCAAAAACGCTGTATGGCCCTGCTTTCCATCTTTGTAAGAATGCAAAAGACGGCCATCCACTGTCAGGTTATTCAGTATAAATTCAGCACACAACCCGGCCTTTTCGACATATTGGGTTTGATTTAATATAAACCCAGCCTTCGCATATGCCGAAATCATCAGCGCGTTCCAAGACACTAGAATCTTTTCGTCGCGCATTGGAAGTGGGCGCGTTTCACGCGCCTTGCGCAGGATTACTTTTGCATCTTGTATGTGCGTCGGCACAGCCGTCAATTCACGCGCGTGTAGAATATTTCGGCCCTCAAAATTACCCGTTTTTGTAACACCATAATAGTGACCGACCATTTGTGCGCGGTCAGCACCCAGCACCCCGTCCAGTTCATGCGGTGTCCAAGTGAAGAAAAAACCTTCGTCGCGGACACCCTGCAGGTTCAAGCTGTCTGCGTCGGTCGCCGAATAAAATGTACCCGATGGTGACGTCATTTCCCGCTCGATAAATTCCAGCACTTCACAGGCAATGCGCGATAAATTTTCGTTGCCTGTCGCTTGAAATCCTTCCAAGTAGGCCAACACCAACAAAGCGTTGTCATAAAGCATTTTTTCAAAATGAGGTACCATCCAGTGGGCATCAGTGGAATAACGGTGAAATCCACCGGCAATTTGATCGTAGATCCCGCCACAAGCCATTTTATCGAGTGTCAGTTGAACCATTTGTAACAACGGCTGGTTTCCCGTTCTTCGCGCTTCACGTAATAAAAATCGAATGGGGAACGAAGAAGGAAATTTTGGAGCATAATCCAAACCGCCGTCTGCGGAATCAAAACGGTACATATAATAATTTGTAGCGTGATCAAGAATTTCTAGTGCTAACTGATCTGTAAATTGCATTGCCCCACCAGTTTTTTGTGACTTTACAATCGACAAATCACTATGGATGCGTTCCACCAGTTTTGTGGCAGAACGACCGACGCGATCGGGTTCGGCATCAAAGGCCGTTTTTAGAATCGACAGTATCGTAAAGAAACCAGTGCGGGCGCCGCGATCGCCGTCGCGTGCAGGAATGTACGTCGCTGCATAAAATGGTTCCTGATCCGGGGTCAACCAAACCGTCATGGGCCATCCACCGCTGCCGGTCAACGCCTGCACAGCAGCCATATAAATTGCATCGACATCGGGGCGTTCTTCGCGATCGACTTTGATGCAAACGTAATTTTCATTCATGCGCTTTGCAATTTCTTCGTCTTCGAAAGATTCTTCTTCCATCACATGACACCAGTGGCAGGTCGAATACCCAATGCTCAACAGAATCGGGACATTTCTAGTTCTAGCAGCGTCGAAAGCTTCTTTGCCCCACGGATACCAATCGACCGGATTGTGCGCGTGCTGAAGAAGGTAAGGGCTGGTTTCAAGTGAAAGACGATTTGTGAATTTTGCGCCGGGCCGACTGCTCATGGCTACCATCCTGGCACAGGCTTTGGTAAGCTCCAACTTGAATGGAAAACATTCCAAAAGCCCTGATTGCAATTGGTGCAACTTTAATCGTAGTGGGAAGTGTGTGGTATTTTGGGGCTAAATTTTTAAAATTCGGCAGCCTTCCAGGTGACATTGCGATTGAAAAAGAAAACTTTCGATTTTACTTTCCAATCGGTACATCCATTCTGATCAGCTTAATTCTTAGCGCCGCGATGTGGCTGTTCCAAAAAATTTCAAAGTAATCTTAGCGTTTGGAAACGTATTCAGAATCCTGAATGTAAAACCGAAGTGGCCAGTGGGCAGCTTTGCCGGCATAGGCAACACCTACCCGGGATGTCGCTGCTATTTTTTTAGTCGATACGGTTAAACCACGTTCGATAAAGATTTCGTTTTTGAGTAGGTTTTTTCCATCGCACTTGCGATCGATTTTCAGTGCTTCGCAAAGCTTGGCTGGCCCGGTGGTTAAGTTCTTTCGATTTGTTTGCCCGCGAAACTTTTCCATCCATTCGATGCCTTCGGCTGGTTCAAGGGAACGAATCAATACTGCTTCAGGATGATGACTTGTTCCCGTCACGACGTTAAAACAAAAGTGCATTCCGTAAACAAAGTACACATAGGCGTGACCGCCTGGCAAATACAGCGATTTCACACGTGGGGTATGGCGACCGCCGAAACTATGGCAAGCGGGATCATCGACGCCTAAGTACGCTTCGGTTTCGGTGATGATTCCGGCGATTCGTTTTCCGCGATAAACACGAACTAGTTTTTGTCCCAACAGGTTTTTTGCGACAAGTGCTGTTTTCTGTTCGTAAAATGAATGGGAAAGCTTCACAAAGAAACCTTTAACTGGAAACGGGTCTGCTGGCAAAGAACAAATCGCAAAATGTGTTGATTGCTAAATCTTGATTGCCCGAATGGGCTCGACATTCCAATAACGAATTTGAACGCTGTGGTCATGGCAGGTTAAGCCACAAATATGGCCGGTTCGTACTTTAAAAGTATGCCCTTGAACGCGTTTTTGAAATTCATCTGGAACTAAATTCAGAAAGTACCTTAGGCGCCCGTTGCTGGTGATGACAATGACCGTGTCATGGTCATCGTGCCGTTGCACAAGATCGTCGACAAAAGACTGAACCTCAGAAATAAGCTTGGACGGCGACCCACCCCAATTTCCAATATCGGGCCACTGACAGTGTTCATCCCAATTTTTTAGCGCTGCTTCACCGAATTGGGCAATCACTTGCTCGTTAGTCAATCCTGCCCAATCGCCGTAATCGATTTCATGAATTCTGATGTCAATTTTTGGCTGAAAATGAAGTCCCAGTTTTTTAACGATCACTTCGGCATATTGATTGGTGCGTTTAAGCGGGCTGCAATAAATTGCCGCAGGCTTTACGCCTTGATCAATTAATGCCCGAGCAAAATTTTCGGCCTGAATGAATCCGCTTTCGACTAACGGCAAATCATTTGTCGATCCGGCCCAAACAACTGGATCATTTGGACCAAAGGTATTGCCATGACGGGAAAGGACAATATTCACGGAATCAATTCCCCTTCGCGGGTGATGATTTCTTCGGCGATTTTGACGTCTTCGGGATTATCAATCGACCAATGCGTTCGCCCACGGTAATCGACGGGAACAACTCGAATTGGAATTCCATTTTCCAGCGCACGCAATTGTTCTAACTTTTCAATTTGTTCTAGCGGTGTCGCTGCAAGGCCGACGTAATTCTCAAGCGCTTGGTAGCGATAACAATAAAGACCGATGTGCCGATAAATCGGCGGCTCTGCCCCACTGCGATCGCGAACAAATGGAATCAATCCCTTTGAAAAATAAAGGGCGTTCTTTTTTTGATCAAAGACCACCAATGTCCCATTAACGCGACCGTTTGCTTTCGATTGCACAAACTCGTCATAACGTTTCCAATCCAAACGGGTAGTAGGAGTTGCAATTTGCACCGATTGATCATCTAGAATTTCATCTAGCGCCGCCTGAATCACCCACGGCGGGGTCAACACCGCATCGCCCTGCAAATTCACAGCGATCTTTGGTTTTTGCGGCAACTGACGAATAGCATCGAAAACACGTGCCGTTCCGTTTTCACATTCAGGTTTGGTCATGATGACTTTTGCACCAAAACCCAAAGCCAATGTCCGAATCTGTTCGTCGTCGGTGGCAACAAAAACTTCGTCGACTCGCTTTACTTGTTTTGCCAATCGCCAGGTTCGATGAAGCAACGGCGACCCATGAATCATCGCCATCGGTTTGTTTGGAAACCGTGTCGATCCTTTGCGGGCTGGAATGACGATGACTGAATTCATTAAAAAAACCCCTGCTATCGCGTGAGCAGAATCAAAAAATAGAACCGGCGATTTGGTCAATCCCCGAGTTCGTATAAACTTAGCCTAAAAACAAGTCACCTGAAAGCCAAATGATTTACTCTGTATTTTTATCAATTGAATCAGGGACGCTATGTCTTTTGAGACCTCGACTTAGGTTAATTTTCTTTTATGCGTTCTTGGAGAGCTTTCGTTCCCAATCTATCTTATCCATATTTTGATCATATGCTCGATTGGATCGTCTATTTATATCCATTATGGAAAAATTTTGGCCATACTCAGCGTGTTAGTCGCCACTCCACTTGCGGCATTTCCTTTGCTTATTTTCAATCGCAAATGGGTCATGGTGATTAATCGTTTCACTGATAAAATTGTGTGATTTCGATCGTTGCGTGAGTAGAATCAAAGAAACTCGAACCTGACTCGAGTCAGGAGAAGAACCTCTATTTTGTTCTCTATCGTTTAGTGGCGGAGAGGGTGGGATTTGAACCCACGAGGCCGTTTCCGGCCTACACGCTTTCGAGGCGTGCTGTTTCAACCACTCACACACCTCTCCGCAAATGAACATGCTTAGAAAACAAGAGGTTACCCTGGATCAAGCAAGCGGACAAGTGGTGTTTTTTTAAGAAAGCGCCCTGAAAATAGCCTGTTTATGGTTGTTCGCCTGGGAAGTTATGACAACAAACGCCCACTCCGCAAACCCGTGGTGGAAGACACGGCCGGGTGTCGCCCCCGCTTGAGTGTTGGTCTACCGACATCGTGAAATCTGCCTGGTCTGTTCTTTCACAAGTTAACGCATAAGATTTTCCATCGACAACGACCGTGCCGGCAAGCGGTGTGCGTTCTGGAAACCAATAATTAGAAATTGAAACCGCCGCGCTGCCGATATTGAAATCGTATTCAACGCCGGTGTTTGCCCTGGTGGGCTGACTGCCATAAAGGTATTTTACGTTCAAGGTTTCATCAGCAGTTTCTTGAATGTTTATAGAGTTGACCATAACTTGGACGGGAAATTGTGTCGTTTGATCGTCTTCAAGTGTCGGAATATCTTCCTTTGCTTGCACTTGAATCTGCAACCCAAATTCTGAGTTCGTGCTGCAATGAATAGTAGTACCCGCTAAAGCAGGCGCGCCAACAACCAGTAAATAAATAAAACCCAAAGAATGTTTCATAAGTTTCTTCTCCTTGCGGATTGGTTTACTTGAAAGTGAATGCATTAATAAAATCGATAAATTTGATTAATGCATCGAAATTACTTATAATCACGCGGTGACATTGTCATCAATCCAACTGGAAGCTTTTTACGCCGTTGCCAGAACGCTTAGCTTTTCAAAAGCCGCGAAAGATTTGCATATTACACAATCAGCACTTTCCCAAAGGGTCCTGAATCTGGAAGATCAACTGCGTTCAAAACTGTTCATTCGCGCGGCGTCTGGCGTGCGTTGCACCGAAAGCGGGAACATTCTTTTGCGTTATTGTCGCAATCAAAAACTGCTGGAACACGAATCGCTATCGCAACTTTCGGCAATGGCTAACGGCAACAAACAGTCGCTAGAAGGGCAAATTCGCATTGGTGGTTATTCGACGGTGATGCGGTCTATCGTGTTGGAAAGACTTTCAGACCTCGTTCGAAATTCAAATATTCAATTGGAGGCGCATGTTTTAGAACTTTCAGATCTACCAAAGGCCTTGCACAGCGGTTTGATTGACTACATGGTTTTAGATCGATCGTTGGGGAACACCGGTCGCTATGACACTCAAATAATCGGATTCGAAGAAAACATACTTGTTGAATCCACCCAAATCGGTGCCGATAAAAAAAATACATATCTTGATCACGATCCTGGTGATCAGACGACTTTTCATTTTTTTAAGTGGAATAATCAAAGCACAAAAAAATTCCAAAGATCTTACTTAGATGACATCTACGGCATAATCGACGCCGTAGAAAAAGGTTTAGGGCGGGCCGTTGTCCCCATGCACTTGATTCAACAAAAAAAGAACATCAGGTTGGTCGCAAAATTTAAGCCGATGAAAACACCTATCGTTTTGCACTATTACCGCAGGCCTTATTACGGCACCCTACACCAGCAGGTGTTGGATAGTCTTTTAGTACGCTGATTTGATTGCTAAATTCCACTTACATTAGATACAAACCATAAAATTTGATATTCTAACCGAACTTATGAAACGCACACTGACATTCAACGGAAAATCCTATCAAGTTCTTAAACACTCCAGTTCTGGACTGGGCGATCAATTCACCGCTGAATGGACGAATGAACAGGGAAAACAACAATTCGTCTATTTGAATCCCGACACGGTACTCAAAGACCCGTCTCAAAATGCATTATTTGAATCTTGTCGCACGCTTTTTGAACAACACCCAACCTTGGGAAACAACATTCGCTTAGACGGGCATTTCTACAATCCGAAAAATTAATAAAGAACACACTGCTTATTGTTGAGTTTGATTATACCCTTGCACCGGATAAATCGTGCAAGGCTCGACTTCAATCGACAGGCTCTTCGTGCGGTCCTGTTTGCGTGCAAAACGAACTCCATAATATTGATGACTAGCGATCAAACGCAATGCTTCGAAATTTGGCGACGCTTCGTGTATGGCTTGCTCTAAAATAGGTTTGTATCGCTTCAGTTGTCGAACGTTCGCCGCAGGTAAGGCCGATGCCACCCAATCGATCGACGTAATCAGGCCGCATTCTTCCAAAAATCTAAGATTCTTTGCATTTTCATACGCAGGAATCACTTCACGCAAAGCCTTGACTTGAATTCCGGGCCCCTTTGGCATCATGTAAGACAAAAGCGATCCAAAACTTTTCAATAAATGTTCCCAATGTGCGCCATTCAACACCAATGCTTTGCGAATGGTTTTCATGATCGCGGTATTGAACAAAGGCACAATCCGATCTGCTAATCCAAATAATGGTCTGCGAACACGGGCGACAACATGTTCAATCGATTCGACAGCACCCGGGGCAAACGAAAAAAACGCAGCGTACCAGCTTAAAAATTCTGCATGCGCCTCGCTGCCCTTGGCGATCGCATTTTTTTCCATTTCAAGCAATTCAGTAATTTGTTGGCGGTGAATCAGTTCATGACCTAGCGTATAGGCCTGTACTAAAGGACTGCATTCTTCGGCAATCCAACAATAAATATTCGCGTTCGAAAGTAACCCGTGCGCCTCTTTTTTCTTTGCGAAACACTCACCTGCCCCGTGTGAATTCGTCAATTTCAGTGCGCGCCGTTCATCACGATTTAAAATCGCCACGTGATTCGATTCCAGCGACGGGGAAAAAACAGATTCGGGTTTATCGCATTTCAAGGAGCGAACCATTTCATGCGCATACGGCAAAAACGGCAAAATCTTTAAAATTGCATTCGGGTCACGATTCGTTTCTTTTTGAATCAGCGCTTGGATCTCGCGCAATTCTGGAAACCTAGCAAAATGCCTTGCACGCGCATCTTGGGTCGCACCAGCACGTTCGGCCACTGGAAGGGCTTCGATCGTCGTGCGATCGCTGATCCAAGCATCCCGTATTTCCCAAACGCGTGGTGAAATTCTTTTTGCATCGATAAAAGACTGTCCTGTCGCGAATTCCCATTCCGTCGCGCAAAAGGTATCGGGATTGGGCTGATGAATCATCCGCTCATGAAAAGACTGGTGTTCGGCCGATGCGTTCGCAATCACACGCGCGAATTCGGTCGATCGCCCTGCCCGTTCGATCCGTTTCGTGATCATATTTAAAAACTGATCGATTATACTGGTTAAACGTTTCACTAACAGTGGCGGCAACACACACGCTGGAAATTTTTGAGTGATGATTTCTTTCAGCACCGAACGACACCGTTGCGTTAATTTTCTGTGTTCGGGTTCCTTTTTCGCTAATTGATTTAACAGAAACGACAAGTGCCCAAAAGTAAACCAATCCAAACGGCGGTCTTCCGCATTGTATCCACGGTTGATGATGTCATCATCCAACGCCAGCAATTCATCAAGAACTGTAAAAAATTCGGGTTCAATGTATTTTTCCATTTGCGCCAGAACATCGACCAATCTTGCCCGCAAAACTTGAGACTTCAGGAAATAATCCGAAATTTCTTTTCTTGGAGTTCGCTTTTCCAAAAGATCGATCAAGGAATGCATCGGCTCCATACAATGAGGATGCAAAAAAGACGCAATTTCACGGCACTGATCTTTCAAACCATAGACCAATCCTGATATTTCAAACGCGGACGGTTCTTCTTGTTGCAGGACAAACCGAATTCGCGCGACAAATCGGGCAACTTGATCAAACTGGGCCGCAACAAAAATGGGTAAATCTGATGAATATTGCGCTGGTTCAAGCGGTTTCGCTAAATCCGTAGCAGGCAATGCTTGTGGCAAACCAACGTCATCGACAACTACAAAAGGTGCGTATCCACCCCCCTTGGAAGTGTTCACGATGCTGCTCATCGGGCCTTTTTCTTCGGGAGCGTAACGAACCAATGCATTGTGGGTCAGCTTTGGCCGTTCGCCAACGCGACCGCCGTAAAACACCCACATTCGGATGTCCGCCGCCAAATTTGCAAAACGAAATCCTTTTTTTCCAGATGAACGAACAGCGACGGGAATGCGTCCAATGCGAACAACTTTTTGATAAGCAAAGTCTTCCGGATTCTTTTTCGCTTTGCGAATCGCGATTCTGCGTTTTTCCGGTTCTAATGCCACCAAAATATTCACGCCGGTTCCGCCAGAAAGATTGGGGGACTTAATCACCCAATCCGAAGGTCTTTTTTCGATAGTCGCAATACTGTCAGGGTGCGACGGCAAACATTGCGGCGGATCGATGCGTGGGCCTTGTAGAAACAGACTGGACTCGGCTAATTCTTTTTCAAAAAATTTCGGAGCATATTCCGTCAACGCCGCCAGAATAATTTTGTTATCAAGCAAGCGATTCAAACCGCCCATATAAAGTTTTCGACTCAGAATTGCGTCAACCGCACCCGGCACAAAATAACTAGATTCCAAAGGAACAGGATGCCCTGTTTCGTCCTTAATATATTCCGGCCGGCCTTTTTTCCACGGTTTAAGCGTATCGACCACGTAAACTGGCGCGCCCGTTTCAGAATCGCGTAAAAATAGATTTTTTTCTGGGTCGTATAAAGCGCTGTCACTATTCACCCTAGAATAAATCGAATTCACGCGGGGATTGTTCCCAGAAATCGTCCTTAAGCGAACATATCCTTCCGGGTCTTTATAAAGCTGACCAGCATCGCAATAAATTAAGCCTGAAAACGCAGCCAATTGATGTATTTCTGGCGAAGCACCATTCGAACCACCCGGCGGCAATAAAACCTGTACTGCATCTGAAATTCCTGTCCATCCTTCGCCCAAGCTGCGATAGGTTTCGCGCAAACAAGCAAAGTGATCGTTGGGCAGAACATTTCCGATGCTTTCTAACATCGATGAATCTTGCCGTGAAATGCCCTCTAGAATGGTCGCATTATTCGAGGCACCAGACGGTGATCCTGCATTCAATTCCAATATCTTGAACGGCAGTTCAGGCAATTCGTCCGCGCGTCCATCTTCTAAAATTTGTCCAATTTCACCGCGACGCCTAAAGTATTCGTCGACCAAAACAAGATCTAATCCGACGTTGTCGAAAAAAGGATAATCGCGCATGCAGGGATGGTGCAATTGCGGAAGATAATGCGGCGAACGAATTGTGGCAGCTAAAAAAACTTTGCGAACTGCACTGGGCAACGACTGAACAAATTTGCTATCTGCGACCGATTCCGATCCATAAATACTTTGCAAAACCTTACGCAAACTAAAAACTAAAATCTGTGCGGCGCGTTCGACATCATTAAAAATTGTCTTGGGTAACGGTACGACGGTCGTCGTGACGGGCACAGTAAAGATACGATAAACGCCATCTTTGCCTGTTTTTTGAAATGTCATATCGCGTCTACGCAAAAACTCGGTCAGGTCAGAACTTTCCTTATGTAAAACTTCAGGGCCTTTGCCCAAGATCATCGCCACTATATTTTTTGAATGTGGATACCCCGATCGACCAAATTGTTTGGAGAAAAGATAGTTCGCGACATCTACCTGAACTTTTCCAATGAAACCAGTGTTAGGATTATACGATTTTCCTAGATTCCCAACCAAATTTCGGTGTGATAATCGCTGGTGGCGGAGGGGTCGCTGTGCGAGCACGCTGTTGAGTCCTTTCTAGCTGCGCCAATTTACATGATCAAAGATAAATAATCAATGAATAATTAAAATTAGTTGATAACTACGACTATTTCGATCATGAATTTATAAATATTTATTATTGACACTTTCAACCGCCATCATTTAGAAATGCGGCGAGGACTTTTCATACAACTATGACCACTACACCAGCCCAGCCTCAAACACCGCAACCTTTTTTCCAGAGCCCACCTGGTGCTTTGCAAACAGTGCAACCACCACCCAGACCAAATTCCCGCCCATCGATGCCGGAAACGGACCTCAGCGCGCTTAGAAAATTATTATTCAATGATGCCCGCGAAATCAGCGAGGCAATTAAGCCCTTTTTGTTCGACGGCGCGGCATCGATCCTGCAAAAACGTGTCGTCACCCAACCCGCATTTGATGAAAACGGAACCGCTGGATTTAATTTTTCCATTTTGGGTGCACCCGCGGCGTCCCTGCGTTTTGGACAAGCTGAAAATGGCGATTTCTGCCTTTATTGCGTCGAAGGAACACCCAATCCAATTCAGTGTCGCGCCCAATATTTTAGTGCGTCTGGCAATCTTCTAGAAATTCGAAACGAAGAACCGACCTGGGCAACACCGGCCAAGCCATTGATTACAATGGATCCGTTGTGCCCCATCGCAAACTGGATTTATAATCATCTTGCATTGGAATATGAAGGCGCAGAAAGCGGATCTGCAAACACAGCACGCATTCGTACATTAGAAAATTTTTTACGTGATTTAGAATCTGGCCTGCGCAAACAATTATCGGTTTACCAACACATGCGCGACCCAGCGATCGAGATGATTCGCCAACAGGTTGTCGAATTGGAATTAGATCGGGTTCTAAGCTGGAACGAACGCAGAAAAACATTTGAAGCCCATTGGGCAAATCAATCGCTGATTCTAAAAACCAAAGCACGGGCACACCGACTGCCTTTTTTTGCATACGGCATCCAAGGACTAGTATCCAATGCCCGAGGGTTCGGAAAAAGATGGCTGCACCGCCCGTTTTCGAATTCTTTGGGCTTGCTGCTTCGATTTACCGTTGACCCCGTTCGATGGTTTTTCCGCGTTGTTCGGGGAAACATGGGGTATTCGATTGCCATGGCAATCTATAGCCCATTTACATTTTTCTTTATCACTCAGCCGATGAATCCTCACGCAATGTGGGCAGTCGGAAACGTGCGGAGTGCATACATCAACACCACGGACTGTATAAAAAGCTTATTGGGTCTGACCGCATTACCCGCGACAGCTTCGGCACAGTCTTATGCGTCTACTTCGGGTTCCACCGTTACAACTGGAACCGGCGGTGCGACAAATACATTCAATAAAGGATCGCTTGCACCCCTAGCCGCGGCCGCAGTCGGCACAACTGCGATCACGAACATGCAAACCAAATCCAACATTCTTCTTTCAACCGATGTTCCAGCAGTCGATGGCCAATCTTGGGACGACCGCATGGGGCGTTTCAAAGACATGCAAATCGGATACGAAGGCGGGATGGAATTTGCACCGCGATTTGGTCGCCTTGAACAAATGGAAACCCAGCTGAATTGGCCACTGATTGTCGAAGGTGCTTGGGAAGAAATGGAACGTTATTTAACGCAAATCGCCGATGCTGAGAAAAGACGTGATTTGCCCGAAGATTTAGCCGCATTCTTTAAGGCCGAACAACTTCGCACACATCAATTAGAATTGTATCTTTGGGATCGCAACGTGCGCTTTATCTTAGATCACCCCTATTCCATGATGGATGAATCACACGATCAGACTTCGATTGATTATTATGTTGGCCGCACGTTCATCAATTTACAGCGCATGACTGACGTTTTGACCCAACGATTTCCGAATCTAAAAATGCCAGGGCAATACGGAAAGATTGCCGACCTTGCACAAAAATATAAAAACTCGTACCACGCGCAAGGCGACATGTTCGACCGCTTAAAAGCGAACTCTTCGGTCTTCTCACAACGCGATCGTTACAACACCAAGGAATTGCGAAACACGATGCGACGCGAGTGGGAAATTCTTTACCTATTGAGCAACAAGGCACAAGAAGCATCCAATGCAGGCCTGCAGATGTACATCTGGTCAGTCCGCAATGCCGTGTATGTGTTGCAATCCGTGCATTCTGCTAAACGGGAAGAATTGCGTTTACTGCTAGGCGGGATGGACGCCAAATCTGCGACTGCGCTCGACTCTGCAACGTTTCAGCGAATTGATCATCAACTTGAAGCGCTTTTTCACATGCTGGTCCTAGAATACACAAGCATTCGATATGAACTTTCGGAAAAATTAACGAATGACATAGAATCCGTACAACGAAAGAAAGTAATCGAAAATATTGAAAGCTATCTGAAAGATCGCGAAACTCTTCTGAAAAGTCGGAACTTGATCTAAACTCTCAGGCCTAGTGTGGCCTTTTCTTTTTTTATTTTTTACCACTGCAAAATCGTTCGCTCAGCTGCCTCCGTACATGCCACTTCCTGATCGCGATGCGACGGAACAAATGCCACGGGACTCAACCGATCTGCGTCCTCCTCAACTTTTTGTTCCCAGCACAACGGACTCTACAAATCAAAACACCGGCACGACTGGCGCAGAGACAAACGTTTATCACCCAAAGTTTCACGGATCATTTTTTATGTCCTTGATGGGACCAAGCTTGGGCGGCGATCCGTGGACGACGTATAACGTTTATTTGGGTGACGTGGCACCGTTGCAGATGTTTTATTCTGCGACTTTAGGATACGAACCGATTCCAGAAATTGAATTTGGCATAACCGGCAGCGCAACCAACAACATCAGTGGACCGGTCACAGGGATCACGGGAAATATATACACTCCCAATTTTGTTTTTTTTGATCCTGGAATTTATTTGAAATTTCCGAAACTGATCCAAATTCCTGGATGGTACGTCACCACCACTGTGTCATTTCTATTTCCGCTGACCGATGCATCCCAGGAAATTGGCCGCGTTCTTTCTTTTACATTTAATCAAAATTGGGGGATTGATTTGAATCCTTCGAATTGGACATTTGGTTGCACACTTTTTTTGAACCCACAATTTTATGCGGGTGAACTGCCAGCGGGATTTGGATATCGACAAACATTTGTGGGCGCATTGGGTCCCTATTTGGGTTACCGATTGTCTGATTACGTGACCGTTCAAGCGTCGACCGTTTTTGACTTTGACCACCGGTCACCGGATCAACCGGGTTGGCTGGAATTGGGGCCAAATCTGGATGATCGTGCGCGGCTTTCGGTTAGCGTGACGCCCAATGTTTACCCTTATTACATGGCAATCGGCGGATATTTTCAAATGCTGTTAGACGACCCAAGTTGGGACACATCCATTGTCGGCGCGGATTTCACGATTGGATTTTAGAAATCAACAACATGGCCAAAAACAAAATGACCCTGAGATGCCAATGAAAAATAAATATTTTGTCTTTTTACTATTTTGTGCTGCGCCCATTTGTGCCTGGACTATGCCCATCGAATCGGTCGACCCCAACTATCACCATGTCACAGCGGAATTTACTGATATTTTTAAAACTGTCGAAAAGCTTGGCCGTCAATGTGGCCCAAAAAATGTAGTGATTGCATTTGATCTAGACAACACATTGATGGTGGCAGATCAAGACTTGGGCAGCGAACAGTGGTTCGACTGGCAATCAGCCTTGTTGCAGAAAAAAACGGCTTCATCGGACCAGCTAGTCGGCAACACCTTTGATCAATTGATCCAAGCGGACGTATTGATCAAAAAAACGATGAAAATGCATCCAGCTGAAAAGGACCTTGCAGATCAAGTTCGACATCTGCAACAGGAAGGATTCCTAACCCTGGTATTAACGTCACGCGGTCCGGAACAAGATGCCGCAACAGTCAGGGAATTGGAACGAAATGGATTCCACTTTGCGCAATCAACACTACCGCACCCACCGAATGGAGTCTTTTTACCGTATGACCAATCCCACTTAGACGCCGCAGGATTTCAGAAAGATGAAGTTTCAACATTGAAGCTTGGAAAACCGCGGTCAGCAGAATTTAAAAATGGAGTTTTTCTAACCAGCGGCCAAAACAAAGGCGCCATGCTTCGCGTGATTTTATTGAAAACAGGCGAAACCCCCTGTGGAATCGTATTCGTCGATAACAAGGAACAATATAGCGATCAGTTAAAAACTGCTTATTCACATTCGACCGTCACATTGGCCACCTTTCGATATTCCAGGGAAGACCAGGCGATGAAGGATTTCGAAAACAAAGATAAGA
>Ga0206824_10051_pt1 | contig 39253 bp, 41 predicted proteins | sample Alteio_BWOrgCont_82_FD_152874 | JGI IMG/M metagenome (GOLD analysis project Ga0206824, IMG submission 152874) | Enriched cells from forest soil in Barre Woods Harvard Forest LTER site, Petersham, Massachusetts, United States -... | ecosystem: Environmental > Terrestrial > Soil > Temperate forest >...
CTTTTAAAAGAATTATACCCTAAAAAAAGCAGTACAGGTAAAAGAAAAATACCGCAATAGTATAACATGAAGCTGATTCGCTTAAATATTTTAAATCCAATTTCATCGGGATTACCTATAAATTTAACATATCCAGGGGATCCAAAATTATGTTGTAACCACAAGGTAGCCATTAACAAAACTACTGTTACACCAATAGCAGGCAAGAAATATTTTACTGAACGAAATAATGAGTGTTTATTTTTTAATGCCTGAGTAAGAGCGTATGCTATTGGAATTACAACACCGAACTGCCGTATTAGTGTCGCAATAATTGAGAATAAAACAGCAAGTATTATGTATTTTAACTTGGGTGAATCTATTGCCTTGGAAAAGAAATATAATGAGAATATAGCGAATGACAGAAACGGCACATCTGTCATAAAAGTATTAGACAGTGCAAAAAATAAAGGATTTATAAGCAGCAGCAGGGCAGAGATTAAAGATAGTTTTCTATTAATGGTAAAACGATTAATAAGGAAATAAAAACCAATTACCCCGGCAAATCCTAAAATAATTACCAGTATTCTTAATGCTGTAAATGAGAACCCGAATGGAAGACAAAACAAAGCACCCAGAAATATCTGTCCAATTGCTATAGAAGCAGTGTTTATACAATTATAAGTCCCATGTTTGACAAGAGTTAAAACAGGCCACGCATAAAAAAAATCATCACTAAGAGGGAAGTTACCTATAGGGTTTACAATAAGAATCATCAGTAATACTGTTGCAAGTATTATACCTATATTTTTATAATGAACTTTATCCATGCTTATAATAGTTAGATTTCAAAAATACAATATTAAAGAAAATTTGTTATCACATGGCCAAACTGTTGATTTTGAAGATTATCTAAAAATCTATAAATTCTTATCGACTTTCACAATTTTAAGATTTTTTTCCTTTATCCATCCTCTTATAATATCATCGAAATCGGGATAACAGATAGATTTCTTTATGGATTCGATTAATCTATGTAAATACCTCCATTGGATAAAAAAATAAGTTTAACTTTGTATGCTATTAAATATTTATTAGTCCTGTTATATTGTCTTTTCTATATTTATATTTGTTATGTACAATTTAATCTGTATGGCTTAATTAAAACAGAAATTCGAATCAATTTTTAAACTTTAAAAATGATTATTTTAGGAGCCGGGGACAGGCAAAAGAAGTATTTGAAATATTACAAATGCTAAAACCTGCTGATTCAAAAAATATTTGTTTTTTTGATGATATAAATACTGAAAGACAAACACTTTGGGGATTAAAAGTTCTTCACAAACTTATTGAAATACCGAAAGACACTCTTTAATAAATTTAAATTTCCAATACATTATGAAAACTGAAAATAACTTAAACGAAGATAGTATTGTTCATAGCATGGATTGGGGAGCCAATGAATTGAAAGATTTTGAGCTTTCCAATTATAGAAAATACCAATTTAATATTGTTGGTAAATATGTTGGTAAAAACATTCTAGAAGTTGGCTGTTGGGATAGAGGATTTACCAATCAATTAGTTAAAAATTTAGCCGGTATCGAGCGCATTATTTCTATTGAACCCTCAACAACGCTATTCGAGTTATACAAAAATAAATATAGTCTGCCTGATTATGTTACTGTTACAGGTGATAATCTATTTGATCTCACTCCTGAATCATATGGCCTTTTTGATACCATAATTTTGATACATGTTTTAGAACATATTGAAAACGACAGGGAAGCATTAACTCACTTATATTCCTTATTAAAACCAGGGGGCAAAGTATTAATTGAGGTTCCTGCTACACCGTCTCTTTTCTCAATACATGATAAAATGATTGGACATTTCAGGCGTTATAACAAGACCAATTTTAGAGCTATGGTTGATTCCACACTATATAAAACAAAAAGTCTTTGGTATCAAGATGCACTTGGCATGATAGGGTCATATATATATTTCAAGTTAAAAAAAATTGAACTTAAATCTGATAAAGGTGTTAATTTGGTGAAGAAGCAGGGAGCCCTATATGACAAATATCTTATTCCTTTTGAAAGGTTTTACGAAAAATTTATAACGCTCCCTTTTGGGTTGAGCCTTACAGGAGTTTTAGAAAAAAAATAAATAGAATTATTAGGTAGTGGGTCAGTTTGAAATTTAACATTTGTCGAAGTTAATTAATTTGTGTATATCTTTGCGGTATGGAAAATATAGAACCATACGACAAGGTTAAGATAGATAAGGCAAATTCCAATAGCTGGATTAATTTTATAGCATACCTTTTCTATGTATGGATATTACCAACTTTAATATCGTTGTTTTAATAGTATGGTAGAGAAAATTTGCTATCATACAGCAAAACAGTTGAATTTGAAGATTATCTATAATCTATCCATTCTTATCAACTTTCACAATTTTAAGACTTTTTCCATTCATCCACCCTCTTATAATATCATCCAAATCGGGATAGCAGGGCGATTTCTTTATTGATTCGGTTAATTGTTCCGGAGACATTACCTGTGTATTAATATCCATGTACCCATATCCTTTATAATGACCGTCTTCAATAAAAATAAGTGAATGTTCCTGCGTAGTACGGCCTTTATCTATAATAAGGAAATTATTATTTTTATACATATGTTGTTCCAGTAATTTATTCGCTCTTAAATTATATTCCTCTATACCTTCCTCATCCGCACATATACCGTTGCATTTTTTTATATGATGGTTAAAACATATAGCATCGTCAGAAGTAAGCCCACAATAACGGATACATAGTGTGTACTCGTCAATCCATCTATCTAGGCACTCTCGCGCTGATAAATATGTGCTAAATGAACATAAGCTATTTACAGCTTCTCCATAAGGAACAATATTAAAATTAATTATCTCTTTATCATCCGTCCACCAATCAATGCTGTGGGTATGCGTATCGGTTTTACGCACCCGGTTGTATTCCGGTTTATGTTTCTTTATTTCCGCTGATTCAACTAATAACCCTATTAATTCACTGCCTGTCAGAATAAAATCCACATCATATAAATCATTTATCAGTTTTCTGCCTTTGGGAGTTTTTGCATTAAAATGACTCAAAGCACGACTATACATATTTGTGCTTTTACCTAAGTATATAATTTTTCCTTCACTATTAAGAAAATAATATACACCACATTCTTCAGGTAATTTTTGAAGTATGTACTTTTTAATTTTATCAACGCGACGCGTCATAATTTCACCTATCCCCTGATTTTTATATTGGGGATGCATGCTCTTTTGATAAATAAGATGGTCAAATAATTTAGCAGTCGCGGTTGCATCTCCTTCTGCTCTGTGTCTGCCTTCAATTGGTATTCCTAAAGCCCCGCAAAGCTTTCCTAAACTATAGGAAGAATGTCCGGGCAATAGCTTGCGGCTTAACCTTACTGTGCATAAGGTATCTCTCATATATTTATATCCCAGGTGGGCAAATTCGCTCTTTATAAAACCATAATCAAACCCTGCATTATGTGCTACGAATATTGTACCCTCTGTCATTTCAATAGTTTTTTTGGCCACTTCATAAAATCGCGGAGCATTGGCTACCATTTCATTGGTTATACCGGAAATACGGATAAATACAGGAGATATATAACATTCCGGATTAATAAGTGTCGTAAACTTATCCACTACAGTAAGCCCGTCATGTAGTAAAATAGATATTTCAATAATGCGACCTCTGCGATAGTCAAATTTACCTCCACAGGTTTCTATATCAATAATAGAAAACATATTTATTAAAGAAATATTTTGGGTTTTCAGGGCTTACCCTAAGTCTCATTTATAGGATATTTGCCCTAAAAGGCAAATATAATTTATTTATACGGGATAAAAAACAATGCTATCCTGCTATTTATTCATACTGCGTTAATATTTCCTTAATATTGGTGGAATAGTTTTGATCACTTAAAAATTCGCCATGAAAATATATTTATCATCAATTCTTGTAATTATTGGATTTTCAATCCTAGTATGTTTTTCCGGGTGCAACCGGAATCCGGTAATTGATAATTACACTTTTGTAGTTACAGGCGATGACCGTATAGCTCCTAAAGAAGATTCTGCACATCCCGAATACCATACCATCAATGTTTACCAGGTAAAGCGATTATTTAAAGAGGTTTCAGAAATGAAACCCTTACCTAAAATGTTAATCATAGATGGGGATTTGGTGTTAGGGTATACCGATGAAGATACCGTAAAACTTGCTAATGAACTAAAAGAATGGATAAAAATATACAAAGAATCTCCTTTAGCATCTACAGAGGTTAAATTAATTGCATTTACCGGAAATCATGAAACAGCAGAAAAAATTGGTTCCGGGAAAATTGCTTATGCTCCGGATGAAAGAACATTTATAAGAGAAATGAAGGATTATATCGCGGGAGATAACGGACCTCATTACACCGGTTTAAGATTTGGTACAGATAGCCTGATGACTGACCAAAGCAAGCTTACCTATTCTTTTGATTTTGGTGGCGATCATTATGTAATACTTAATACAGATGCGGTTGACCGCGAAAGCCGTGTACCTTATCATTGGCTTGAAAAAGATTTGAAACAAGCCCGTGATAACGGAGCAAGACATATTTTCCTTTTCGGACACAAGCCTGCATGGGGTACAGGACACGAAGGTGAAACAGGATTGGATGATTTTCCGGCAAACAGAGACAGCATATGGACGGTAATGAGAGAATACAATGCCGATGCTTACTTCTGTTCCCATTATCATATTTGGGATACCGTACATCCTCATCAGGATAAAACATGGGAAGTAGTCTGCGGAAATGCCGGCGCTCCTTGTCCTAAAGACTGGATAGGCCCTTATTATGGATATACTGTTGTAAGAGTTTCCTCAAAGGTTGATATTACAAGCATGGGACGCGACTTAGATTTAAATACGTATACTGACCCTCGAGATGAGAAACCCACTATGATTCGGTCACAATTTACAATCGGTAAGTAAAAAAGATATTGCTTTTTCAGGTTGATTTATTTTACACCATTTTATATAGTGTAAAACAAGTAAATCATTCAATATATTGATTATCATCTATTTAACATATTTTAGGTTCACACTTATACATCACTCGAAAAAGTGTAAAAAAGTGTAAAAAAGTGTAAAATATAGCCCCTTTATTTATTGTAAATGAGCCAATTACAGCTATGTAAAAAGTGTAAAATTAAAGGTGTTGTTTGCGATGCTGAAACGAGTTCAGCATGACGAACCCCCTTTAGGGGGCAGGGGGTAAGAAAGTGCAAAAAGTTCGCCTTATGCACTCCTTTTGTACGAGTGTAAAATATGTTAAAATTTAAGCCTATCATTTTTAGTAAATGAGACTATATCGTCACCATGACTGTGTGTTGCTGAAGCTTTAAGGCGCAACGAAGCGAAGAATCCCATTTATAAAGGCTTTATTGGTTACCTTTGTAAATAATACTACCCATTTGGAAAAAACCATGATAAATCTTTCAAAAATTTCAACTGAACCCGAAAAAGGCATTGATAAAAAAAAGACTGAAAAAGAAACCTTACTTTACAAAGAGGAAATGTTTAAGTTTCAGAATATTCTCTATGCCGAAAGAAAACATAGTCTTTTAATAATATTACAAGGGATGGATGCTTCGGGTAAGGATGGAACCATTAGGCATGTATTTTCATCCATGGATCCTATGGGGGTAAATGTGAAACCTTTTAAAGCCCCTACGGAAGAAGAACAACTGCACGATTTTTTGTGGAGAGTTCATCCGCATATTCCGGCTAAGGGCATGATAGAAATATTCAACCGTTCTCATTATGAAGATATACTTGTTCCGACAGTTCATAAAACAATTGACAAACAAATCATAGAAAGGCGGTATGACATTATAAACAGCTTTGAACAAAACCTATCTGATTCAGGTACTGTTATTCTGAAGTTTTTCCTTCATATTTCCGAAAAAGAACAAAAAAAGAGAATAGAGAAGAGGCAGACTGTCCCTCATAAAAAATGGAAATACGACCCGGCAGATTCTGCAGAGGAAAGGCATTGGAAAGCATATGTGAAATTATACGAAAAAATATTTGAGCGTTGCAGCCCCCAATTCCCTTGGATTGTTGTTCCTGCCGACCATAAATGGTATAGAAATTACATTATCGCAAAAGAAATTGTAAAGACCTTAAAATCATTAAAAATGAAATATCCTGAATAGCTTATTTTAGCACTTTATTTGTTCTATAAATGTATACAGATATATTACGAGACATACCGCCTGACCTAATCCGCTTTCTACTAGTGGCAGTATTTTCATTGGTAATCGGTTTAGAGCAAAGAAGGCGCCGCATAAATGACGCTCCTGAGTCTGTTTTTGGCACAGACCGCACTTTTACCCTTATAGGTATAGCCGGTTTCATTTTATATATCGTGAACCCTCAAAACCTATTACCTTTTATTGCCGGGGCAATAATACTTGGCAGCTTATTAAGCATATATTATTTTCAAAAGATAAAAATACACCATAAATTTGGCATGACAGGCCTCGTAACTGCATTAATAACATACTCTTTAGCTCCCCTTATCTATACTCAACCAAAATGGTTTGTATTATTGATAATAGTCTGTGTTTTAGTGATATCAGAGATAAAGGAAACCCTGCTTAATTTCTCCAAAAAGTTTGATGATACAGAGTTCATTACTCTGGCCAAATTTCTACTAGTAGCGGGAGTAATACTTCCACTACTGCCCAACACTCCTATTTCGGCAGCCACCAATATAGCGCCTTATAAGTTTTGGCTTGCTATAGTGGTAGTATCAGGTATTTCATATATAAGTTATCTCTTGCGGAAATTTGTTTTTCCTGATAAAGGCATATTACTTACAGGCTTACTCGGTGGACTATACAGTAGCACTGCGACCATAGTAATCTTAGCAAGAAAGAGCAAAGAAAATGTGTCAGGAAACAGAATAATAGCTGCCATGTTTCTTGCCATTAGCATGCTGTATTTACGGATATTCCTATTAGCCGCATTTTTTAACACGGAAGTAGCTATAAAGCTTTTACCCTACCTTATTGCATTAATTATAATTAGCAGTTTAATTGCAGTTTATTTCAGTGTAATTAGAAATGCTCCTATAGACAAGAATAATGAAATGGTGTCAAAAGCTGCTCATCAAAACCCTCTTGAATTTAAAACTGCTCTTCTGTTTGGTGTTTTATTTATTCTATTTGTTCTTATAACCAGCTTTGTGGTGCAGAATTACGGGGCTTATGGCGCGAAAACATTGGCGCTTGTAGTTGGAATAACAGATATTAACCCATTTATTCTTAACCTTTTCCAAGGCAAGCTGAATTTAGATGCTATGGTAATTACCATTGCCGTACTAAATGCAGTAACGAGTAATATTTTATTTCAAATGATTTATGCTCTCTGGCTTTCTGAAAAGTCATTACGAAAAGAAATTCTCATCAGTTTTTCAATTCTCATTGCAGCAGGTATTGCAGCTGTTCTTATATAATATATCTTTGCGCCCCATGAAATCTATTAAAGCTGTTTTTGCCGACTATGCCCAGCTCATAAAAATGAGACTGTCTTTTTTAGTAGTATTCTCAGCATCAATGGCATACCTATGGGCAACAAACAGGCATGTTGAACCTTTAACAATATGGCTTTTATCTATAGGTGGATTCTTTATTACCGGAGCAGCAAACACATTTAACCAGATTATTGAAAGGCGTTCTGACAAGCTTATGAAACGAACCTCTACCCGTCCTTTACCGGGAGGGCGTATGAATGTTAATGAGGCATTGGTATTTGGAATAATAATAGGTATCACTGGGGCATTCCTGCTTTTTAAAATAAATATGCTCTGTGGATTGCTTGGGGTAACTGCCATGCTTATTTATGCTACAATCTACACCCCTTTAAAGAAAATTACTCCTCTTACCATTTTTCCGGGAGCAATAGCCGGTTCTTTGCCTGTAGTTATTGGTTGCGTGGCTGCAACAGGTGAAATTACCAAAGGAGCAGTCATACTTTTTGCCATTCAATTTATATGGCAATTCCCTCATACTTGGTCTATTGCATGGCTGCTGGATGACGAATACCATAAAGCCGGTATCAGAATGCTTCCTACCTCCGGCGGAAGAAATAAAGCGTCTGCCATTATTATTTTACTTTCCACTTTCCTGATTATTCCTACGGGACTGCTTTTATATATGTACCAATCGGCAGGTATAAATGTTGCAGGCGCACTCGTTGTTGCAGGCGCAGTATTTTCTGTCTTTGCATATAAACTATATACCGAAAGGACCCAAAAATCAGCTTTAAGGCTTATGTTCGGCTCATTCGCCTATCTGCCTTTTGTGCTGATAGTCCTTGTGCTTGCAAAATTTCTATAATAATAGAAATTATACCACTTCCTTAACTTTAGTTAATTCTTCTGCTTCTCCATTTTGCTTTTCCAGCGTAAACTCAATGGTTTGAGCGGTATCAAGCCAGGCATCACCTAATTTGTGGAAAATTTGAACAGAGAGTCCATATATATCCCGGAAGGATTGTTCCAATTCTCCCACCGTCATTTGCGGTTGAATTGTTATAAAGCCGGAAGAATGTATAGTACGGCATTCTGCTATAGTTTTACTTATATGCTTCATCAGCTTTCTAGAGGGCACACCACCTCCATTATTAGACTTAGAATAGAACTCCAAGTGTAAAAAAGGAAACATATCATTAAATTCTTTTTGTATAGCAAAAATTTTTCGTTGGTCGTTAATTGTAATTTTCATATTTTTTAATTTATTCGTGAATACTTAAAAGCGGTACGTGAGAAAAATATGCCATTTCTTTAGTGGCGCTGTGATGGACAAGTCCTTTTAAAAAACTATAATGACGGGGGAACATAACGAGCACTCCCGCATTATGCTTATCAATAAATTCATTTATTTCCTGAGGAAGATTATCGCTGGCAGGAAAATGCAGCGTATGCTCTATATCACTTAAAGCATTTTCAAGATTAACCTCTGTGGCAGCTTTTTGATAAGTGGCAAGCTCTTTTGGTTTAAGGACATTAAATACCAAAACCTTTGAATTAAATATATGGACAAAAGATTTAAAGCGCTTCACAGTATTGTCTGTCAAAACAGATTTATAGTCACATGCTAAAGCAATAATATCGGGCTTTTTAAATTTATATCCTTTAGGCACTACAAGTACAGGGCTTGCTGCATGATGCATTACAGAAGTAGTATTACTGCCAAGTATCCCGGGAGTTTTACCCGCGCCGGTTACACCCATAACAACCAAATCCACTTGATGTTCTTTGGTGAAACTAATTACTTCATCCACCACAAAACCTGCTTGGGTAAGTAATTCAGTTTCAACCTTACCATGCTTTTCTTTTACTCTTTTATCCAATGCATGAAGCAATTTCATATTTTCTTTTTCAAGCTCTTCAATTGGTACAGCTACTACGGGAGTATCCGCCACAGGAACAGGGACAGAGAAAACATAGTAAAAAATGAGTTTAGCGCCTGTTGTTTTGGCAAGCTCAGCAGCATAATCGGCAGCACTTTCAGACACCTCAGAAAAATCGGTTGGTACAAGAATATTTTTCATGTTTTAATTATTTAAATTGATTTTATAAATTTAATTAATGACCAATAATGGTCTACAGACAACACATCCCAATAAGAAGGTATAACAAGCAAAAATATAAGCAAGGCAAGACGGGGAAAAATATGCTTCATGTCCCATACCGGTTCTACAATTCCGAATGCAATAGCAACAAAAAGTAAATCAAAGCCTAATAGGTAAAGGCAATAATATTTTACAAAGCCTATTATTAAAAAGGTACCGCAAATAAGTTCAACATAGGATGTAAAATAAGCGCCTAAAGCACTGAATGCCGAAGGAACCCCTTTTGATTCAAGAGGCTCATGAATGGATTGTATAACTTGCTTTACACCCAGACGAAAAACTTTATCATATCCTTGCAGAAGAAACAATAATCCGAGAAATACCCTTGCAATAAAAGCAGCATCCATTTCCCGAACATGTATTGAAAAATTCATATAACAATTATTACTCCTCCAAAGGTACTGATTTTATCCTAACTAAAAGTTACATTTATCACACTATTCGATAAGATATCTTATCTACCTGTCTAACAATCAATCTGAGGTACTAAAACCTGGCTTAGCCAAGTTTTCCGGCAATAAACCCAGTAGTCCAGGCAGCTTGGAAATTAAAACCGCCTGTAACACCATCAATATCCAGTACTTCACCTGCGAAATAAAGACCCTGGCATACTTTGCTTTCCATTGTTTCTATATAAACCTCATTCAAATTAATCCCTCCACAGGTAACAAACTCCTCTTTAAAGGTAGTTTTCCCTTTTACCTTGTACTCATCGTTTAATAATGTATTCAATAGCCTGTTTTGATTTTTCTTGCCCACTTCTTCCAATGTCATTTCAGGATTGATGTCAATTTTGGATAGCAGAAACATATATAATCTGTTAGGTAATTGAAAAGGATTACTATTACTTATCTTTTTCTTGGGGTGAAGGCGAGTTTCTTCTACTAAAATTTCACGGGCCTGGTCTTCATTCATTGTCCCTAACCAGTTAATTTGGATCGTAAACTGATAGTGCAAATCTTTAAGTACCCTTGCCCCCCAAGCTGAAAGTTTTAGAATGGCGGGGCCACTCATTCCCCAATGGGTTATTAATAATGGTCCTTCCGTTTTAAGTTTGGTGCCTGGTATCCTTACGCTCACATTACCTACTGATACTCCCATTAGTGATTTAATGGGTTCATTGGGCATATTAAACGTAAATAAAGAAGGAACGGGAGATTCAATGCTATGTCCCAATTTTTTTAGCCAATCAAAGCCCTCCAACTTAGGAGAACCCCCTGTGGCAACAATTAATTTGTCAACGTAAATTACATTATCCCTGAATGTTAATTTAAACTTATCGGTTTCTTTTTCAATGCTAATAACAGGTTGCTGCATTTGTATTATAATACCCAATCTATCAATCTCACGAAGCAGGCAATTAATAATAGTTTGTGAGCTATCTGTAACCGGAAACATTCTTCCGTCAGCTTCAGCTTTTAGCCGTACACCCCTGCTTTCAAACCACTTTACAGTATCTGTTGTAGTGAACTGTGCAAAAGCCTTTTTGAGTTGTTTTTCTCCCCGCGGATAATACTTAACAAGTTGAGAATTAGTAAAGCAGGCATGCGTAACATTACATCGTCCCCCTCCCGAAATTTTAACCTTTGCAAGCAGCTTATCCGTCTTTTCATAAATAGTTACTGTTGCCTCCGGATGATGTGTCTTACAGGAAATAGCAGCAAAGAACCCCGCTGCGCCTCCTCCTATTATCGCAATTTCCATATCAGCCTACTATCGTTTATAAAGGGGTAGCTTAACTTCTTCGGCAATATTCTCAGCTAATGCCTCGCCTTCAGGGCTGAAAGGCCAATAAAAAAGAGACTTTATTTCATGGTCTTTCCTGATTTCATTAATGGCATCAATGGTCAATTTCTTTGCCAATCCTTTACGCCTGTACTCTGATAAAACAGAAGCGGAACACAAATAAATAGTATCATATTTTTCGTTAAGCGGGGTATCTTCGAGCAATTTCGTTTCCGAAATTTCTCGTTTTATAAAGCGCTTCATAATGGCTTCCTTGGTTGGTATTAATAATATCCAGACTATGGGGCCGTCACCCTCATCATATTCAGACATGGTAGACGGATGTAGTTTCCCTAACTTATCTCTTACCTCTTGGTTTACACTTAGCTGATCAGGATCATTTTTCACATCGAAAAATTCATTTACCAATTGTAGCATCCTTTCAAACTTATCTGACATATAATTATATGATAGCGTGCAAAAATACTAATTAAAGGGGCTGTATTTAACCCATTTTACAAGAATAATGCTTTGTTATTTAAAAATATTATATCTTTGCGCCATGAAACTGACACACTTACACCACCACCATCATACTTACCTCCTTGTGGAGTAAGTCTAAGTGTATTGTATATTACTAAAAACAAAAACAATATTTCAAGGCTTACTCTAAAAAAGTAAGCCTTTATAATTTTATAAAAACACAAAACATGGCACTAAAAATAGCAATACAAAAATCAGGCAGGCTCTATGAAGATTCTGTCGGACTGCTTAAAGAATGCGGAATTGAATTCAACAATAGCCTGAATAAGCTTAAGGCAGAAGCTTATAACTTCCCTCTTGAAATTCTTTTTTTGAGGGATGATGACATTCCTCAATACGTAGCCGATAAGGTAGCCGACATTGGTATTGTGGGTGAGAACGTAGTAATGGAAAAACAAAAACATGTAAAGGTTTTTGAACGCTTGGGTTTTGGAAAATGCAGATTATCTATAGCATTGCCTAAAGGCAAAAAATATGGAGGGATAAAAAGTCTGGATGGTACACGCATTGCAACATCTTATACCAATATCCTGAACGGCTTTCTAAAGAAAAACAAAATAAAAGCCGAGATACATGAAATTAGTGGCTCGGTAGAAATTGCACCGGGCATTGGCCTTGCGGATGCTATCTGTGATTTGGTAAGTTCAGGCAGCACCCTATTTACAAACGGCCTGCGAGAAGTGGAAACAATTATGAAAAGTGAGGCTCTGCTTATCGGGAATCCTTTGCTGAACAAACAAGAACAAGCTATTGTAGATAAGTTAATCTTCCGCATACAGTCGGTTAAAAAAGCGGATAAGAATAAATATATTTTGTTGAATGCTCCGAATAAAAATCTAGATAAAATTATCTCTCTGCTCCCTGGCATGAAGAGCCCTACCGTATTGCCCCTTGCTGAAAAAGGCTGGAGCAGCGTACACTCTGTATTAATGGAAGACGAATTTTGGGAAGTGATTGAAAAATTAAAAGAAGCAGGTGCGCAAGGTATACTGGTAGTACCAATTGAAAAAATGATTTTGTAATGAAAGTATTTGCATATCCACCGCAAAATAAATGGGAAAGTCTTATCAAAAGGCCAACAGAAAGCTTTGATGCTATTGAGGAATCAGTTAAAGGTATTCTAGAATCAGTAAAAACCAAAGGAGACAAAGCCCTTATTGAACTCACCAAAAAGTTTGACAAAATTTTAGTTCGCGAGTTGCGAGTTGATGAGGACACGATTCAGGCAGCAAAGAAAAAAATCCCTGTTTCGCTAAAAAATGCAATAGATGCAGCTTATAAAAATATTTATGCTTTCCATACTGCACAAGTCGGCAAGACAGAAAAAATAGAAACTACACCAGGTGTTATTTGTTGGAGAACATCAATAGGTATTGAAAAAGTTGGATTGTATATCCCAGGAGGCTCTGCCCCTCTTTTCTCTACTGTACTAATGCTTGGCATTCCCGCACAAATAGCAGGATGCAAAGAAGTAATATTATGCACCCCGCCTGATAAAAAGGGAGAAATAAATCCTGCTATTTTAAATGCTGCTGAAAAGTGTGGAATAAAAACAATTTACACAATAGGTGGAGCACAGGCTATTGCTGCTATGGCTTATGGAACTAAAACAATTCCTAAAGTGGATAAGGTATTTGGGCCTGGAAATTCTTTTGTTATGATTGCAAAACAACTAGTCTCGGTTAATGGAGTAGCTATTGATATGCCCGCGGGCCCATCTGAAGTGCTTGTTATTGCTGATGATTCTGCTAATGCAAGTTTCGTAGCGGCCGACTTGTTAAGTCAAGCTGAACATGGCCCGGATAGTCAGGTAATACTTATTTCGACAAGCAACAAATTAATAGAATCTGTAAACAAAGAGATTTCTATACAGTTAAAAAACTTGCCGCGCAAAAACATTGCAGAAAAGGCATTGGCAAACAGCAGTGCTATTCTTTTAAAAACACTACATGACGCTATAAACTTCTCGAATTTATATGCACCTGAACACCTTATCCTTGCTTGCAAGGATGAAGAGAAGTTGTCAAAGAGTGTTGTAAATGCAGGTTCAGTTTTCATTGGGAATTATTCACCTGAGAGTGCCGGAGACTATGCATCCGGTACTAACCACACTTTGCCTACCAATGGTTATGCACGGGCATATAGCGGAGTATCGATAGATAGTTTCGTAAAGAAAGTTACCTTTCAAAAACTAACGCCTGAAGGATTATTGAAATTGGGTCCAGTTATAGAAACAATGGCAGCAGCAGAACAATTGCAGGCACACAAAAATGCGGTGACAATTCGCATAAACGCAATAAAAAAGAAAAAGAATGTTTGATTTGAAGAGCATACTTCGCCCGAATATAGCGTCGCTCACTCCCTATTCTTCCGCCCGGGAAGATTTTAAAGGAGAAGCAGAAATATATCTTGATGCGAATGAGAACTCCATTGGTTCAGCCATCACAACCCATGTCCTTAACCGATACCCTGATCCATTGCAATTAAAAGTAAAAGAGAAATTAAGCAAAATAAAAGGACTTACCCCACCAAATATTTTTCTCGGTAATGGTAGCGATGAAGCTATTGATATACTGATACGTGCTTTCTGCAATCCCGGCAAGGATAATATAATTATTCTTCCGCCTACTTATGGCATGTATGAAGTAGCTGCCAATATAAATGACATTGAAGTAAAGGCAATTAATCTTAAAGAAAACCTGCAACTTGATTTGCCGGGAATTAGTCTTGCAATCAATAAGAACACGAAACTCATTTTTGTATGCAGCCCTAATAATCCTACCGGAAGATAAAGCAGATATTGAAAAACTGCTTACTACTTTTAACGGAGTGGTAATAGTAGATGAAGCTTACATGGATTTTTCAGATTCAGAAAGCATGTTGCGAGATATTGATAAATACCCTAATTTGGTTGTATTACAAACCTTTTCCAAAGCATGGGGGCTTGCAGGATTACGCACAGGTACCGCTTATGCCAACGCTGAAACAATAAGCGTTATGAATAAGATAAAAGCACCCTATAATGTTGGAGAACTTGCTCAAAAATTACTTTCACAAGCATTGGATAATAAAGATAAGGTTGATGAAATGATAGCTACCTTAAAAAAGGAAAGAAATATATTGGCAGATAAAATCTCTGTACTTTCCTTTGTTAAGGGTATTCTTCCGTCACAGGCAAATTTTCTTTTGGTAAAAACTACTTGCCCCGATGAACTTTATAATTTTCTTATCTCAAATAACCTGGTAGTGCGTAATCGCGCCATGTTACCTCTATGCGAAGGTGGATTACGAATGACGGTTGGCACACCCGAGGAAAATAAAGAACTAATATCACTTCTTGCAACATTTGGCAAAAACTATAACAAATGAAAAAAGTCTTATTTATAGACAGAGACGGCACAATAATTATTGAGCCACCCGTAACCGAACAGGTTGATTCGCTTGACCAGCTTGAATTTTTCCCCGGTGTACTTACTGCATTATCCAAACTTGCAAATGAAAACGGATATGAGTTGGTAATGGTCACCAATCAGGATGGGCTTGGAACAAAGTCCTTTCCGGAAGAAAAGTTTTGGCCTGCTCATAACATGATGCTGAAAATACTGGAAGGAGAAGGCATTAAGTTTCACGCTATCCATATTGACAGGGCATTTCCAGCCGATAATACTACAACGCGCAAACCGGGAATAGGGATGCTTACAAAATACTTTTCTGATGAATATGACTTGAAAAACTCTTTTGTAATTGGTGACAGGCTAACCGACTTGGAGTTAGCTAAAAACCTTGGCTGCAAAGGTATTTTTATCAATAGTAACAAACCCATTGGAGATGATTTGAAGCCCTACCTGGCATTGAAAGCAGAAAACTGGACTGAGATTTATAATTTTCTGAAACTGCCTGCAAGAATAATTCGAAAGGAAAGGAAAACAAACGAAACCAGTATTAGTATTGAATTGAATTTGGATGGTACCGGAAAGACAAATATCAAAACAGGCAACAACTTTTTTGACCACATGCTTGACCAGATTGGTAAACACTCGGGCGTAGATTTGACAATAGAAACCAAAGGCGATACCCATATTGATGAACACCATACGATTGAAGACACAGGAATAACCTTGGGCGAAGCATTTGCATTGGCATTAGGAAATAAAAAAGGTATTGAGCGTTATGGGTTTTGTTTGCCCATGGATGACTGCCTTGCACAAGTAGCCATTGATTTTGGTGGCAGGAACTGGATTGAGTGGGATGTTGAATTTAAAAGGGAAAAAATTGGAGATATGCCAACTGAGATGTTTTTCCACTTCTTTAAGTCATTTTCTGACGGGGTAAAATGCAACCTGAATATAAAAGCCGAGGGAGATAATGAACACCACAAGATTGAATCTATTTTTAAAGCCTTGGCAAGGGCTATAAAAATGGCTGTAAAGCGCGATGCCGATAAAATGATTTTACCTACAACTAAAGGAACTTTGTAAATGAACGTAGTTGTAATAAGATATCATTCAGGTAATATTCAGTCGGTGCTATTTGCATTGCAGCGAATAGGTATTATGCCTACCCTGTCCTCTGACCCTGCAGTAATTTCGAAAGCTGATAAAGTGATATTTCCGGGTGTGGGCGAAGCTTCGGGAACTATGAAGGAATTAAAAACATTGGGACTTGACACGGTTATAAAGGAATTAAAACAACCCTTTCTCGGAATCTGCCTTGGATTACAGCTTATGTGCAAACATTCGGAAGAAGGTAATACAGAAGCTCTGGACATATTTAATCTCAATGTAAAAAAGTTTATTCCGGAAAATAATATGAAAGTTCCACATGTGGGATGGAATACTATTCAAAATCCGGAAGGGCCTTTATTTAAAGGTATTCCTGAAAACAGTTATGTATATTATGTTCACAGCTTCTATGCAGAAATTGGTAAAGAAACTTCTGCAAACACTAATTATATTAATCCATTCAGCGCCTCTCTTTACAAAGATAATTTTTATGCTGTGCAGTTTCACCCTGAAAAAAGTGGAGTAGTAGGAGAAAACATTCTAAAAAATTTCATCAGTTTATGATACGTGTAATACCTGCTATAGATATAATGGACGGAAAATGTGTACGCCTTGCCTACGGCGACTTTTCCCAAAAAGTAGTATATGATGAAAACCCCTCTGAAGTAGCAAAACGATTTGAAGGCATTGGTATAAAACGCCTCCACTTAGTTGACCTTGACGGAGCAAAAAAAGGTAGTGTTGTAAACTTCAAAGTGCTGGAAAAAATTTCTGGTAATACAAAACTTATTATTGATTTTGGAGGAGGAATTAAAACAGATGAAGATATTCGCATAGCCTTTAACAGTGGCGCCTCCATGATTTCAACGGGCAGTATTGCAGTAAAAAATAAAACTTTGTTTAAAGAATGGATAAAACAATACGGAGCAGAAAAAATTATTGCGGCAGCAGATGTAAAAAATGAAAAGGTGGCAGTAGCAGGTTGGCAGGAAGATAGCGGCATATCTATTTATGATTGCATTAAAGATTTGCTTACTAATGGAATCACACAGGTTATTTGCACCGATATATCTAAAGATGGGAGCCTTGCGGGTCCGGCTATAGAACTATATAAAAACATATTGAAAAACGTAAATAAGTTTAACTTAATTGCAAGTGGCGGTATTAGCTGCCTAAAGGATATTGAAGAAGTAGAGCAGGCAGGCTGCAAAGAAGTAATTGTAGGTAAAGCCTTGTATGAAGGCAGAATACAGTTGAATGAATTAAAACCATTTATCGCATAATGCTTACTAAGCGCATCATACCCTGTATGGACATTCAGAATGGAAAGATTGTGAAAGGAATAAACTTTCTCAACATTCGTGAAGTGGGCGATCCTGTAGAGCAAGGAAAACATTATGCTAAGCAGGGTGCAGACGAGCTTGTGTATTTAGATATTACCGCTACCGATGAAAAACGAAAAGTATTTCTATCCTTAGTGAATGAAATAGCGAAGACCATTAATATACCATTTACAGTTGGTGGAGGTATATCCACCCTTGATGATGTATCTGCTTTATTGGATGCAGGAGCAGATAAAATTTCTATTAACTCTGCGGCGGTGAAAAAACCTAATTTAATTACTGAATTAGCAAAGCGTTTTGGCTCATCATGTATTGTTGTTGCCATTGATACGAAACATGAAGAAGCAGACTGGCATGTATATATTCATGGAGGGAAAATGAAAACACCTCTCAAAACTAATGAATGGGCAAAGCAAGCGGAAGAATTGGGTGCAGGAGAGATTTTGCTTACATCCATGAATAACGACGGAACAAAAAATGGCTTTGCAAACGATATTACAAAAACCCTATCACAATTGCTCAACATCCCTGTAATTGCGTCAGGCGGAGCAGGAAGTATGCATGACTTTGCCGATGTATTTATAAAAGGAATGGCGGATGCTGCCCTTGCTGCCAGTGTATTCCATTATAAAGAAATTGAGATACCCACACTCAAAAAAATTTCTTTCAACTCATAATATACCTGTAAGACTATGAAAATTGATTTTGCAAAATTTGAATCGGGCTTAGCGCCTGCTGTTATCCAGGATTCCAATACGGGAAAAGTGCTGATGCTTGGGTATATGAATGAAGAAGCTTTGGCAAACACACAAAAAGATAAAAAAGTAGTTTTCTTCAGCCGTAGTAAAAAGCGACTGTGGATGAAAGGAGAAGAATCGGGAAATATTTTGCATGTAAAAGAAATATTTACAGATTGCGATAACGATGCCATTCTTATAAAAGCCATTCCCACAGGGCCTGTATGCCACACCGGGGCAGATACCTGTTGGAATGAAAAAAATGAACCTAATTTTTTAACGCATCTTGAAAAGATCATTCAACAGCGTAAAAATGAACCAGATGAAAAGTCTTACACCGCATCACTTTTTAAAGCGGGCATAAATAAAGTAGCTCAAAAAGTAGGGGAGGAGGCTGTGGAATTAGTTATTGAAGCTAAAGACAATAATGAAGCACTTTTCCTAAATGAGGCTGCCGATTTGTTATTCCATTATCTTGTCCTGCTTGCAGCTAAAGACGTCAGCCTGGATAAAGTAATAAATGTTTTGAAAGAAAGACATAAATAAGAATGTTCTTCAAAGAGTTTATATTTGTACATTTAAATGATATAAATTTTTGTCCACCATGAAAAAGATTTCATTTTTCATTTTTCATTTTAGTTTTTCATATATAGCCTATGCACAATCAAAGACAGCGCATTCTGTCACCAGCCGCGATTGTGCGAATTCTATAATACAAACCAAAGACGGAAGTTATGTTTTAGCCGGTGAAACCAATTCTTCCGGAGAAAGCGGCAAAGGGGTATATATAGTAAAAATAGATGAAACTGGAAAGTTTATATGGAGCAAAACCATTGCAGGGTCAAACAATGAAACCGCCTATGATATAATACAAACCAATGATGATGGCTATGCAATTGCAGGAGTAACTACAAAAGGCAATGGTAAAGATATTTATGTTGTAAAGTTAGATGCGGAAGGAAATACGAAATGGACTAAAACTATTGGTGGAACAGGGAGAGATCAAGCTGGCTCTTTTATAATACAAACTAAAAATGGGGGCTACACTATAATAGGAAAAATTATTTCTACCGGTAAGTACATTGAAAACATTTTTGTAGTAAAATTAGATGAAAGCGGTAATCTTATCTCAAGCAAAACCATTAACGGACAAGACTTTTATCACGGCTCTTCCGTTATTCAAACCAAAGACGGGGGTTACGCTATTGGAGGATTTAAAGATTCTCCGGGTTGGCACGATGGAGTTCATTTCGATTTTTATATAACAAAACTTGACACAGGAGGTAAAGTGCATTGGAATAAAACAATTGCAGGAGCCGGAAACAATGCAGGATATTCCATAGTACAAACCAGCGATGGTGGCTTTGTTGCAACAGGATCCACTAATTCTTCCGACCCCGATAATTCAGATGTATATGTGGTAAAGGTAGACTCGGCAGGTAATTTACAATGGACAAAAACGTTTGGTGGAACGAAGAAAGATATAGGTTTATCTATCATACAAAGCAATGATGGGGGATATGCAATAACCGGAGCCACCAAGTCCTCCGGTGCAGGTGGTTTTGATGTATATGCAATAAAATTAGACGCAGCAGGTAATGTTGCCTGGACTAAAAGTGTTGGAGATGCCGGCGATGACAGAGGCACATGTATAATACAAACCAATGATGAAGGTTACGCCATTGGAGGATATACAAATAATGGCAAAACAGATAATTATAACTTTTATGTTGTAAAACTAACCTCATCAGGCAAGGTTACTTGGGCTAAACCTCTTAGTGCAGGTACTATTGATAATACAGTTTCTGCTAATGATAATATGGACCAAACTTGGATAAATGGCAACGACCGCAGAGATTCGTCTATATTTCATATCCCCTATTTTACTCCTGAAATTTTTGTAGATGCCAATATGACATACTCCGCTAACAACCCCATAGACCAGACGGTTGTTGGTTCTACTGCCTTGGCGCGTGATAATGAAATGGACCTCTCGGCTTTAGGATTTGGAGGTGATTTTAATTATGATGGAGCACGCGGAAGATTTATGACACAGTTTGGAACCCGCGATGAAGTTGTTCCCAGGAATGATTATAGCACTTATCGCGGGCAATATGATATGGCAGATGCTTACCGCTATATAAGTGAAGCTTATGGAGGTTACCGCTTTAACGTAATGCATGGCATTAATGTAGATGGAGGATTGTTTATGTCTTATATTGGTCTCAATTCTTATTACCAAGTTGAAAACTGGGATTATCAGGCATCCTTCACATCAGATAATACGCCCTGGTTCTTTAATGGAATACGTACGCAGATTTTCCCAACCAATACTTTAAAAATTGAGATATGGCTCATCAATGGATGGCAAAGTTATGGCAGCTTTAATGACATGCCCGGTTTTGGCGGAAACATTACCTTAACACCTAACGAGAATGTTAAACTTTTAACCAATGATTATTATGGCTCTGATGACGCGGGTTTATATGGGAGGCATAGAATCCACTCTGATAACAGTCTGTCAGTAAGATATTATCATGCTCCTAAGTCTAAAAAAGGAATTACCCAAATGGCATTTTCATTAACAGGCGATTTTGGATGCACTTTTAACAGGAAAAGCAAAATATTCTAACATATTTAATTACCCTACCCTTACTTGGGCCGATATTGGCGCTATTGGGTGGCTGGTTGACGGGGCTGCTATAATAAATCAGGTTATGTTGCAAAGGGCTTCTTATGGGCCTTATGCAAGAGCTATGATACGGATATGCCGTGAAGAAAGTTTTCACCAAAGACAAGGATTTGAAATTATGCTAACCCTTTGCAGGGGCACAGCAGAACAAAAAGCTATGGCACAGGATGCGCTAAACCGTTGGTGGTGGCCTTCGCTTATGATGTTTGGCCCGTCTGATAAAGATTCTCCGCATAGCAGCGATATGGCTAAATGGAGAGTAAAACGCGAAAGCAACGACGACTTACGTCAAAAATTTATTGATAGAACAGTTCCTCAGGCAGATTTCTTGGGTATTACCATGCCTGATAAAGATTTGAAATGGAATGAAACTACACAGCATTATGAATTCGGTGAAATAAACTGGGATGAATTCCACCAGGTAATCAGCGGACACGGACCATGTAACCGGGAACGTTTGAATGCCCGCATTAAGGCCCACGAAGAAGGCAAATGGGTGCGCGATGCAGCAGCAGCCTATGCAGATAAAAAACGAAAGAAAGCAGCTTAATATGGAACAAAAAGATAATCAATGGCCCCTTTGGGAAGTTTTTATTCAATCTAAATCAGGGCAACCATACAAACATGCCGGAAGCGTTCATGCCCCGGATGGTGCAATGGCATTAGAAAATGCAAGAGACGTATATACCCGCCGTAATGAGGGGACAAGCCTTTGGGTTGTACCTGCTCAATACATTGTAGCCTCCACACCGGAAGAAGTAGGCTCTTTCTTTGACCCGGCAAACGATAAAGTTTACCGTCATCCTACTTTCTACGTAGTTCCGGAAGGAGTAAAATATATTTAAGCTCCTTTTACAATTTCGATTTCAGAAATTCTTGTGCAGCTTTATTTGCATCGGCAGCCGATGTTTTGTCGTAATGCGGATTGCTCGGATTTGCAAAAGCATGGTCTGCATTATATGATTTAACCGCAAGTTTTTTGTCTGCCTTTTTCATATTCTCCTGAAAAGTTTTAACCATATCTCGGTTTATCCACTTATCCTGTGAAGCAAATAAACCAAGCACATCGCAATACAGCATTTTTAATTTATTCATATCGGTTTCAGGCATGCCATAATACATAACGCAGCCTGCACCTTGCTTGCCTGCGGCTATGGCTGTTTGCAATGCATAGCCCCCGCCAAAGCACCAGCCCAGCGAAAATATACGGGCATCATTTCCGGCAAATGCTATGGCCCCATTTATTATATTCATAATTCGGTCATTACTTGCAGCCTTCATATATTTTCCTGCAGAGTCGGGGTTGTTGGCTATTTTCCCGTCATACATATCTACCGCTATCACATTCATATTACCTAATGTTTTTTGCAGTTCATCGGCCCGTTGTTTTATATAATCATTCAAGCCCCACCATTCATGGCATATAATCAGAAAGTTTTTTGTCGGTGTGGAAGAAAGCACCTCATAAGCCGAACCCATTTTGCCATCACCAGTAGAAAAGCTAACCATCTTTCCTTCCTGCATGGTATAATTAAAAGGCAAAGGAGCCTCATGGGTTGCCACAAATTCAGGGTCATCTGCAAATGCCCTCATACCATTGGATGGGCTGCTGCAACAAGTCATTTTTTGTGCAGATACTACAGATGCAGCTAATAATAAAATTGGGATTAATATCTTTTTCATAAACTTGGATTTTAAATTAGTACTACAAAATTATATAAATTTCCGGAAGCAAAATTTGTGACTCAAACCACAGGATTTCAATGGCTTAAATAAGTTCCTGAAATTAGCCTATCTTTGCAAAAATTTTGAAATTTGAAAACCGCTAAGAGGCACGACTTTTATTATACCGAGGAAAAAGATATACACTTCATCCGTCCGATTGAAATAATAAAGGAACATCCGGAAGTAAGGGAATATATAGGGAAAAATCCTTATACTTTTGTTGTTGTTACCGGCTTGGTTGCATTGCAATTCAGCATGGCATATATGGTAAGGCATTTGCCTTGGTGGGGAAGCTTGATTGTAGCTTATATTGTGGGGGCTTTTTTAGTTCATGCTTTGTTTGTAATGGTGCATGAATGTTCACATAACCTTTTATTCCAACGCAAACAAGCGAATACGCTGGCAGGTATTTTTGCAAACGCTGCCATGTTTTTTCCGAGCTCTGTTTCCTTTCAACGCTACCATTTAAAGCATCATGCACATCAGGGTATTCATGAATTTGATATGGATTTACCTTCCAATAATGAAGCTAAAGTAGCAAATAATACATTTATTGGTAAAGCGATTTGGTTGCTTTTGTATCCAATAGTTCAAACATTAAGGTTACCCCGCATGAAGGAAATTAAGCACGTTGATAAATGGGTGTTGCTGAATTTTGTAGTAGTAGTAGGCGTTGATGTTGCCATTTGGTTTTTATTAGGTCCCATTTCATTTATATACATCTGTGCTTCGCTTTTCTTTTCAGTAGGCTTGCATCCATTAGGAGCACGTTGGGTACAGGAGCATTTTCTTACTACCAATGAAGTTCAGGAAACACATAGCTATTATGGGCCGCTTAACACTATTGCATTCAATGTAGGCTACCACAATGAACACCATGATTTCCCTTCTGTTCCCTGGAACAAATTACCTAAAGTAAAAAAGGCAGGAGAAAAATGGTATAATGGAATAGCTTCACATAAGTCATGGACGCTGCTCTGGTTAAGGTTTCTGTTCGATAGAAATATTTCTGTCTATTCACGCATGCTGAGAAAAAAACAGGAAAAACCTGCAAAAACAAAATAATAGTTAAGTATGTCTGAAAAGAGAATAGGCATACTGGGCGCAGGAAGCTGGGCTACCGCGTTAGTTAAGATACTTTCCAATAACGCACCGCATATTAACTGGTGGACGAGAAAACAGGAAACCATTGACCATATTAAAAAGTACAGGCACAACCCCAATTACTTAAGTGATATTGAATTGCCGGTTGAAAAAATCACCTTCTATTCTCAATTAAAGGAGATCATTGCTAATTCAGATATTCTACTGATAGCCGTACCCTCTGCGTTTATGAGTGAATCATTTAAAGGCCTAACCAAAGATGATTTCAAAGGCAAGATGATTTTCTCACTTATAAAAGGCACCTTGCCTGACAAAAAAATGATGGTGAGTCAATATTTCCATAAGCATTTTGAAGTACAATTAAATTCCTTTGGAATGATAGCGGGTCCATGTCATGCAGAAGAAGTGGCTATGGAAAAACTCTCCTATCTAACTGTTGGTTGTTCTAATAAAACGGAAGCTGAAAAAATGGCGAAGTTGCTAACCTGTCGTTACATTAAAGCATGTACTTCCAATGATATGCAAGGGATAGAATATACCGCAGCATTGAAAAATATTTATGCGGTTGCGAGCGGTATCTGCCATGGGCTTGGCGGATACGGCGATAACTTTCAAGCGGTGCTGGTGGCTAATGCCATACAAGAAATAAAACGTTTTATTGATGTTGCATATCCGATGGATAGAGACACCAATCTTTCTGCATACTTAGGAGACCTTTTGGTAACAGCCTATTCACAATTCAGTCGCAACCGTATGCTTGGAAGCATGATTGGAAAAGGTTATTCAGTTAAGTATGCACAAATGGAAATGAATATGGTTGCCGAAGGATACTATGCGGTAAAAACCATTCATACACTTAATCAAGAATACAAAGTTGAGATGCCAATTTGCGATGCGGTTCATCGTATTTTATATGAAAAAATGTCGCCTTCAGTAGAAATGCGTTTACTTGCCGAAAGACTTGCCTAATGGAAAACATCGCTACATGCCTCATTTGTCAATCCAGGGATCTAAAGCCGTTTGTAGAGTGTGTTGACTATACTGTAAGCAAAAGTAAATTTACTATTGTACAATGCGCTTCCTGCGGATTTCATTTCACTAATCCACGTCCTGAAAAAGCCGAAGCTGGAAAATATTATCAGAGTGAAGATTATATTTCTCACTCCGATACTCGCAAGGGAATGATCAATAGTCTCTATCATTATGCACGTAAATTCACCTTAAAGAAAAAGCTAAAATTAATTTCTTCTGTTAGCAAAACTCAACAAGGCAACCTTCTTGACCTTGGTTGCGGGACTGGGGCATTTTTAAATATTTGCAAAGAAAATGGATGGAGAGTTCAAGGAATAGAACCATCACCGGAAGCAAGAGAAGTTGCAAAAAAGAATCATGGACTTGAATTGTTCGATATAAACTCTTGGGATAAAATAGCTGACAACTCTTTAGATGTAATTTCTGCATGGCATGTTTTGGAACATGTATATAAATTAGAAGATGAAGTAAAACAGATTAAAAGAGTGCTGAAAAAAGATGGCACTTTTGTAGTTGCTTTACCTAATTGCAGTTCTGCCGATGCACAATTTTATAAGCAGTATTGGGCAGCTTATGATGTGCCCCGACATATATGGCATTTTACACCCGCTGACGTAAAAAGCTTTTTTGAAAAACAAGGCTTTACGTTGGAATCTGTATTGCCAATGCCTTGGGATGCATACTATATATGTATGTTAAGTGAAAAATACAAATCGGGAAATGTTAATTATGGAAGGGCTTTAGTACATGGCTGGGCTTCCAATAAAAGCGCTCAAAAGGACGGCAATACCTGGAGCAGCCAGATATATATATTTAAGCCGGTTAAGTAAAGGGTAAACCTTTTATCTTTGTATTATAATTTCTTCGTATGCCGATAACAATTGGAATTACAGAGTGTGCCGAATGGGCTAACTATGAACAATGGATTAAAAGTGCAAGCAATGATATTACTGTGGTTTTACTTAAACCCGGTGAAGGTGAAGAGAGTTTTGTAAGCCATTGTGACGGAATAATAATTTCCGGTGGAGAAGATGTTAATCCTGCATTATACGGCAAACCCCAATATATTGAAGAATATAAATTAAGTGGTTTTAATGCCGAAAGAGATGCCTTTGAACTCAGCGTTATAAAAGAAGCTGAAGAATATAAAACACCCTTACTTGGAATATGCAGAGGCTCACAAATAGGCAACGTATATTTCAAAGGGACATTAGTACCGGACTTGCCCAGTAAGGGAAAAACAAGCCACTCAGGAGGGGTTGGAAAATATAGTACCCATGGAGGTATCTTAACTAAAAACAGCAGGCTCCATCATATAATAGGGGTGGAAAAAGGAGAAGTTAATTCTCAGCATCATCAGGCTACCGACATGCCCGGCAAAGGACTTATTGTAACTGCGGTATCAGATGACGGAGTTGTTGAAGGATTAGAAAAAGCTAAGAAACATGATGAAGAATTTTTTCTGCTTGTGCAATGGCACCCCGAAAGAATGGATGCAAGTAACCCATTCTCAGGCAAGTTGAGAGATGCCTTTATTAAAGCCTGCGAAGAATATAATAAATATACAGACCTCACCCTATCTATAAGCGTGACTCCATAAAACACCAGTAATAAAATAAACTATGAAAACTAAAACACCGAAAGAAAGTTATAGTATATCTACCCAAATAGTTCTTCCTAACGATACCAATGTGCTTGGTAACCTAATGGGAGGGCGGCTTTTGCATTGGATGGATATTGCTGCTGCCATATCAGCCCACCGACATTCGAGCAGAGTAGTTGTTACGGCTTCCGTAAATCATGTGTCCTTTGAACGTGCTATAAAATTGGGCGATTATGTAACAATAGAAGCTAAAGTTTCCCGCGCCTTTAATACATCTATGGAAGTATTTATTGATGTGTTTGTTGAGGATAACAGCACAGGAAATAAATTAAAATCGAATGATGCAACATACGTATTTGTAGCTGTTGACCAACTTGGCAGGCCTATAGAAATCCCGCAACTGACACCGGAATCTCCGCAAGAAAAAGAAAGGTATGAAACTGCTCTTAGAAGAAAACAATTAAGCTTGTTATTAGCCGGTAAATTAAAACCTCACGAAGCACCTGAACTGAGAGACTTGTTTCTTGAAAAAGATAAATAGAATGGCATTAAAAATATATACCAAAACAGGCGATAAAGGTCAGACGGGGCTTTTAGGAGGTACCCGTGTGCCCAAGCATCATATAAGGATTGAAGCATATGGAACAGTGGATGAACTTAACTCTTGGATTGGACTATTAAGAGATTCCATTGCAGATGAACACCAAAAGGAAATTCTAGTAGAAACACAGGATAGGCTTTTTACCATTGGTTCATCGCTTGCATCTGATCCAGAAAAATCAAAAGTTAAAATACCACATTTAAGCGAAGACGATATTACCCTTTTTGAAAAAGAAATGGATGCCATGGATGCAGTATTGCCACCAATGAAAAACTTTGTACTTCCCGGTGGCCATGAGATTGTATCCAAATGTCATATTACCCGTTGCGTATGCCGCAGGGCTGAGAGAAGAGTAAATCATTTAGCCGAAACCGAACAAGTAGATGAAATAGTAATAAAATATCTCAACCGTCTTTCTGATTACTTATTTATGCTCTCCCGCAAATTGGCACATGACCTTAATGCCCCTGAAACACCTTGGAAGCCGAGGGTGTAGAGAAATTATATACTATTATATGAATTTATTTAGAAACTTATTAACCTTTTTACTTATAGCTTTCCTTTCTGTATCAACTCTTGGCCAAAGTAACGAACAGGATTTCGAAAATGAATTGCAAACATATTATCTTAAAAAAGATAAAAAAATTGTCGAAATAACAATAGATTTTTTAAATAATTCTACTTTGGAGCATACACGGTTAGAGCCTCTTTTGACAGGCTTTTTTGGTGCCTTATTTTCTTCAAATTATAGAATAAAAAAAAATTTTCTATTAACATAAGTAAAATTAAAGACCCTAATTATAAAAAACTATTCGTATATCTTAGTTCAACAAGTATTGATTCTATTTATTGTAAAACCCAACTTTCTCCAACATATAACGATATGAATTGGTCTTCATACTTTGCAACTGGAGATGTAAAATATCTCAAAAAAATAATCTCCGATATTCAACTTGCAGATGATAGAAAAGATATGAACCTATTTTTAACAGGCATAACTGCAAGGTGGTCTTTATGTTCAAATGCAAAAGAAGATAAAAAAGTTAAAGATTATCTTTTCACTTTAAAAGATAAAAGCCCTGTGATTGGCGACATTCTAAAAAAAGAGCCTGAAGAATTTAACCAAGAAATGGTTGATGTTTTAAAAGAACAAAGAGCAAAAGGGATATGGCAATAATTAATTTTGATACATGCGCCGCATTGCTATACTCGATTTAGGTACCAATACTTTTAACCTGCTTATTGCTGAAAAGGGGGAGTATGGAAAACCTGTATTTATTTATTCAAAGGAACTACCTGTCGAACTTGGCAAAGGAGGCATACATAAAAAAGAGATTACGATAGAAGCTACGGAAAGAGCCATAGTAGCCCTACATAAGCATAGACAAAAAATGGCAGAGTTTAACATTGATGAATATTATGCTTTTGCCACATCGGCAGTTAGAGGTGCCGAAAATGGGAAAGACTTTACCCGCAGAATGCTTATTGAAACAGGAATAGAAATAAAAGTTCTTTCAGGAGATGAAGAGGCCGCATGGATTTATGAAGGTGTGAAATATGCATCAGTACTAGGTAAAGAGACTGCCTTAATTATGGACATTGGCGGAGGCAGCACAGAATACATTATAGCAAATGAAAAAGAATTATTTTGGAAGGGTAGTTATCCTTTGGGTGTATCAAGACTTTATGAAATATTTTATCCTGCCGACCCATTGATGCCCAAAAAAGCAGAGGTTGAAGCATATATTATAAACATGCTCCAAGATATGTTTACAGCTGCAAGCACTTTTAAACCTTTAGAATTAATAGGATCATCCGGCTCCTTTGAAAGTTTTGCTGAAATGATTATTCATCGCACTTCTTCTGATAAAAAGGCCCTGAATGGTTATGAATATTCATTAAATGAATTTAAAAAAATGCATGATGAGTTAATGGTTTCAACCGTTGAGGAACGCTTGTTAATGTCGGGGCTTATACAAATGCGTGCTCCTATGTTTGCTTATTCTGCTATACTAACTAATATCGCTCTCGAAAAGCTTTCTATAAAAAAAATGAAGCTTTCGCGATATGCTATGAAGGAAGGAATTGCGGGAGATTTATTAAGCCGGGGCCGGGACAAATAACTCCTGTATTTTATATCTAAAAACAGAGGATGGCGGGAGGAGCAAGTCCTCCCGGTCCACCCTCCTCGTTAAAGGAAGCGGGACAAATATATTTTATTTTCTGTAGATAGAATAAGATTTTATAAAATTTAACATTCATTAAGATAAAATGCCTGATTTTATCTCGAGGCAATCTATGTTTTATAAGTTTCCTATATTGCATCTTTTCAATCACCTTTGAATCGTATATCTCTTAAAAAAAATTGGGAAGTTTTAAAAATATCAGAAATAATATAGGGGAGTATTTTATGCTGAAGCAACGTATTCAGTATTCGAGGTCACGTACAATAATGAATATTGATAGCGCTAACAGTATAGGTATTCTGTACTGTGGCGATTCCCCGGATGATGTAGAGCTGATAAAAAATTACGTTCAAACTCTACGTGATGTGGGTAAAAAAGTAAAATCACTTGGATTTATCCATATAAAAGAATTGCCCTTGGGGCTTAATGGGTCTATGATGCATCAGTACTTTGCCCTTAAAGAATTAAACTGGTATTTTAAACCATCTTCTCAATTTATTGATAACTTTGTAAATGAAGAGTTTGACCTTTTGTTGGATTTTGGCGTATCTAAGCAGCTTCCAATTACGTATATTACTTCGATGTCAAAGGCAAAATGTAAAGTCGGAAGATATGTGGAAAAATATACCGACTTTTATGATATTATGATAGAAGCTGATGAAAATGCGAAACTGGATTATTTTATTAAAACAACACATAATTACATAGCTCAACTAAATAAGAAAGTAACCGATACTATTTGATATAAGATATGATGGATAATAAGGAAAATCTGCCTGCCCATTTAAAGCAGGAAGTAGATGAAGCCCAAAAAGAAGCCATAGCCCGCATGGCAATAGAATATGAACTTCGGAATGAACCAAAGTACAAGGAATTCTTTGCAGGATACCATCCTGATGATGTGGAAGAATTTATAAAAGCTTATTCAGGAAGAAAAATAACATGGACTAACTGGGGCAAGTTTTATTATGAACATAATGAAGACCATCAATTACGTTTTTATAATCAGGCTCAATTGTGCTTATGGCAAATTCAGCAGAAAAAACTTTTTAACTTGCAATGCCAATGGAGGGCTGAAAAAATAAAAATTCCGGGTATTGTTACTACCATTGATTTCAGGTATTGGGAAAATAATATTAAACAATGTTCTTTTATTCCTCCTATTACTCAATGGGAATTTGAATTGTACATGGAATATCTTCAAAGTGAAGAAGTGGAAATAGACCCGGCAGAAGCAGACTTTGAATTTGAATGGCAAGATTATTTACGGTTTTCCGAAGAATATAATTCGGTGAAAGACGATACTGATTTGATTATTCCTCTTTGGTATCAATTTTATGACAACCGCATGGGAAGTGATTCTTTAATGGCGCTTTCTGATCTAAGAGGAGATAAAGAAAGTAAGTATCTGAAAGCATATTATGAACATGTTAATAAGGTTCTTCCCGATGAGAAAACGGATATACTGAAAGTAGAAAGAAAAGACAGTGATTACTTATCAGTATATAATCCCGGTATAATTGAAAAATTTGTTCGAAAATATGAAGACAGGGAAATATTAAAATATTTCATCTCTTATGAAAAGAGCCATAAGCCTATGGAGTTTGCAGATGAACTGGCCGAAATAGCATTTAAAGAACTAAGGGAACTAAGTGAAGAAATATCTATAAAATCATCGGCAGATTGGAGAGAGGCGCTTATTGATGCATGGGAAGAGTACCGACGCAAACAAATACTTAAACTTTTGCCTTTGGTTTATGAAGATTATTTGCAAAAACAGGAATTGGGTATTTCTTACCAATCTGAAGGCACCAAAGAAATAGTACTTGAAATGGAAGAATGGAGAACGGCAATTATAAAAGGCAGGGAATTATTACTTGAACCCCCTGATTTTAATTTTTAAATCCTGTGATTTCAAAAAACAAAACTGACGGGGAATCACTTCCTGTAATGGAATATTTTTACAGCATTCAAGGGGAAGGAAGACATACGGGTAAAGCGGCTTTTTTTATTCGTCTTGGAGGTTGCGATGTTGGTTGTCATTGGTGCGATGTAAAAGAAAGTTGGGATAAAAACAAGCACCCTATAAAAGAAGTTAAAGAACTTGTTCAACAAGCAAAAAATTCGGGAGCACCACTGGTAATAATTACCGGAGGTGAACCTGCTATGTATCCATTAGACAAACTTACTAAAGCATTGAAAAAGGAGGGACTTGTTGTTCATATTGAAACATCGGGTGCATATAATATTGATGGGGAATTTAATTGGATATGCGTTTCACCTAAAAAAAAGAAACCTCCCCTACAAAAGTCATTACAGGCAGCAGATGAATTAAAGGTTGTGATTTATAACAAAGACGATTTTAATTGGGCGGAAAAGAATGCCCTTGGCGTAAATGAAAAATGCAAACTTTTTTTACAGCCTGAATGGGGTAAGGCGGATAAGGTTATGCCTTGGATAATAGAATATATAAAAAACAACCCGTCTTGGGCTGTTTCTTTGCAAACACATAAATATTTGAATCTACGCTAATAAATAACATAGAACCTACCTATACTAAACTTCACTGGCAATAAAAGAGTAATACTTTTAGAATCTCACAGGGTAAATATTTTAGATTTTTTATAAGTGTGTGATTTGTAATATTTTATAGTAATTTGTTTGAATTGTCCACATATTGTCTACTATAAATATTAGATAATTATGCGGTGTTAGCATACTTTTGACGAATAAATAAAATTATTAATTCTTATATTTGATATTCGGATAATAATAATTCCTATATTTGACTTTCTAAAACAAAAAAAAACAATGAAAAAAATACTATTAGCTGCTGTTATTTTACTCGGTTCAATATATAGCATAAAGGCACAAACCGTTTATTTTCAAGATTTTCAAGCATCAGGAACAAACGCACCAAGCGGATGGACTACAGGTGTGGCTTCATACCATCCAAAAAATCAGGGATGGAAATTTAATGATGTTTTTCCAACTCATGGAAATTCTTTATGGCTAAATAACACTGCTACTCATACCTATTGTGCATTTGTAGATGACGTTGACTATAATTATACAGGGTCAAGTTGGAATAATACTACGGGTATAGCCGACTATGATACATTATATACAACTAGTATTAACTGTTCTACTGCTTCCCATGTTTTTATGACTTTTGATTTGAATTTTAATAATTATACCGGCTATGAAGTGGGAACACTAATAGTGTCAACCAACGGAGGTTCAACATGGACGAAAATAACAGACCTGCCTTCACAAAGTGGTAGTTTGGCTTGGCAGGACTCTTTGGTCGCTGATATTTCTTCTTTTACTGCCGGACAAGCGAATGTAGAACTTGCTTTCACATGGAATAATGCAGGAGCGGTTAGTCATTATGGCGCACCCGGTTGGGGAATGGCTATTGATAATCTTGACGTATATGCTCCTCTTGGGTATGATTTGAGTGTTACTGCTCAAAATCTTTCCCCTTTAATGCAGGCAGGAACCGCTTATACATTTACAGGTAGCATATATAATTATGGTGGAGACAGTATTAAATCTATGACTATGAACTATGCTGTTAATGGAAATGTTGGCTCCCCTGCAACTCAGACTTTTACCCTTACACCCACCTTTAACTCATTAACTTCTTACGATTGGTCTATGAGTGCCGCACAATTTACTCCTCCTTCAGCAGGCACCTACACTGTGAAGTTTTGGGCTGATAATCTCAACGGAAGTTATATCGACCAAAATCATGCCAATGATACATTGACGGCTAATTTTTGGGTGCTTCCATCCCTTAAGCCAAGACAAGCCCTTTATGAAGAATTTACAGGGCAATCATGCGTTTATTGCATGCTTGCAGGCCCCAATATGGATTCTGTTCAAACTAATAACGCCACAACTTCCAATATAATTAGATATCATGTACCAATACCGGGAAGAGACTTTATGTATGGGGATGGCAATGGTGCTAACACCGGAACATGGGTTAACCCGAGGATGACATATTATAGTGTTGATGCTGCCCCGACGGGTTTTTTAGATGGTACTTCACTTGAGCCAAGTGGATTAGATCCGGATTCTGCCACGCGGTATTCCTCACATACCTTACAAGCTGATGATAATGTAGGTTCACCATTTACCATTGATATTACTTCAGCCGGTTTTGATGCAGCTAAGGATAGTTTTTATGTATCGGGCAGTATAACGGCTTACGCTGCTTTTACTTCAGGCTTGAAATTACAAGTGGCATTAACAATTGACTCTCTTACATATCCCCAAGATCTAAGCACAGATAATCCTCAAGGTGAATTTCAACCTCCTATTGGTTCAACTTCTGGTAATTCCGGTGTCCCAGATACATATTTTCCATATGTACTCAAATTCCCACACGTACTTGAATATATGTTTCCGAGTGCAAGTGGAACAAGTTTAGCTGCTTTTACTTCAGGTCAACAGCAACCATTTACTTTTGGCTGGAAACAAAATCATCCATGGGGTGAGTATCCTAATGGATCGCATGCTCTTGGCGATAGCACCGATTACCATGCTTCTTCAACCGGTCAAATAGTTGTTTTTGTTCAAACAAACAATTCTATTCCTGCCGATTTTCTGCCTGCAAAATATGTATTTCAATCTGCCTCTGCTCCATTTAGTGGCATGGTTTACACAGGAATGCAAAAACTTTCAGACGGAGTTTTATTTGAAATGTATCCTAATCCTACCAATAATAATACCAACATTAAATTCCAACTTGACAAGGATCAAAATATTAATGTTGCCGTTTATAATATGCTGGGAGAACAAGTATATTCCACTAATCAGGGTAATATGCCAGCCGGAACACATACTATTACAATCGATGGCTCAAACTTACAGAATGGAATGTATTTTGTTAGAATTATTACAGATAACGTAACCACTACAAAAAAATTAATTATTCAACGATAACCCATCCTCTTATAATTATAAAACCCCCGCATTAATGCGGGGGTTTTATTTTGCCGTAAGTAGTAAAATATATGCGGATTTTTACTATATTTGCGTAATCAATAGATATTACAATGAAAAAAAATCTCCTTTTAGCAATTGCTTTTATAGCGTTTATAAATTTTTCTCAGGCTCAAGCAGTGCTTAATATAATTCAAGCGGACAGCAATAAAGTACTCAATGGAGATACTGTAGTTATAACCGGTGTTGTATCTAACAGTAATACTGCAGAAATGAGTATAAACTTGTGGATAGTTAATACATCTACTTTCTCTTCAGTATCGGTAGGTGCAAAGAGGGACTCCCTTAAATTACCATTGCCATTCTATTGGGATAATCAAATTTGTTGGGGAGGTTCCTGTTGGGATACAAACTACCCTAATAGTAGCGTTCCGCCTGAAACTATTGGGCATGGGGATACTTCCAATACTTTAAGCACACCCGAATTTAATGGGCATTATTTCCCTTTTGGTCATTATACTCCTGCTTTTCTCAGATATACTTTCTTTAATACCAATATTCCTACCGATTCTTCTTGGGTAGTGGTAGAATATTTTCCAATTCCAACGGGTATAAAAAATATTTCTGGACAGATGATTAGCTTTTCTGCATATCCAAATCCTGCCAATAGTTTTATAAATTTCAATTACATTCTTAATGGCGCTCAAAGAGCCAGCCTTAAAATATTTAACCTATTAGGTGAATGTGTCCAAACTCTTCCGCTAAATGTTTCAAAAAACAAAACTAGTATTGATGTGCAGTCTATTCCATCAGGAGTTTATGTATGTGAAATTGAAGCTGATGGAAGTATGCCTACATACCAGAGATTGGTTGTTTCGCATTAATCAATAATTTTATTAGAAAAGTCCTGCACCAGCAACAGGACTTTTTCATGCTCTCTTCATTAATATTTTTATACATTTGGACTCCGATTAATCATTGCAAGCCATGAAAAAAGTAATAGTTCTATTTTCTATTTTCTATTTTCTATTTTCATTTATTAATGCCCAAACCTTATTGAATTCAAAGGTTCCTTCTACACAAATAAAGACGGTAAATGGAGCCAACTTTAATAGCACCGCATTTTCTAATAATGGAAAACCTATTATTATTGACTTCTGGGCAACTTGGTGCAAACCCTGCATTGCCGAATTAGATGCCATTAGTGATGAATATGCTGACTGGCAAAAACAGACAGGAGTAAAACTTATTGCCGTATCAGTCGATGATGCCCGCACTATGGCCAAAGTACAATCATTTATAAGAGAAAAAGGCTGGGATTATGAGATATATCTCGACCCTAATCAGGATTTTCAACATGCTATGGAAATAGTCAATGTTCCTTGCACATTTATTATAGACGGTACCGGCAAAATTGCATATATCCATAATTCATATATGGAAGGAGATGAAAAAAAACTCCACGAAGCGCTATTAAAAGTTGCAGGAAAAAAATGAGTAATCAATACATTTAATTCAATTCTTCCGGTTTGAAAAATATACTTTTTGCTTTTATCATTCTTTTTTGTTCCGTATTTTATGCCGAGGCACAAATATTAAATGGAGAAGGCCAAATACATGGTAGTATTGAAATAGATGCCCAATACTATAAATCCGATTCACTTATCGGAGCTCCGGCAGTACCGGAAAAGATGCTGATGAACACTTACGATCAGCTGGATTACACTAACGGTAGAATATCTGCCGGCATCCGCTATGAAGCCTATGATGATGCTTTGCAAGGATACAGCCCCCTGTATAATGGAAGCGGTTTCCCTTATAAATATATAGACTACAAGCAGGATAATATGGAAGTTACTGTGGGTAATTTCTATGAACAATTTGGCAGCGGAATGATATTGCGTGCCTATTGGCAACCCCAACTTGGTATAGATAATTCGTTTAATGGGGTAAGGGTAAAATATAATCCCGCAAAAGGTATTTATATAAAAGGGCTTATCGGCGACCAACGCTACTACTGGACTGAAGGAGTAGGATTGGTAAGAGGTATTGATGGAGAAATAAACTTAAATGAACTTGATTCTGTCTGGGGTAATATGAAAACAAAAATTATAATTGGTGGAAGTTTTGTAAGTAAATACCAAGCTGCGAGCGATCCTACCTATAATTTCCCCGAAGATGTAGGAGCCAGTGCCGGGAGAATAAGTATTATAAATGGAGGCTTTTCATTATATGCAGAAGGAGTATATAAAATTAATGACCCTGATGCTATAAACAATGACATTTTTCAATCAGGAAATGGAGTCCTTATAAAAACAGGATATTCTCAAAAAGGGCTTTCCTTTCTTGTAAGCGGAGAGCGTATAGATAATATGAGTTTTAAATCAGACCGTGCAGCCACAGCAAATGACTTAGCTATTAATTATCTACCTGCATTGCCACGCGATGAAACATATCAGCTTGCCGCGTTATATCCTTATAACACCCAACCAAACGGGGAACAGGGTATTGACGGGGAAGTAAAATATAAATTACCAAAAGGAAGTTTATTTGGCGGAAAATATGGAACAGATTTGGATGCCGAATACACCGTAGTAAATTCCCTTGATACTATCAACCTAAATGATCAGGCTACAACCGACAAGGGATATACGACAAAAATTCTTTCTGCAGGACAAACCAATTATTTTAAGGAACTGACTTTTGAAGTACAACATAAATTTTCACCCGATTTTAGAATGATAGCCCAGTATGACCATGAGTATTATGATATGACAGTGATTCAGCAAGAGCCCGGCTCTCCTAATATCACTTCCAACATTGGCATTTTAGACGGGTACTATTCGTTCTCATCTGCTCATACTTTACATATGGAGTTGCAAGGCTTGCAAACAGCAGAGGCACAGGGTAACTGGGCATTTGCATTGGCAGAATATAACTTTGGCTCAGATTGGTTTATAGGCGCATTAGATGAATACAACTACGGAAATCCTACCGCTGCCTTGCGAATACATTATTACACGGTAACCGGAGGTTATATGCACAATGCTTTACATATTACTATTGGATATGGCAAGCAAAGAGCAGGCATACTTTGTATTGGAGGGGTATGTAGAGAGGTTCCGGCTTCCGATGGCTTTACTTTATCTATTACCAATAGTTTTTAAGCAGAAATTTATTAAATTGCACCTATAGAAGTATACAATGAAGTTTAAAAACATATTTTGGAGAATATTAACTATCGCTATTACATTTTCAAGTTGCGATGTTATTACAAATCCTATTCTACCACACCAACAAAATAGCACCCTGCCCAATGCCCCTCCTACATATAGGGACAGTTCTACCAGTGCCTACACATATAAATTATTGCTTGAAGATTGCATGGGCGACCTTTGTAGCAATTGTCCAAGTGCCGCAGCAATAGCCGACACATTAATATCTCCTACCGGAGGCAATCCCAATTATGCTCAAGTGATAATGATGGAAGACCAAATGGGCTTTGATGCTATACCAACCAATTCCTATTCAGGAGCCCCTTCCTATGCCTTTACCACAGATTATCGCAGTGCAGCAGGCAATGCTTGGTGTATTATGTTCGGTATAAATGCCGATGGGTATCCCACGGGTTTAATAAACCGATTAGGCAGTGCTAAAAACATTACCTATCTAAACTGGCAGGACAGTGTTTCAAAAATTATTCAAAGAACAACACAATCTGTCGTAATAAATATTCATGATAGTTGCTGGGTTCCCCAACGTATTATTGGTGTTGAATTTCAGTTAACCTTTTTAAAACCTCTTTCAGGCAACTACTCCCTTGAAACATTGATAGTGGAAAACCATATCGTTTCCTGGCAAGTGGATCAATATGTAAATGGAGGATTCGATTCAACTTTTGTTCATAGTAATGTTTTAAGGGGTGCTTTTGGTAATAATGCCGGCGGCCTACCTTGGGGAACTGCAATTCCCAACACTACCCCAGGAAGCACATGGACATCTTATCAAACTTACGATTTTAATAAGGGAGAAAATGGCAATGCAGCCGGCGGTACTAGTGCTAATCCAACTCCTTGGAATATGGCTAATTGCTATATTGTGGCTTTTGTTTTCAATAGCCAAACATATCAGGTCATTCAGGCAGAAATGATAAAGGTGGAATAGTCTTTTAGTTTATTCCTATTAACAAATTCTAATCTGCCTCCTTATGTTGCATAAATATCTTTTTCTATATTTGTCGCCACAATAAAAATACAAGGTACACCGTTAATAATCGTCAAACTCTAAAAAATCAATTTTAAAAAACCTGTTATGGCACAAGAAAAAAAATTAAACAATATTCCGGCATTTACGCTCGTGGTAATTGTTGCAGCAGTTTTAGTGGGTTACATAATCTATTACGGAATCCTGGGCAATGGAAGTAACTTTGAAGGTGGCTCCCATGATAACAAGCCACTCGCGGGAAATTTTCTCGCAATTATGTATAAGGGTGGTTCTATTGTGCCTTGGCTAATAGGTATCTTGTTAATCATTATAACCTTTGCTATTGAACGCAGCTTTACCATTATGAATGCAAGTGGAAAAGGAAGCATCAACGCTTTTGTAAAGAGAGTGCGTGAATTGCTTTCAAGTGGCAAAATTCACGATGCTATTGCAGAATGCGATAAGCAAAAAGGTTCTGTAGCTAATGTAATACGCTCCGGTTTAGTTAAATACGAACAAATTGAAACCGAAAGTGGCATGGACAAAGAAGCTAAGATTGCCGCCATTGAAA
>Ga0206824_10052_pt1 | contig 38898 bp, 40 predicted proteins | sample Alteio_BWOrgCont_82_FD_152874 | JGI IMG/M metagenome (GOLD analysis project Ga0206824, IMG submission 152874) | Enriched cells from forest soil in Barre Woods Harvard Forest LTER site, Petersham, Massachusetts, United States -... | ecosystem: Environmental > Terrestrial > Soil > Temperate forest >...
AATCGCATGTTTTGGAACTGAAAAAAGTCATTTGGCGCGGCGTCGTTTTGACAGTCGCTGTCGTTGGCCTTTCACGTTGCTCAACAACCCATATTGATTCTAAAGGCGACGGCTTACCTGTCGTTCCCGACTATGTTCAAGTTCCCCATCCTGCTGGCTTTGAACAGGCCGACCTGAATGCAATTTTCTATTCCCCAAAAGCACCAAAGGACGCCACGACTTCTTTTGCAGAACACTGTGATGACGAATTTAGAAAGCTTCTGAAAGAAACCAAAAGCAAAGACGAAATTCAACACGGGGCCGATGAACTGGTTCGTTACGATGCCGAACGAACACACTGGTGTTTTTATGCAAAAATCGCAAAACTTCAAGACTACTTGCACACCGACAGCTATTGGTCACAACGGCAAAAGGTCGTCCTCGATGCCTTTGAATACTTAAACCCAATCGCAAATGCTTTTTTGTCGCAATACCACGACACACGTTATTTAACTTGGGCCGCACAATATTATCGCAGAATTGCGGAGTGGGTATTTTACCGGCACGTTGACCCGACGCCTGACAGCACGCTTCAATATGTCTTAGCGCAACGAAACAACAAAGATCCATGGATACAACAACCGTCACCACTTCAAGCACAAGCCGAAAATTCGTCCTCCGTTTTTTCAAAGTACGGAATCACGATGGCGCCAACTATCGCCGGCGGCCGCGCCCCGGTCGATCCGCCCGTAGAAATGTCGCCGACGAATATTGCGCCCGTTCGCGCACCTGCTAGCGCACAAAAAACAAACACAACGGACAGCCCAGTGCCAGCATCTCCTGAATTACCATCACCGGCGCCACAATCGAATATTCCACCACCGCCAGCACCAGTGGAACCAGCACCGATTCCCGCTGCGGCACCAGTACCTGTTGCGCCAGTCCCTGCGCCACCGATTCCAGTAGCACCGCCTGCGCCAGTAATTGCGCCAGCCGACCCAGCACCACAACCGCCCATGCCCGTGGCTCCACCACCTGTGCCGGTCACAAACACCGCACCAACATCTGCCAATTTTTCTGGGACCCCAATTTCAACAACTCAAGTAGAACAACCCGTGAATGCGGCGCCCACGACCATTGAATTTCAGCCCACAACAAGGGCAATTGAAATGCCCCCCATGCCAACGACACCCGTTGTAATGCAGAAAACGACGGTCGCCCTACCGGTGCCGCCGCCTATGCCTGCTCCGCCAAAACAGTCCGCATCATCGCAAGTTTCACCTTGGGCTCAACCCGGGGTACCGACATTTTTACCGCCAGCGGGTCTAACCACCTCGCCGCACTAGCTACACGTTGACCCCAGAACAAATGAAGCATAGTTTTGACCTTCAGCCCCTTTTTTGGTTGATTGGAGAAAAATGGCCGCAAATAGCCGCTTCGCAATGGCGACGCATATTCTTCTTGCGATTGCATTAGAACAAGATCAGAAACCTGACGGCGAAAAGAATACTCGCGTGAACAGCCAGCGCGTCGCGGGCAGCGTGAACACGAACCCCGTCGTCGTACGAAGAATTGTGTCTGATCTGACAAAAGCAAAAATGATCACCAGCTTTGCCGGGAAAGGCGGGGGATTAGTTTTGACAAGACCGCCTCAACAAATTTCGCTGCAAGAAATTTATGAAGCGTTGGGCGAACAGCCGGTATTTGCCTACAACCCAAATAAGCCAAACCCAAAATGCCCTTTAAGCAAAAAAATGGCGCAAGTGCTGCGTCCCGTCTTTGCGGATGTTCAATTGGGTGTTTCCAACCAACTGGCCAAAATCAAGCTGTCAGACTTGAAGAAAAAATTTGCTTAGTATACTGTAACATTTATAGTTACATAATTATGAGCGGAACCGATGTTGTGAGTTTCACAACGTAGAAAATGAAAGGGAACTTTATGAAACAACAAATGCTTAGCCTTACAGTCGTTCTAACAACTTTATTGGGCACCGGTGCTTACGCGATACCGGCAATACCAACAGGAACTTACACTGTTGATGGCGCACACTCGGAAGTTAGCTTTGAAGTAGCACACATGGGAATTTCATCCGTCGATGGAAAATTCGATAAATTTTCCGGAACGATCAATGTGACAGATAAAAACGTAGATCTGAATGCTGATATCGACACCGCGTCCGTCAACACTGGAAACGCAAAACGCGACGGACATCTACAAAGCCCCGATTTTTTTGATGCCGCTAAAAACAAAAGCATCACTTTCAAAAGCACGAAAGCATTGGTCACTAAAAATGACGCTAAAGTCACGGGCGACCTGACCATTCATGGTGTGACAAAACCAGTTACGCTAAAAGGAAAAATCACAGGCCCGATCAAGGACTTTGCCGGTGGACAAAGAATTGGTTTCAAATTTACCGGTGAAATCAATCGAAAAGACTTTGGCCTGACTTGGAACAAGTTGATGGAAGGCGTTTCTGTCGTTGGCGAAAAGGTGACGTTGAATATTCAAGGTGAAGCATTCACGGCGCCACCTGCAGCTGCTGCGTCCGCAGCAAAGTAATCGCAAATATGAAACCTTTTTCAATAGCCATCCACGGCGGCGCTGGCGAGGTGCTTGCCAAAAACTTAAATCCTGATCAACAAAAGGAATACCACGATGCTTTATCGAAAGCCGTGGATATGGGTTATGCCGTATTGGAAAAAGGCGGCACAGCGCTAGATGCTGTCGAAGCGGCCGTCGTCGACTTAGAAAACTGTCCTTTATTCAATGCTGCGCGTGGGGCTGTTTTCAATAGCGACGGCAAACACGAATTGGACGCCGCAATCATGGATGGAAAAACATTGGGCGCTGGCGCGATCTGTGGCGTGTCCAGCGTTAAGAATCCTGTAAAGCTGGCGCGCAAAGTGATGACCGACAGCCAACACGTTTTTTTAGCGGGCGCGGGGGCCGCAAAATTCGCCAAGGCAAACGGGATTGAGTTTGAAAAAGACGAATACTTTTTTACCCAACTTCGCTTTGATCAGCTTCAAGAAGCACGCGCAACTGGGCAAGTCGCGCTGGACCACGTTAAAAAATTTGGAACAGTCGGCGCCGTTGCTTTGGATGTGCATGGAAACCTTGCCGCTGCAACCAGCACGGGTGGAATGACTAATAAAATGCCAGGACGCGTTGGCGACGCGCCGCTGATTGGTGCCGGCACTTATGCAAACAACAAGACTTGCGCTGTTTCTGCAACTGGACACGGTGAATACATGATTCGCGCCGTGATCGGCCACCTGATTTCAAGCATGATGGAATTTGGCGGAATGCCTTTGGATGCCGCCGCTGATCGTGCGGTGAACCAGGTGTTGAAACAACTTGGCGGCGAAGGTGGCGGCGTGATCGCTGTCGATCAACAGGGCAATGTCGCAATGCCGTTTAATACCGAAGGAATGTTCCGTGCTTGCCGTACAAGCGCCGGGCGCGTTGAAATCAAAATGTTTGGTGATTATTGAAAACGACAGCTAGTCGATTTCTTTTGCTTGCGTGACCTTAACCGTAGACACCCAAGCCAAATTGATTCGTTCTTGCATATTTCCGCTGGCTTTAAAGCCGCGGTATAAAGCAAGATAACGCTTCATCACCGCTTGCACATATTCTTTCGGGGCATTGTTATCGCTAACCATGCTGCGAACTTTTCGTGCTCCGATGTTATATGCTGAAACATACAAACGGCTTTCGGAATCAAACTGCTGGCGTAATTGATCCAATGCGGCCGAACCAATTTTAATGTTGATCGCAGGGTCATAAAGGGTCTTAGCACCGCGATACGCAATATGATATTTCTTTGCAATCCATTCAGCGGTTGCTGGCAACACTTGCATCAAACCAATTTCTCCAGCTGATCCCTTCATTCTTGGATTAAAGCTACTTTCATTCAAAATCAGCGCCATCAAAAACATTGGGTCAAAACTATATTGCACAGATGCCTTAATCATCGCATCTGCAATCTGAGGTGCTTTCTTTTCGTCTCTTTTCTTCAGGAACTTTTTCGTCGACGCGCGAACAAATGCGTCAATGTCTTCAGAACTTTCAGTGCGAAACAATGTGTATCGCAAATGTTCATGGCCAAGCAATTCGCGAGCATGCTGAATGCGGATTCTGGAAAGATCTGTGATGTCGGTATCACCGCTGTTTTTCAAAACAGAATCCTGTCCTGAAAAACCGGTCATGCTGAAGAAAGCAAAACCTATAAAAATAAATGATAAATGTTTCATACTAACCACCACACCCTATAGATATACAAGGACCGGGCCAACCAAATCAGGCGGCTTTTACAGGGGGCGGGGGGCTAGAAATCGCAGATTTCCGCCTAAAACTTAGACAAATGTCACATTTTGATTACACTAAATTTGTTTAATCACAGGGGTTTATCCAATCATTTCGGCTTCAAATCGTTTATAGCCGTTTCTGGCAAAAAAGCCGCTAGTTGGGTAACATCAAAGGACGTGAAGCCCCCTAATCCTTTGTATAGCAGCCTATTTCATCCTGAATGGCACGAACAATTGGGTAACATACCCTGGAACCGGAACACGGCCATTGCGACCATTCAAGAAATCGCGAAAAACACCGATCGCCATTTTGACCGAAACCAACTTTGGCCGGAACATCCCGACGACCAGGAATGGAGCTCAAAAGTTCCAAGCACTTCCTTATACTGGGGCGCATCTGGGGTCGCACATGCTCTTCACTTTTTGCAATCTAAAGGATACTTCGAAAGTGAATGTGCATCGATCGAAGTTTTCGAAAATGCACGATCAGTTTATCTTGGTACCCCCGATTCCAAGAAATATTCGCCCGGGCTTTATATGGGCGAACTAGGCATTCTCTTGCTTCAGTTTCGCTGGTATCCATCTGCTGCATTGGCAACCGCTATTGAACGCTGCATTCACGCAACTTCACTAATGAAAGAATGTGATGTGATGTGGGGGTCACCTGGCGGGCTAATTGCTGCAGTGAAAATGTCAGAGTGGACATCTGACTTAGCACGATGGCAGCCAATCATCGAAAAACTAGCCTTTGAACTTGCGCACAAACTTCAGGAAGTGGATGGAAAACACCTTTGGGCGCAAAATATAGGCGGAAGCATTCGATATTACCTTGGCCCAGTTCATGGATTAACTGGAAATTGGTTTGCGTTAGAACAAGCAGAAAAATACCTGCAAAGCGGCTCGCTTGACGTCACAAGAAATAAAATCGTTCATACTTTGAAAACACTTTCGGTTCAAGAAGGAAACTACGTGAATTGGTACGCGCACACTCCACAGTCTAAGTTTTTGCTTCAGTTCTGCCATGGTGCACCTGGAATTATTTTGACCACGCACCGACTATGGAATGTCGACGGATTTTCTGAAACCTTGCTTGCCGCCGCCGAATGCACTTGGCACGCCGGACCCCTATCGCACGAAACGGGAACTTGTCACGGTACCGCGGGCAACGGACATGCTTTCTTGCGCATGCACCAACTGACAGCTGACGCAAAATGGCTGGATCGTGCACGACTGTTCGCCATGCACGCAATAGCACAGTCAGATCGGCGCGCAAAAGAAGTCGGTCGCCGACGATTTTCAGGTTTGTCTGGGGACTTAGGTTTAGCACTGTATTTGCACGCGTGCATTGCGATCGACCCAGATTTCCCGTATTTAGAAAAATTCTAAGTTGCCTATGGAAGTCTTGCGGCAACACGAAATTCGGACGTCGTCAATTCAAGCTGACCTGGCTTTTCGTCAGTCACTTTCAGCGTAAAGTGTTCGCCCTCAAGCTTGCTTTTCTGAAACTCGGGGTAAGCATATGCAAAATGTAAGGCCGTAGTTCTAATCAGCTGATCGATCCTTGTTTTTTCGGAAAGCCCAGCACACGTAAACACAGCATTATTAAATCTTTTTGCCACGGCTAAATTGTCGATCTTTTGTTCAGAAATCTCACCGGGTGCTGAAAAGTATAGTAATCGCGGATTTATTTCGCGGAACGTAAAAAAATAAGGAATATCTCCCGCGTTTATCTGTAGCAGTTCGCTTGGCAAAAACTGCCCCATCTCATCCTGCCGCGGCCGGGGATGAACATAGTCTTTTGTAAATCTTAATAGAACCCTGTTCGGATGACCAACCAGTTGCCTTTCCAAATCTAAAAGCAGATCGTGCAGTTGTTTTTGAATTTCACGTGCGCCAGAAAGAAAACCATCCATCGCACGCGACGGTTCGTTCCAAATAAATTTCTCGCCAAATTGTCCAGAAAATCCCGATGATCTGCGATTGATTTGTAATGACGGAAAAAGAAGCGTGTCCATACCCGAAACGCAATTCCAAAAAGCGATTTCTAAATCTAATGCAACGAAGCTGAAGCGCGCGTCTTGTATAATAAAAAGACAGTTTTCAAAATGAAGGTCCGTGATGCCTAACAATGTAGTCATTGCCAAAAAACGACCCAAATCGTATTCCAAATTTTCACGGTCTTCGGGCAAATCGTTGCATTGAAACAAATCTAACGCCGGCACCTGCCCTTGCCACGGTTCGCTTGCATTTATAGCTGGAAATGCAAAAAATGACTTAGAAATGAAAAAGCCGTCGAGAAAATTTCTCCACGGCGATTCTTCACTTTGAAATAAATATTCTAACCGAGTTGATCTAGGTTTAAAAAATGTGTCCGACTGCAATTGCCTGACTTGCGCTCCAAAACGATGCGAATCGCCAAACGGTTCACCCTGCACTACATCACCAAGTCATTAAATGTGTGAGCATGCACATGTGCTTTGAGCTTCAATTTCTTGAATATTGATCACATCAAACGACGCATCTGCATGGGTCGATTTTGGCTGGATGCGGGTTGAATGATCTTGAACTGCCTGAGCGTCGGCAGTGCGAATTCCACAAGCGACTAGGGCTAATACTAAATATGCTTTAATCTTCATGGGGTCTCCTTGAGTTCAAAGCAGAATAGCTGAGACGACTAAAATAGTCAACATTTTTAAATTAAATGTATTTAGTTAAATTTCGGCACTTTCCAGTGGTGACGTGGAAGCTTAAGCCCGGTTATTCATAGCGACGAACAACTCGTCCAATTCCGCGCGGGACGCCCGCCGGCCTTTTTCTGAAAACTGATAGCCCATTTCCAAGTCGCCAGCCGCAAGATGCTGCACGATATGCGAAATAAAATCATTTAGCGGAACACCAAAATCATGCAAACCCTTGCCACCCAAATCTGTATTCACAGCAGGTGGAATAATTTCGATCACTTCAACAGAAGTATCCTTTAATTGATGTCGCAAACTCAGCGTAAACGAATGCAACGCTGCCTTTGTCGCGCAATAGGTTGGAATAAAGGCCAGCGGCGAAAAAGCCAGTCCCGACGACACGTTCACAATTGCTGCGTTTTTCTGTTTTGTAAAATACGAAGCAAACAAAATCGACAAATGAATCGGTGCAGCCAAATTCGTTTCTATTTCTTGCGCATGCTTGAACCAATCTTGTTTTTCAAGCAGCTTAGGCGGTCTGTTTTGAATTCCCGCATTATTGATCAATACGTTCAGATCTTTAAACTGGCCGGTCGCCTGCTGAAAAAGATCTTCACGACCGGACGCCGTTGATACATCTGCGACAATGGTGTGCAGCTGCGGGCAAATCTGTTTTGCTTCTTTTAACTGATCCGCGCGGCGACCGCAGGCGATGACCTGACTGCCAGCTTTGACGAATTCCTTTGCTAGCCCCAGACCAATTCCACTAGCACCGCCCGTAATCAATACCCTATTGCCGCTCAGTTTCATCGTTGCCTCGTCTCAGTTTTAAGGATTCACATAACAATATTCGCAATGAACCGTGTGCCCTTTAGATTCACAAAAACCGCTTTGTGTTGTATCTGAACTCCAACCACCCATCGCGCCTTCTCCGCCGTGTGGATTTGCTTTTAGCAATTTCGCAAATTCCTGCATGCCGGCATCTGCGGACGTTAGTTTACTTTGGTCAATCACACAATATTCAGGTCCAGTTGGCTGCAACTGCGCACATGTTTGGCAAGACTTGCCCTTAGCATCTTTGCCACCTTTGCAATCGTGACAGACATCCCCGGCACCAGGGCCATGGTAAGCACACTCAACACGATCGAATGAAATCTTAGAACTTTTTGTTTTTAATGCTTTCCGCAGAGCGTGGTAAAATGCACGCGCCTCTTTTTTATCTAACTTTACCGGAGTACACTGCGCAATTGTGATCGACGGAAAAAACAGCATCAATATGACGATTCTTAAACTACATTTCAAGGTTGGCATGATCAGGAATATAGCACATGAAAATTGTTAGCGGGGGACAAACGGGCGTCGACCGTGCGGCGCTGGATGCGGCAATAAAACTAAAAATGAACTATGGTGGATGGTGCCCTAAAGGAAGAAAATCAGAAGATGGATTAATTCCCAAGTCGTATCTGCTTCAAGAAACACCTTCAGATGACTATTCCCAGCGTACAGAATGGAATGTGCGAGATTCAGATGGCACTTTGATTCTGACTTGGGGAGAAGCAACTGGCGGCACAAAGTTAACTTGGGATTTGGCTGCAAAACTTAAAAAGCCGTTCTTCGTTGTGGATTTTGAAAACGAACCTGCTTATCGCAACATTTTAGATTGGATCCAAAATCGTCGAATCAGCATTTTAAACGTTGCTGGACCACGGGAAAGCAACCGCCCAGGAACGATTTATGAGAAATCATTTGAATTTCTATGCTCATTATTTCTAAGTTCGGACGCAACACTAAGGAAATAACACTACTTCAGCAAGTTCAAGGCATCACTGCCTTTCATGCCTACTTTAATTCCTAGTTTTTCTGCTGCTTTAGAAACCTTACGAATCTCAGCAATTTTCATATCATCGGTGGTTTTCACACCCGTCACAATTGCGCAGGCTTCGCTCGTTTTATTGCACGTTTCTACATCGATGTAGCCACACCCTAGGAATCCCTTGGGCCCGACGATCAAAAGGAGCGGCTTCGCTAATCCCTCTGTTTCTAAATAATGAAATGTGTCATCGCTGGACGCACTTTGCGTCACCTCGCGCGCAACTGAAGCACACGCGAAACCAAGAACAACGATCACACAAAAAACAATATTTTTCATGCTACGGCTTTAAAAATGCCGAAAGACTAGAATAGATATTCACTAAACCTGGCAACTGCATCGTTTTTCCACTTTTTGCGCCTGAGTACAGCCAGCTATTTTGAAAACTTACAACTCCGCTCTGCGTGAAATTTGGAACAAAGAGAACAATTGAATCGGCATCAACCGTATTCTGTCCAACCAAGTACGGGCGACTGGACGTTGTTGGGGTACAGCTTGCGGAATATTTATAATATTGCGAGCTTCCTTTTTCCGTTAAAATCAAATTGTATTTGCCGCATTCAACGGTCGAGCACACGAAGTAATACACTTCGCCGGCCGACTTGTTCGAACGTCTTTCTTTTCCAATTCCATCACCCCATACCGAAAGTGATTCATTCGATTTCAGGGCTTCAGCCGTTACCGTGGAGCTGGAATTTTTTTGGCATTTCACTTGTGTGAATTGCGTAGGCGCCACTACTGCAGATGCAATGGCCGGGAAAAGAAACAAAACAACGGATAAAGATTTCATGGGTGGAATACTCAGGTATTTTCAACAAAATTACAAGATAAATTTTGTCTATTAAACCAAAATTCGTTGTTTTAAACTGATTTTGTTTACTAAATGGCCCTAAACCACCAACAAATACAGAAACCGGTACCCCGATGGATTACCTTATTTGAATGAAGCCCATGTTTAGCATGTGGATAGCCGCCCTTTTGATCACGTCATCACAGGGATTTGCAGAAGACACCCCTGCAAGCCTTTTCAAATCGTCAGAAGAAATCAGAATGCAGGGCAAGTTTCACGAATCCATCGAACTGATTCGCAAAGCCGCAAAATGGGCGCCAGTCCCACCGAAGTCGTGAATCAGCTGGAAAGCATTTTGGAATACGCCGCGAATAACTGGCCACCGGATGTAGGCGCAAAAGCCGGCGTGGAAGCCGCACATGCAGCATTCGAGATCGCCCCGAATTATTCCAAGACCCATCTGTTACTTGCTTTCACTGCCAAAAACCAAGATGAAAACTATTATTCAGCCATGGGTGAATCGGAATGCGAATTAAAAAAATATAAAGAAGGCGTCGCTGATTACGAACAGGCTTTTGGCCTAAATCATAACATCGCAAAGAGACGCGAGCGACTCGAGGAAAACAAGGTCTAGGCCACGCCGTGCCTCGCTTCCCAATTTTAGTTTTCGCTAAATCGAGCGAAATGAACGAGGGAGCCGTACATAGAAGTACGGCGTACCGAGTGAATTGAGCGAGATGACGCGAAAACAAAAATTCGGAAGCGAGGTGGTGCCCAGGAAAGGACTCGAACCTTCATGCTTTTGGCACACGACCCTGAATCGTGCGTGTCTACCAATTCCACCACCTGGGCCCAACGTGAATTGAACAAAATAAACGTAACATTAAGATCGTGTACATGCAAAATCCGCTCCGCATAATTTTAAGTGGTAAGCAGATTACGTCTTTAAACCTTTCCCATTTATTGTGATCGCATGTGATGCGAAGACTTGTCGCTGAAATGGATGCGCGCTACGATGCGGATCGCATGTTTGTTCAACGTTGTTATTACATCATAACCGGAATCCTACCGGCGATATTGTTTTGCACAATCGCGCAGGCAGGAACACAAAAGACTAATCCAATAACCCCTAAGATCGTTCGCGAAGGTAAGTATTTTATTTTCTCGCGCGACGCTTTTAAGGACCGTTACCAATTAAAAATTCAATATATCAATTTTGTTCCTTATTATGCTGTTGGGTTTGCGAATACCAACCGATTAAGCACTGGAACCCAGCTGATTGCTAAAGATCGCCGTCTTTCATACACCCAAACGTTTACTTATATCGACGAAATGGGCGGGTATGATGATGCTGTAAACATGATATTAAACGCCAAAGGTCACGCTATCTCTGTCGCTTTAGCAAAGGGTTATATTTTTGATGAATGCGAATCCAGCGACGAGCCACAGAAGAAAAGCGCCACTTCAGAAAAGTGGCAAAAAATAACCAATGTCTTCCTTTACGCTAATCAGGTTGCGTCGAACGGCAAATTTTATTTCTGCGGGACTACCCACGCAACTTACAAGAACCTTGAAACATTGATGCACAACGAACCCATCGAATCAAAATGGGTCCCCACATTGTTAGATGTGGAAGGAAATCCGTTGCCGCTTCCTGAACAAGCAAATCTTTTTATATGATTTTATTTTTTCGACTTAATCCAAATGGCGCCGCTTAAATCGTGGTTCTTCCACATCATCGATTCGACAGGAACATCTGACCGGGAACCGTATTTGGCGTTAGCCTTGGTGTTGTATTTCACTTTGACTTCACCCGAAACATCGAAATAAATCAGCTGACCGACCGGCATTCCGGCGTACACGCGCACGGGTTTATGCACAGAAATTTCTAGCGTCCAGTGGTTGCAGAATCCAACGTCGCCTTTGCCGGCCGTCGCATGAATATCGATTCCTAGACGGCCAGTCGACGACTTCCCCTCTAAGAATGGAACGTGAGCATGCGTTTCCGTGTACTCATAGGTCACGCCCAAATAAAACTTTCCCGGTTCAAGGACGATGCCTTCATCGGGAATTTCAAATCGGTGAATTTTGTTGTGCTTCTTCGCGTCCAATATTTCGTCGTCGTAAGTTGCCAACCACTTTCCAAGATGCACATCATAGCTGTTGGTTCCTAAGCACTCTGGATGAAATGGTTCGATCTTAATCGTTCCTTTTTTCATTTCAGCTAAAATATTTTCGTCGCTTAAAATCATGCCTTACCCTTTCACCACAAAGTTCACCAATTTATTGGGAACATGAATGACTTTAACAATTTCTTTCGCTTCTAAAAACTTAGCCACGCCGGCTTCTAACTTTGCCAACTTTTCGATTTCACTATTCGCAGTTCCAATTGGAACTTGAATCGTTCCACGCAATTTTCCCAACACCTGAATGGCGATTGTCGCGTGATCTTGCACGACCCACTTTTGTTCATATTGTGGCCAGGCTGCGTATGTCAATTCCGTTCGATCATCGAATCGCGACCACAGTTCTTCTGAAAAATGTGGAGCAAATGGATTCAATAATTGAACGAATATCTTTAACGCGGCCTTTGGTTTTACTTCGCGCGCCGTGAAGTGATTCACAAAAATCATCATTTGGCTGATGGCGGTGTTAAAGCGCAACGCTTCGACATCATCGGTCACTTTTTTAATCGTGAAGTGAAGTACTTTTTGATCTTCATCCGACAGAGGCACATCCTGTACAATCCATGAATCTGGCTTGCCTTCGTCGCCTTCGGTAAAATACAAACGGTAGGTACGATTTAAGAAACGGGAAATCCCTTCGATGGCTGACATCGACCAGGGCTTGTCTTTTTCCAATGGACCCATGAACATTTCGTACAATCGCAGAGCGTCCGCGCCGTGCTTTTTAACAACATCGTCAGGACTGATGCCATTTCCGCGTGACTTGGACATTTTTTCGCCGTCTTCACCCAAGATCATTCCTTGATGCACCAATTTGGTGAACGGTTCATCGACCGAAATCAAACCCGCATCAAACAGGACTTTGGTCCAAAACCGCGAATACAACAAATGGCCCACCGCATGTTCGTCGCCGCCCAAATAAAAATCAACAGGCATCCAGTATTTTTCTAAGTCGCGTGAAAATGCCTCTTTGTCGTTGTGTGCGTCGCAATAACGCAAAAAATACCAAGATGAACCTGCACTGCCTGGCATCGTGTCGGTTTCACGCAAATATTTTTTTCCATCTTGCCCGACGACTTCAACCCAAGATCGAATCGCGGCCAGTGGACTTTCGCCCGTGCCACTGGGTTCGTAGCTTTTCACGTCAGGTAACGTAACCGGTAATTCATTGTCTTTTAATGGAACGACTTTTCCATCCGCGTCGCGCAAAACAGGAAATGGTTCGCCCCAATACCGTTGCCTAGAAAACAGCCAGTCGCGCAGTTTGTATTTCACAGCGCGTTTTCCTAGTCCCTTTTGTTCGGCCCATTCGATGATTTTCCTTTGCCCGGTTGCAGTGTCAAGACCGGTGATGAAACCGCTTGAAACGCATCGGCCTTCGCCTGAAAAACATTCCCCATCTGCTTGGCCGCCATCAATTACTTTCTTGATCGGCAATGAAAACTTTTTCGCAAATTCGTAATCCCGTTCATCATGCCCAGGCACAGCCATCACAGATCCAGTACCGTAACCCATCATCACGTAGTCACTGATCCAAATGGGAATTTTTTCATCGGTCACCGGGTTCACGGCATAAGCACCCGTGAAACAACCCGTTTTTTCTTTCGAAGCATCTTGCCTTGCCACTTCTGATTTTTGACTGGATTGTTGAACGTACAATTCGACCGCATTTTTCTGTGCAGAGCTGACAATTTTCCCCACCGACGGATGTTCTGGCGCCATCACCATAAAGGTCACGCCAAATAGGGTGTCGGGACGAGTTGTGTAAATTTCTAAATTTTCGCTAGTCCCAGCGATCAGAAACTTCATTTGAAGTCCTGTGCTTTTTCCGATCCAGTTTCGTTGCAGTTCTTTTGTGCCTTCGGGCCAGTCCACTTTGTCCAGACCGCTCAGCAACTTGTCTGCATAATCCGTGATCTTTAACATCCATTGTTTCATCGGAACGCGAAACACTGGGTGCCCGCCGCGTTCACTTTTCCCGTCGACGACTTCTTCATTTGCCAAAACCGTTTTTAGCTCGGGACACCAGTTCACGGGAATTTCTGTTTGATAGGCCAAACCACGTTCATAAAGGCGCAGAAAAATCCACTGCGTCCATTTGTAATAGTTCGCGTCGCAAGTCGCGAATTCACGCGACCAATCGTAACTGAATCCTAAACTTTTTAATTGGCGTCTAAAATTTTCGATCGCTTGATTCGTCGTCGTCGCCGGATGCACACCCGTTTGCAACGCGTATTGTTCAGCGGGTAATCCGAAACCATCCCAGCCCATCGGATGTAAAACGTTAAAACCCTTGGCGCGTTTGTAGCGCGCAACGATATCGGTCGCCGTGTAACCTTCGACGTGCCCGACATGCAAACCAATCGACGACGGATAGGGAAACATATCCAGCACGTAATACTTAGGTTTTTTTGTGTCGTTTGCAGTTTGAAAAACTTTTTTGTTTTCCCAATATTTCTGCCATTTTTCTTCGATTTGTTCGGGTCGGTAAGACATGGGGGTAGTGTCGCAGAAAATCGATTGTCACAACAGGGCTTAATGTAAAGAGTTTAAAACCAGAGTAAAGATTAAAGCCAGAGATCAAAGACTGAGAGTGGAGATGAGAATAAAGTTTGGAGAGTTTGAGCTAGCTGGAAAAATGATGGCATGACTTTAGCATAAACTGATTCATGCTTAAAGATTTTCGTGCTTTTCAGCTTTCAAAAGAATTTTATCAAAGATGTAAGCTCATTAAGCTTCCCATTCTTTTGAAGGACCAGTTGATCAGGGCCAGTTCTTCTATTGCGCTTAATTTGGCTGAATCCTCGGGGAAAAGGACGACCAAGGATCGAATTCGTTATTTTACTATGGCGTTAGGTTCAGTTCGAGAATGCGAAGCAATACTCGAACTTGAAAATGTCCAAGATCCTGTGACTAAAGATCTTGTCAATCAACTTGGAGCCGTCTTGTTTAAGCTTTGTCAAATTCCGACAGAAAACGAAAAAATGGAACAAAAGGATCGAATTGATGTCGTCGAATCAAGTTCGTAAACCGATAAACAATCAACCATTCCCAACTTCACTCTCTAAAACTCTCCAAACTTTACTCTCATCTCCACTCTCAGTCTTTGATCTCTGGCTTTGATCTTTACTCCGGTGCACTGATTTTCCCTAAAACCCCGACGCGGATTTTTGGTCTTCAAACTCGACGCGCGATAACGCTTGAATCGCCGCCTTATAGCCAGCTTTCACAATTTCGCTTAACTTGCGGGGGTTCAATGAAAAATGCTCAGCAATAAAGGTTTTGGCGTCGGTCGGGTCGGGATGAATGGGAATAATGTCTAGGTTTTCTTTTTGATGCAGTTCTTTTTCCAGTAATTCCAAAATCGATTTTGAATGTTCAAGTGACACGCCGTTTTCCATGCAATAACGGCGCACTTCGCGAATGGCATTTTGTTTGGACGAATAACTTTCGTAAACACTGTTGATCTTTTGTTCGATCAAAATATAAATCGACTGCAAAATAATCGCCGGCAAACCGTGTTTTACCAGTGACCCTAGTTCCGACGTCCATCGATACGGCTGGTGGGTGTAACTTGAAATCACTAGGTCCGCCCCGCTATCTACCGCGACGTGCGTTGATAGAGTTTCGCGAATTTCGCCGTCTATATAATACCGAGTTTCGCCCGATTCATCTGTTAACGGATACGGCGCAAACAAAACGGGCAACGCAGCACTTGCAGCCACTGCTTCGGAAATTGAAGTTTGCGTCGAATACATCGCGGTCGGATCATGCGGCGGCGACGGGTAAACGGCTTTCCCAAAGACCACTTTTCGCGAAAAATCCAACTGGTTCGCCACCACAAATAATTCAGCCTTTAAATCTTGAAAACGGTTCGACGGCAACACTTCTTCACGCAGAAACTGCTCGATCCCTGCCGCCGAAAAAATCCCAGACATCTTTAGCCATCTAAATTGCAGCAAGGATGGAAAACGACCTTCAGCAAGGGATTGGAACAAATTTTTGACGACAAAAAGATTACGCGCCTGCTCTGCGGCGATTTCCGTTCTGAGTTTGAAAATCTTCTTATACTGAAGCCGCGGCAAAGGCTTCGGTGAAAACGACTCACTTTCATGCTTTGGATTCAAAAATGAACTCGTAATATTTTCAAGAGTGTAACCAGAAGCAAAAAATGACCCGACAATGGCGCCTGCAGACGATCCTACATACGTTTCAATCGTCAGGGGGGGATGCGTCGATTTTTGATCGCTGTTTAAACCGCCAAGAAAACTGAATCCACGCTCACGCAGGGCGTAGGCTACCCCAATATGAAATGCTGCGGCTTTGGCCCCTCCGCCACTTAAGACCAAAGCGACCTTCTTTTTTGAACGAATCCACTTCCGTGGCTCGGCAACCATGATAACCTTAGATTACTTGAATTTCACACACGGGGAAATACAATCGAAGCTAAGACCTCTTTTTATGGGCAATGACCACTGGATCCCGCTTGTTGAATTCTCAGTTCGAACCGGAATTAGCCTTTCGACGTTACGTCGTTATATTAAATCCAATAAGATTCCATGGAAACTCGTTGAAGGCCGATACCTCGTTCAAGATGACGGATCATTGAAAGCGCTTCGAAAGAAGAGCATTCCACTTGCAACACCGAAGGATACCGAGTCACGCCTCAAGCATCTTGAAAAAGAGCTCATTGCTGCACATGAGGAAATTGGAGAACTCAAATCCCTTGTCGCGCTTTACGAGGAAAAATGGGCACAGCTTCAAACCAAAAAGTAGCGCGCCTTAAATTTCTGATTTTAACGTTTAGTTTTTTGTCGCTGATGGCAGGCAACGTCGCTTGGTCCAGTCCCGAGAACGATCGAATCTATGCATTGGACACGTTGGGCTGGTTGCGCGCAGCGGACAATGTTGATGGAATCTTTGGTTCCTACATGGACGACATTTTTCAAAAATACTTTAGTGAACAATCGCGATTCGATGTGCGTTCGTTGAATTCGGCGGATTCAATATTAAGCGACTCTAAAGTTCCCTACCCCATCATCATTCAAGACAACGAAGTTCTTCGCAGGTTAGCGCAAAAATTCAAGGTTGAATCCCTTTTGCGCACGCGCGTCTTTCGCGAAGGCGAAACTTATCGTTTTCAATTCGAATGGGTCTACGCACCACGTGGAGATGTTTTAGCAACACAAGAATTCAGATACGTTGATGCTGGTGGAGATCAAGGACTAAAAAGTGATGAACTGCCGAATCTGATTCGCAAAAATTTGGACGAATTAATCGCCAAGTTACCGTTTTTTGGCCAAGTAACTGGTGTGGACAACGACACCGTCACGGTCAATATCGGACGCAATCAAGGGGTCACCGCCCATCAGATTTTAGGAATTTACACACTCCAAGCTTTAAAACGACACCCGCTTTATAAAACGATCGAAGAATGGCGATGGATGCCGGTCGGTAAAGTCCGCGTTGAACAAGTTGAAGAATCGATGTTGTTCGGAAAAATCATTGAAATGGAACCGAATCAACACGTGATGCGCTATCAAAAAGTGCGGGACATCTTAGCGGCACCGCCAGAGGATAAACCAAAAGAAGCGCCAACCCCCGAAACAAACAATCCCGATAACCCACGTCTAGGATGGGCGGCGGCTAATTTTGGTCTTGGGTCTTATTCACGAAACGTCGGCCCCGGTTCTGGCCTGGATGGTCGCGGCGGCGGCGGATTTGCTTGGGATGGTGATGTCGACGCCATGATTTGGTTTAATTCACAGATTATGGCCCAAGGCGATTTTATGGGTGGGTTGATCGGGTACACACCGACAAATCTTCAAACTGGAAAAACACAGGTGACTCAGTATTCGGGAACACAAACTGAATTTCGCTTGGCGGCGGGTTATGCGTTTTTTCCGATCCACACCATCATGGACGCCACGGCGTGGGCCGATCTTGGATACAAAAACACGATGTGGGACTTGGTCAGCTCCACTGCTGATTTTACCGGACCATCATCCGTCGGAAGCTTTTTTCTGGGCATTGGCGGTCAGGTCCCTGTTTGGCGTAAAATCAGCTTAAGTCTTTCAATGGACATCGGACTTTTCAATGCCTTTGGGCAAACAGCCCCGTCCTTTGGTACCGCAAAGTCTGTTTCGGACTTGGCCTTTGATTTAGCGGCAATTTATCAATTTGATACCCATATATACGCACGACTTTTGTTTAGAATCGAAGCAGAAGGAGCAACTTTCTCGGCCGGCCAAACGGTTTCTCAAACCCTAATTTCCGTTTGTCCGTCTTTCATGTACACGTTTTAAGTGTTACGATTTCGGCGATACAGCTATGCCGAAGGATCCAATCAAAGAAATTCAACAGCTTTCTGATGAAATTCATAAACACGATTACCGATACTACGTGTTGGATGATCCCCTTATTACGGACAACGAATACGACCGCTTAATGCGAAAGCTGCAAGCACTAGAAGAAAAACATCCCAATTTAAGACTGGATGATTCCCCAACATTGCGTGTGGGTGGAAAAGCTTCAGACGCTTTTTCTAAGGCGAAACACGTTGTACCCATGCTGTCATTGACGAACGCGTTCGACGAAAAAGAACTTCTGGAATTTGACGATCGTGTGCATCGGTTCGTCGATTCCAATCCAAACGACAAGTTGGAATACCTTACGGAACTTAAATTCGACGGACTATCCTTAAGCGTCACCTATGAAAATGGTTTGTTAATACGGGCAGCAACACGTGGAGACGGTGAAATCGGCGAAGATGTGACGAACAATGTTCGAACAATCCGCGCCATTCCTTTACGACTGCGAACAAAAAAGCCGCCTCGATTGATCGAAATTCGTGGGGAAGTCATTTTGCGTTTTGCTGATTTTGAACGCTTGAATGACGAACAAAGCCGACAAGGCCAAAAGATTTTTGCTAATCCACGCAATGCTGCCGCTGGAAGCTTGCGGCAACTGGATTCTAAGATAACGGCGTCGCGCCCACTTCGCGCATTTTTTTATTCTTTTGGCGGCGTGCAAGACTTTACCCTTCCTGACACCTTGGATGAATTTGAAACCCTATTAACGGAATGGGGTTTGCCTGTCGGCAAAAAAAGAAAAGTCTGCAAGGGGCCTCAAGAAATTTTGAAGTTTTACAAAAAAATCGAAGACGAGCGGGACTCACTTCCCTACGAAATCGACGGGATCGTCGTTAAGTTGAATAGCCTGGACCTTCTTGATCACGCCGGAACCATTTCACGCGCGCCACGCGGGATGTTGGCGTTCAAGTTTCCACCTAAAAAAACGATTACTCTGATCGAAGACATTCAAGTTCAGGTCGGCAGAACAGGTGCGCTGACGCCCGTTGCGATCGTCACCCCAGTGAATGTGAGCGGCGTGATTGTCAGAAGGGCCACCCTGCACAATCAGGACGAAATCAATAGAAAAGACATTCGCATCGGTGACCATGTCGTGATTCAACGTGCGGGCGATGTCATTCCTGAGGTTGTCGAAGCCTTAAAAGATCGCCGACGCGGGGACGAACGTCGTTTTCAAATCCCAGATCAATGCCCCGTATGTGGATCAAAAGTCGTACGCGAAGAAGGCGAAGCCGTTGCACGGTGTTCCAGCCGTAATTGCGTGGCGCAACTGAAAGAACGTTTGCGGCACATGGTGATGAAAGATGCTTTGAATGTCGAAGGCATGGGCGAAAAAATTGTCGAACAACTGGTAGACCGTGGTTTGGTAAAGCGGAACTTTGAAATTTTTGATCTAACTAAAGATGACCTATTAGGGGTGGAAGGATTCGCCGATCGTTCTGCAAATAAACTGCTGAACGCGATCGAATCCGTAAAGTCACCTGAACTTTATCGCTTTATATTCGCCCTGGGTATTCGTCACGTCGGTGAAGCGACCGCAAAACTGTTGGCAAACAAATACCGTTCGATGACAAAACTGTCGAAGGCTTCTGTCGAAGACCTGCTGACCATAGACGGCGTCGGCCCTGAAATGGCTTCTAGCATTTACGAATTCTTTCGTGACAAAGAACACAAAGAAGAACTGCACGAATTACTGGAACGGGTTTCCCCTGTCGAACCAGCCAGCACGCAATTATCTGATTTGCTTTCTGGAAAAGTTTTCGTTTTAACTGGAACACTGCCTTCCCTTTCGCGGTCTGATGCGAAAAAATTAATCGAAGACCGCGGCGGAAAAGTTTCTTCGTCCGTTTCCGCGAAAACAGATTATGTCTTGGCTGGTGAAGAAGCCGGCACCAAACTAGAAAAGGCCCAAACACTAGGGGTTCCTGTTATTTCTGAAGACGATTTCCGCGCATTGATCGGACGATAAATTTATTGACATTATTATACAGGCGATATATAAGGGCTAAATCGTGGGATGGATCCCGTAAAAACGACTGCACAATGCAGCCAGAATTCGCCGGACGCGAATTTGGAGGTTCGTATGATGCGCCCTCGAAATGACACCCCTTCCACATTCATTCCTGATACCTGGCCCAATTTCAATCCTATCCCGTGAACTTCATTTTTTCCGTCATCTAGATCACTTCATTTCTAGATTGTCATTTTCCATTTTCTGAACTCTCAACGCTTGCCACACGTTCCGTCGGAGGTCTTATGCTTTCCAGTTTCGTTCCATCGTATGTTGCCGCGAAATTTCAGTTATCACGTCCTGAATACACTCCACTTCATCAGTTCAAACATATATTTGGAGTTCATAATTTAGTGGTAAAAGATGAAGGTTCGAATTTGACCGGATCGATCACGGATCGATTTGTGTTTGAAATGCTGAGTCCAGTGGTGTCGCAAATCCAAGCGGGTAACTTTAACAAACCGATCACATTTGCCGTCAGTAATCTTCCTGGTATTCAAAAGAGTATTGATTTTTACTGTCGACAACTAGACGCGCAGTTAAATCGCGATTTGGTTGGCGCCATCATTTTTGTTTCGGGGATGAACCGTCCTATACAGGCAAACCCATTTACGGTCTTAAAGAACGACGGGTTGTCCTTTTGCACCGTCGTGCAACTTCGAAATCTTTTAAATGAGTACACACCAAAGGATCTTGAAGAAATCGCCCAGTCACTGGATATCTGCCGGGGCACATTCGTCGACGCGACCCGCGGTATCGAGCGTGCGTCTTATTCGCCGTTAATGAGGGAAATCATCGAACAAAATAACGGCATGGAACCCAATTATGTAGTTGCGCCATTTGAAGACCCAATTCTTTGCAACGAAATCGAGGATTATATTTCCGACCATCAATTAGATACAAAATTAATCCCTGTTTCGTTGGCGCCGGAATATTCTGAAAATATTCAAAAATACAGTACGTTTCACTTCAGCGGTCTAAAAATAAAACGCCGTAAATGGTACCAATCTATTCAAGAGCCTTTTGATAAGAAAAATCGCTATCGACGTCGATGCGAAGTCTTTCACGCGAAACCGGAGGCAACCGATCTTGCTTTGACTGAACTTCGCCAGCGCCATCTGTCCGCTTCGGCCCAATCTGCTGCCAGTTTTTCGATCCTTCGTGAACTGCCACAAATTGACCCAAGTTTTGATTCCACCAAGCATTCGGTCGCGGTGATCAATATCGCAAGGATGGAAGATTAATCAAATGCACCACAATCCGTGGTCTACTTTCGTTCGCGCTCTTTTAATTTGCGCATCCACATTTCCCGATACGTCGTGAATTGCTGGTGCAACTGCTGCGCTTTGAACTTGGCCATAGCGGTCTTAGACGACTTCAAAAGGTGGTTCAAATTTTTTTCAAGCATTTGGTGTTTTTCAACAGGTGGTCGACGCTCGACGCCATTGAAATATTGCTGATATAACTGATGAGTTTGCTCTAGCAAACCCACTAAATCGGATACTTCGGCCTCGGCAATTGCCGATTTCGCGGCCGCACTCGTCGGGGCAACTGGCCCACCGATCTTTTTTTCGGTGCCAGATGTCGATTTATTCCGGTTTTTTAGCGCCGCAACATCGCTATCTTCTTCTTCGTCGAACCAGGATTTGCGCTTTTCGGAATCTCCTGCCATACCTCTATTGTAACATGAAAATCAAATCCCAATACGTGTGTCAAAGTTGCGGAACAATCTCGGTCAAGTGGCTGGGCCGCTGCAACGATTGTGGTGCGTGGAACAGCTTTGTTGAAGAAAAAATCCAACCCACGAATGCCACAACAAAAAAATCGCACGCATCCGTACGTGAAGAATTTCGCGAATCGCGCCACGCCGTCAAGCTGTCGCATGCGATTGAGCAGTCTCCGAACATTCGCCCTAGAAATTCGACAGGACTGATCGAACTAGACCGCGTCCTAGGCGGCGGCATGATGAAAGATGGGTTTGTGCTGTTGGGTGGCGATCCAGGCATTGGAAAAAGCACACTCCTGTTACAAGTTGCATCGGGATTTACCAATCGCGATGAAGGTTCAGTTTTATACGTCAGCGGAGAAGAATCCCTTGAGCAAATTCGAAATCGCGCTGAACGTTTGGGTGTCGGTAATCGTGATCGAATTTATCTGGCGGCTGAAACGCAACTTGAAATTGTTTTCGAGCTGGTCAAAGAAATCAAACCCAGCGTTTTAGTTGTTGATTCGCTTCAAACCTTTAGCACTGGGCATGTCGAAAGCGCGCCGGGAACAGTCAGCCAAGTTCGTGAAGTCACGTCCCGTTTGATGATGTTGGCAAAAAGCGCGGGAATTGCCGTGTGGTTAGTTGGCCACGTCACAAAAGAAGGCAGCATCGCTGGCCCAAAAATTGTTGAACACTTGGTCGATACCGTGCTTTATTTCGAAGGCGATTCTGGCCAATCGATGCGCATGATTCGCGCCGTGAAAAATCGATTTGGGAATACAAATGAACTGGGCGTTTTTGACATGACACCCGAAGGACTGATGGACGTAACCAATCCGTCGGCGTTGTTTTTATCTGAACGCCAGGAAGCATTACCCGGTACGGCGATTACTTCGCTGCTGGAAGGAACACGTCCGTTATTGGTTGAACTGCAAGCACTGACCGTTCCCAGCGCGTTTGCGTCGCCGAAAAGAACATCGGTTGGACTGGACCCGCAGAAATTGGCGCTGATCACGGCAATCATCGAAAAGTACGCGCGCACGTCGCTGATTCAGCTGGATCTTTATTTTAACGTCGCGGGTGGACTGCGCGTCGCCGAACCATCGGCTGACTTGGCTGCTGCTGCTGCGATCTTAAGCGCTGCGCAAGAAACTGCGCTTCCATCTTCCACTTGTTTTTTAGGTGAACTGGGTTTAACCGGTGAAGTTCGAAAAATTTCGCAATTAGAAGTTCGTCTTGAAGAAGCAAAAAAACTAGGGTTTGAAACCGTCGTCGTGCCAGCATCGCAAATCGATCGCGCAAAAAAGGTAAAAGGGTTGATTTATATTCCTATTGCCCAGGTTCGTGAACTCAATTCACTTTTTTCTAGTTCGGGACGTAGCAAGCCCGCGATTACCCAGGCCGCTAAAACCAGCAGCCAAAAAATGCCACGTGACTTGAGCAGCTAATCTTACTGTTTGATCCCCGTGATCAATGGGCGGTGCTAATTCAAAAATCCCCAAGGATGCGACTTTAGTGTCTGCGCCTGCGATCTCTGCAATCTCGATGATTTCACTGCCAGTCAACCCTTCGGTTTGCGGCGATGAAACACCGGGCGCAAACGCCATCGCTAACGCATCCAAATCGAGTGACAACAAAACGATGTCGACTTTTTTTCGAAGCATCGCTAATTCCGATTTAAATTTCTTCACAGCCACACCACTGCGTAATTCGTGCATCGGAACCGTGCGAATTTTTTTCTGTTTCGCGTAATCCCACAGCGGTCCTGCGTTGCAATGATCTTGGATTCCGAATTCCACTAAGTGTTCTGGCCGAATCCATCCCCGATCAATGGCGCGAAAAAAAGGCGACCCGCTGGTCAGCTTGGGTTGATCCGAACGCAAATCAAAGTGAGCGTCAATATTTAGACAGCCAATCGTTTTTCTGCTTTCTCGATAGGCCATCGAAAATCCGTGAATCCAGGGCGCCGCATAATCGTGTCCGCCACCGATGGCAATCAGACGCTCTGCATTTTTTGCGGCGGTCTGGGTAAATTGACTGGCCTGCGCATGATTCGCCTCGATATCTGGGCCCATCGGCACATCTAAGTCCTGGCTGCAACGGGGGGTCAGCTGGATTTTCCCATTCAGCTTTGCCCAAACCTTTCGAAAGGACTCGGGCCCCAGCCGCGCGCCTGTGCGCCCGCCAACGTTCTGAACGCCAAGATCATCAGGAAAGCCTAGGATCTGAAATTTTGATACCATTAATTAGACAATGACCGGAAAATAAAAAAAAATGAACTCTTTGCCAGCAAAAAAATGGTTTGTTTATGTCCAAGATCACCACGAAGGCCCGTTTAGCGTCGCCGAGCTTCAACAACGACGAAATAGCGGACTAACTGAACAATCTTTCGTTTGGGCGGAAGGAATGGCGGATTGGCTAACAATCGCTGAAATTCCACAGCTTAAGTACGAACTGTTTCCTGCGAACCCATCCAAGCAAGAAGCAAAACCAGAACCGACCTCTGTTTTTGAAACGGCACCCGTTGTATCGCTTGCAGCAAAGAAAGATTCCAGTCCGCAGCCGTATCAAGACGAACCGATCGACCACGGGCAACCCAACAAACAGTCGAACAAAAAAACCAGTCCTGGCAAATCGGTCGCAATCGCACTGAGTGTAGTCGTCACAGCAGTCACCATTGTCGTTTTGGGATTGGTGGCCGCCAGCCACTTTGCACCTGAATCCATTCATTCCATGTTGCGCCCGACGCTAGCAAGAATGGTCGCCAAAGTGCCGCCCCTTGGAAAAATCACACGCCTTGTTCCCCACGTTTCTGATGTCGCACCCGAAGATTTAGCCGAACTGGAATCATCCCTTCAAGTTCCTGCAGAAACAGAAGTCAGATTGACTGTAGTGCTGTCGCATTCTGATCCTGCGCGCCCCAGCTTTTACATTGCGACGAACCTGCCGTCCGACACAGTTCTGAATATTGTTCTGTTAGGAAACGGCGATACCTTGCTGAATGAACTTTCTTACGCGCAGCAATCCAGCGTGAAAGTCCGAAACGGTTTTGCTAAGACGGATGCTTTTTCTGACATTGGCGGACGCGCTATCGCTAAGGGCGAATATCAGCTGCGCATTTACGAATCGACCAATCAAAGCGACGATGTTCAGGCGCGTTTGTTGACTTTGCCCAGTACCAAAGCCGTCGATTTACCACAAAGCTTGCCCAGCAGTCCGCGATTTGCGTTCGGAAAAACTTTTTTCCTAGGCGGCGATCGCGATCAGACCTACTTGGCGCGGCTAAAGGCTTTTCATGACAAAATCATCGAGGCCGCATCGCACGAATTCACAGAACTCAGTCAGTATCAATCAACCATGAAAGAACAATTTCGGTCGCTGGAATCGCTTTTGCGTAGCGCGATGCGGATGAAAAAAATTCCGCCAAAAATGCGTGTGGAGTGGAAAAAACGCGCGGCCGCATCCACCGCGATCACCAGTCAAATGGAAACAACGGCACAGGCTTGGACGGACGACATGCTAAGTTCTGAGTTCTTTTACGGCCCTGTTTTCAAGCTGGTCCGAGGCTCGATTCCATCGTTGAAAAAATACACAGAATTAGGAAATTCATTTTTCTCACAGAATATTCCAGCCGACACGTTCAGGATTCAAGAAGGCCAGGTTTCAAATGAAATGGACCAGTCATTGTCAGCAGTTCAAACAAAATTAGATTGGATCAAGACTGCGCCAAAAACGCAGGCCGGTCTGCCAACCAGGGGTGGTTTATGAAAGAAAAACGAAAAGCAAAAAGGGTCGCCGTCGTTGAAAAGTTTGCATTTTGTGTCAGCGTGCCGCGCCTGGGCGCCACTAAGCTGAAGGTGATCGACGTCAGCGACATGGGAATCGGGTTTGATGTCGATACGTTGGGTGAATTTCGACTACAAAAAGATGAAAAGTCGAAGTTACAATTTTACGTCAACCAGTCTTTGTATTTGGAACTTGAAATACAGGTCGTGCGACTGCAAGAAACAGACGGAACTCAAAATGTCGGAGCTGTTTTTCTAAATACCCAGTCGGCGACGTATAAGACTTTTCTGACTCTTGTTAGCTTGATCGATCAGCTTGCCGAACATGGCGAGCTGGCTTAGTAACCTGACTCGAGTCAGGCAGCACGACCGCCCTAGAATTAAAAACCTGAAACACCCATGTTTCCCGAGTCCCGTTGCGATACATCGGCATAGGCTTTTAGAAATCCGACGAATTTTTTCCAAGCGTTGTAGGTTTTGTGATCGGATGCGATTTCAGCGCCGTAACGGACATACCGGTCGCCAGAATCAATCACGGGACGTGAATTTTTGATGTTCACGACGACTTCCATAAAACTTTCTTCGCTAAAATACAGACGAATTCTTTGATCGGTCATGTCCAGTGGCCATTTTTTTTCTTCGCGGTAAGGCAACTGAAAACCAAGACCTTCTTCACTGACGTCTGCTAGCTCGATCGGGATCAGTCGATCGCCAGTCATGACACCGTAAACACCGATCAAGTCATGAAAGAAAATCCGCTCGGTTTTGCGCTGTTTTTCTTCTTGTTTGCGATTGCGAACCTGATTCAGATTGATGATGTCATTGCGATCGTCCATGTTTGATCCCTCGTAGTTCTTTTCGGCTAAATGGGGCGTGGATTTGAGATGGGAAAGAATGATGCAGTCAAGGGAATGACGGGGCCCGAAAACGCAAAAAAAAGAACCTCTGAATAAATGATTTAATAAAACACAAGCGAGACCGCGCCTTGAGATCTGGGGTTTTTGACCGGATCGCCATTATACCCGCCATCATAGTTTTCTTGGAAATCTGGAGATGTCGCCTTGCCATTCAAGATGCCTGCATGGTCATCGTTTTTTCCATTATCACAAATGAGATCAACTCCCGATTCAAGCGGAATTACATAGATATCGCTTTGGTCGCGATTCGTCGGAATATATATACCCTTTTCAGAATAGCTGTAAAATGCCGTGGTGTTCCCCGCTAGGGTGCTTACAGCAAAATGATTGCTCTCGTAAGAACTCCATTGAGATCGCTCCCAGCGTTGAGAACTCTGATTATAGCCACACAGAGTGTTTGACTTAATCACGGGTATCTTGTGGCCTGATTCGGCAGTAATAGCCAGACCAGCCTGAAACGCTCTTATACACATTTTTTTTAGTGCATTGATTTCCGAAATAGATTGCGGACACTTTTTTTTGTTTGCGGCATCGTATTTGTAGCCGTAGATTTTTCTTAAAATCGTGGTGTCGTCCTTGGAATTAAAAACGCTCCTGGTCCTTGGACTAAGCGATTCCTGAAAACGCTCTTCGTCCAATTGAGCAAGCCATTTTTCGATAGGGGCACGAGTCATGGTATCGAGTTCGCATTGTTGTAGTAATTCAAGGTGCGTGATCCTAGGCGTAATTTTATCTACAGCCGAAACAACCCTAGGAAGTTTCTTCAGTACTACTTCTGGCGGTTGAGCTTTAGTTTCAACAGTCATGGAAAGCTTTTTTCCAAATCCCCAATTTGTCGCCCCAGTGATTGTGACAATTACGGTATTGCTTGGATTCCTGCCATTTTTGTTAGGTAAAACGTAAGGGGCTTGCGAATGTTTCAGAGTGGGGTCGCCATAAGAATATTGTGGAACAACAATGACAGCGGTATCCGAACTGAAATACTCGATGGAATAGTGGGCCTTTATCTGCTCTTTTTCAAATTCTCTTAGCTCTAAAGAAAGAGAGTCATTTGGGTCCACCGGACCTATTCCGTGCGGGTCTGTTGGATTTTGTGCAAACGACAAGGTTTCGCACAACAACAGAACCGTAAATATTACGAACCCGCTAAGCAACCGCATCACACGTTCTTTTCGGTCTAAATCGAGGAAAACTGGAAGTTAAGGTAATGACGAAATGACCCAGCATGCCAATTCGTAATCAGTAGAAAGCATTTATGAAACGATATTTGTAACTAATGTCCAATCTCAAACACACCCGTCGCTGGCCCCATAATTCCGGGCGCCCTTGAACCTGCTACATAATCTTTTAAAAGTGGAGTTGGAATTTTTGAGCCGTCCCAGGCCGGAGTGGCCGAGGCCCATGCGAAGTTACCAATGAATAAACTGAATATAAGAAATCGCCTCATCATCCCCCCGTTGCAAAGTGGCAGACCCACAATGCGCTCTCTCAGCCTTAGGATACCTTATTTTTACGCGATGAATCAAGTTTAAGCCAAAACTCAATGATTCTCGCTGCTTTGCTGGGGTTTTTGGTAATTCTAGAGGCGATTTCCTTGGAAATTTGTTCGATTTCTGCCCGAGTGACAGTCTTTGAAACGGTTTTAGTTGCGTTCGACACGCTTTACTTCCTGGATGGTTTCTTCTGAAACCGGAGCCATGAAAACTTCACCATCTATAATAGAGAATGCAAACCAACGATCGCCTAACTTTTGATAAAGAACTTCAGCTTCACTGGTCATGGGGGTTGTTGATTCTGCTGGTGATAATACAGACGCTCTTGCTGAATTTGCGCTCATTTTGCTTCTCTCCCTGTGGGCATAGCAGCTTTACCTTTGGCTCACCTCAAGGTTCGACTACAATTGCCTGTTTTTGTCGGTTTATTCAACCGGGCCAACGTCATGCTGGCCATGAATCCTATTCGGAATTAGGAGTTTTCCTTAAAGATGTAAAAATTACCCATGGTGCGCCTCGTAACCATTTATGCCGCTATCTGTCAAAATATTGATTTTGTTAGAGTTTAAATTGGCAGGGCAATTGCTCAATGGAAAGGCAGAGGATGTGTTCAGTATGAAAACAAAACGCCTGAATTCGACGATAAAAGTAATGATTACAATAGCCCTCATGACGATTGGCTTGTCTTCGCTGAAGGCAGTAGCTGACGAATCTGCGTGTACCGGTCCGGATTGTAAAACCACGATCTCGTTAAAAACCTTCTGCGAAGGCGCTGACTGTTGATTCATAATGATGGGCATGTCCCATCATGAACTTCGGGGGATTCTTCTCCTGCATTTGGGTAGTCCAAAATCCACAAGCGTGCACGATGTGCGCGATTACTTGCGGGAATTTTTATCTGACCCATATGTAATCGACATTCCAGCCCTGAACCGATGGTTGCTTTTAAACTTAGTGATTCTTCCCACCCGACCCAAGAAAACCGCAGCTGCATATAAAAAAATTTGGCGAACTGACGGTTCACCATTAATTGTGCACACGCGGAACTTGGCGTCGTCCCTTTCAGTGGCGCTGGACCACCGACACGTCGTTCGGTGGTCCACGCGCTACGGCGATCCAAAAGCTACGTTAGCGCTTGAAGAATTCCGCAATCTTGGCATTCGCCATATCACCGCCATTCCGCTTCATCCGCAATATTCCTGGGCGGCAACCGAAACAGCCATTCAAGAAGTAAATACATTAATCCGCGAAAAATATTCAGAAATGAATGTGGAGTGGATCCCCCATTTTTATTCTAAGCCTGAATTCATCAATACCGTTGCCAACAAAATATCAGCCACAATCACTGCGGCAAAACCAGATGCCCTGCTATTGAGTTATCACGGTGTGCCCGAACGGCAAGTACGACGAGTGGAAAAATCCCCTGGGTTTTGTCAGTTCGGAAGTTGTTGCGAGGCCATGCAAGAAGGCAATTCGCTTTGTTACCGCGCGCAGTGCTTTGAAACCAGCAGACTGATTGCCAAGCGCATATCCCACTCCGCAAATTTTCCAGCTGAAAAAATCATCACTGCTTTTCAAAGTCGTCTGGGCCGAACGCCATGGATCTTGCCACACACGGACGCGCTGCTAACCGAACTGCCCAAGAAAGGAATCAAGAAACTGTTAGTCGCGTCGCCGTCGTTTGTGACCGATTGCCTGGAAACGCTTGAAGAAATCGAAATGCGTTATCGCGATCTATTCTTAGCTGCCGGGGGGGAATCGTTTCAATACGTGCCTTGCCTCAATTCGGATGCAGAATGGGTGAACGGACTGGCAAAAATGCTAGCGCTTCCGACGAATACCCCTGTGTCCTAAAAGACGCAGAAAGTTTTTTGGCGGGCTGCCGATAAGTCTATCGTGAAGACATTAGCTTTTGTTTTTCTGACACTATCCAGCCTCAGCAACGCATACGCCAACGATGCCGTCGGCGGATCAACTGCATACCAATGGCAAAACGGAATCGCTAGTTGTTACCTTCAAAAGTTTTCAAACGGCCAATGGCAAAACGCGCCCGTAGCCGAAGTTCAAAAAAGCACGATTGTAAAAGTCATACCGCCCGCTGCAGGACAAAAAGCAGTTCGATTCTATGCGAACGCAACCTGGTACAACGCGCCTGTTTCGTGTGTGGCGCAAGTCAGTACCCCTATTCAGAACAATCAATCGAATCGTAAAGTTGCATCCATCGATCAAACCAGTTACGCATCGACAAGCGGTGGCACACGCCCAAGCCCTGAACTTTCTGTTTTTGATGTTTATTCCGGTTTTGGATACTTAGGCCAAAATCTAACCATTCCCGAATCCACCGGCAAGACAACATTTCCGCTGACTTCAACTCAAATTCAATTTCAAGTTGGAGTTTCAAAATATTTCCCCATTTACGGAAATTTCGGCTGGGGCGTTAACGGCGGTTTTGGTGTTGGCACGGCAAACGTCAATACAGTCGGTTCACCAGGATTTAATTATCAGGTGTCCGATGCAATAGCTTATTCAGGTCGCGCACGCGTGGGTCTTTACTATCAAATCATCGACGCATTTCGAGTGGGCCTTGAACCAGGCGTTTCGTACACGTTGATGAACTTGCCGGCAGCACCGTCAGGAAGTGGGCTGGGTACACCTGCCAGTGGAACATTCAGTGTGGATTGGCAAGTAACTGCACATTATAAATTTTCGAAAAGTTGGGGAGTATTCATCGACGCTGGCATGACCCAATTTGTAAGCAACGTGATGTTCGGCGCAGGCGCAACGTTTCAACTCAGTCACTAATGGGGTTTTGTCCTATCGGTTTTTAAATCCCGCTTGGATAATCCTTTAAATTGATCACTCCACTTTCACGAACGCCACGCAAAGCGCGAGCATATTCCGCTAACACATCCAGCGTATAACTCAGACGCTTTAGTATTTTTTCGTCGGCCATCGCCGCATCGGCCGGCGCGAAGATCATCTGATCGGGAATATAAAGCAACCGCGAATTTTTGTAACTCGACATGCGCAGTTCTGCGATTGGATAACTGCCGCCCCGTCCCGCAGACACGGCAACGATCATTGCAGGTTTATGAGCAACAATGTCGCCGGTCAGAAAAAGAAAAAAATTCTTAAGCGCTGCCGGAACCATCCCGCCATATTCTGGCGTAATCACGACTAAGCCATCACATGATCGCAATAAACCTGCAATCGGGTCCCAAACCTGTTTCCACGTGCCGTCCCATTCTTCGTTTTCTTTTGCGTTCCGATCCCAAATACTTTCATGCCATTGCGGAAGCTTGCTTTCAGACAGGTCGACAATCTGTGCTTCGTGATTTTTTTCTTTAAGTTGCTTTAATACAACATCCGCTACTTGAAGGCTGCGCCCCTTCACCCGGTGCGTTCCCGATATAATTGCAAATTTCATGGTTCCCTTTCGTCTACAAATCGTCCCGTCAGCTTAGCAGGATGTTTACTGGCGATCGATTTGAATCGCAAAACGGGTCAACCCCGCGCGCTTAATGTGATCAATGACGGTCACGACATCGCCGTGCTTTGAATCTGTATCTGCACTAATGACGGCTTGAACATTGGAATCGACTTCCAGTTCTTTTTTCACACGGTCCTCAAGTGATTCCATAGAAATCGGCTGGCCAGAAATCGTCACTTTGCCTTCTTTGTCGATCACAATTTCAAGGGCTTTCGATGCTGATTTTTCGCCGGTCTTTGTCTTTGGCAAGTTGACGTTCAACTGTTCACGCACCAACATCGGCGCGGTCACCATAAAGATCACCAACAAAACCAAGGCGACGTCGACGAACGGCGTGACGTTAATTTCAGCCATCGGTGCGTATTCGTCTTGATCTTGGCCAACTTTAAACGCCACCGATCACCCTATTTTCTTTGCGACAAAAAGATTATGAATCGAATGGCAAGACGCCAGCAGACCCCGTAATTGCTGCGAAAAATAGTTGTACGCAACGACCGCAGGAATGGCGACAAACAACCCCACCGCCGTTGAAATCAGCGCTTCGGCCAGGCCAAGCATCACGGCATTCATCGCAGAACCCTGCGCATTCGACAAAATTCCAAAGCTTTGAATAATCCCCAGAACCGTTCCAAATAGTCCAATAAAGGGCGCGATGGAACCCAAAGTGGCCAATGCCCCCACCCCTTTTTCCAGTTTTACGCGTTGATCCGAAAGATAACTTTGTACGGCACGGTCAATGGACTCGACGTTGCCACCCGTTTCATCTAAGGCAGCCAAAAGAAGCCCACCCACGATTCCTTGTTGCGCACCGGCCCAAGTTTTTAGCCCGCTCCAATCCTTAATTTGAATGAACTTTTTGGCATCTTCGGGTGATAAGACCCCCGCAATTGAACGAAATGCCTTGCGTCGATCAAACATGATGGCCACAGACCAGATGCTGAGCAAAAACAAGAAGACTAAGACTGCCCGAGCACCCCACCCCATTACTAGAACCAGGTTTTCCATACGAATCGATTGTAGATTAAGTTATCCTAGATGCGCCATGAGTTTCTCAGACATCGATCGCTTGACCATTAATACAATTCGAACACTATCCATTGACGCGGTTCAAAAGGCGAACTCGGGTCATCCTGGAATGCCGCTAGGTGCAGCGCCGATGGCGTATGTACTGTGGCAAAATCATTTAAAATTTAATCCAAAGAATCCGTCGTGGTTTGACCGCGATCGTTTCGTTTTATCCGCAGGACACGGCAGCATGTTGGTTTACAGTTTGCTGCATCTTTACGGATTTGATCTGACGCTGGACGATCTGAAAAATTTTCGACAACTTGGAAGCAAGACGCCTGGTCATCCAGAATTCGGTTTGACCGCCGGGGTAGAGGCAACCACCGGCCCATTAGGACAAGGCGCAGCCAACATTGTCGGCATGGCAATCGCTGAACGAAAACTTGCAAATCTTTTAGGCCGTGAAATCGCCGATCACTATTCTTACGCAATCGTATCGGACGGCGATTTGATGGAAGGCGTTTCTGCTGAAGCCGCATCCCTGGCCGGGCATTTAAAATTGGGAAAATTGATTTGCCTATACGACAGCAATGACGTCACGCTGGATGGCCCAGCCGATTTGTGCTTTTCGCGCGAAGATGTAAAGAAACGTTACGAATCTTACGGCTGGCAAGTTCTGGAAGTTTTAAAAGGCGACACGGATCTCGATGCAATCGATCAAGCGATTCATGCGGCAAAGGCTGATACGGCACGACCGTCGCTGATCATCGTTAAAACAACCATTGGATTTGGTTCACCGAACAAAGCCGGAAAAAGTTCTTCGCACGGCAGCCCGCTGGGAACCGACGAATTGACCCTGACAAAAAAGGCGCTGAACTGGCATTACCCAGATGCGTTCTATGTGCCCAAAGAAGTGCACGCACACTGCAAAAAAGCGATCGCGCACGGTGAAACGGCGAATGCTGAATGGACCAAACGTCTAGACGCGATTAAAAAAGAATCTCCGCACAAATATGTTCAATATGAAGAGTGTATTCGAACAAAAATTTATTCTGATGCATTCCATTCCCTGCCTGTTTTTAAAGTGGGTGAAGATCTTGCAACCCGCGAAGCTTCGGGAAAAGTTTTGAACACGATTGCGACGCAAGCCCCATGGTTTTTTGGGGGGGACGCAGATTTATCGTGTTCGACGAATACGTCGATTCGCGATGGCGCTTCATTTGACGGCCAAACAGGCGCTGGGCGAAACATCCACTATGGTGTGCGCGAACACGCCATGGCGTCGATCGCGAATGGAATCGCCTATCACGGTGGGTTACGCAGTTATACGGCCACATTCTTTTGTTTTGCTGATTACATGCGGCCTGCGATTCGCTTAGCGGCCATGAATCATTTGCCGGTCGTCTATGTTTTCACGCACGATTCGATTGGATTGGGTGAAGACGGTCCGACCCATCAACCCGTTGAGCATTTAATGAGCCTGCGCGCGATGCCGGGATTGATCACCCTTCGTCCAGCAGATTCAAACGAAACGCGCGAAGCGTGGATTCATGCGATGGAACGAATGGATGGGCCAACCGCGTTGGTCTTTTCAAGACAAAAATTGAAGACCTTGGATCGAACAAAACTTGGCTCTGAAAAAGGATTGCATCAAGGTGCCTACGTTTTATCCACTAGACCAAATTTTAAAGCCATCTTGGTCGCGACAGGGGCAGAAGTTCAAACAGCGCTGGAATGCCAAAGCAACTTAGATGTTCAAGGAATTCCAATCCAAGTCGTTTCGATGCCATCAATCGAACTATTCCTGAAACAACCAGCTTCGTACCGTGAAAGCGTCGTACCGAGCACGGTTCCACGCGCGTCCCTTGAAGCGGGATCAAAGTTTGGCTGGCGCGAAATTGTCGGCGATAAAGGATTGGTTATTGGCCTGGATCATTTCGGTGCATCGGCGCCTGCACCAAAACTTTTTGAAAGCTTCAAGCTTGATTCTAAAAGCGTCACAGAACAGGTTTCAGCTTGGCTGAAACAGAATCATTAGGCGACATGGTTGAAACCGTTCGCGCGCTGACATCACAAGACACGCCGGCGTTGAATGATCTTGTGACCCGCGCATTTTCTTATCCAACTGGGCAAACATACTTAGATGATTTTCCGATCTGGGATTTACGGCTGGGAAAATTCACCGAACAACTAGGGCTTTTCGATTCGAACCGATTACTGAGCCACGTGGGTTATCGCCGCTGGAATCTTCGACGCGGTGAAAGCACATTCAAAATCGCGGCGGTTGGCGCGGTTGCGACGGATGCGTCCGCGCGCGGAAAAGGGTTTGCGACCAAACTTTTGCGCCAAATCTTACAAAAGATCGATGCCGAAGACTTTGATTTCGCCCTGTTGTGGGGATCCGAACACGAATTCTATAAGCAATTTGGTTTTCATTTGGGTGGCCACCAACACCGAGTTCCCGTCACAGAATGGGCCAAGGTGAATCCGTTGCCAAATGAAGCTGCCAGAACCATTTCGCTGCAATCGGGTTGGAATCAAAAGATTCTGGATGCGATGTGCGCCCGAAAGTCTTCGATTCAATTCACTCCAAACGATCATTCGTGGCTTGAAAAGCAAAAAACCATTCATTGGTTTTGGTTAGACAATCCTTTCGGTTTTATCGGCATCGGACGCGGAATGGATTTACCAGGAATCATCCATGAATATGGCGGCGATCAGGGCCAAGTTGCTCGATTGATTCACTATTTTGCAAAAGAGCTTCCTGATCTACAGTGGATTGGGCCAGCGACAGAAGCTGTGTTTTCACAATACGTAGAAAATTTGGCGTTAATACGGCCAGTTCATAAAAAAGATTGGCCAGAAAAAATTTGGATATCCGGTTTAGGAGGAGTTTGAAAATGAAGACAGCATTGGTGACAGGATCAAATCGTGGATTAGGTTTAGAAACAGCAAAGGAATTGGGGCAAAAAGGATTTAAAGTGATCGTCGCGACTAGGAAACTAGCGGATGCAAAAACAACGGCAAAGGCGCTGAAAAAAGACGCCCCGGCCGGCGAATACATCCCTTTGCAAATCGACGTCAGCAAAGAGGCAAGCATCAAAAAGGCGCTGAAATTTCTTAAAACAAAAAAAGTAAACATCGACGTTCTGGTGAACAATGCGGGCGTGATTAGCGCAGTAAAAAATGTTGGCCGAAATAAACACGATGGCGAACTGAATGCTGATTCGGTTTTTTCGACCCCAGCAAAAAATATTTTAAAGACTCTCGAAGTCAACACCATTGGTGCTTACTTGCTTTGCCAAGCACTGATTCCGGGAATGATGAAGCGCAAATTTGGCCGCGTTGTCAACGTGTCTAGCGGCATGGGACAACTGGACGAAATGGAAGGCGGCCACGCCGGGTACCGCATTTCGAAAACCGCGCTGAACGCCGTGACACGGATTTTTCACAGTGAATCCGGCGATAACAATGTTCTGGTGAATACTCTTTGCCCAGGCTGGGTGCGCACGCGCATGGGTGGAAAAGGCGCAGAGCGACCCGTTGAAAAAGGCGCAGAAACCATCGTTTGGCTGGCGACATTGGAAGATGGCGGACCATCCGGGAAATTCTTTCGCGATATGCAGCAAATCCCTTGGTAGAAGGGTTACTTCGGGGCGCTTAAGCCTTGATCGTATCCATACTGGCAGCTGATCGACTTTTTTCCGCTGGATGAATGCACTTTCACGGTCGTGGACGGATCCACACCGCTTTTTGAAACAGCATAGAGACCATCCAGTTCCCAGAGCGGTTTAAACGTCAGCGTGCAATCCGAACTGATCTGAATTTTCGCTCCAAGCTTTTTGAATGAACCGGCTAAATAATGGCCCGCGGTTTCGGTCGCACGCACATTGCAACCATCCAGACTGCCGTGCCCCCACGCTCGGTATTGGTGATTTTTTCCGATTAACACGCCAAACGCCAAGTTTGCGCCCTCAGAGTTGCAAACAAAGTGAACGGCGTTTGTTTGTTCGAAATGAATTGTGGAGTCGCCTGCTGCAAGCACTGTTGGCGATTGAATGGACAAGATCCCTAAAAAAAACAGAACCATAGTCACCTCTTTTACCGGGCCGGCAGCGCCCCTCTTTATTTGCCGCGCACTATTCTCCAGGCTCCATAGCCAATCAAAACTAAACCGACAATCGGAAACCCTAGCCAACGATGCCCATGATCGGTCGTGCAAATGATGGCACCTGCAATCAAAAACCCCATCCCAGCAAGTGATGCAGACAACTTTGTTGCAGATTGTTCAACCTGTGCAGTTAAACTGCGTACATCGGGCGACACCCACTCGATTGCATAGTCGTTCTTCGCGACTTTCCGCATCCACCATCGTAAATGCCGAGGCAATTGCTGAACCAGCGAACCAAAGTCTTTTGCAATCACGATCGCATCATTCTTAAATCGTTCAGGTGAATATTGGATAGAAATAATATCGCCGATCAGTTCCTGTGCCAGCGACATGATGTCAAATTCTGGATCAATGGTGCGGCCCATGCCTTCCATCGTCACGATCGCCTTAAATACCAACATCCAATCGCCCGGAACGCGAATCTGATACTTTGCTGCGATTTTGGTCGCTTCGATCAACACGCGGCCGGAATTGACTTCACTGAGGTTTAAACCCAAATAAGGCGACAGGGTGTTCCGTACTTCGCGCTGAAAGCTTTCAAAATCGACTGCGCCTTCCACTTGGCCAAGCTCGGCGTATGTAAAACAAAGAGTTTCATAATCCTCTTGGATCATCGCCCAAACCATCGTCGCTAGTTGATCGCGCGATTTACGCGACAAACGACCAACAATGCCAAAATCGATGACACCTAAACGGTTCCCGGGCAAAACGAATAAATTGCCGCCATGAAGGTCCCCGTGAAAAACACCATATTTTAAAACCGAATACAAAAATCCACGCGCGCCCAATGCCGCGATCTTTTTGCGATCAACACCGGCGGCAATAATCCCAGCTGTATCATTGACACGAATACCGTGCAGTCGTTCTTGGACTAATACCCGATGGCTGCTGAGTTCGCGGTAAATCTTGGGAATCACGATGTCTTCAAAAGATTCTAGATTCTTGCGAATTTTCGCGACGTTATTGGCCTCGACTTTGAAATCTAATTCAAAAGCCAGCGACTTAAAGAACTCTTCGACAAAAACACGCGGATTAAACACGCGCAATTCTGGGAAATATTTTTCTAACAATTCCGCTAAAAAAGTAAGCAGCGAGATATCCGTCTCAATGATCTTTTGAATTTCAGGTCGCTGAACTTTAACGACGACTTCTTCGCCTGACAAAAGCTGGGCGGCATGAACCTGGCCAATCGATGCGGATGCCAGAGGCGTTTCATCAAACCGCTTAAACACAGATTGAATCGGCTTGCCCATTTCGGTTTCGACTGTCTTTTTGATCAAGTCGAATGGAATGGTTTGAACATTGTCTTGAAGCTTTACCAGTTCTAGAATGACGTTTTCTGGAACTAAATCGGGACGCATGGACAGGATCTGGCCTAGCTTAACGAAGGTCGGGCCAAGTTCTTCAAATGCTTCGCGCAGTCGGATCGGCCACGTTTTTTCTTCGTCTGCTTCCGCCCAACGGATCAACCGCGTTGGCAAATAGCCACCCAAACCCAATCGATCGATGGTCGAGCCGAATCCTTTTCGGCTGAACACCGCAAGAATTTGCCTTAATCGACCTACGTTCTTGACGGCCCTGGTGAACTGTAAGCCACGCGCAACGAAACCCATCTGTTTATTATATCAACGTGCTGGTTGAATTGCATCTTACTCTGATGGCACACCGAATTCGATTTGGCGTGCATCCAAGTTCACTCGAATCACTTGAATCGTGATGGCCTGGCCAATCTTGAAGGTTCGCTTTTTACGACGTCCAGCCATGATCATGCGATCTTCATTGAATTGGTAATAATCATCCTTTAAGGACTCGACAGAAAGAAACCCGTCGCAATAGGGCTCCGTGATTTGAACGAACATGCCTTTTTCAGTTAATCCAACAATCTTACCTTCGAAAACTTCGCCCAAATGCTGTTTCATTAAACGAATCTGTTTGAAACGAACAGCTTCACGTTCCGCCTCTTGGGCCACCCGTTCGCGATAACTGCAATGTTCGGTGACCTGAATCAGCTGTTCATGCTGGGCTTGCATTTCCTTCTTTGTCAGCGGCGGCGCCTTACGGTTCTCTGTTTGAAGGGCACGCCTCAACAAGCGATGCACTACAAGGTCAGGATAACGTCTTATAGGCGACGTA
>Ga0206824_10053_pt1 | contig 38890 bp, 33 predicted proteins | sample Alteio_BWOrgCont_82_FD_152874 | JGI IMG/M metagenome (GOLD analysis project Ga0206824, IMG submission 152874) | Enriched cells from forest soil in Barre Woods Harvard Forest LTER site, Petersham, Massachusetts, United States -... | ecosystem: Environmental > Terrestrial > Soil > Temperate forest >...
GTAACTCCTGCCGCCGCGCGGCCTCCGGGCGCAGCATCGTACCGGTGCCGGCTTCGCTGGGATTGGCGTCAACCATGATGACGCGCAAGTCGATCTGGCCCGCGGCTACCGTCAGGAACGGGTTCTTCCATTCGGCAGGCTCATGTACGTTCACATACAGGCTTTTGGTAGGCAGCGGAATGTGCTCAAGAGCCGTGCGCTCACCGGCGGACTCGCTGGCTGCTGCGCGGGCCAACTGGGCCCGGTTTTCCGCGCTCTGGGCAGCGTGCGCAGCGGCCTGTTGTGCAGAGTGCGCAGCGTTGGCGGCAGCGCCAGCCACCTCCTGCTCCTGCTTGCGGCAGGCGGACAACGCAAGACTGACCATCAGCCCCGCGGAGAAGAAAATGGTTTTGCAGGAAGACGCCACGATTTTCAGCATAGCAAAGCGCGCCGCACCCTCGCGCAGTGCCTGTTATGCTAAGTGGTTTACCCACGCTCCCAGCGGCACGCCCGCCGCATCGGATGCGGGATAAGGAGTTGCGCCGATGCCGGAACATAGGGCAAGGAAACATCATCAGGACCGCGTAGCGGAAACGCTGCGCGATGAGATCGGCGCCATGATCGGCGGCGAGCTCACCGACCCCCGCATCGCATCCTGCCATATAAGCGAAGTTGTGCTCAATCCGGGCGGAAAATCGGCCCGCGTCTATGTAGTGCTGGACTCGGTGACGCCGGAGATCGACAAGGCCGAAATTGAAACCGTCGCTGGCCTTGAGGCCGCCAAAGGATACATTCGCTTCGAGTTGAAGGAGAGGATGGGCGTACACCACGTGCCTGAGCTAGCCTTCTTTGCCGACCGTTCGGGCCGTCTCACGGCACGCATCGACGAGCTGATGAGCCGCGGACGCAAGCGGCAGAAGGCGAAGGCCGAATAAATCCGCATGGATCAAGCCGCACACAAGCAGGCTTCCGTTCCTCAAACCGGACAAGAAGCCGCGGTGGGCTATAACGCCACCGATTATCCGGTCGGTTTTGTACCGCAGGACCCTACGGCCGTAATTCTGGGCTTTTTGCGACGTGGCGAGCGATTCCTGGTCTGCTCCCACACACGGCCAGATGGCGATGCCGTGGGCTCCATGCTGGCCATGGGGATGCTTCTGGAACAGATGGGCAAGCGCGCCGATCTAGTGGCGTCAGATCGTGTGCCGGCCATCTACCGCACCCTGCCCGGCGCGGACAAAATCCGGCATGTGCTCCGCGTGCATGGGCTGTATGACGCAGCTATCCTGCTTGAGTGCGATAGCCTTGAGCGCTCGCGGGTTCGCGGGCTTGAGCCCTATTTCCACATCAATATCGACCACCACCCCACCGGCAAGAACTTCGCCAATCTGAACTGGATTGACCGCAACGCAACAAGTGTCGGCGAGCTGGTATACCGCTTGGTCAAAGCCGCCGGGGCTACCGTTACACCCGAGATGGCCCGCTGCCTCTACACAACCGTGCTAACCGATACCGGAGGCTTCATCTTCGGTGCCCTGCGGGAGTCCACCTTCACCCTCGCCGCGGAGCTTACCCACGCCGGCGCGGACCCCATTGGGATCGCGCGTGAGATTTATTTTTCTACCACGGAGTCCAAGCTGCGCCTGCTGGGTGCGGCGCTCAGCACACTGCGGCGAGAAGGTCCTATTGCGTGGCTCTGGGTCACGCATGAAGATATGGTACGGACTGCCGCCGTTGAAGAAGATTGCGAAGGGATTGTGAACTACGCCGTCGGCATTGCCGGCGTGGATGCGGCAGCCTTTCTCCGCGAGCTTCCCGAAGGGCAATTCCGCCTAAGCCTCCGCAGCAAAGGCCGCATCGACGTAGCCGCGATTGCGGTCGGCATGGGTGGTGGCGGCCATGAAAATGCCGCAGGCGTGACCTTGGATGGCCCACTTGATCGGGCTATTGAACAGATTCTAAGCGTCTTACGTTCTGCGGAAGAAAACGCAAAGAACGGCAAGGCTTGAGAAACGGGGCGGCCGTGTTAGCCTTGTCCCTGATGTGGCGTCGGTGGCTACCCCCTGCCTCGATTTCCTCACACAGACTGGCTGGATTGCACCCTGCAGATAGCGCGTGGCAAGACCAGGCCGGTGAATGAAGGATGTAGTCGATTTTGTCCGTTGCAGAATCCCGAACTCCTGGAGAATCACTGAACGTGTCAGCGTTCCAGAACCCCTCCGATCCGGTGGAGCATGAACTTGTGGAGCCGGAACCGCTGCACAAGCGGCTGCCGAAGTGGTCCACAGTCTGCGAAGCATCGGTTTTTCTATTATTTACAGTCTTTTTCCTGCTCTATGGCGTAACCCCTCTGCTGGGCGGCGACGGTCTGGGGCTGGTGGGTGCCGATGAGCCGCGTTACGCCCAGGTAGCCCACGAAATGCTCGGCCGCTTTGACGCCGCGCACACCATCAAGGAACGACTCAGCGCCTGCGTCACGCCCTTTCTCTATGGCCAGCCCTGGCTTGAAAAGCCTGCCTTGTATTACTGGCGCGCCATGTTCATCTTTCAGGAGTTCGGCGTGCACGACTGGAGCGCGCGCCTGCCTTCAGTGAGCTTCGCTTTCATCATGGGCGCGCTCATTTATCTGCACATGCGCCGCTTTCGGGCCGGCGGGCATCTCGATGCCGCACTGATTACCATGGCCTGTGCGGGGATAATTGGTTTTTCCCGCGGCGCTTCGACAGACATGCAGATGGCCGCGCCACTCTGCATCGGCCTGCTCGGCTGGTATGCCTGGTATGAGACCAAGTCCAAATTCTGGCTCTTCGATATCTACTTCTTCACTGGCGTAGCCACGCTCGCAAAAGGTCCGGTCGCACCATTTCTGGCCCTGGTTATCCTTGCCGCCTTCGCCTTCCTTCGCAAAGAGTGGTCCATCCTGAAAAAATCGCTCTGGTGGCCCGGCGTGGGACTCTATTTCGCCATCGTATTGCCGTGGTTCATTGCCGTGCAGCACCAGAATCCAACGTTCTTCCACGAATTCTTCCTCGAACAGAACCTGCAGCGTTTTGCCACCAACAAATACCAGCACACGCAGCCCTTCTGGTATTACCTGCCCGTGGTGATCCTCGCCACCATGCCGTGGACCGTTCTCTCCGTGCGGGCATTCATCGACGGCGTCCAAACCTCCGTGGCGGAGTGGCGCCTCAGGCACTCAAAGAATCCCAGCCTGAAAATCTCGCGTCCTGGTGACGGCTTCCCAGAATTCCTCGTCCTCTGGGCGATCATTCCCATCATTTTCTTTTCGCTCTCAAAGTCCAAGCTGCCCGGCTACGTTCTTCCCTCGATTCCGCCCGTCACCATCCTCACTGGCGATTACCTATTCCGCAAGCGCGGCCCAGGCTTGAACCGCTGGGAGCTCGCCGGCCACGCAGCTCTCACCGGGGCACTCGCCTTTATTGGCCTGCTCCTGCCGTGGTTCGTGGCGCATGGCGCGGAGATGCCTCCGACGCGCCCGCTGGTCGTTGCGCTGCTGGCAGCTATCGGCGCGGCGCTTCTCATCGTCATCGTGGTCAATGGCTTTGGCGTGGCGCGACTGCGGCTGGTGACATCCTCCGTGCTCGTCGTTCTGCTGCTCTTCTTCTACGGCATCGGTCCCTTCGCCGTGATTCCCGCATGGGCGCGCACCAAGCATGTGATTCATGCGCTCGACAAAACCTACTCTGCCCGTCCGCTGGCGGAAAAGCTGACCTCCTACGCGCCGGAAACCGAAACCGTAGCAGTCTTTCAGGTGCGCCGTGACATGGAATATGGCCTTGCTTTCTACAGGAACCACGAAGTGGTGAATTACGAGGAGAGTGGCGTGCCTTCCGAGCAGCATCTGCTGGTGGCGCGTATCACTGGAAGTCATGGCACAGATCTCCACACTCCAGCCGCGCTTGAGGAATATCTTGAAGGCCGCCACTATGAACCGTTGTTCAGTTGGCCTGAACAGGGATTGGAGATTTATCTGGTCGGCGAGGCCGAAAGTCCCCGCCTGGATGCGGTGCCCGGAAAAGCACCCGCCACCACGCCAAATCTCGGCCCGGAACTGCCTCTCTCTAAACCGTGATCGTCCCTCCCATCAGTCGCCGCTGCCTCTAGCTGTTGATTACGAAAGTCCATTGTCCTTTCGTAATCAACCCATCTCCAGATAGTTTGCACAAAATTATCCTCTCGTATGCCACACTCATAATCGGTAGCAGAAAAAGCCACGAATCCACACCGGATTTCAACTTTTACATCCTGGCAAGAAATCGAATAGGCCCTGAGAAGCGCACAAAAGGCGAACACATCGGGGCACATCAAAAATAACCCGCAACACCTTCAAAATCATTCAGTTATGGAGCAATGTGCAAATTTTTTTATTTATTTGGTAACCTGCTTCTGTTAATTAAACAGTAAACATCCCACACCTTTAAAGATTTGCGCTTAACTAATTTATTATCAATTATTTACCATCCAACAAATCTCCTCTTTAACCCTTTCGGCACTCAACTTTCAATGTCCTCCGTTTCCCGTCTGGCCTTCTCTCATATCCGCCCAAATCCATAAGTTTCGGCCATCTCCGCCCATCGAATGTTTGGAATATCTTGCAGTCTCGCGCTAGTCATGTAAAAGTAACCGAAAGGCATACAGGATGCGGCGGTGAACGTGACGTCTGGGGTTTCCTATGAGGTTCTCGATCTACGGCACTTTATGGGCCGCGCGCTGCGCCCATTGCTGGAGGCCGAGGAGCGCGTGTGGGCCGCTCGCCTGCACTGGGACTACAGGCCCTCCGCAAAACTGCTTCTACAGTATTTGGATAACCGGATGCTGCCTGGCTACGCCGCCGTGGACAACAATCCTGGAGCGGGCCCTGGGCGCGTAGCAGGTTACGCCTTCTGCGTCTATGAAGATACCAAGGCTGTGGTAGGCGATGTTTTTGCAGATCCGGACATAGAACATTGGAAGCCGCCCGCGACAAGCTTTACCGGGCAGTCGCCGCTTGAAATCGAGGAAAACCTGCTGATTCATCTCCTCGAAACCCTGCAGCACTCCCCGCACGTCAGCCGCATCGAGTCGCAGCTGCTGGTGCATCCCTCCGGGCATCACGAGGCCAGCTTCCGCGCAGCAGGCTTCGATCTCTTTCGCAGGCTCTTCATGACCCGCAGCCTGGACGGATTTGACCAGTGGGCGCGGATCGAACTGCCGCCAGGTTTCGAGATGCGCACCTGGCGCGATGACGACATGCAGGCGGCCAGCCGCCTCATCAGCGAGTGCTACGCAGGCCATCCAGACAGTCACATCAACGACCAGTACCGCACGCCCATCGGATCGCTCCGATTCCTTCAAAATATTGTCCGCTTTTCCGGCTGCGGGACCTTCTCACCGAGTGTCTCTCACCTGGTCTTCGAACGCGGCAGCCGGGAGCCGGTGGCTCTGATGCTGGGCTCACGTGTCAGCGCCCACAGCGGTCATATTACGCAACTCTGTGTACGGCCCCAGGATCGTGGACGCGGGCTTGGAAAGACTCTCCTTACCATTGCCGCTCAAGGATTCATGAAGCAGGATATTCGGGAGATCTCGCTCACGGTCACCGAAGCCAACTCAAGCGCGGTCGATCTTTACCGCCGCGAAGGGTATCAAATAACACATACCTTCGATGCCGGTGTGTGGGAGAAAAGCTAGGGATTAGCCCAGTTCTCAGTGGGCGATGAAGTACATCAGCCAGCTCACCACAATCCCCGAACCCACAAAGAGCGCAAAGCAGTAGATGCCGTATCGCAGCATCTTCTTTGGGGTGTCACGCATGGTGATTCCGAAGACTGTAGAAGCAAAGAGGGAGAAGAGCACCAGCGCTGTAAAGTGCGAGATCTGCATCAGGAGGCCTTTCTCCCGGTGCGAATATTGTGCGCATCCACGGCGGCAATTACATTCAGCAGGCCGGCAACCTCAATAAAGCGCGTGCCCCAGTCCTGCGTTGTAATCATCACCTGGTCGGCCCCAAGACCCGCAATCCGCCCGATGATAAACAGCAGACCATTGCCCAGATCGCCCACAAGGCCCAGCAGGTCCAGAATGTCGTGCACGTTTGAAAAGAGCTTGCCCTGCATCACCAGCCCGGCTACGAACATGCCCACCACGGAAGCAGCCAGCAGCGCACCTCTACCCCACTTGCCTTGCAGAAAATGCCCCGCACCTGGAACCAGCCAGCCCGCAATCAGCGGCAGATACACGAAGCCTGAACTCGCGGCCGAATTCGCGGGTTTTCGAGCGGCATTAGAAGGGGTTTGTGGACTTGCCATGCTCTTTTGACTATAAAGCATTCAGGTGGGGACTACGCAGCATCTATCCCACCGAAAATGTGATCGGATTGTAGGGATCAGGGTAGTGTTTTGCGGCGAAGTCGGTATACCAGCAACGGGGCGATCAAACAGGCAATGAGAATTGCCAGGCGTAACAAATCATTAGGAATCAACGTTTCACCAGTTCGGGAAAAAGCAATAAAAGAACCAAATGCAACAAAAGCAAGCGCTCGAATGATTCCAACCAAAAGCCGCCAGTCAAATAAGTTCGCAAGGCCCGACGTACCGGAAATACCGGCTCGCTCAATCATCACGGCCAGATACAGATCCTTGTCGGCCAGTGCATCGAGTGACTGTTCCCAGGCTTCAATTACGTTATTTTTCTTATCCCATCGATATGCCCGTCGAATCAATTCTGCAACAGTCTTCTCATAGCGCTTGTCATCAATTTCGCACTCAAAAGTCCGCGCTGCTGCCATATCCGTCGCGCTCGCAGATTCCTCCGCAAATCCGAGCATACGGATTTCAACCTCGTTGAGCGGCACACCGTCCCTTTTCGCCTGATCCAAGATTCGATCCACGATGAATTTCTTCGCTTTGGCGGAGGATATGCTCATCGAAATGTGGCCTAGATTCGCACTAACTCCCGTTGCACTGCTCCCGTCACCCACGCCTTGCCCGGCTCCGTCAGCACATCGATCTCGCTACGCACACCAAACTCCGGCAGATAAATTCCCGGCTCAACCGAGAAGCAGGTATTGGGCAAAATCAGCCGCTCGTCATGTGTCTCAAGATTGTCCAGATGCGCACCAGGTCCGTGTATCTCCACCGCGATGTTGTGCCCCGTACGATGCGAAAAGTATTCGCCAAAACCGGCATTCTGAATCACCGCGCGTGCCGCATCGTCGCCCTCATACCCATGAATCGTGCGGCCCTCCACAAACGCGGACTCAACCACAGCAATCGCCGCATCGCGAGCATCGCGAACCGTAGTAAACACAAGCTGCTCGCGTTCGCTGGGCTCGCGTCCAATCACGCCCGTCCACGTAATGTCGTAGAAAATCGCCTCAGGCTTGTCCTGCTTGCCCCAGATATCGATCAGCAGAAAATCGCCCTCCCGAATCGGCGAGGATTTCTCCGCCGTCGGCTCATAATGTGAGTCCGAACTGTTCGCATTCACGCTCACATTCGGCCCGTTCTCCCAGATCAGCCCCTCGCGCCGCATTCCTTCGCTCAACCACCGCACCATGTCGAACTCAGTGACCGATCCGGGCTTGCCGCCAGCAGGCCGCAGCCTGCGCCCAATCTCCTTCCAGCCCTCAGCCAGCACGGCGTCAATCGCTTTCTGCGCCGCAGCATGCGAGGTCTTCTGCTCTTCACTCAGCACGGCCTCAAACTGGCTCACCAGGTCCGCCGAGCTGAATATCTCCTTACCGATCGACCGCAAAAACTCCACCGTCCCCGCGTCCACCATCGAGACATACATGATGGCGTTATTCGGCGAGTACTGCATCGCCAGCTTCGACGCACCGGAAAGCATCGCCTCCAGCCCCGCAGCCAGTTCCTGCCAGCTCGAATACAGCGTCTTGCTGCCCGGCAGCGAATCCAGCCGCAACTGCTCAATGCGATGCACCAGCTTATGCGGCTCACCCTGCGCAGGCACAAAGTAATACCATCGCCGCGTAATATGCGCCTTCGGATCGAGGCCAAGAATCCGCTCGCCAATCGGATCGCGGTGATGATGATCGTAAAAAAGCCAACCACTGTAACCTGTCTCGCGTAAAGCCGCCTGAATCGCCGTTAAGTTCATAGCGAAATTTTAGCCCGGCAGCGCGGCTGCGGGAATTCGTATTGACACCATACTCAGACATCTATATAAAGACATCTGAGTATGGCCCAGTATCCACCGCGGACGAAAACAGATTCCCTTCAAGGCTCCCTCGATCTGCTCGTGCTGAAGATTCTTTCGCGCAGGCCGCGTCTGCACGGCTATGCCATCATGGCGGCCATCGCGGACATATCCGACGAAATCCTGCGCGCCGAAGAAGGCTCGCTCTACCCTGCTCTCCATCGCATGGAAGAAACAGGCTGGATTCGCGCCGAGTGGATTAAGAAGGAAAGCGGCCGCCGCGCTCGCATCTACGAGCTCACGGCAGCAGGAAAAAAGCAGCTCGGCGCGGAAGAGTCGCGCTGGGCAGCCATCAGCTCAGCCATCAATCGTGTATTGCGGGAGGCGTGATATGTCGCTCTGGTCGCGAATCGGAAATGTCTTTCGCGGGGACAAGGTGAACCGTGAGATACAGGAAGAGTTTGAAGCGCACATGGAAGAAGCGATCGCAGCAGGCCGCGATCCGGAAGAAGCACGCCGCGCCTTTGGCTCCATGATGCAACAGCGCGAAAAAAGCCATACCATCCGCGTAGCTGCGTGGTTCGAAAATTTCGTGCAGGACACCGCATATGGCGTGCGCTCCATGCTGCGTAGCAAAGCGCTCACAGCCGTAGCTTTGCTCTCCCTCGCACTCGGCATCGGCGCAAACACCGCAATCTTCAGCCTGCTCGACGCGGTCCTGTTACGCTCCCTGCCGGTGAAAGACCCGCAACGCCTCATGATGCTGGGAGGCAAGGAATGGGACAACGGGATCAGCGATGAGTATGGCAAGACAACGCTCTACTCGTATCCTTTTTATCGTCAGTTTCAGAAACGCAACTCAGTCTTCTCTGACACCGCCGCAATCTTCAGCATGCAAAACAACGTGCATGGCTTCATCGGCAACCAGATTGCTTCCGTGCCCATGAAGGTACAGCTTATTTCCGGTACCTACTTCCCCACGCTCGGCGTAGAGCCTGCGATGGGACGCATGCTTACCGACGCCGATGACAGCTCCGAGGGTGATCATCCCGTCGCGGTGATAAGTGATGCGTGGTGGAAACACGCGATGGGCAAAGACCCGGCTGTGCTGGGACGCACGCTCAAGTTAGGCGACACCATATTTACCATTGTCGGCGTAGCTCCGGCAGAGTTCTTCGGAACCTCAGTGGGTGAGGCGCCCGATATATGGGTTCCGCTTTCGATGATCCAGTCCGTACCGCCGCACTTTGCTGGTTACACCGATAATTCCTATGAGTCGTTGTGGATCATCGGACGAATGAAGCCCGGCGTAACCCAGGAGCAGGCAACAGCAAACACAGACATTCTCTTTCGGCAGATCCTGCTCGGCGAAACCAACAGAAAACCCACCCAGCGCGAGCTGAACAACCTGAACAACACACATATGCAGCTGACATCCATGGCCACCGGCATCTCCAGCCTGCGCAGGCAGTTCTCTGAACCGTTGCAGCTGCTGATGGGAATTGTCGCTTTGGTGCTGCTGATTGCCTGTACAAACATCGCAAACCTGCTGCTGGCACGAGCTACAGCGCGAGCGCGGGAGCTGGCAGTACGGCAGGCGCTGGGAGCGCGGCGCGCACGCATCATTCGTCAGCTGCTGACGGAGAGTCTGATTCTGGCGCTCACTGGCGGTGCGTTGGGCGTTGTCTTTGCCATGGCCGCAAGCCGCCTGCTGCTGCGCATGGTCTCCACCGGGCCAGAGATCACTCCACTCAATCTCGGTCTGAATACAACCGTGTTGCTCTTTACGCTGGGCATAACCGTAGCCACGGCCCTGCTCTTCGGAACCATTCCAGCCTTCCGCGCAACACGCATGCAGCTAACAGAAACGCTGAAAGAAGGCCGCGGCATGGTAAAGGGCAGCACGAAGAATCTGCTCGCGCGCACCATGGTTGTTCTGCAGGTAGCGCTTTCACTGGTACTGGTGGTGGGCGCAAGCCTGTTTCTGCGCAGCCTCATCAACCTGACCAACGTGGATACGGGATTCAACCGCGAAAATGTGTTGTGGTTGGCAATTGATCCGAGTTCGGTTGGCTACAAGGAAGATGATCCGCGGCTGAAGACAATGTTCCAGGAGATTGAAGCACGCGTGAGCGCGTTGCCCGGTGTGCGCGCGGCCAGTTTTTCTGACTTTGTCTTTCATGAGGGTAGCTGGAATGATTGGATTACCGTGCCGGGCATGCCGATCAACTATGACGCAAACGTAAGACACAACGTCGTCGGCAATGGTTACTTTGCCACCATGCAGATTCCCCTCGTCGCAGGGCGATTCATAGGGCCGCAGGACACGGCAAATTCGCAGCACGTAGCCGTGATCAACGAGTACATGGCAAAAACGCTCTTTCCCGCCGGCTCACCCATCGGCAAAAGCTATCACATGGGCGGATCCGACAACCCTCTGGTTCAGGTAATCGGCATCGTGAAGAACGTCAAGTACAGTGATATGGATGAACGGCCTACGTTCATCGATTACGTCTCCTATGTGCAACGGCCGAGCGGATATCTGGGCGACTTCACCGTACGGTATACAGGCGACTTTCACGCGGCTGCCGATGCAGTACAGAAGACGATTCACTCGGTCGACCGCAGTCTGCCAATTAGTTTTGTGACAACGCTCGACAAACAGGTCGCACTGTCCATGACCAATCAGCGCGTCGTGGCGCAGCTCTCCATCTTCTTCGGCCTGCTGGCCGTCTTCCTCTCCTGCATCGGCATCTATGGGCTGATGTCGTACATCGTGAGCCAGCGGACGAATGAGATCGGCATCCGCATGGCGCTTGGCGCAAGGCAATCGAATGTGCGTTGGCTGGTGTTGCGCGAAATCGCCGTCATGGTGCTAATTGGAATCGCTATCGGCGTACCGGCCACGCTTGCAGGCGGGCAACTGGTAGCCCACATGCTCTTTGGATTGAAAGATAACGACCCATTAAGCATCGCCGTAGCCGTCGGCGTGTTGCTGGCAGTGGGGCTGATCGCCGGATACTTCCCTGCGCGGCGTGCTTCCAGAGTAGACCCGATGGTAGCCCTGCGCTACGAATAGCCGCTAAACGGAAATACGCCTTCGCATGATGCAACCCATGCGAAGGCGTATTTGTTTGAAGCGAAAAATCCTACAGTGCAGCCAGCGCCGCAGCCTGATCCGGGTATAGGCCGGCATACTTCGTAATGCCCACCATCGTAAACACCTTCGTGAAGTGAGCCGAAAGCCCGAATGCCGCAACCTTCTGCCCGGAGTTCGAGGCTTCAATCAGCAGTTGAATCACCAGCGCAATGCCGCTCGAATTGATGTAGTCCACCTTGGTGAAGTCCAGCAGGATCAGCTTGACGGTCTCTTTTGAGAGAGCCTGGTAGGAGCCAAGAACGGCGTCCTTGGAGGTGCTGGCAATATCGCCCTCATAGCGGAGCACGCTGACCGGATGGCCTGCGGTAGAAGGAATCTGGTCCACTTTCGACTTGGTCTCACTCTGCACGATCAATATCTCCGTATAAGAACTTTACTCGCTTGGCTGGTCGAAACTCGGTGGGTCCAGCCGTACCACAAGCCGCACGTAGCTGCTCTTTCCGTTTGCGCCTGCCACCCACTCGGCCTCATCCACCAGGGCCTGAATCAAAAACATCCCCATACCGCGAGGGTCTTCCTCGCCATGAATCTTTTTGTCTATGTCCGGCCTGGGCGGCAGGGTCTTCATTCCACGGCCGTCATCTATCACCTTGATCTCGAGCGCATCCTCGCCGGCATTCATCAGCACGCCCACCTGCAGGCCATCGTTCAGCTTGTTACCGTGCTCAATAGCATTGATGCAGGCTTCAGCGATAGCCGTCTTGAGGTCCTCAATGCGCTCCGGGCGAAAGCCCATCAATTTGGCAACAGAGGCTGCCGTGCTCATTGCTACCTTTTCGTAGCCGAGTCGCGAAGGCAACCGAACTTCAACGCACGTTGACTTTCCGCTCAAGCAGCTTTCTCCCCAACCAAATCAGAGTTTGCCGTACAAGGCTCCCCGATGCGCGAGAGTACCAATGCTGTCATATCGTCCGATTGTGGCCCACCTTGACAAAAATCTTCAATCGCCTGCCACAGTGTATCGAGAATAGCATCGGCGCTCTGCGGTTGGCATCGGGAAAAGTTGTCGATAAGTTGTTCAGAGCCAAATTCTTCATCGCCGCAGAAGGCCTCCGTCAACCCATCCGTATAGAGCAGCAGGCGTGAGCCTGTGGGAAAGTCGCAGCGTTCCGAGGTATAGCTCATGCCAGGCAGTAGACCCAGCGGCGTGCCCACTGCGTCAAGCTGGCACAGCGAACCGTTCGGGTGCAGCACATAACCGGGATTGTGGCCCGCGTTTACAGCCTCAAGCTCGCCGGTCCTGGGATCGAACCGCGTAAAAATTGCGGTCACATAGCGTCGCCGCGTCTCGTCACCCTCTTCCCAATGGCTTTGATTCATGCGCGTTGCAATCTCGGCGAGCGGCAGACCAAGAGTAGCGGCAGCCCGAAAGGCAGAACGGAAGCTCACCGATACAATCGCCGAAGCCAGCCCCTTGCCCGCCACATCCGCCACCACAAGCAGAACCGTGCCGTCCGGCATCTCGACGATGTCCAGGTAGTCGCCGCCTACCTCGTAGCATGTCTTCGATTTGAATCCAAGAGAGTAGCCAGAAATGTCTGGCAGGCGCTGCGGCAGCAGCGAGCGCTGAATGTTGCGCGCCGCATCCAGATCCTGCTGCACGCGGGCAAACTCCACATTGCGCTTGTGGTTGCGCGCATTTTCCAGCGCAACAGAGGCCTGCAATGTAAGGCCTTCAAGAAAGTCCGATTCATACAAAGTCAGCGTGCGCCCATCAGGCGGCATCACGACAAGTTCGGCCATGCGTTGGGCGTCGCGGTCGTACAAAGGGAAGCGTTGAGCCGTGCCAGCCTCCGCATCCACGCTGCCATAGGTCAGGTCATGGCTCAATTCTGGTCCGGTAAAAGTCGCGCCGGCCATCTCAAGCTCACGCACAACCAGCCGCAGCACAGACCTCAGCACATCTTCTTCATGAATTGTGGAGTGGACCTGACGCGAGGCCTCGAGCAGCGCCTGAAGCCGCGCCACCTGCTGCTGCAGGTCAATGGTCTGATTCTGATCCGTCAGCTGGACCTCAGCCGCCATATGCTGTCTCCCGTGGAATCTCAATGTATCACGGCCCACGCCCCAATAGCCTTCCCGCAAAGTCCTTAGCAAAACAGGCTGCCGCGCCACTCATTTATTCTTCATTTCGATGCGTCAAACTCTCTCCGTCGCCATGATCGCCATGAATGAGGAGGCGAATCTGCCCCGCACGCTCGAAAGCGTCAAGTGGGCAGACGAAATCATCCTCGTCGATTCAGGCTCTCGCGACCGCACCCTAGAAATCGCCCAATCCTACGGCGCAAAAACCACTCATCATGCCTTTGACGGCCACGGCGAACAAAAGAATGTCGCGCTCGACCTCTGCACCCAGAACTGGATTCTGCTGCTCGATGCCGACGAAGAGCTCTCGCCAGAGCTCCAAAAGGAAATTCAGCAGACTCTGGCCGCAGAACCTCCCTTCACCGCCTATTGGGTCCCACGCCTGAACCTCATCCTCGGCCGCTGGATGCGTCACGGCGGCTTTTATCCCGACCACAAACTGCGTCTCTTCAAGCGCGGCACGGCGCGGCTCAGTGAAGGTGTCGGCCCACACTCCACGCCGCAGCACGATGAGCGCCAGTGGGGCCACAAGGGCACGCTCAAGTGCGACATGCTGCACTATGCTTACCCAAACCTCACGGTCTATCTCGAGCACATGAACCGCTACAGCTCAGAGATAGCCGTACTGCTCGCGGCGCGCAATCGCAGCAGCCGCTCGCTCTTTGCATTCGTCTGGAACGCCCTTCTGAACCCCATCGCCACCTTCCTCTACAACTACATCTTCCGCCTCGGATTTCTCGATGGCCGCGAGGGGCTTCTGCTCCACGTCAATCACTCTGTCTATATCCATTGGAAGTTCATCAAGGCATGGTGGATTGCAAGAGATGAAGATCAGGGATCAGAGATCAGGGGCCAGTAGAACCGTGCGCGAGTTCGACGTCATCGTACTCGGAGCGGGCGCAGCGGGCCTCATGTGCGCTTCTGTCGCTGGCCGGCGCGGGCGTAGCGTGGCGCTGCTCGAACACAACGCGCAACCAGGCCGCAAGATCCTCATCTCCGGCGGAGGCCGCTGCAACTTCACCAACATTCACACCGCGCCCGACCGCTACCTCTCCGCCAATCCACACTTCGTAAAATCCGCGCTCGCACTCTACCAGCCCGCACATTTTCTCGAATTAGTCGAGCGCTACGGAATCGCATGGCACGAGAAAACCCTCGGCCAGCTCTTCTGCGATCACTCCGCGCGCCAGATCCTCGACATGCTGATAGCCGAATGCAAACTCGGCAAAGTAGAAATCTTTCTTAACTCGCAAAATCTCAAGGTCGAGAACGGCCCGAAGGGCTTCGCCGTCAGCTCATTGCAAGGCGAATTCCATTCCGGCGCACTCATCGTCGCCACCGGCGGCCTGTCAATTCCCAAACTCGGCGCAACCAGCTTCGCCTACGATCTCGCCCGCCAATTCGGCCTGCGGATCGTCACTCCGCGCCCCGCACTCGTGCCACTTCTGCTCGGTAATCAAGAAGCAAGCTGGACCGCACTCTCCGGCGTCTCCACAGAAGTCATTGCATGGACTGAAGCCGCATCCAGCAAACCCAACCGCCAGCCCCCGCCGCGCTTCCACGAAAAGATGTTAGTCACGCACCGCGGTCTCAGTGGCCCCTCTATCCTGCAAGCCTCGTCCTACTGGCAGCCCGGCGAACCAATCTATATCGACCTCGCCCCTCAACTCACAAAAGGCAACCACCTTCTAGCTCCGCTCTTTGAAAAGAATGCCCGTCGCGACGTCGTCTCATTTCGCCAGGCCCTCCGTGCCGCACTGCCACAACGCCTCGCCAATCACCTCGCGGAAACCGCCGCACCCACTGGCTGGACCAAGGCCTCCCTCGAAGAAGCCGAACGCGATCTGCGAAATTACGCCTTCCACCCCACCGGCACAGAAGGCTACGAGAAGGCGGAGGTCACCGCCGGCGGCATCGACACCCGCGACCTGCAAGCCCGCACAATGGAGTCTCGGCACGTCCCCGGACTCTATTTCATCGGTGAAGCAGTAGACGTCACCGGCCACCTCGGCGGTTACAACTTTCAGTGGGCCTGGGCTTCTGCCGTCGCCGCGGCCAACAGCTTCTAGCTACTACTGTGCCGCACCATGCCCAGCCGCAGCTGCCAGTTCCTGCCGTATCAGTGCAATCTCCTCCGATGTAAATCGCGACTTCGTCACAGCCTCCACGTTGAGCTGAATGTGATGCGGCTTCATCATCGCCGGAATCACGACATGAATCCCTGTATCGCGCAGAATCACGTTCAGGACAACATCCGCAAGCAGGCCGTCATCTGCGCCGGAAAGCTTTTCGCGAACAGGCGACGGAATTCTGCTGTTTGCGGCAAGAGAAACCAGCGCTTCTCGCGTCTGCCCTACTCGAGCAACGCCGCCAAATGGGTGATTCGCCACCAGCGCATGCGCACCGCCCGCAATCTGAGAAAAACCCGTTGCAGCCGAAACATCAAAAACATTACACGGAAACTGCATCGCACCAAGCTGTGGAGGATTACGCCTGAGTGCAACTGCCACCGTGGCAGGATCACCCGAGAGGCCCGCCACGCGAACCTTGCCCTGCTCCACAAGCCGGCGCATGGCATCCAGCAAGTCGTGCTGCTCAAGAACGCTTACCGGCGGCGAGTGTAGAAAAAGCATATCCACAGTCTCCGTGCTCAGCTTCCGAAGGCTCTCTTCAATGCTCTGTTGCAGAACCGAAATCGTGAATTGTCCATGAGTAAACTGGCTGGCTGCAGTCTTCTGCAGGGTCTTATGCATACCCGGAGCCAGTTTCAGCAGGCTGCGCGCTGCAGATTTCGCCACCCCCTTCCATGCCGCCTGTTTCGCCGGCAGAATCCCAAACTTGGTTGCAATGATCGCTTCGTGTCTGCGTCCGCGCAGAAACTCTCCCAGCAACGCCTCCGATTCGCCGTAGCCATACATGCGGGCTGTATCAAAAAAGCGAACACCCGCTTCCCACGCCGCTTCCAGCGCACGCAGCGAATCCTTACGCCCGGTGCGTCCAAGCAGCGCAGCGCAACCGAAGCCAATTCTGGGCGCAGAAAGGCCCGTAGTTCCAAGAGGAATCGAGTTCATGCTGAGAGCTGCCTCCTGAATGCAAAATTGCCGCGCGAATTTACGCGATTCCCAACGCTTTATAAACCTCTTGCGCGGAATTGGCCAGCGCATAACGGCGCTGATAGCATGCAACTCCTCGCGCCTCCATCGCTCCGCGTTCTTCAGCAGACATGGCATTGAACCGCTCAATCAGCCGAATGGTTCCCTCCAGCGTATCTGGTTCCATCAGGCACGCATTGTCTGCGGCAATATCAGGCGCAATATTAATTTTGTCCGATACCAGCGGAATCAATCCCACAGCCAACGCATCCGCCACAGCAATTCCAAAATTCTCCTGGTGCGATGGCAGAATGAAAGCCTCTGCGCAATACAATGCGCCCCACTTCGTATTGCCGCGAATTGAGCCAGTCCAGTGAATCCGCTCCAACACTCCAAGGCGCGCAGCAAGCGCATCCAGCTCAGGCCGCCAATTCGTTTCATCATGACCAGCCATCACCAGGTGCATCTCCGGGGGAGCCGTACGCGCAAAGGCTTCAAAAAGAAGATCGCAGCCCTTTTTGGGATGAATGCGGCTCAGATAAATTAGGTAAGGATGACCTTGTACAGCAGGAAACGCAGCCAGAAACTCCCGCTTCATCTGCTGCGGATCGCCCTCTGGCGGACCAATCGTCCCATACGGAATCACCACACGTCGGAAGTTGCTAAATGGAAATCCTTCAGCCGCCACACGCTTCTCCTCCTCACTGGTGAAGAGAACCGCATTGGCAAGATTAAGATTCTTCGCTTCGCGCAGCAGCCAGTATGCGAGCTTCTTCATGTGCTTGATGGGATATTGCGTACGGAAGTACGGGTCCAGCATGCCATGCGAAAACACCACATAAGGCCGACAGCCATAAACAGCCTTCCGCGCGGCCACCGTGTGATATTGCCAGATACCGTTCACAATCACGCCGTCAAAGCGATGCACATTGGCGCGAATCCACGGCTCAAGCTGCGGAGTGTAGTGGTAGTTCGGCTTGGTCGGCCCAAAGGCATGCACCTCTGCGCCCGGGATACGGCTGAAATCCGCAGCCGGGTCATCTGTCGTCACCACCTCTACCTCGTTGCCGGCGCGGATGTGCGCGACACAGAACATGCGCACCGAGTCCGGCGGCCCGCCAAAGACTGGATTCAGCGTTCGAGTAACGTGCAGGATGCGCTTCAAAGGCGTACTCCGTGTGTTGCCGCCGCTCCAACGGCCTCCATCTCACCCGCCGGCGCAGCCAGCCTGTACGCCAGTCGCATTCCCATCGCCACTGCAAGCAGTGTAGAGTTGGCCTGCCCCGACGTCGGGAAGACAGCGGAGGACGCAACATAAAGATTCCCGAGATCGTGCGTGCACAGGTCGCGGTTGACAACACTCGCGCCCCGGTCCTCCCCCATACGGATCGAGCCCACCTGATGAAAGCCGTCGGCAGCCTGTTCCCACACCTTGCTGCGCATCTTTTCGGGCGAATACCACGGCTCCAGCCTGCCAATCCCATTCGCACGCAGCGACTGGTCGAGAAGCTCGTGGGAGCGGATAACAGAATCCACATCCTGCTCGGCAAACCGCAGATCGATAGCCGCCCGCTTCAATCCAAACTGGTCCGTTTCGTTGGTCAGCCGTATCCGGCTGTCAGCCTGCGGAATCTGCTCAGCATGGTAATGCAGTGCATAACGGCCGCCAGGGTTCGAAACCAGAAATCCCGGCTTCTTCGGCTTGCGCAGAAAACGGTCGCGAAGAATCCGGTACATATCCGCAGCGCCGCGTGGCGCACCCAGAATCGCATTGCGCAAATGCGCCCCCAGCGGATAGGGTCTTGGGCCGGTATGCGCCAGTCGAATGGCCTCAGAAAGAAGTCTGCGTCCAGTCAGCGGAAAGGCCAGCGCAAGAAAAACCGAGGAAAGCACGCCACTCTTGTGACCGGGGTCGTAAAAGGGCGGGTTATCCGGCCAGAACGCCGTGTTCATCACCTGGTGCTCAATCTGTGCAGCCTGGGTCAGCATAAAGCGCCGCCGAAACCAGCTTTGGTTCGTATCCAGCTTGTAGTCCAGATCGGCGAAGGCCGCAGGCATATCGAAGACGACACTCGTAATTTTCCCCGAGATGTGGCCCATGTAATAGCGCCCCAGCGGGCCATCGATACCGCCAAAGAGATTCGGATGGTGCTCCTGCATATTGAGCAGCAGGCGCGTTGTCTCCACGCCTCCCAGGGCCAGAACAACCTGCCGCGCGCGAATAAGGCGCGGACCCAAAGGCGTAACTACCTCAAGCGCCTCAATGCCATCGCCCACTGCGTTCAAACGAAGGCCGGTAACCGTGCTGTTCAGGCTCAAATGAATCCGCGGCGAATCGAGCAACCGCTGCCGGTGGCGCAAAATCAGCTTGGATTCAGTCGCCCAGCGTTCCACAAAATCCAGCGTCAGGCCATCAGTCAGCTTGCGCTCATACGGGATCGTGAAGCGGTCGCCGCCACACAAGGTGTATTCCGTGGCCTGCCGATACCAGGGCCGAATCTCCTCATGCGTAATCGGCCAGTTGGACTCCGGCACAAAAGGCCGCTCAACGAAATCCACGTCGTCATACGGAACGCTGCGCCCACCCCACGTCCAGGAGGTGCCACCAAGTACGCGGCAAACAGCCAGTTCCATCCTTGCATGACGGCGCTCATCGGCAATTTCGGCTCGGGCAGCTGAAGTCAGAGCAGGATCGATCTCCAACCCACCGGATTCAAGCACGAGCACATCGCGACCCAGGCGATCGAACTCCATCGCCATGGCCATACCAACAGGACCTGTGCCGACGATACAGATGCCCCACATGCTTTCAGCAGGGGGAAATGAATCCAGTCTCATATGCGAATGCTTTACGGCTGCGATTGCCTTACGGCGCTGATGGCCGGAGGTGTGTACGGCTTGATCTAGGTCAAAAGAAACTACTGTGACTTTCCGAGTTGATTATACCTGAGGGCTTTTTCCTACTCCTGCGGCGCGGCCTGCGGATAGCCCTGCGGCTGCTGCTGTTGCGCCGGTTGTTGTTGCTGCTGAGGAAAACCCTCAGGCGGCGCAATTGGTTTCTTCGGTGGCGTCAGCACAAATCCCTTCCGCACCAGTGCAAAACCCTCCTCGGGCAGCTCCGCCTGCAGAAGTTCGTTCTTCGGCCCGGCAAAAATATCTGTTCTCTCACTCGAAAACGTCGCCGTCAGATGTTGCACTTGGATCGGTTTGCCATCGAGCGTCCCCTGTTCCGGCGCATAGGTCGCCACTTCCACGGGAGCCACAGTGCCCGTCTTCTTAGGAATCACCGCCCACAGACCGCGGCCCTGCTGCGTCAAGTTAAGCGCCAGCAGCGTCTGCAACGCTCCAGGGTCGAAATCTGCCATGAAAACTGACGCTGGATGTGCATCCAGCCGCGTCGTCGAAGCCCGGCCATTTGCCGAAATATTCAGCAGCAGCTGCGTCGCGTCCGGCTTGGCAACAATGTTTACCGCCGTGCCATTCACCGTGCCGCTAACCAGAACATGCGCTAACCGGTTGCTCTTGTCCAGTCGCTCAGTCTTTGAAAGCGAATAGTCCAGTCCCTGCATCGAGATCTTCACCAGCGACTCCGAGCTGTAACCGGCAGGGGTAGACGTAAATGTATAACTGGCCGTGCCGACAGACTTGCCGTTCTGGCTCACGGTAAAGCTGGCCGACTGGGCCAAAGCTGCAATCGACCCAATAAGAATCAGGCCAGCATAGATCAATGTGGTGCGCAAAAGCTTCATCGGATGTATAGACACGGAATCCGCCACAGGGTTGCGGATGCGGAAGAACGAGTGACGAAGGACAAGGGACGGCAAAATCCGCCGTGTTCGTCCCTCGTCCTTCGTCATTACTCCTAGCTTTTCGCCTTAGCAAAACGGTTATTCACTTCCGACCAGTTCACCACGTTCCACCACGCAGCCAGGTAATCGGGCCGGCGGTTCTGGTACTTAAGGTAGTAGGCGTGCTCCCACACATCATTGCCCAGAATCGGGTACAGACCCTGTGAAAGCGGGGAGTCCTGGTTCGGCGTCGTCACGATCGTGAGCTTGCCATCCTTAAACACCAGCCATCCCCAGCCCGATCCAAACTGCTTGGTCGCCGCCTCATTGAAGCTCTTCTTGAAAGCCTCAAAGCTGCCGAAATCCTTCGTGATCTGCTCGCCAATCGCGCCCGTCGGCTCGCCGCCAACGCCCGATCCAGCCGGTGCCATCAGCGTCCAGAACATCGAATGGTTCGAGTGACCGCCACCATTGTTGCGGACTACTCCACGAATATCCTCGGGGATCGCATTCAGGTCCGCCAGCAGCTCGTCCACTTTCTTCGAGCCCAGTTCAGGATGCTTCTCAATCGCGCCATTCAGGTTGGTCACATAAGCCTGGTGGTGCTTGTCGTGATGAAACTTCATTGTTTCGGCATCAATGTGCGGCTCCAGAGCCGCATAGTCATAAGGGAGCGGGGGCAATTCGTAAGCCATCGTTTAATTCTCCTCAGTTGAAGATTGTAGCGGGCCGGTTACGGCGGGAAACAGGCCCTGAATTGTTGGAAACGTTAAATTCGCTTCAATACCCACGGCCCGTTGGATGCGGATAGCAGACCGAAGGGTGCGGCAGGTTGCGAAATCTATGGCTGAGACTGCACGCCAACCACTTTTTCCTCATTCGCCTTGCGTGCCTGCATCGCCTTTTCAGACCACATCCTCGCCTTATCCACGTCATCCTGGCGCGCAGCATTGTCGGCAAATTCCAGATCTGCCTTCCGCCGATATGCCAGGTTCAGATACACCATCGCATCGGCGTAGTTGGGTTGGCTCTCGATTGCCGTCTGGAGATATTGGATCGCTTCCTCTGTCAGTGCAGCATTCTTCGCTTTGAGAACCGTAAGTAACTCGGGAGGAGCCTTCGTGTTGCCTTCTCCGTCATCAGTCAGGCCCGCGACGGAAAGCTCGTCCTTGGCGTTCCGGTAAGCCACCGTCCAGTCGATCACGCCGATCGTATAGGCCGCCTCAGCATCTCCCGGATTCACTGTCAGCACCTTCTTCTGCCACTCCCGGGCATCATCCCACTTCTTCAGGCTGAAATCGATCGCCGCAATCTGCTTCATGCTGTTCACATCGTGCGGATCACCAGCCAACACTTGTTCAAATAACCCCACGGATTCCTGCGCGGTCTTCAGATTCTCCTGCGTCTCCACTCCAGGAACGATCTGCTGCGCCAGCGTAGTGGCAAGATACCTCTTTGCCAGCGGAAGTTTTGGGTCTAGTTCCACAGCCCTGCGGAAGTGCGCAACAGCCTCGCCGTAGTGAGCGGCCTTGAAAGCCTCCACACCCGCATTCAGCTCGTTATGAGCCGGATCGTGCGAATCAGAATCCCACGGATTCGCCCCCTGCGAGACAGCCGAGGAACAGGCAAGCACTACAGCCAGCGGCAGCAGCGAAAAACAAAGAACACGGGATCGGCGCATGAGAACCTCAGAAGAATCTGGCCCGGAGTCGTCGCAGGAGTTGCGAGGTCCATAATAATCCCGATTGCCGCCAAGTGAGACTGAACGGGAACTATCTTCCGCAGTTATGTAACTTTAACGGTCGCTCAGCCATCAATAACAGTACGATAGAATTCGCTTTCGGATTCTGCAGTTTTATTTCTGAATCAGCTTTCTCTTGCTCGCATGAGTGATCAGCCCCTTTATCGATGGCTTCCGCAGCAGGGCGAGGCCTTTGGCGCGCCCGGCCTGCCTCCGCGCTGGACCTCCAGCGTCAAGGACGCTGTAGGCACCGCCTACTCCGCGTCCAGCCGCATGTGGTTCACCTGCTCCCACGGCGTTGTGAATGAGGTTTACCACCCCACCATCGATAAACCGCAGATCCGCGACTTTGAGTTCATGGTTACCGACGGCGAAACCTTCGCCCACGAGGAAAAGCGCGACCTGATCTCCAAATTCGAGTACATCGATCCCGAAGCACTCGGCGTCCGCTATATCAACTACGATCCCGATGGCCGTTACACCCTCATCAAGGAGATCATCTGCGACCCGCACCACTCGGTCCTGCTGATCAACGTGCGCCTTCATGGCCATTCTGACCTCATCAGCCGCCTCAAAATCTACGCCCTGCTCGCCCCGCATCTCGACGGCGGTGGCGCTGGCAACTACGGTCGCGCCCTGGACGTGGCCGGCTACAAGATGCTGCTCGCATATCGCAATGGCTGGTCGCTAGCCATGGGTGCCACCTGCGGTTTTTCGCGCGTGAGCTGCGGCTTCGTCGGCACAAGCGACGGCTGGCGCGATCTCAAAGACAATTTCCAAATGGACTGGGAGTTCGGTTCAGCCTCAGACGGCAATATCGCGCTCTTCGGCGAACTAGACATGTCGAAGACCGGCCAGGACGGAACGCGCGGATTCACGCTCGCCATCGGCGTCGGCAACACCACCCATACTTCGCTCCAAAAGACTCTGAACTCGCTGGTCATGCCGTATGAGCAGAACCAGAAGCGTTTCATCGATCAGTGGAAGCGCGTCGCTAACCCTGAGTGGCTCGGCGAAAAGTCCCAGGACGGCGGACGCCTCATGCGTGCAAGCCACAACGTCCTGCTAGCGCATGAGGATAAGACCTACTCTGGCGCTTTCGTTGCCTCAGCATCCATTCCCTGGGGCCAGGCCAAAGGCGACGACGACCTCGGCGGCTATCACCTTGTCTGGACGCGCGACATGGTCCAGACAGCCTCCGCCATGATCGCCTGCGGCCGCGCTGAAACTGCGCGCCGCGCTCTCGTCTATCTCGCCTGCACCCAGGAACCCGACGGCGGCTTTGCGCAGAACTTCTGGGTCGATGGCCGTCCGTACTGGTACGGCATGCAGCTCGACGAGGTCGCATTTCCCGTTATCCTCTCCTGGCGTCTCTGGAAGGCCAACGGCCTTGGTGAACTCAACGTGGTTCCCTTCGTAGAACGTGCCGCAGGCTTCCTCATCCGTCACGCGCCCATCACGCAACAGGAGCGCTGGGAAGAAAACTCCGGCTACTCGCCTTCCACGCTCGCCGCCGTCATTTCCGGACTCATCTGCGCCAGCGAGATTCTTCGCGCCCACGACTCCATCGAGCTCGCAGCCTTCATTGAGGAGTACGCCGACTGGATCGAAGGCCATCTTGAAGACTGGACCGTCACCAACGACGGCATCGTTCACCCCGATGTCAAGCGGCATTACATGCGCATCCGACCGCCGGAGGAGTTCGTCGCCGGTCAGGCCCTCGCCTATGACGGCCCGGCCAGCGGAACCGAGCACATTCACATCAACAATCGCCCACCCGGCACGCCGGACAACTTTGAAGCGCGCGCGATTGTCGACGGCGGCTTCCTCGAGCTGGTCCGTTACGGCGTTCGCCGCGCCGACGATCCCCTCATCGCCGGCACCGTAAAAGTCATCGACCTCGCCCTCAAACGCGATCTTCCCCAAGGCCCCGGCTGGCTGCGCTACAACTGGGACGGTTACGGCAACGGCGAGCACGGCGAGCCCTTCACCGGCTATGGACAGGGCCGTGTCTGGCCCTTGCTCACCGGCGAGCGCGCCCATTACGAACTCGCCTTGGGCAATGACATCACCAGCCTCATTCGCACCTATGAAAACTTCGCCACCCCCGGCCAGATGATGCCCGAGCAGGTCTGGGACGATGCCGACATCCCCGGCCGCGGCCTGCACTTCGGCGGTCCAGCAGGCGCTGCCACGCCGCTCGTCTGGGCACACGCTGAGTACCTCAAACTGCTCCGCTCTGCCCGCGATGGTCAGGTCTTTGACCGCGTGGACCCGGTCTACGGGCGCTACTGCACCAACAAAGGCCTCCGTCCGCGCCGCAATCTTGAGATATTTACCTTCCAGCGGCCTATTCAGCGCATCAGAGTCGGTGAAACACTGCGGATCATCGATCCGAATCGTTTCGAGATCAAATGGTCCTTCAATGACTGGAAGAACTTCGATACCAAAGCCAGCGCCAGCGCATGTAGCGCAGGCTTCTGGGTGGATATTCAAGTTCCAAACTCTGACGGCACATCCGGCAAAATCTCCTGGACCCTGACCTGGACGGATACAGGCAAGTGGCTTGGATACAATGTGGATGTACAGATTGTGCCCTATAACCTATCCGATTGAGCCGTTGAAAGCGCATAAATCTCTTGCACACGCGGCGGATTCCCCGACGAAAGGATTTAGAAACAAATGACCACCAGCCCTGCAACTCTCTCTCCCGCGAAGCTTGACCAGTTGTCCATCGATACGCTCCGGCTTCTCGCCGTCGACGCCGTGCAAAAGGCCAACAGCGGCCACCCCGGCGCGCCCCTCGGCTGCGCCCCCATCGCGTACCTGCTCTTCCACAAGCTGATGAAGCACAACCCGGCCAATGCCAAGTGGGCCGATCGCGACCGCTTCGTTCTCTCGAACGGCCACGCCTCAGCGCTCCTTTACTCTGTTTTGCACCTTACCGGCTACAAGCTCACGCTGGACGATCTGAAGTCTTTCCGCCAGTGGCATTCCATTACGCCCGGTCACCCCGAATCCACTGACACCGAAGGCGTTGAAGTTACCACCGGCCCGCTCGGCCAGGGCATCGCCATGTCCGTCGGCCTCGCCGTTGCGGAAAAGCACCTCGCAGCCGTCTACAACAAGCCCGGCCACGAAATCGTCGACCACTACACCTACGCGCTTTGCGGCGACGGCGACCTGATGGAAGGCATCTCGCATGAAGCCGCCTCGCTTGCCGGAACCCTCGGCCTCGGCAAGCTCATCTGGCTTTACGACGACAACCTCATCTCCCTCGACGGCCCCACCGAGCTCAGCTACACCGAAGACGTCCTCAAGCGTTTTGACGCTTATCACTGGCACGTGCAGATCGTTGAAGACGGCAATGACCTCGCCGGCATCGAAGCTGCGATCAAAGCCGCCAAGGCCGAAACCACCAAACCCTCCTTCATCGCCGTCCGCACCGTCATCGGCTACGGCAGCCCCAAGGCCGGCACCAACGCCGTCCACGGCGAAGCCCTCGGCGCAGACAACGTTAAGGCCACCAAAAAGTTCTTCGGCTTCCCTGAAGACCAGAGCTTCTATGTTCCGGAAGAAGCTGCCGCCAACTGGGCGCAGGCCGGCGTCAAGGGCGCAGCCGAAGAGGCTGACTGGAACAAGCTTTTTGAAGCCTACGCAAAGGAATTTCCCGAGCTCGCCGAGCAGTTCAAGCGCACCTTCAAGGGAGAGCGCAAGGCTGGTTTTGAAAAGGCTGTCCCCACCTTCCCCATCGAGAAGAAGGTCGCCACCCGCAACGCCGGCCAGGTTGTCATGAACGCCGTCGCCAACGATGTGCCGGAACTTTTCGGCGGAGCAGCCGACCTCACCGCCTCCACCAAGACCATCTTTAAGCCCGGCGCAAACTTCCATATCGACCCCGCGGGTCGCAACGTCTTCTTCGGCGTCCGCGAGTTCGCCATGTGCGCCGCCGTCAACGGCATGGCCAAGCACGGCGGCCTCGTTCCCTTCGGTTCCACCTTCTTCACCTTCTCCGATTACGCCAAATCCGCCATCCGCATGGCCGCGCTGATGAAGTCGCATTCGTTGTTCATCTTCACGCATGACTCCATCGGCCTCGGTGAAGACGGCCCCACGCACCAGCCCATCGAGCAGCTCACCATGCTGCGCGCCATCCCGCACCTCACCGATTACCGCCCCGCCGATGCGAATGAAACCGCCGCTGCATGGCGTCTCGCGCTTGAGCGCAACGAGCCTGCCTTCATGGCCCTCAGCCGCCAGGATCTACCCATCATCGACACCGCCAAGATCGACGTCTACGGCGGCGTGAGCAAGGGCGCATACATCCTCGAAGACGCTGCCAACCCGAAGGTCATTCTCATCGGTACCGGCTCCGAGGTCTGGTTCTGCGTCGAGGCAAAGAAGCTGCTTGAAGCCGAGGGCATCGCCGCCCGCGTCGTTAGCTTCCCCTCATGGGAACTCTTTGAAAAACAGTCCGATGCGTACAAGGTTAGCGTCCTCCCCGCCGATGTGCCCAAGCTCGCCGTAGAAGCCGGTTCGCCCATCGCCTGGTGGAAGTGGGTAGGCTCAACCGGCGACGTCCTCGGTCTCGACCGCTTCGGCGCTTCGGCACCCGGCCCCACTGTCTACGAAAAGCTCGGCTTCACCCCGGTCAACGTCGCGGACCGGGCAAAGAAGCTGATCAAGTAAGGATGAGAAACGAAGGACGAGGGACGAAAAACCTCGCAGCAAGTTTCGCCCCTCGTCATTCGTCCCTCACTCCAAAGGAGTGCAAATGAAGCTCGTCATCGCCGCCGACCACGCCGGTTTCCCTCTCAAAGAGGACGTGCGCGCCTATCTCGGCACAAAAGGGCACGAAGTCGTCGATCTTGGCGCGTTCACCGGCACCGAGCCCGACGATTATCCTGACTTCGCTGAAAAGGTGGGGGAAGCCATCCTCGCCGGCGTCGCTAAAAAGGGTGTTCTCATCTGCGGCTCAGGCGTAGGCGTCTGTGTCGCCGCCAACAAGATTCCCGGCATCCGTGCCGGCATGTGCCATGACACTTATTCGGCGCATCAGGGTGTAGAGCACGACGACATGAACGTCATCGTCCTCGGCGCGCGCATCATCGGCACGGCACTCGCCAATGAACTCGTAGACAGCTTCCTCGGCGCCAAATTCATCGCAGACGAGGAGCGCTTCACACGTCGCTTCAAAAAAGTCCTCGCTATCGAAGCAAAGTACCAATGCGGAGACGGCTCCGCCAGCAAGGCATAGTGCAAAACTCAGTGGTTTTGTAACAGGGCATGACTTTAGTCGTGCCGCAAATCGCTAAAAATGATGGGGCTTTAGCCCCTGAAAGAAAATGCAGTCCTAACCGGCTTTCCCAGCCATCCGTCAACGAGAGGTCCCATGCTCCCTTTCGACGCCATACTCTTCGATGTTGGCGGCGTCCTGCTTACCAACGGCTGGGACCACAAGGAACGCGCGGCGGTGATCCAAAGTTTCGATCTCGATCTCACCGCGTTCGAAGCTTTCCACCCCGAAGCCAACGAGCGCTGGGAAAAAGACGAGATCAATGCGCAGCAGTACCTCGACGAAACCGTCTTCTACGAGCCGCGCAGTTTCACCCACAAAGAATTCCTCGACGCCATCTTCGCGCAATCCGTTCCGCTCGAAGACTCCGCAATCCCCGTACTTCAAGAGCTCTCCGCCTCGCAGAAATACCTCGTCGGCTCGCTCAACAATGAAGCCCGCGAGCCCAACGACTACCGCTTCGCCCAATACGGCCTGAGAAAGCATTTTGAAATTGCCTTCAGCTCCTGCTATGTTGGCCTGCGCAAGCCGCATCCGGAAATTTACAAGCGCGCCATCGATATTCTTGGGCTTGCCCCAGAGCGCATACTCTTTATTGACGACCGGCAGACGAACGTAGATGCTGCCGCCAGCACCGGCCTCAGAGCCATTCGCTTCATCGGCGAGCAGGATCTTCGCCGCCAGCTCAACGAACTCACCGTTTTCTGACACACACACGCTAAAGGGAGAAGACTATGCAACTCGGTTTGATCGGTCTCGGGAAAATGGGCGGCAACATGGCGGAGCGCCTCCGCCTCGGCGGCCACCAGGTCATCGGCTTCGACTTCAACAAGGAAGCAGTCGACAAGCTCACCACCTCGGGCAACGTCGGCGTTACCTCGCTCGAAGAGCTCACCCAGAAGTTCACCGGCCGTAAGGCCATCTGGATTATGGTTCCCTCCGGCAAGCCGGTTGACGACACCATCGCTCAGCTCGAGCAGCACCTCGCACCCGGCGACATCCTCATCGACGGCGGCAACTCCAACTACAAGGACTCGCAGCGCCGTCACAAGGAAGTCACCGCCAAGGGCTTCCAGTTCGTTGATGTAGGCACCTCGGGCGGCGTCTGGGGCCTCAAAGAGGGCTACTCGCTGATGTTCGGCGGCGACAAGGAGCCGGTCGAGTACCTCACGCCCATCTTTGAAACCCTCGCGCCTTCAAAGACCACAGGCTGGGGCCACATGGGCCCCGCCGGCTCAGGCCACTTCGTCAAGATGGTCCACAACGGCATCGAGTACGGCATGATGCAAGCCTTCGCCGAAGGCTTTGCCATCTTCGAAGCGAAGAAGGAATTCAATCTCGATCTCGCCCAGATCGCCGAAGTATGGCGCTACGGCTCCGTCGTCCGCTCCTGGCTTCTCGATCTCACCGCCGACGCCCTCAAGCATAACCCCAAGCTCGAAGGCCTTGAGGCTTACGTAGCCGACTCCGGCGAAGGCCGCTGGACCGTCTTTGAGGCCATCGACCTCAATGTCTCCGCGCCCATCATCACCGAGTCGCTCATCCGCCGCATCCGCTCGCGCGAGGAAAACAACTTCACCGACCGCGCGCTCTCCATCATGCGTAACGCCTTCGGCGGCCACGCAGTGAAAAAAGACTAATTCGAGGGACGAAGGACGAGAGACGAAGAACGACTCGGGTGTCCCACCCTCGCGGCGTAGTTGTTTTTGCCGCGGGGTGGGATCGAATCACTCCCACAAATCATCCAACTTGAGTCAGTAAATCTTCACCCCTCGTCCTTAGTCACTCGTCCTTATATCGATCGGAGATCGAGAAATGGCTACCACCGTACAAATGAGCGTGAATCCTTCTGACCTGACCCATGTCCCTGCCGCTGGCGAAAAAATCCCCAACCCCGGCATCATGGTCATCTTTGGCGCCTCCGGTGATCTCACCAAGCGCAAGCTGCTCCCGGCACTTTTTCACCTGGAGCAATCCAACCTACTGCCGAAAGACTTCGCCATCGTCGGCGTCGCCCGCCGTCCGCTCGGCCATGAATTCGCCGAAGACATGAAGGCGGGCATCCTCGAGTTCGGCGGCGTCGATGCCTCCGACCCCAGAATCGAAGAATTCGTCCAGAAAATCAGCTACTACGCGCTGCAGTTTGACGACACCGCTGGCTACGCCGGTCTTAAGGACTTCCTCGACAAGTTAGCCACCGAGAAGAACATCGGCGCTGACCGCCTCTTCTATCTCGCCACTGCGCCCGAATACTTCACGCCGATCATTCAAAGCCTCGGCGCGCACCAGATGGCGCAGCCAGAAAAAGGCAAGGTCGCCGTTGTCATCGAGAAGCCCTTTGGCCACGACCTTGACTCTGCCCGCGAGCTCAACCAGCAGGTGAACGCGGTCTTCAGCGAGAGCCAGGTCTTCCGCATCGACCATTACCTCGGCAAAGAGACCGTGCAGAACGTCCTGGTCTTCCGCTTCGCCAACGGCATCTTTGAGCCGGTCTGGAACCGCAACTACATCGACCACGTCCAGATCACTGCTGCCGAGTCTATCGGCATTGAAGGCCGCGGTCCCTTCTACGAGAAGGCCGGCGCGCTGCGTGACATCATTCAAAACCACATGATGGAGCTGCTCGGCTTCGTCACCATGGAACCGCCCTCAGGCTTCGAGGCAGAGTCCGTCCGCCGCGAAAAGGTCAAGGTCTGGCAGGCCATTCCGAACATTCCCATCAAAAACGCCGTACGCGGCCAATACGGCCCGGGCATAATCGACGGACAAAAGGTCATCGGCTATCGCGAGGAAGAGCGTGTCAATCCGGAGTCCGGCACCGAGACCTACGCCGCAGTCAAGCTGGAGATCGAAAACTGGCGCTGGGCAGGTGTGCCCTTCTATCTCCGCGCCGGCAAGCGCATGAAGAAACGCGCCACCGAAATCACCATCCAGTTCAAGCAGCCCCCGCTGCTCATCTTTAACCGCATGCAGAGTAACGGTCCGTGCCCGGAGATTCAGCCCAACATCATCTCCATTCGCATCCAGCCGGACGATGGCATCGCATTGCGCTTCGGCGCCAAGGTGCCCAACACGCCCGGTATGACCGTCTGCCCTGTCAATATGAACTTCAACTACGCGCAGGCCTTTGGCAAGCAGAGCGCCAACGGCTATGAGCGCCTGTTGCTGGACGCCATGCTCGGCGATCAGACCCTCTTCTCGCACCGCGACGGCGTCGAGATCAACTGGGCGCATTACACGCCCATCCTGCAAGCCTGGGCGGCCACCAAGCCCGACAACTTCCCCAACTACTTTGCCGGCTCCTGGGGCCCCGACACCGCCGACCGTCTTCTCGAACGCGACGGTCGCGCCTGGCGCAACACCCTCGGCAAACCCGAATAACCCGACACCATCATCAGCACACGGCCGCATCGACAATGATGCGGCCGTGTGTTTCGTACGGCATGAATTCCTGCCGTACTCAGAAAGCCTCAGGCCAATGACGCATCTTCGCTAAAAACAGCTGGATCGCTCGTACTGGGACGCCCGGTTTCCACATGCCCGGCAAACCGCCGCAGAAAGGTTGGGGATTCTGCGGTAGTGATAGAGATGTCGAACCAGTTGTTACTGGCGGCCAGGGACCAGTGATCTTCCTTAAAGCCGCCGGGCTTGAGAGGGTAACTGTGAGGAGCCTCGGACGGCGCATAGGCGTTGGTCACGATCAGCGTGCAGGGAGCAGCGCCGAGGTTGGCTACGGTGAGGTGGATGTCACCGTTTTGGTGATCGTAGCGGAGGATCAGTTCCGGATTAGGCTGAGCTTTGACGCCGGCATTATCTTCCGGATCGCGTGAGGCTGGCGCGACAACAACTCCGCGGAAGTGGCTGAAGAAGCCATTCGGGCCGTGGAATGAGATATCGTAATCGGGGTCCGTCCTTGGCTGTTTGGGATGCATGTCGGAACCCGTATCGGAGACCAGCCAGTAGTCCGAGAGAGATTGCTCGGCCGAGATGGAATAGCGGCGCGGGGCCTGAAAAGGGATTAGGTTGTTCCGAGCGTAAACGGCAACTCCCGCTTTGCCTTCGTTGCGGAATTCGATCCAGACTTTACCTTCAGCCGCGTCGATGCGGCTGCGGGCGGTCAGGGAGTAAGGCAGAGCCCGAGCGGGTCGGGTGCCTGGCTCTTGTTTCGGCATGGATTGCACTTCGGGGACGCTGTAGGGCTGCTTTGCGGAGGCCAGAACCGCCGGAACAGAAATAGACGCAAAGGCTGCCTTGGCCGTGCCGGCGAAATCGAAAGCAGAAGTTAGGTCTCCGCAGATCGCGCGGCGCCATTTGTTGATATTCGGTTCGGGAATGTCAAAGCGGGCTTCAAGAAATTGCAGCACCGAGGTGTGGTCGAAGACCTGCGAGCAGACATAGCCGCCGGTAGACCAGGGGGAAACGATAAGCATGGGCACGCGAGGGCCGAGGCCGATCGGTTGCAGGTCCCCAGGATCGGTGCCCGGCACTAAAGGACGGCGTTCATGGGGGAAATTGTCCATGTTGATGAACTCGTCCTCCATGGCTTCGAGGAGATCGTCGGAGACCAGTCCCTGTGCGTTCTGCCGCTGAACTTGCCCCATCACGGCAGGCGGCATTGGCGGAACGATATGGTCGAAGAGGCCATCATTTTCGTCGTAGTTGATCAGGAAGACGGTCTTGCTCCAGACCTCCGGATTGGCTGTCAGCGCTTCCAGGACAGCGTTAACATAGAAGGCCCCGTCACGCGGCGAGGCTTCCGGATGTTCGGAATATTTGTAAGGAGCTACGACCCAGCTCACCTGCGCGAGTTTGCCGCTGACACAGTCCTCGCGAAAACCGATGAGAGAGCGGTCGGTGACGCCTTTCTGGACAAGTGGCCCATGAGGGTCCGCACCCTCATCCACCTGATACTGCGCGAAGAACTCAAGTGAGTTGTCGGTGTAGTTGTCGGTCGGGTCGCCGGGGATGCCGGTTCCACCTTGATACAGCTTCCAGCTGATGCCGGCCTTTTCCAGCCGCTCGGGATAGGTAGTCCAGGTATAGCCATTGACGATATGCCGTTCGCCGAAGCCGGGGCCGTTGGGCTTTTTGCTGAGCTTGCCGGCGGCATCCATTGTGCCTGACCAGAGGTAGATGCGGTTGGGTGCTGTGTTGGCATGGACGGAACAGTGATAGGCATCGCAAATGGTGAAGGCGTCAGCCAGCGCATAGTGAAAAGCAACATCCTCGCGCTGAAGATAGCCCATCGTAAGGACGTCCTGTTTCTGGGTAACCCACCGGTCATGGTGGCCATGATTCCAGGCCTGGTGTCCGCTGCTCCAGCCGTGGTCCGTGCCGGCCTGAAATTCGCTAGTGAGCTTGGGATTGAGGTAGAAGGGCAGAACGTGTTCGGCGCTCGGGTGGAGGCCGCGGTCCTTGTAGTGGTTGGTCTTGACAGAGGCAGTCGGCTGGTACCAGACGGGCTTGCCGCTGGGCAGGCGCGCAGGACGCGGATCGCTGAAGCCACGGACGCCGCGCATCATCCCGAAGTAGTGGTCGAAGGAGCGGTTTTCCTGCATGAGGATGACCACATGCCCGACATCTTTGATCGTCCCGGTGGCGCGATTAGCGGGGATGGCGAGAGCTTTGCGAATGCTGGCAGGAATCATTGCTGCGCCAGCAGCGGTGGTGGCAAGACGCAGGAAATCGCGGCGAGTGGGCATGAGGGGATGGGCTCCTTGGGATACCGTGGGGTCGTTCAGATCGATTTGGGGTGAGTATATCGAGGGATTGTTGCAGGAAAATTTAAGAGACAATGCCGACGATCTGCCATGATGAATCTGAGACGGGTCTAATTTGGAATCAGCTGGCGGGGATTGGTAGAAACCAACACGGCGAGGTCCCCGCCATCAACTCTACTCCTCGAATTTCAGGCACTAAAGAAGGCTTAACCCCGAGTCACCTTGACGAAAATTCCCTCCGGCAGCTCACCCTCCAGCAGATGCACCACGCCATTCTTCACGTATCCCTCAAATACCTGCCGCTCCGGCTTTGCCGGCATCGGAGCACTCGCCGGAATCGCCTTCGGCATTTTGCCCATACCCTTGTCCATCGCCTCATTCGCAAGCTTGTCGGCTTCTTTATTCCCGCCGCGCAGCGTATGCCCAATCTCAAATCGCTCCAGCTTTCGCGTCAGCGCGCGAGCCTCCTCCCAAAGCGGCCACAGCGCCGGGCTCGCCACCTTATACTGGCCCTTCATCTGCTTCACCATCAGCTCGGAGTCTGAAACCACCTTCAGACGCGTGTGCCCATGTTTGAGCGCCCACTTCAGCACCCCCAGCAGCCCCGAGTACTCGGCATAATTGTTTGTCTGCATGCCGAGAAATTCGCTTAGCCGCGCCACTACCTGCCCATTCGCATCCTCAATCACCGCGCCATACCCCGCCGGCCCGGGATTGCCCCGGGACCCGCCATCGCAATGCGCCGTAATCATCCCCCCAGCCTGTGCCGATCCACCGTCAAAAAGATTTCCGCTAGTCATCCCTCCCAGTGTACCCACGCCACCAGTCCCTTAGTCCCCCAAGTCCCTTTTCTCTGTCTTTAGCTCACCTCTGCGCCACAAATCCGTCCATCTAATCGCAGCGGTTTACCCGGTTTCACCTCCCCTACAAATTCAGGAGAGATTTTCGAGGCAAAATTATGGCAACGGAAGCGCTTCCATATCCCGATTCCCCGGCGAACCAAACCGCGTCCTTGCCTTGGCCTACCGCTTTGGGCGTACAATCCTCTACGAGTATGACTGCGACCCGGGCCATCGGCGGACCCAAGAGCGCAACCGAGCGCCTCGCCTCACGCGCGCCTGAAATCGAGCTGATTCGCGCCGCGCAAGCCGGCTCCCGCACCGCATTTGACGCGCTTGTCCGTCAGTATGAGAACCAGGTCCTCCGCCTCGCGCTCCACCTCACCGGCAGCGAGCACGACGCAGAAGACATCTACCAGGAAGCATTCCTCAAGGCCTACCGCTACATCGGCAACTTCCGCTTTGAGTGTTCCTTCTACACCTGGATCTATCGCATCGTCACCAATCTCTGCCTCGATCAACTCCGCCGCCGCAAGACCCGCCGCGAAGATCAGGCCGTCATCCTCGACCACTCCGGCGACGAGATCGACATCCTCGCCTCCGTCTCCGATGACCGCGCATTCTCTAACCCCGCCCGCGAGCTTGATCGCAAGCTTCTTGGCATCCGCATTCAGGACGCGCTCTCCAAGCTCACGCCCCGCGAGCGCATGGTTTTTGAACTGAAGCACTACCAGGGTCTCCGCCTGCGCACCATCGGAGAAATGCTTTCTACCACCGAAGAAACCGCTAAAAACACACTATTCCGTGCGACAAAGAAACTCCGATCGCAACTGGCGGGCCTCCGGTAGCACTACTGTTTCAGATTTGCATTGTTTTCAGGTGAGGCAAAAGGACGTACCCCATGAATTGCGAATTGGCGCACGAGCAAATCGTGATGGCCGAATACGGTGAGTTGTCTGACGACGCTGCTCACGAGCTCTCCCGGCATCTGGCCATCTGCCCCGAATGCGGCCGCGAGCGCGAAACACTTCGCGCCATCAAGCTGCTGGCAGATGTGCATCCGATAGCAGAGCCCGACGCCAACATCATGGCGCGCTCCCGCCTGCGTCTTGAAGAAGCGCTCGACACCCTGCCGCCGCGCCGCTGGTACGAGCGCCTCGCCCGCTACATGGGTAACAGCCTCGCCCACCTGCAATCCGCACCCGTAGCCGCCGCACTCATGCTCGTCATTGGTGGAGCAGCCGGCACTCTAGGCGGCTATTATGTCTCGCAGAGCCATGTAGCCAAAGCCGGTGAAGCCGCGCAGAATCAAGCGGGAGCCCAGGCCGTCGTAGAAGCCGCCGCACCCTCCGTCGCCGGCGAAATCGCCAGCATCTCCCGCATCGAACGTCAGCCTAACTCCGAGCAGGTCCAGGTCAGCTATAAGCAGATCGTTCCACGCCAGTTTTCAGGCTCGCTTGACGACTCCAAAATCCGCCATTTCCTTACCATTGACGCCGTCCGCGCTGCCGCCTCGGGTGAAGACGATGGCTCCATCGATCTTGTCGTTGAAGAGTGCCGCGCCGGCCACGGCTGCCGCGCCTCCGGCCTCAGCGATGCTCTCGTCATGGTGCTACGCTACGGCCGCAGCTCGCAGATGCGCCGCAAGGCCCTCGCCGGCCTCGCGCCCTACGTCGCAGACGATCTCGAAGTCCGCAACGCCGTTCTGGAAGCCGTCCTCTACGACTCCGACGTAGATCTCCGCTCCGACGCCATCCACTCGCTTACGCCCGTCGAAGCCGACACCAGCGTGCGCCAGGTGCTCCACAACGTCGCCAGCTCAGACCCTAACCCGCAGATTCGTATCGTCTCCCGCCAGGCCCTTAGCCGGGCCCCGGAGATTCAGTAGTAGCGATTCAACAATGATCATCCTGTAACGAAGTTTTTGTAACGTATTCAGTAAGGGATTCACATAACAGCACCACCCCGTAAGCCGCGCCAGAACGTCTAAAAAGAGCGCACCGGGTGAAACACCTGGGGGAAAAATGCAGTATTTTGCGAGGCCCTGCAATATCCGCAATCCGTTCTCAGGCCGGTTCGTCTTAGCCGCCGCTGCGCTCGTCGCAGCGACGGCGGCCCTTGCGCCACTGCGCGCGCAGGCGCAGGATCAATCCTTCCGCCAGCTCCTCGACCACCTGCACATGTCCTCGCACGCCGCCACGCCCGGCTATCTCGGCGTCCTGGTCACCGATGTCGATAACGAATCCTTCACCCGCCTGCGCCTCACGGAAAAGCGCGGCGCCGTTGTCACCAACATCGATCACGACGCTCCCGCCGGAGGCCAAAAAGGTCTCCGCATCAATGATGTCGTGCTCTCCATTAACGGCCAGAACATCGAAAGCGCCTCCCAGTTCAACGCCACCTTGCATGAAGTACCCTCTGGTCGCTGGGTCAGCCTGGTCATCGTGCGTGAAGGCAATCAGGAGACTCTCTCCGTCCTGCTCGTAGACCGCCGCGTCATGGAGCGCGACGTCTGGAATAAGCTCAACGCCCGTGAAGACTCTGGCGGCGGCAGCGGCTCAGCTAGCGGCCTCAACATTCTCTCCGGAGCCAGCGGCGGCGGAGACGTTCCCTCCACCGGCGGCTTCCATATGCCCTTCTTTGGCAGCGAGCTCAAAGTCGGCGCAGTCGTCGAGCCCCTCACCCAGCAAATGTCGGATTACCTCGGCATCCCCTCTGGCCTGTTAGTCAAGCAGATAGCCCGCCACACCGAAGCTGAAGCCTCGGGCCTGCACGAATACGACATCATCCTCCGCGTCGGCCCGGAAGCCATCAAAACCACCGCCGACTGGGACCGTACGCTTAAAGCCAACCAAGGCAAACAGGTCCAGCTAGCCATCCTCCGCGACAGCCGCCAGCAAACCCTAACCCTCCAGGTCGACAACAAACGCCATAAGTAGGTTTTCTGCTTCCGTCGGAACTGGATTCTTTCGCAGGCTCACTTCTGCTGGAGTTATCGTGTGCGGCTGTGCTGATTAAGATATTTATCTTGTATCAATTGCGGATGATTGCACAGTTTCCGGCGAAATCTTTATGCGATCTTCATTTCAAAACTGTGCAGCTTGCCGGCTTTCATTCTCGATCCCTAAATGCGAGGGACCGGGCACTGGACCGGCTTTGTAGATAGCTCGAAAGCTGAAACCCGGAGAAAACCGGTAATACCCGCAGAAACGGAAAATGAATGTAACACGTTTCATTAGTCTAAACCCTTATTTATTTGATGCTTAAGGCATGATGGTTACCAATGCCCCAAATTTTTTGAATTTTAGCCAGAAAAGCGAACGGCCCGAATCCGGTGGAATTCGGGCCTTTCTTTTTCTACCTGTAATGAGTATGACAGATCGCGAGAAATAATGTGCAAACTGCGCAAAGCTTTTTGCGATTTAGAATCAATGAGTTACAAAATATTTTTGGATTTGGGGCTTGACAAGATTTTTTCCACAGTGGACCGAGCTGGGACTGGAGGAAGCCTGCACCATCAAAACCACCGCCGACTGGGACCGCACCCTCAAAGGCAACCAGATGCAGCTAGTCATCCTCCACGACAGCCGCCAGCAAACCCTAACCCTCCAGGTAGACAACAAACGTCACAAGTAAGATTGTTGCTTTCCAAGTCCGCGGCACGGCGGTTGGCGGCGGGTAGGCCGGGGCTGAAGCCCCCGCAATGAATCTCACCCCCTTAATAGTTGTCATCCTTCGCTCCGCTTGCAAGGCGGAGTGAAGGACGTGCTTTGCTTTCACCTTGGAGTACAAAGGCCTAAACCGTGATGAAACATCTAGATTTGCACAAATCTAAATATGAGAGAATTCGGGATCACAAATTTCTTACATCTCGGAGGAGCCTTTAATGGCAGCTGCTGAAAATCCTTTGGTATCAATTGATGTAACTGCCGCACCTATAGATACTCGAGGAATTGTGCTAGAACATGCAGCAAATGAATTGGTTTTTGCTGTGGTTGGGCATGTCGGATGTGGCACTTCGGAAGTAGCAAAGACCTTGCGTGATAGCCTCCTCGACAGCGCACTGCAAGGTGGACCGTTTGAGGTGCACATAGTTAAAGCACGCCAAGTTATACAAGAATGGGCAATTGAACAAGATAAGAATGTCCCAAACAATGACGATAGGAGTCTGGCAGCGACTCAGCAATTTCAGAATCAGGGCGATGATATGCGGGCAGTCATAACCAAAGCGGGTGACCATGATCTTTCCTCTGTTGCTCGTCGATTGGCCCTGAAAATTCGCGAAGTCCGTGCTCAAAGTCAGGGAGGCTCAGTTGCCGTCAACGAAGCGGTACTGCCAAACGGAAAGCGAAGAGCATATATTTTAGATTCTTTACGCCATCCTGCCGAAGTTGAGCTTCTAAGGCACGTCTACCAGCATGCATTTGTATTAGTTGGTGTCGTTTGCGAAGAAAAGAAGCGGATAGAACGACTTCGCAAAAAATATCCCGATGCAGGTGAGACAAGTCTTAGCGGGTTTATGAAGCGCGATGCGAAAGCGGGAAAACCATACGGCCAGCTTGTTTCCGATACCTTTCACTTATCAGATTATTTTGTCGATAACTCAACTGATCGGGTTCTTGAACATGGTGTGGCTAATGAGGATTGGGACACAAATGAAAAGCTTGCAAGATTAATCAAAATCGTAACGCACTCGGAAATTGTGAGACCAGAAATGCCAGAGACCGCCATGCACCACGCATACGGAGCCATGATGCAGAGTGCTTGCTTGTCGAGACAAGTAGGTGCGGCTCTAGTGGACAAGGCGGGGAATGTGATTGCCACCGGCACAAACGAGGTGCCTAAAGGTGGAGGTGGTGTTTATGGTGAGTCGTTCGAAGCCAACGCACCAGATGATAGATGCGGTCTACGGCATCCGGACGGCCGCAGGTTTTGCAGTAATACCCGTCAGCAAAATCAGATTATCGAAAACCTCTTGGACAGCATCCCAGAATTACAAGGATTGCCAGCTGAACGAAAAAAGGAATTGAAAT
>Ga0206824_10046_pt2 | contig 38452 bp, 27 predicted proteins | sample Alteio_BWOrgCont_82_FD_152874 | JGI IMG/M metagenome (GOLD analysis project Ga0206824, IMG submission 152874) | Enriched cells from forest soil in Barre Woods Harvard Forest LTER site, Petersham, Massachusetts, United States -... | ecosystem: Environmental > Terrestrial > Soil > Temperate forest >...
GGTTCGCACAGGATCTTGCCGTCACGGATCGCCTGCTTGCCGATGAATTGTCCATCGAACGCAATGATGCTCACTTGATCCAGTTTCCCGTCCAGATCGGGCAGGTCACCATTGAACAGATCATTAAGCACTTTAACGGTGAGCCTACCGAAACTCTGATTCTGATTCCTTCCCGCCTGTATTACAAAGAGGACGCCGCCAACGACCCCGAGTTGAAAGAATAGATCGCATGACGTCGTTAACGACTCCCCCCTGTCCATTGCTGGAAATGGAGGGGATCGAGAAATCGTTTCCCGGCGTGCGAGCGTTGCGCGGGGTCGATCTGAACCTGCAACGCGGCGAGGTGTTGGCGCTGCTCGGTGAAAACGGCGCGGGCAAAAGTACGCTGATCAAGATCCTGGGGGGAGCTTATCAGCCGGATCGCGGGACAATCCGTATCGACGGAATTGATGTTCAGTTTGCAAATCCTGCCGCAGCGAATGCGGCGGGAATTGGAATTATCTATCAGGAGTTCAATCTCATTCCGGGATTGGCCGCCTGGGAGAATATCTTTCTTGGACGCGAGTCAAATTCAGGTTTTGTCCGGCGCGGCGAAGAACGGCGTCGAGCGAAGGAGTTATTCGAACAGATTGGCGCCAACATTCCGATCGACATTCCTTGCGGCGAACTATCGGTTGCTCAACAGCAGATCGTCGAAATCGCCAAGACGCTCTCCCAGGATGTTCGAATGATCGTGATGGACGAGCCTTCGGCTTCGTTGACGCCGCAGGAAGTCGCCCATCTGTTCAAGATCATCCGTGATCTGAAGCAGCGCGGGATTGGGGTGATCTATATCAGCCATCGACTGGACGAAATCTTCGAAGTCGCCGATCGTGTCGTGATCCTGCGCGATGGTGACTTTGCGGGACAGGCGCTGATTCACGAACTCACCCGCCAGCGGATGATAGAAATGATGGTCGGCCGCAAAATTCAGGATGAATTTCCCAAGCATCACCATCCCATTGGCCAGACTCGACTGTCTGTGCATGGGCTTTGTCGAGGGAAAGCAGTTCGCGACGTCAGTTTTGAAGTCCGAGCGGGCGAAGTTCTGGGATTAACCGGGCTGGTTGGCGCGGGGAGAACGGAAACGGCCCGGTTGATCTTCGGTGCGGACCGAATGGATTCGGGGACGATGACGCTGGACGGAACGCCACTGCAGATCCGCTCACCAATGGATGCGATTCAAGCGGGGATTTGCCTGCTGCCGGAAGATCGCAAGGGACAGGGCCTTGTCCTGGGGGCCAGCGTTCGTGAAAACTTTGCGCTCCCAAACCTGCATGAATTGTCATCTGGTGGTTTTGTCCGCCGACGCCACGAACGGACAGCGTTCGCTGAGTTCGTGACAAAACTTCAAATCAAGATTCCGCATCAGGAAGAACTGGCCCGCAACTTGTCCGGCGGGAACCAGCAAAAGGTTTTGTTGGCCAAGTGGCTGCAGCGCAACACCGAGGTTGTGATCTTTGATGAACCAACACGCGGGATTGACGTCGGAGCCAAATACGAAATCTACATGCTGATGAACGAACTGGCCCAACAGGGAAAGGCGATCCTGATGATCAGTTCAGAAATGCCTGAAGTGCTTGGCATGAGTGACCGGATTCTGGTCATGCACGAAGGCCGAATCACTGGTGAAATTTTGGACGCAGGTACGGCAACTCAAGAACAGATCATGGAACTGGCGGTGGCCTGAAGAGATGAGCAAACACCAACGAAACGCTGCTCTGCACCACCCGTTCATACGTGACTATGGGATGCTGTTTGTCCTGCTGATTCTCGGCCTTTTGTTCAGCGCGATCACAATCAAGCTACAACATCCGACGGGTGAAGATGCGGGAAGACAAGTTGCGAATCTGATCGTCGCTCGGCACGGAACGAAAGCTCGAGTGCTGATCGTGACACGCAATACCAAAGAAGACCTGACGTTTGCCGAAGCTGCCGAGAAGCAGTTCAAGCGGTCTGGCGCGGCCGTGTTGGGAAACATCAACGGTTCACCGGCTGATGTGCGCAAGGCGATCGAGGCGACACTGAGCCAGGGCGAACAGATCGATGCGATTGCGGCCAATGACGTCACGTCGAAATGGACGGTCTATGATCAGTATCCCACCGTTGGTTCGGCAAAGTGTATCACCCCCAGCCCCTACTATTGGCCCGACTTTCTGAAAGTCAGCAATCTGCTGGGCGTCGCCAATCAGACAGCCATTTATGCGATCATCGCGATTGGCATGACCATGGTGATCGTCACGGGCGGGATCGATCTGTCAGTTGGTTCGTTCGTCGCTCTGTCCGCCGTCTGTTCGGCGATTGTCATTCGTGATTGGGGAGGTGGATCCAGTGCCGGCTTCGGGATCGTGATTCTCGGAAGCCTGATCGGGATTGGAGTCTGTGTGATCGCGGGGATCTTCAACGGCCTGATGATCACGACGTTCCGGATGCCCCCATTCATCGTCACGCTCGGCATGATGATGATGGCGAGCGGCATGGCCTTTCGTTTGTCCGAAGGACGTTCGATTCCGGAACTTCCAGCGACGTTCTTCTGGCTCGGCCGTGGTCAGACGCTGAGAGTTCCGCATCCCGTGTTCTTGATGATCATCCTGTATGTCATCGCGCATTTCGTGATGTCACGCATGGTTTTTGGTCGTTACGTCTATGCGATCGGTGGGAACGAAGAAGTGGCTCGATTGTCAGGCGTTCCGGTAAAGCGAGTCCTGCTAGCCGTCTATACGATCTGTGGCGCATTGGCAGGGCTGGGTGGCATCGTCCTGGCATCGCAACTTTCCGCGGGTGATCCCAAATTCGGCCTGATGTACGAACTGGAAGTGATCGCGGCTGTGGTCGTCGGCGGGACATCGCTGATGGGAGGTCACGGAAAGATCTTCGGAACACTGATCGGAGCATTCATCATCGCCGTGATCAAGAACGGCATGAACCTGACGAATGTCGATCCCTTCAATCAGAAAATCGTCCTGGGTGCCGTTCTGATCCTGGCCGTGCTGCTCGACACTTTGAAACGTCGCGGCGCTGGCAAATGAATTCTCGTTTATCGTATCACTTCACACTCGGGCAGTGCCGCCTTCAACTGGGCAACACCCACATCCGTGACCTTCGTCCCCTTCAAATGCAGGATTTTCATCGCCTTCAGTTTTTCAAGCTCTGACAATCCCCGGTCTGTGACACTCGTGTTTGAGATGTCCAGTTGGTTCAACGTGTGAATCTTTGCAATCGTAAGCATTCCATCATCGGTCACTCCCGTGTAACTCAGTCCGAGCCAGCCAAGGCTTTCAAGCTTCGTCAAATGCACAAGCCCCGCATCCGTGACTCCGAAATCCCCGCCAACCGTCAAAAAATAGAGCTTGCTCATACCCGTGAGGTGCTTGAGGCCCTGGTCCGTGACTCCCACTGTTGACCACATCCCCAGCCCCGTGATTTCCTTCAGGCCACTCAGTTTTTCCAGAGTTGTATCCGTGACCCCTGTTTCCGCCAGGATCAGCCCTCGTAGCGTCGCGCAATTGCCAATCGCGGCGAATTGCGTCTCTTCCAGCTTGATGCCGCGGACGTCAAGTTCGATCAGATTGCCACTGGTATCCCACTTCACGTCTTTGGCTATTTTTGTCAGACCGTTCAATGCGACTTTCAACGGGTCGGCGGAAGAGGAATCGATCTTTTCAGTATTCGATGAATTCCCTGGCGCAGCGCTCTTGGCATCCGGGCTTACCGAATTTGGCTGCGACGCTGCCGTTGCACCGGGTGTGGCATCCCTCTTTGGAGCCGTGTCGAGTTGGGACGACGTCGCGCCGGATGTTTTCTGATTGGCAGGTAGGACCGCCAATGGCGGCGCAGAGGCGGCGACAGTGTTCGCGTCTCCTGAATTAGAACCCTTCGTTGCGGATGAAGGAGATTCGCTCTTCATGACCAGCGCGACACCTCCGACGACCACTGGCAGAATCAGGGCAATACAGATCACCGCAAGCCGTTGCTCTTTCCTGCCAAAAGAGGCTCGTTTCTTTTGCTTCGGTTTCCTGATGACAAACTCATTCAGGTTCTCGATCGCATCTGACACAGTCTCGACCGGGGTCTGTTTCGCTTTCAACTCCTGGTCGTAGACGTTTCTCTTCTTGGGGTCGAGCAGACAAAGGCGAGCGGCGGAGAGTTCATTGAGCAATTTTTGCGACTGCGCCACGTGGGGACCGTTGGCGCAACCGCGAACATACGTCATCTGTTTTTCGGCGGCCGCATCAATCACATCGGCGTCGGATTCAAACAGGTTGATTCCCAACAGACGGTAGTGATTCGGTGGCTGGTCCTGCGGCGGAATCCCCAGCCACTTGTGATACGGATCAAACATGGTCACTTTCCGATCTCTCGACGATGTCGCCGGGCACATGATGCAAAAGGCAGTTGGACCGATCACCGGACGGCACTCATCGATCGTGGCAAACTCAATAGATCGGATTTCTTACCACGAAACACACGAATTGACACGAAACCAGATTCAGAACAGTGGTTGCGCCGACATTCGATGCTACTGGCACGGAGGATTTGTATCAGGACACATTTCCTGAAGCCCCATCTTTTTCGTGTTACTTGTGAATTTCGTGGTTGCCACGGAATTATCTGGGATAGTGATGGAATTGCCAAGCAGAACACCCACGACTCTTTGTCAGATCGTTCAGGCGATCTTGCGGGTGTCTCGTGGCGCAGTTCCCAGCGTCGTGGCAATCAGTGACATCAGACTGGAGATATCCGTTCGCCGAATGAGATGGCAATAGGCGATCAGTGGATTCTGATCGCGTAATTCAGACGTGAGAGCAATGATGGTCGCGTCCGTTGGAACGGTGTTCGACAGCCAATCGCGAAGACGTTCGATGTCTTGCGAATTCTCCGGCCCCCCCCAGATGACCAGCGAACACGCGACATCGCCGCATTCCGTCATGGCCTCGTCCAAGCTTCCGATTGCCCGGACGGAATATCCACAGGCTTCAATCGCACTCGTCAACAGCATGCGGAAGAAGGGGGACGGATCAATGACAAGCACGTGCGGATCTGGCGGCGCAATGATGATTCGAGGGTCTGAGTTCCGTTCGAAATCCTGACTGGACCACGATTCAATCTGGCCGACGCTCGTCGATTCTTCGACTGGATCAATGGCTTCCTTGGAATACTGTTCCGCGATCATCATGTCCACGGACGGCACTGGCGGAAGTACAGCGGCGATGGAATCAGCCAACGCGGCAGCCATCGGAGACGGTTCATCTACTAAAGCAGTCCTTCCGGAAACTCGATCGCGGATTGTTGTCGCCAGATAATGAATTCGGGTCACTGCCGGCGAATATGGAAAATCACTGATACGAAGGACGCGCTCCATCAGCGATGCTGTCGCGTCGACCATCTGCTCCGTGATGGACATCAACCCATGCAGAATCTCCAGCGCGTGTGAATTCGTCCCGTCTTCGATCGCGTGGAACGGAGCGGGCGGTAACCTGGAATCGACATCGCTGTCGGTGTGGATTACCAGACCCCATTCGGATTGCAAGTGTTCGACCAGTTCGGTCGGCTCTTCGATTGTAATTTCCTTTGTGGCATCGAGTTCCAGCAGCATATCGGCCATGATCGACACGATCTGTGCGGACTTTTCGACCAGATCATGGTCCAGCGGAATGGTTTCATCGACCAGACCGTTCAGCACGAATGCAATGGAATATGCCAGTCGAGCGGGTTTCACGTAGCCCAGACGGCGTAGGTCGTACGCGAGTTGGTCGAGGTCACGTCCCGTTGATCCGATGTTTGCGAAATTGAAAGCATCACGGAACTCGGCGGTCAGCAACTGCGAGGCACGGCGCGTGGTTTCCCAACCGAGATCTAGAACGGCATGTAAATCGTCACGCGTCATGATGGCGCCTGAACACGAGTGGGAATTCCATCCCGACTTTGGTGTTGAAGTGAAATTTACGCGGGATTCATGCAAAAAACTGGGAATCTGCGGCCACATTGCCGCGAAATCTCAATCCGACACGCCGCATCAATTCCATCGACTGGTCGTACCTCCCGGATTGAAGACTGTTCCGGACTTTCCGATTCCGCAGTCGCCTTGGTTCATCCGTCTCCTGTGGAAGTCCGAAATGGATCATGTCGTCAGTTACTTGTTCCATTGATACGCTGCCACTATAATTCGGCCGTCACCGGCTGAAGTCTTGTGCTTGGCACGACTTGTGATGAAGTGCCGCGTCGGTTCTTCGACGCTCTGTCCGGCAGACGATCCATGAAGCTTGCTGGAACATGTTTCGGGTCACCTTCCGGCCAGTGGGCAGCGGGGGCTGAATCAATGTTCTGCGGCAACAAACGTTCAGGAGATGCAAAGTGACGGTGAAGGTCGCGATTAATGGTTTTGGTCGCATCGGGCGACTGGTGTTTCGGGCAATGGTCGAACAAGGTCTAGTGGGCAAGGACGTTGATGTCGTTGCCGTTGGCGATATCGTCCCCGCGGACAACCTCGCCTATTTGCTGAAGTATGACACAACGCAGGGTCGGTTCGCAGGCGAAGTCGGCTCCAAGAAATCCAGTCCCGATAAGGCAGAAGACGACGTTCTGATTGTGAACGGCCGCGACATTCACGTCGTCAGCGCTAAGTCACCCGCTGAATTGCCGTGGAAACAATTCGGTGTGGATATTGTCATCGAATCGACCGGCCTGTTTACCGAAGCCGAAAAGGCCAAAGGACACATCACCGCCGGCGCGAAGAAGGTCATCATCTCGGCACCTGCCAAGGGTGAAGACATCACCGTCGTGATGGGAGTGAACTGCGACAAGTACGACGGCGCCAAGCACCACATCATCTCGAATGCCTCGTGCACGACCAACTGCCTCGCTCCTGTGGTGCATGTACTGCTTAAGGAATTCGGCATTGATGAAGGTCTGATGACCACGATCCACGCCTACACTGCGACCCAGAAGACGGTCGACGGCCCAAGCAAGAAGGACTGGAAGGGTGGCCGTGCCGCAGCCCAGAACATCATCCCCAGTGCCACCGGCGCTGCGAAGGCTGTCGCTCTGGTCTGCCCGGAAGTCAAAGGGAAGCTGACCGGGATGGCGTTCCGCGTCCCGACCCCGACGGTCTCCGTCGTCGATCTGACCGTGAAGACAACCAAGGAAACCAGCTACGCCGAAATCGCCGCCGCGATGAAGAAGGCCAGCGAAACGTACCTGAAGGGGATCCTGGAATACACTGAAGACGAAGTCGTCAGCAGCGACTTCATTCATAGCAAGTCGTCGTCAATCTTCGACAAGGGGAGTGGTATTGAACTGAACAGCAAGTTCTTCAAGCTGGTCAGTTGGTACGACAACGAATGGGGCTACAGCAACCGCGTTGGCGACCTGGTCAAGCTGGTCATCGCCAAGGGACTGTAAACGAAAATCGCGTTTCGAGTTTGGAAATGAAGAATGAGCCCGGGTGCAGCAATGCATCCGGGCTCGTCGTTTTCGGCCAAATCGAGCTACGCTCGTCCTCGCCAGCGGCAGACAACTGCCACAGCTATGAACAAGCCGCCCCCCACCAGATAGAGCGGCCACTGCAGTTCAGGTTTCGTATTCCAGCCAGCAATCACAGCAGAATTCGCAGCGCACAATGCACCAATCACACCCGCTGCTGCGCCCAGTTCATGTGTGATCAAGACCATCATTGTGCCAACAGCACTCGCAAATGAAGTTGAAGATTGTTCAGGAGTGTCTGACATCGTTTGTTTCTGTTTTCTGTAGTGAGCAGGTTCTCATGCCAATGGTATTCGAAACACGAAGTCCGATTCTGCGCCGCTCGCTGCATTGTTGCAATGAGCGTCGCGGCATTCCGAGACCTGGGATTCCCTGTGTCACTCTTTTCTTTCCCATGTCCGCACCTGCCCCATATCTTATGAATACATCACGCAGTTCCATTTCTCTCGATTCGATCAAGCTTATTCAGAAACCACTCCGGGGAACGGACGCACGATGTGGCGACTCGTGCCGCAGCCAAGTCGGAATTTGCGAGCACTCCTAACTTTTTAAGCAATCGACATCGTTCTACATGAGCCTGACAAACTCGGTGATGCATTCCCCTGTTCGCGAGCGCCGTGATTTCGCGGTCACGAACGGCGACAGCCTCTTTCCAGTCTCCGTTCGCTTCGTGATATGCGGCCATCGAATCGGAACAAATCCAGTCCCGGCGCTCCACAGATTTTAAAATCCTGACACTCCGGCGAAATGATCGTGACGCTTCTCGTTCATCACCGCGTCCACGTTGGACAGTGGCGAGCCAGAGCCATGCATTCGCTTCCATTCGACGAAGATGCTCTGCCTGGTGTGCGAGTTCCGACAAATACTCGGCATGTCCCGCCAACTCGTCCGAGTGACCGAGAGCGTGACAAATCGGACAAAGACGGTTCAGAATGGATGAACCGTACCAGTTTCTGTCCTCGATCTGCAGGACCTTCGAAAGTGAACGGACCCCAATGTCATACGCTTCGCCCCAGCGCTCCATGGATTCCAGGCAGTACATTTGAACTTCATCAATCAGGAATCGCGTGCTTTCCAGTTCGTCAGAAATGTGCTTGCGCACATACGCGAATCCTCGCTCGATTTCGTCCTGATACCCAAAAGGATCAACACAAGTATAGACAAGCAGCGCATTGCTGAGTCCAACACCTCTAAACGGGTGCGTCAGGCCGTCGGAGGAATTGAATCGCACCATCAGGTCAATTGCCAATGGCAAGGCACGCGTGTAGTCCGCCACGTAACACGTGAGCGCTACCAAGCGATAGGTCTCGGCCAGCAGAAGCCACTTTCCTTCGTTCAGCCGGCGGGCCTCGTCGCGCATCTTCGTAAAAAGGACAAACGATGCTTCAGGTTCGGTCTCCTGAAAGGCGAATCCTTCTTCGAGCAGTTCGAACAGTTCCAGTCGCTCGATGTCATCCTTCTCCTGCCATTCATCGACGGAACGTTGAAACTCGTCCCAGATATCGCTCATCGTTACGGTCCCGCCCGAGAATTAGATTGGAGCGCTCGTTTCAAATTGGTCAAGCTTTTTCAGAAACCACTCTGGACAGAGGAGCTGGTTCGCACAAAGTCGTGCGGTCTGCAGATCGGCAGCCGTGATTCTGTCCATTTTTGCCAGCAGCCGACACCGTTCAAGCTGTACCTGGCAGATACGGTGAAACATCCCTTTTTGTGTGACCTCAACCAGTTCGCGGTCCCGGACACCCAACGCGGCCTGCAGTTCACCCTCTTGCTCGCGGTACGCGGCGATGGAGTTTGCACAGATGGAATCCCGCTTTTCGACATTGCCAAGCAATCGCATCCCCTGACGAAACGAACGTGAGGCATCCCGCTTGTCTCCACGTTGGCATTGCGTCATCGCACGCCAAAAATGTGCATCCGCTTTCGTTCGGCTGAGTTGCTGGTTCGTTGCCGAAAGTTCCGCCATTTGATCGGCATAACTGGCCAGCTCGTTCGTTCGTCCCAGCATGTGGCAAATATGACAGACCTGATACAAAGCCCACGCGCAGTGCCAGGTCTTCGTGTAAGTCGACGGACACTGATCGATCAGTGCCAGGGATTGCATCGCCAAATCATAGGCATCGTTCCAGCGGCCGATGGAGCAAAGGTAAGATCGGCGGCGGTAATTCAATACGAATCTCGCGCTCACCGGCCCCTGTTCAATTCGCCCCTCCTGATAGGCAAAGCCGCGTTCCAGATCTTCACGATATCCGATCGGATCGATACTGGCGTACGTTTCCAGAACGTTGGTGAGGACGGTTTCACGTTCGGGATGGTTTGCTGCCTGCGAAGAATTGAAGCAGACCATCAATTCCATCGCCAGCGGTTGCGCTCGCGAGAAATCTTCCAGGAAGGACGTTAATGCGTTCAGTCGCCAGCTTTCAAAGAAAAGAACCCACCAGGGCTCATGCAACCGACGGGCTTCATCGCGACCCTGAGTGAAGATCACCAAAGATCGCTCCGGGTCTGTCTCCTGACACTCAAATCCCTGATGCAAGAGCGGAGCAAGGGCGAGGCGCTGCAAGTCGCCAATCGCCTCCCATTCTTCAACGCGACGATTGAATTCGTCCCATTCTCCACTCATCGTTACACCAGCTTCTCGAGGGATCTTTGCCAGTTGCCAAGATCAAGTGCGGCTTGAGACGCATCGAGCATTCGGCCGCAAAACAGTTTGGCGAAGTATGCGGTCACAGCAAGGGCCGCCTGCTTCCGTGCCGTGGGAACGTCGGAGTCGGCCAGCCTTCGGATCAAGGGACAGTTTGCATTCAGGTGCAATGTCCCCGCATCCGCCGCGACAGATCGCCGGTCCTCGACGTAGCCCTGAACAAGTCCTGAGAATCCGTCGGGAATCAAACCGTCGTCCAAAGCCGATATTGCGTCTCTGACCGCTTCCGCTTCCGCCGGATATGTCATCACGGCGGGAAGGTCAGTCGGTTTGAACGATGCGGGGCGCACGGTGAATCCCAGTTCCTCGCAGAGCAAAACCAGTTCGGACAGCTCACCGAACGGAACGGGCCTCAATAACGAGTTCAAGTCGTCATCGAGACGTGCCAGGGTCACTCGCTGATGCAACTCTGCGTAGTGTTTCAAGAACGCCGGGACTGCAAACCACGAGGCATCAATCGCGGGGACGTCGCGCCCCTCGGCCAGAAGCTTGTCCTGTAGCGATCCCAATTCCCGAGTCGTGTAATAGATCACATTTCCTGACGTTTTCAGATACTCGGGCAGTGTCAAACGACCGCGGCTTGTCTTCAGCGGGACTGAATCGGCGACCAGTCGGAAGAAGTCGGCATCCTTACACGCCCAACCGACGATGACGTCGCTGTGCCCGTAGGCAATCTTCCGCCAAACGTCGGGGCGTTTTCTGGCCAGGTCCCGCAATCCACGTCCCAACTGATCCGCCAGCACTTCGCGAACGGCATCGAAGGAGTCATCCTGATGCACGGCCTCGCGCGAGGCCGTCGGTTGCAGCGCGGGGCAATCGATGACTCCTTGAACAAAACGAGCCCATGACGGCAACAAGTCCTTGTCGCTATCGCAGATCGCCATTCCACGGATGTAAACCGCAAGATTTCCGTATTCCTTGATCGAGACCACAGATTCCGCGGGGACGAAGAGAAACCCCTTCAAGGGGACAGACAATGTGTCATGTCCAAGGTCGATCGATCCATTGGCCAGCGACAACACCCATAATGGTTCGGCCCCTTCGAACCGCCGTTTCACATACTGTCGACAGGCCACTTCTGCATCGGGTTCTTCCCAGGGAGGCACTCCCAAATTAGCACGCTCGAACGATCCCTGAATGTGAATCGGAGTCGGTACGAAGTCGGCGTACTGCTGGACAATGTTCACCAGGTTTCGCTCATGCAGCAGGAATAGCGACGACGGTTTCAGATGCAGTTCCACAGTCGTACCGATATCCGGACGGCTTCCGGGCATCAGGTCGAATTGCTCGTCCCCCGCAGACTGCCATCTGAGGGGGACACCGTGCAAGGATCGCGTCTCCACAGTCACCTCCGATGCCAGCAGGAAGGCGGACAGAAAGCCAATCCCAAACTGACCGATCAATTCCTGCGACACATTGGATTCATCTGCGGCCAGACGTTCCCGCAGTTCACGCGTATATCCACGGCCAATGACTGTCAGATATGTGTGAATCTCCTCCTCAGTCAATCCACTGCCATTATCGGCAACCGAAAGCGTCTGCGAAGCGGGATCGATGGTCACATCAATTCGAGGTTGATATCCGAGATCAGGTTGTTCGACAGCACGACGAATGCATGAGTCATGCGCGTTCTGAATCAGTTCGCGAACGCCAACCCGTTGCGTGGAATAAAGATGCTCGGCAAGGACTTTCAGCAAGCCCGGCATGTGAAGTTGAAAACGGCCCTGTGTCCCCATGCGTTTCCTGTCTTCCCTAATGTGCAAGCACCAGAAACAGATGTCGAATTTCGTCGTCGATGTCTTGCGATGTGGCCACGGTTTGAGCAATCTCGTCGCGCAGCAAAGATCGATAGCGTTTGCGGAGACGATGCGCAGCGACTCGGACAGCGGCTTCGGTAGTGTTCAATCGATTTGCGGCCTCAAGATAATTGGCAGTTTCGCGATCGAGAGACAGGAACGGCTGCAGTGTTTCGAACTGCGATCGCTTTCCGTCGGCGATCTGTTCGTCGCGCAGGCGGCTCAAGACTCGGTCTAACAATGCCAAGGCCCATTGACGTTCGAACAGTCGTTCGGCGCTCAGTTCGTGGGCGGGTTCGGTCAGAAATCGCGATTCTCCGGAATCCCAGTCGAAGTGGGCCGCGTTGAGAGACAGCCTTTGACGGTCGCCCCCCCGCTTTACGGCACGTTCTCGGTCCCATTCGTTGTTGATGAAGTGTTTGATCGCCGCCAGCAGGAACGCTCGAAAGCGACCGCGTTCTGGGGCGACTTCGCCCAGGAAATCCTTTTCCAAGAGTCGAGCAAAGAAACTCTGCGTCAGGTCTTGAGCTTCATGACTGTCGCGCGATCGCCTGCGAACGAACGCGTAAAGCGGATACCAGTACGCTCGGCACAAATCCGCCAGCGCCTCGGCAGCCTGTGGCGCAGCCCTGTCCTTCGCTTGCAACACCAGACTCCATCGCGTCGTCGCAAATCGGCGATTGGCATTGGGGGCGGATGGGATGGCAGTCATCATCGTACCTGCAGCGTGTTGTCGATGGTCGAAAGCTTAAGATATCACCACAGAGGTCGCAGAGGTACGCAGAGTCAGACTTTATGCCAATGCACTCACCCATCCTCCTCTGTTTTCCTTTGCACTGCAAATAATCGGAATCTTCGCAGCCTGCGAAGAATTGAAAGAATTGATGATTGGATATCGGTTATTGATCAGCCAATAGCAAATGACCAATATCCAATCACCAATCTCATTTCGGCTGCGGCCGGACCGCGTTGCGTCCTCTGCGTTGAACGCCATTCGTCAATTTCCGATCTCTCGTGCATAGATGTAAGCCTTTCGAGCCCAGAATTCAAAGTCGACTCTGGGCCAATCGTCGCGAAACGGGATGAACGAAACCCAATCGGCGCCACATTCCGGCAATGCAGTACCACCCGTCGCCAGACCGCGACTTCTGAATGGCTCCTCAAGCATGAATGCGACAGTGTCCATGCCGACTGCGATTCCAAAAATGATCCCTTTTGAATGCGCGGCAACGTAACGAAACTGATGCCAGTCCGGGCAAAAGATCTGGGCATCGCCGAGGAACGCCGTCGCTTCCACTATGACGGACGCGATACCATCGTGTGCAGACTTATCCGCCAAATAGGCCAATACTTCGGAATTAGACTCGTTCATCAATTCTGCTGGAGGGCTCGGTGTCATTTCTCGCTTTCAAGGATGCCGCCTCAAGGCAGTTCTGTCTGTTTAACCTGAGGAACGATTTTGCGAGTGCCATCCCAAAATCGCAATTTGACTCGCCACCGGGAACCGCCTGGCAAAATCTTACATTTGTTCCGGAGAATTCATGTAACGCTTGTCGGAAGAATCTTCTGTATAGAGTAGAGTCACATTTCACATCTGCTTTTTGTCACGGGTTTTCCAATGACCATGACCAACTCGGCCAAATGCCCTCAATGCGGTGGTGATCTACCGGCGAACTTTCCGCCGGGGATCTGTCCGGCTTGTCTGCTGCGGCAGGGGATGTCTCCGAGCACTCAGGGCGAGGTACCGAGTGGCGGAAGCCGAGCGAGCCGTGCGGGACAGCGGCGCGGCTGGATCCCGCCGACGCCGGCCGATTTGGCATCGCGATTTCAGCAATTGGAAATCGTCGAACTGCTCGGCCAGGGAGGCATGGGAGCGGTCTACAAGGTACGTCAACGGGAATTGGACCGCTGGGCTGCACTCAAGATTCTGCCAGACGAAGTCGCCAGCGAACCGAATTTTGCCGAACGATTCCAACGAGAAGCACGAGCACTGGCGCAATTAAGTCATCAGCATATCGTCGTTGTGTATGAGTTCGGACAGCGTGACGGGATCTTTTTCCTGCTGATGGAATACGTCGACGGGGTCACGCTGCGTCAGGCGAGTCGAGGCGGCCAGATAACAACAAAGGACGCACTCGTCATCGTCACGCAAATTTGCGACGCTCTGCAGTTCGCGCACGAGGAAGGTGTCGTCCATCGGGATATCAAACCGGAAAATATCCTGATCGACAAACGAGGCCGCGTCAAAATTGCCGATTTTGGACTGGCCAAAATCCTTGGCAACGCTGCCGAAGTCCCATCGCTCACGGGAACTCATCAGGTGATGGGGACGCCGATCTACATGGCTCCCGAGCAGATTGAAGGGACCAAGGGAGTTGATCACCGGGCAGATATCTTTTCGCTGGGGGTCGTGTTTTATGAACTGTTGACTGGGGAATTGCCGTTGGGCCGCTTCGCCCCTCCATCGCAGAAGTATTCGCTGGACGTGCGACTGGATGAAGTGGTGCTGCGCACCTTGGAAAAGGAACCGGATCGGCGGTACCAGCAGGCGAGCGACGTGAAGAATGACGTGGAATCGATTCGCAGCCAGCCGACCCTCAGTAAACCAATCCCGGCCAGGCCTGTCGCAAAACAGAAATCGTCTCACCGATCGACATTCGCTTCGGCAGTGATCTACACGGGAAGCATCGCATTCGGAACATTTGCAGGGCTGTTGGGATTGGTGCTCTTTATGTCCTGGACGGAACGACAGAGCTGGCGATCGGAATCCAGCACCACCACGGCGCCGCAACGAGCGATTACGGTGACTTCCGAACAAAAAAATCAGGCGGATAAGTTGTACTCCGCCGAAATCGAGCGACAGCGGCAAGAAAGACGGCAACGTGAAGAGCTGACACAAGACCCCTTCGCGGCCAACGCGATCGTGCAGTTCACCAAAGATGGTGTCAGGCTGCATTCGCAGTTCGGGGCGAAGGAACTCGACGCCGCTCAGCGTCAGGCGGTCGAGAAAATCATGACGGCAACTTACGAAAAGTACCTCGTCTGCGAATCCGAGTCCACGAAACGCGAGACAGAGTCGTTCGGTTCTCAGATACGAAACCGGAACATGGTCTTTGGTGGTCTCGCTGCTGCCGCAGTCGCGGGTCGTGAAACGGAGACTGGTCATTCTCAGTTCGTAACAATCAGCGCTTTCGCGGACGAGGTTTCCACCTTGGAAAACGAATTCTGGACAGCCATTGATTCTGCAGTTCCCGTTGTCCAGCAGAACTTCCTGCGTCAGAACCTGCCGCTCTATTCCGACCTCAACTCAAATCAACCGCCGCTTTCGGATCCAAGTTTTTCTCCATCGGGTTCTGGTGCCGGCCCGGCAGCAGCGGGCAGTGCAGCATTCGGTCCATCCACCGGCGTGGCGATGGCGCCAGGACCGGGTTCGGCAAAGAATCCTGCGAATCTTCGTTATCCACAACTTCTTGGGTGGGAGCAATCTCAACTTCCGCTCCACATCAGTTTAGGGCGACGTGGCAAATGGTTTACGTGGTCGGTCTCAGGGGAGAAATTCGATAAGTATTACGGCACGACCATACGTGCCCAACTTGATGGAGGCGAAGCGCCTGAATTGCCATCGGGTTTGCGTCGTTTCTGGATCGAATCTGGAACTGATTCTCCCGCTCCGGCGAGCACAGATCCGACGGCCACAATAAAAGACAGTCCCGAAGCCGCGTTCGCGCGGATGAACGATGCCTTTGATGCTCTCGATTGGCAGAAGTTCGCGGATTGCCTTACCGAAGGGGCTCGTGATGAAATCACGGTGCTAGTTCTGATGGGAATGAAGGAGGAAACGGACTCAATTTCCAAGGCTGTTTTTGAAGCGCTGAAGGAAAATTTCCCCAAAGTCAACTTCCGCTCTAAATTGTCGAATTCAGCGAATCTGGGTGCCTTCAACACCCTGAGTCAATCTCCAATTTCGCGTGACAAGCTGCGCGCGGCCGCAAGTTCGCTCGTTCGCAAACTGGTTGGAGAACGAAGTCGTGACCTGTTCATGTTGATCTCTCAAAAGTTGTCCGAGGAAGACGGCCTGTTTGGTGAATTGGTATCTGGAACATTGAAACTCCAGACTGTCGACGCAGATGAGGCGTACGGCATGAGGGAGCGTCCGAATGTCAGAATGGACGCCACATTTGAATCCATCTGGTTCAGGCGTTTGAACGATGAATGGAAGATCGACGGATTGATCAATCTGAACCCCGGTGTGAAGAGCACGCCTCATGAGAGTGAAAACACGACAACTCCAGATCGTGCCGAAGCGCCGGCTGCGCAACCACCACCAGCCGACGAACAGGTCGTGATCAAAAGCGATGACGGAGTCCGCTTGAGCAAAGCTGTGGCAAAAAGACTTGAACTGCAGGACAACCAGTTGCAGCAGGTCAATCGAATCCTTTCGGAAATCTATGAAAAGTATTTAAGTATTGAGAAGCACTTCGCGAAGACGTCTTATTCTTATTCAGGGTCGGGACACGCTGAAACGAATATCTTTCCAAAAGAGCAGAAGTCAAAATTAGAGAATCTGGAAAACGAGTTGTGGTCCCTGCTTGACGCCGTCGTGAAGGATGAGAAACAGCAAGCTGCATTTCGAAAAGAAATGCCGCTCTTCTTGAGTTGGGGTGACCGAAAATTCGCGGAACTCAACTTCAAGAACTGGGATGATTGGGTCCAGATCGACATCTGGCAAAAAGGAACATGGTTTCATTGGACGATTCATGGGACATGCGATCACGGCAACGGTGAAGGAGCACGTTTGCCGGGGAGATTAGCGCGATTCTGGAATGTTCCCGCGGCACACAAGGAATCAGAGAAACCAAAGGGGAATCTTGTCCATCAACTGCGAGACCTCGACAGTCTGCGAGCTGGTGAGAACACTCGCTGGAACGAAGTCGAGAAGCAGACGAATCAGATGTTGGCTGAAAACCCGGCAGAAGCAGACAAAGCCCTCATTCACCGGCAAGCGGCGGACGTCTACGGCCAGAGCGACATCAGAGGTCACGCCGCTGATGTCATTCGACACGCCAGGGAGGCGCTGAAATTTGAACGCGATCCGGTGCAACGTGCCACGCTCTTCACCTACTTGGGAAATGCGTGTGAAGTGCTTGATTCTGAGCCACTCAACTTTGTGGCACGTCGCGCCGACGCGACGCTCTGGTACTTGAAAGGCTACCTGGACCTGTTGCCTTTCAACCTGCCTGACAAGGCTCCAGAACTGCCACAGATCGAAAAACTCGGTGACGTACGAACGGACGCGGACAACCATGACGATCCAAACCCGCTGGCCGCCGAAGTCCGTCATGTCGCTCAGGTGCAAGTTCGCAAAGCGGCTGAACTGACGATAGCCCTCGTCCAGCATCGTGAGATATACATCGGTCGGCTAGCCGATCTGTTCGGCCCAATGCACGAGATCTATGACAAGGACGCAGACGCAAAAATAGCATTGCGGCGCCTTGCGACAAAGGTCTTTCAAGACGACGGAATTCGAAATCAAACCGCCGTTGACGAACTGGTCCGTCACGTGCTATCGGAATCCGTGTCGTCCGCACCAGATTCCAAGTGAGAATGCACGACCTTGGGTTGTTTACAGGAAGCAAGAGAACACCGCGGTTGCATTGACTTCCAGCCCACAATACTTGTGATGCTTGGCAACTGCCGTCAACGTGTCTCTGGTACACTCATCACACGATATGGATCCTGTATCTTGCCCGGATAGGTTCCCCGATCGACTGGATTCGTCCAGCGCAGAATGGCCTTCGGTTCCAGTTTCAATTCCCTCTCGTGATCAGCTCCCTTCCAGAGTTTCCACCGGGGCAATTCGGCCGTAATCAGCCGAGCCGTCTCCTGAACTTCGTCAGACACCGACTTCGTGTCCTGTTCGGCCGAGAAGCTGACGCGAAACGTCTGTACATTCAGAACCAGTAATGCAGCGACGACGATCAGAAGACGACGCATGAGTGATGGAAGACTCGTCATGAGGTTCCCTTCGGAACGAACTTGTATTGGCCGAAAAGCGATTTTATTGACGTCATGTCTCTTCCGTCAAATCGGAGTGTGAAACGCAAGGAATCGTCCAGACGAGCGTCAGTGAAGATTCGAGGAACGCTTTGCCCGTGCTGTTTCCCTGGCAGGGTCCGGTCGCAGATTCACCTGGTACACTCCAAGTGAGGTCTTGATCCTGGATGCAACGCTTTCTCCTGAGGGTCGTAACGCATTGTAGGTCGCAGAATTCGGAGACTCGTGGTCGGCTCCCTTCCAGAGTTTCGATCGCGGCAATTCTGCCGTAATCAGCCGAGCGGTCTCCTGAACTTCGCCGCTACTTGGTTTTGGCACGGTGCGAGGAATTGTTCCACCAGATTGTGATTGCCGATTGATTCGGTGATTTGGCATCTCGAAACGAGCCGACGGCGATATCCAGATCGCCGTCATCATCCAAATCCGCCACGTCCATCGCCGCATGAACGCAGTTTCCTGTTTCCAGCGAATGACGCACGAATTCGCCCGGGCGCAGTTGTTCCAGCCAGATCAGCGACTCCAGCGACTTGCTTGGATCCGTCTCGCGCGCCTCGGCCGGAACGAATGCTCCTGCGACAATATCGAAGTCTCCATCCTGATCCAGATCGCCTGCCAGCGCCCGGTAGGCGCCCGGAAAAATCGTCAATCGGTGCGGTATGAATGGGAAACGTCCCGTGTTTTCGAGCCATTGGATGCCATGGTAAGGTTTGATATGAAAGCTGTCGAACATGTCTCCATTGGTATAGAGGACGTCGTCATCGCCGTCGCCATCCAGATCCACGACTTGAATGCCGCTGGAGCCAAATGCGGGATCACCGGCGGCGTGGATCCGGTGTTTTTCGAAGACTTCGTTACCTTGATTTAGAAACAATTCGATCACCTCGAATTCCTGGCTGATCAGTGCCACAAAGTCGGGACGCCCGTCGCGATTGAAATCGATGATCGGTACGTGAATTGTCCCCGGTCGCCGATCAATCACATGCATTGAAAAAACAGGCGAACCCCGATCACCGTCGTTGCGCAGCAGCAGAATGCGTCCCGTCTTGTGCCAGCCGAATTCGGCCACGATCAAGTCGATATCGCCGTCTGCATCGACATCGGCAGGCTGGACATCCGCGACTCGCCCCAATCCCACTGCCAGAGAAACACATGATTTCCCCGATGTCCGATCCTCAACGTCGGCCAGCCAAAGCACTCGTCCCTGATCGTGGTCGGACGGGTTAAAACTGCCCAGATCGGCGATGACCATATCGATCCGCCCGTTTCCGTTCAAATCACAACGACTGACCACGGCGGGGTTGTTCAGTTCTGCGAGCAATTGACTGACCGGTTTGGCATCCTGGAACTGTGAAAGAAAAACGCCGCCGTTTGCCATATCGCTGAAGACCACATCAAATTCGGCGGTGTTGCCGCGTGGCCATTTGCCGACAAAAGAAATCGCGACCGGCTTCGGTTCGCTCCTGCTCGTCGTCGCGTTGATTTCCACTGTGCGAAATCGAAGTCGGTCAGGGCCAGGAACCGATTTGGGAAGTGAAATCTCAAGCTTGGCAGGGGCTTTCGATCGAAAGTATTCAACAACTGGCTGTACAGGAGGTGGGAACAGATCCTTGCGTTCGGATTGATGATAAAAGTCGAACCCTCGCTTCACCTCGTCATACCACGCATCAGCGGGAAAACTGGTCGGCCGCGGCATGGCGTGACAACCACTGCAGAAAGCCACGATTTGCTCGTCGTTCACGCCGGTGGCATTCAGATTGTTCGCCTGCAGATTCCCCGTGCTTGCCGGTGATTCAGGTTGCGGAGATCGCTGGCACGAAAGAATCGAGCAGACGACGAACCCGGCCAGCAAATCTGTCAATGACGGGAACCAATTCGCTCGAGGGCCGAAGCGCGATCGACTCATTGAAGATCCTTGTCGGCGCCCGAAGGAACCGTGACGGCAAAGATTCGCATCGGATACTTTTCAAGGACCATAAATGATCGTGTGTCATCTACGTGTCAGTCAAGGAAACTGTGACTTATTGACCATGCAGGACTCACGGACATATGATGCATGTTTACATTGCAACCGAACCGGCGCCACTCCATTTCTGGTCAATCAACGCCCACAAGTCAAGGAACCATGTGTCAAACGCGCGAGACGCAGAGTCCGACGAGTGTGCTGCGGTACAAGAGATGCCGATAGCTCGTCCATGGACGAGGCGAATTGCGACGCTGGTCCTGGCGCCAGCCGTAGTGCTTGTATGCGGAATCGCCGTCTGGTACTGGAATGAGCCTGCTGGGATTGTGTTACCGGCGGGGGTTACCTCGAGCGATTATGAGCGGGTTGCTCATAAGCTGCGGCGTTCGTCGTCGTCCGTGGATCGTGATGCTATTCTGTTTCAACTGGGCGTTGAACAAGCCGCACGCCGGAAATGGGACGCGGCGGCCTCGTTGTTTGCGTTGGTGTCGCCCCTGGATCCTGATCGCGGCCGGGAAGCCAGATATCTTCAAGCCCAAAGTGTGTTGCAGCAGGATCGCCTGCGCGACTCCGAGCGACTCTTCCGAGAATACCTGGCAGAGAGCCCAGATGCCGAAAAGAGACTCTGGCCGTCACAACCCAACCGCGAGGAGCGAGTTCAGGCACTGCACTACCTCAGCTATCTACTCGCCGTCGAACTCCGTTTTGAAGAACGAAAAGATTTATTGGGAGAACTGGTGCGCCGCGGTGAAGCTGATCTGTTCGATACTCTGGCTCTTCACTTTCAATCACTGATGGAATGGAACAATACTCACGGTGTGCAGCGGCTGGAAAACGCCTGTGCGATTGTGCCGGACGACTGGCGCATGGAGGCCGTTCTGGCACAATATCGAATTGCTCAAGGGAGGCTGGATGACGCCTGGACGCTGCTACAGACGTGTCACAAACAGTTGCCAAACGACTTGAAGATCACTGCGGCCTGCATGACATGTTTGGAAGAACGGAGTGACGACGAAGGTTACGAGCGATGGGGGGGTGAACTGCCGCCGATGCGCGAAACCGATCCCGTTGACTTGCTGCGTCATCGTGGCCAGATCGCGATGCGTCAGCAGCGCTTTTCCGAAGCGGCCACCTGTTTTCAGCGGGCTCTGGCGATTGATCCAGCTCATGTCGCATGCCGGCTGGGACTGGCTCAGGCATGGCTCGCATTAGAGCACCCCGATCGTCGGAAGCAAGATCTGGCGACCGCGCAAGACCTGGTGAGGATACAGAACCGACTAGGTTGGGCCACATCGAAGACTCCCGCTCCGGACGTACTGCTGGAAATTGCACAACTGAGCGCCGATGCCGGACTTCGAACCGCCGCGGCGGATGTCTGTCGGATCTCGATTCTACTCGTTGAAGATCGAACCGCGTTCGAAAAGCTCTTGCGACACGTCACCATCGAGAATACTGGCGGAGAATCACCATGATCCGCCGAAAAAATGGAGTCAAGTCGATCGAGCAGATTCGGCACTGGACGAAAAGATACCTGATTCTGATCGGATTGATTTCTGCGGGCTGCTATCGTTCGGCCCCGTATCAAGAACGCCGGACAGCATCGCCAACTCCAGTTCTGACGACTCGTTCCACAGCCGTTGTACCCATTCCGACATCGAGCGATCCGCCGCCTGGCCCGCTGCCATTTTTCACGGAGATCGCCGAATCAATCGGTGTCCGATTCACCCGCAATGATGATATTCGCGGCCAGCACCGCCTGATGGAATCAACGGGCGGCGGAGTAGGGATCCTAGACTTCGATAACGACGGATGGCCCGATATCTTTCTAACTAATGGCTGCCGACTGCCAGTCGACACGCGAAATAGCTCCGACTCCAACATCCTCTTTCGCAATTACGGTCGGAGTGAATTCCGCGAGGAGACGGCATCTGCAGGATTGCGGAGCAGCGGGTACTGGCAGGGTTGTACATGTGGTGACTTCAACGGGGATGGATTCGAGGACCTGTATGTCGCCGCCTATGGCAGCAACGCACTCTATTGCAATCAAGGGGATGGGACTTTTCGCGATATCACTGCTGAAACCGGCACGGCCGTCGATCAATGGAGTTCCAGTCCCGCTTTTGCCGATCTGAACGGTGATGGAGCTTTGGATCTGTTTGTAGTCACGTACGTTGATGCTCGGGATGATCCCCCCCAACTCTGTCAGGAGCCCGCCAGCCGCGACGGATATATCCAATGTTCGCCGACTTTGTTTCGGTCCAGCGACGACGTACTGTTTCTGGGGGATGGCCGGGGCGGATTTATCAATGCCACGCAATCCGCCGGAGTTGCCGGTGTCGATGGCAAGGGCTTAGGAATCGCCATTTTTGATGCCGATGGCGACGATTTGCCAGAGATCTTTGTTGCCAATGACGGAACACCCAATTTCCTGTACTTTCGACAGAGGCAGGAAATGGAGACAAACGAACTGGATGTCAGCATTCCGAAGTATGGCGATCAGGCATTCGAGAAGGGAGTCGCCGTTGGGTCCAGCGGAAAGGCTTTGGCCGGAATGGGAGTTGCTGTCTCCGATGTCGATGGTGATGGGTGGCAGGATATCTTTGTCACCAACTTCTATGGAGAACCAAATTTGCTGTTTCGCAATTCCGGCGGGCAGCACTTTGAGGACGCATCGGCGTCATCAGGACTCGGCCCCCCCAGCCGACCACTGCTGGGATTTGGCGCCGAGTTTCTAGATTTCGAAAACGACGGCTGGCCCGATCTGTTCGTAACAAACGGACATGTTGACGATCTTTCGTCGTTCACAAATGTTCCATATCGTATGCCGCCGCTCGTGTTTGGATCTCGGCATAATGGGAAGTTTCTCAACGTGACTCGCTGGGCGGGCGTGTACTGCCAGAACAACTGGCTGGGTCGCGGACTGGCGACATCCGATCTTGACCAGGACGGCGATCTGGATGTTGTGATTTCGTCCCAACGTTCGCCCTCGGCCGTTCTTCGAAACGACACACAGGGGGGAAGGGGCAGTTGCCGGTTGCGACTGATCGGGACGGGATCATCAAATCGATCGGCGTTCCATACGACGGTCCGCGTGGAGGGGATTGAAGGACCGCCGATCCGGCACATCATCGGTGGCGGCAGCTTTCAATCGGCGTCGGATCGCACAATTCATATCGGCATGGCAGAATCACCGATTATCCCCCGGATCATAATCCGCTGGCCCGATGGGACTATTGAAACCCATCAGAACCTGACATCCGGCCATTTTATTGTCGTGCAAGGACGATCTCCGCTCAAATCCCTCTCATATTGATACGATACCGTGCGTGGCAACGAATGAAAGATTTCCAATCTCGTTCCCAGCGACCGGACGTCTCATTGTGGACAAAGCTAGGTATTTAAGGGCGACGCCGTGGCGTTCGTAGACGACAAGTCCGTGAAGACGATTCGCCTTGCAGCCACATGCATTCGAGGCAGGATCGTCTCGTTGTCTCAGGTGCTTTTTCACATCTTGATTTTCGGATTGACTCATTGCGTCGCGATATCACGACGCGGAGCCTCGTGCCACAATCTGCGTCCTCGAATTCTTGGCTGTGACAAGGCATTGACGTGGTGGCTGACATCGATTCTTGTCGGGTGTTCAAACCCAACTCCGGACTTGCCCAGCCGAGTTCGAGACGAGCACAGCTCGACAGCTTCCGCTGCGAAGTCTTATCCGGAACTGGTTCAGCGCGATCTGCGTACACCGACAAACATTCGCTTTGAAAACTGTGAACGATTCCCTGGCTTCACATTCGACAACGGAGGGACGCATCCTCAAGGCACGATTCTGGAAACACTCGGCGGTGGTGTCGCGGCAATTGATTTCGACAGGGACGGATGGCCGGACTTGTGCTTCGCCGCCGGAGGTCGCTTTTCGCGAGAAGAGATCCCGACATTGCAGTCCAGACTACCAATCCGTCTGTTTCGGAATCAACAGCAGCCGGCCGAAGGATGGGACGACGTCACTGATCAGGCGAGCTTGGTTGGATTCGAACTGTTTTCGCTCGGTGTCGCTGCGGCAGACGTGAACCATGATGGCTTTACCGATCTGTGTGTCACTGGATACGGCCCGATGCGTCTCTATCAGAACCAGGGTGATGGCACATTTCTTGAATGTGCAGAAGCCAGCGGGCTGCAGGACCATCGCTTTACCACTAGCGCGGGATGGGGTGACTTAAACGCTGACGGAGTGCTTGATCTTTACGTCTGCCACTACGTCGTCTGGGATCCGGCGGCTGAAAAAGAATGCCAGAAACGAAAGACGAACCCTCTGGATATCTGCGGCCCCAAGAGTTTTGAGTCCGAATCAGATCACGTCTTCCTCGGTCTCGGTGACGGAACCTTTCGGGATGCGACGACGGAAATTGGTCTGCAACCCGGTGGTAAGGGACTGGGAGTCGTCGTTGGAGACGTCGACCGTGACGGTGATGTCGATGTCTATGTCGCCAATGACACGACCGCAAACTTCCTGTATTTGAACGACGGACACGGTCGCCTGGAAGAGGTTGGAGCGTTGAATGGCGTCGCCTACGATGAAAATGGGCGTCCCACGGGAAGCATGGGAGTGGCGCTTGCCGATTATGACAATGATGGACTGCCTGATTTGTGGACGACCAATTTTGAATTCGAGGCACTGGCTCTTTATCGAAACATGGGGCGGGCTCAGTTTCATCTGGTCAGCCGACAGGCGGGGGTCACTGCCATGCACGGCGAGTACGTCAGTTGGGGAACCGCGTTTGCAGACTTCAATTGCGATGGGAACCTCGACATCGTGGTGGCCAATGGCCACCTGCCTGACTATGTTCCTCAGGAACGATTGTCGCAACTGCCGTTCCTGCTGGTGAATGACGGCCGCAAGCGTTTCAACTTTGCTCAGTCCGCGGCAGGCGACTACCTTAGCACCAGACACTCGGCTCGGGGGTTGGCGATTGTCGACATCAATCGGGATGGGCAGCTTGACGTCGTGCTCTCTCACTTGTCTGAGCCGGCCTGCGTGTTGCGGAACACGACTGCAGCGGCCGGGTCGACACTGCAGGTGACGCTCGTCGGCCGGGACAGCAATCGAGACGGATGGGGCGCCAGCGCAGTGCTGGAAACGTCAATTGGCTCACGCTTGCAGCAGTTATCCGGAGGTGGAAGCTATCTGTCGACCAGCGAGCCCGTCCTGCACTGGGGATTTCCCGATGGAACAGTCCTGCAAAGACTGACCGTGTTCTGGCCATCGGGAACGGTTCAGGTCATGGAAAGCCTGCCGAAATCCACGGAAATGACGCCAACGTATCGATTGACTATCATCGAACCTGCGAATGACAATACCGCGCTATTCCAGGGAACCGACGTTGATGGAATCGACCGACCCAAACTCTGACGATGCCCCCAGACCCATTACAACGTCCGAGGGAAACGTCAATCGAAAGATGATCTCCAGCGCGGTCCAGGTTGCGACGTTCTGTCGCCGACCACAAATCTGGAAATGGCTCTTTCGTTACATCGTGCGGTCTAAAATCACCGTAGCGATGGTTCTTGGACTGATGTGTCTTGGCGTTGGCACCGTCGTCTGGCGGCACCGGGCCGTCGATTATTGGTATCGAACAGGCTTGGCATCCATATCACGAAGCGACCTGGAGATGATACAACTGGCTGTGCAGCATCTTCCGGCCGATTCCGCACGCGCCCGCCTTCTGCTTGGCGCGATCGATTTGCGAACTAACAAACCGGCCAGCGCCCTGCGAAAGTTCGAACTGGCGGCGCACGATCCAGAAACGACCTTGCGGGCGCACTTTCTCGCGGGTGAGGCGCTGTGCCGACTGCAGGACTACGAAGCTGCGATCGCAACGTTGCAAAAGGCGCTCGAACAGGATCTGGACAATGTCGATGGTCATCGCTGGCTCGCGATCGCATTCTTCGACATCGGCGCCTCGATCAACTCTATTGACCAATTGAAGGAGGTCGTGCGACTGGATGGTACTGATCCGCGAGCATACCGGTTGATGGGGCTGATCTACTTCGAGGCCGAAGAATTCTCTCTCGCCATCGACGCATACCATGCCTCGCTGAATTGCAGCCGTAGCCAGTTCGACACCGAGCAGATTCTTGCGGAATTAGGGGCAGCGCTTGTCAAAGTACACCGATACAATAATGTCCTCTCTCTTCTGAATGAGGCACCCGCGTCCCCGGAATTGGACAGCTTGCGAGCAGAGTCACTTTACGCACTAGGGCGTGGGGAAGAAGCGAGAACCCTTGTGGAACAGGTGCTGAAGACCAGCAAAACGTCGCGCGCCCTGATTCTGCAGGGATTGATGCTGTTGGATGATGGCCGCGCTGCGGAAGCCATTGTGCCGCTGGCACAATTCGTCGCATCGCATCCCGAAGATTTTGAAACGCGAGCCAAGCTGACCCAGGCCTACTCGCAATCAGGAAACGCCGAATCGGCTCGACGCGAACTGAAGGAATTTGAGCGGATCAAACAAATCCGTCAGCAGATTCACGAACTGAGTTTGAAGGCAGCCAAGCAGCCCCAAGATGCCGACATCCGGTATGAGTTGGGGTTGCAATACCTGAAACTTGGATTGGCGCCAGCAGGCCTGAAATGGATTCGGGCGGCCTTGGCGCTGAATCCAGCACATGAGGCCGCCCGAAAGGCAATCGCGGAGCTTTCGGAATCTATTCCTTCTTCAAATCGAAATTGAAGGAATTCGACTTCCCCTTTTCAACTTTGGCTGTCAAACCACTGGCTCCTGGCACATTGTATTTCTCCGGGATCAGGCTTTTGGGTTTCGAGACCTCTCCTCCCGTACCCATGGTTGCCGCCCCTTCTGTTGCCGCGACACGAACCTGGTAATCCCCCGGCAACGCTCCCTTGGCCGATGGACTGTACGCCAGAGAGTAATAGCCTGAAGTATCGATCGGGCTTGCAAAACCCTTCGTAGGGTTTTCGGTAGAAACAAACGAGATATCTCCACTCGTTAACGGCTTCCCGTCAAACGTCACTCTGCCGGTTACTTTGACCAGGTTGGGATCAACCCCCTTCACTCCGTCGCCGCCGCAGCCCATCACTCCCCAACCGACAGTCAGAAGACAAATTGCCGCATACCTAGGGTGGCGTGTCGGCCGCTGAATCTTGCTCATCACAGGTTTATTCCTCTCAGAAAGGTATCATAGTGATTGATTCAGTAATCGCCGACAACATTACCATCAGCCTTGTCGCCCAGTCGGCAATAGGTTTGGTAATCGATGTTCTCGCTGACAAACCTTGTATGCCCGTCACCAAACAGGATGAATGCCCCGCCGGTGTGTCGGCTGCTGAAACCCATATTGGCGTTGTAAGCGTTGGGGTTGGCCCATTGAGCTGTAGGCGAGTTCAGCTTTTGGCCAGTCCAGGCGCCCTGGAAATTAGTTGTGAACGTGGCCCCATGGTGCATACTTTCTCCTCGTCGCTCACCCATCATCATCGTATTGCTCATGCCGTCAATCACATCGCGAAATCGACCGGACCAGACGTTTCGTCCGCTAAACATTCCAGGATTCGCTCCGGGAGACGCGTTATTCCAGTCGGAGTTTGGTGCGACACACCACGCCGGGGAGCCAACGGCCTGACAGTCCGTACCAACATTATCTGAGAACTGCGACCCGGAACAAACCGTGTAACACTCGACTTGCTGATTCCCAGGTGTGTCAAATCCTTGACCATTGATCGCTACGATGCTGTTTGCATAAGGATTGCTTGGGCACTGTTGCCATTTCATTGGTTGAGTGAGTAAGGTCAGATTCGTCGGGTTGTTGTTACCTGTGTTGTTGTCTCCATTCGTCACCGAGAAGTTGATCTTGTTGTACAACGGCGCCTGGTCGATATAGGGCAAAATGAACTCTGTCCAACAATGTCCGCCAACCCAATTTGGCGCCGCGCTGCTCGCATACGGCAGAATTTGCGATTGATCGTGGTAATTGTGCATCGCCAGACCAAACTGCTTCAAATTGTTCGTGCATTGGGAACGACGAGCTGCTTCGCGTGCCTGTTGAACGGCCGGTAAAAGCAGCGCGATCAAGACGGCAATGATCGCAATGACGACCAGCAGTTCAATGAGCGTGAACCCACGCGACCATCGACGCACGTAACGAAGATGCGACATAAGGCCTCCATTCAAAGAGAGAGATTAAGACATGATGCCACGACTTGAAAACTCCCGAAGGAGAACTCAAGAACGAAATTACTCAGAAAGAGTGACTTGAAGCGAGTGCATATCGAATTGTGTGAATACTGATGGATCAATTTGCATCCAATCAGCGGAAGCAAATCCTGCACTTTTGGCGTGTTCAATTCAAGTTCAAAATGTCGGTTTTTTCAGATTGAGGGCGATCTGTCGGCCAATTCGGTTCCAGAATTCGGTTCCAGAATGATGAGGACACCGGCTGCTCCGCGGAACAATGAATTGTCATCGACACGCCATTCGTTGGATTCACCGCGGATCAACCGCTGAGTTTTCCCCGACGGCCACGCGACCTGCAATTCAAGTGGAATTCCTGGCATGTCATCAGGAAATCTGATCCAGGAGGAACTACTCGAAAGATAACTCTCGCCCCCATAGATCCAGTGCATCCGGCGCGATTGGTTGCGAAGTAATGTTATGGTGGCACCGTGCCCATCTCTGGGCCCCGTCGTCCCCACCAGTTGAATTTGCAGCCACCTGGGTACGGCCGTTTGAGTGTTTTTAAAGACACGCACAGCCTGATCCCGCGGAGAAAGAATCACATCCACGTCACCATCACCATCAAGATCGCCCGCCGCCAAGCCTCGCCCCATACAGGGCGTGCCGAGACATTCACCCGCCGCGCCCGCAACGTCACGGAAGCGGGCATCTCCGAGGTTTTCAAACAACTGACATGGTTGTTGCACCGTTCCATTGCGTGGATACCTCGAAATATGACCGTTCGTCACCAGCACATCATCGTCGCCATCGCCATCGAAGTCGGCGGATACGGTTCCGAAACTGACAAACGACCCAGACGGACTCGCCACCCCGGCACTGCGAGCAATGTGACTGAATCGGAAATCAGCTTCATTGCGGTACAGGCCCGGTGTCTCGAATTCAAAATTGGAGACCCACAGATCCGGCCGAGAGTCCTGATTGAGATTCAGGATCGCGACCCCCATACTGCCATCCGCGCTTCCCGATTCACTTAGCGCCGCGCCGCTTTCCGTGCCGACGTCTGCAAATCGTGGAATCCCCGCGAAGTCGCGACCTTCGTTGCGATAGACAAAATTGGCGACACCGTCATTGGCGACGTAGATGTCGATATCGCCATCGGCGTCCAGGTCGGCCATCACAACCCCCAATCCCTTCCCATCGCTGCGCAAACCTGCGGTCTTTGAGATCTCTTCGAATGTCCCCTCCCCTTTGGAAAGATACAGCGAATCTGGCAGCCCTTTGAAATACTCCGGAGGGCAGGAATCGAGAAGTCCGGGTTCCGGTCCATGGCAGACGGGATCATTGTCCCGTGACCAGTCCACATAATGGCAGACGAACAGGTCCAGATGACCATCCCTGTTGACATCTCCCCAGGCTGCGCTGGTGCTCCACAAATCGTCGGTCAGATTCGCAATTTCCGCCCGTTCGGCGAACGTTCCGTCACCCTGATTGTGGTAAAGCTGCAACCCGCCGTATCCCGTGACGAGCAGGTCGGGGAACCCGTCGGAGTCGTAGTCGGCAGATGCGACGCCATGACTGTAAAAACGACTGTACATCAGTCCGCTTGACTGTGACACGTCTCGAAACGATCCGTCACCCTGGTTTTGGAAACAGCCGTTCGGAACCGGCTGCAATCCTGATGGAGAGATGTTTCCTCCACCCGGAAAGAAGGCGTCCAGCCAACCATCCCTGTCCATGTCCATCAGGCCGCATCCACCGCCTACCTCTTCCAGGATGGGAGCATACGAATGTTCAGCGCCGGAACAATATGTAAAGCGGATCTGGCTTTCCGTCGTCGTGTCGATGAATCGGAGCCGATTGGCCGAGTTTGGGACGCCACGCGCCGACGACGGTCCGACTTCGGTCTGCGAGGGAATGGACCGTGAACATCCCGTCAGCGCCATCGTTGTCAGACAAATGATCCAGATCGTCTTGAATTGCCCCATGGCGATAATCCTGGTTGGATCTGGAGAAATCAATGAATCTGATCACCTTCCGGATGTCGATGCCAATTTGCGATGTTCGATTGCCAGTTTCGCCAGTTCATCAGATTGATTGGCACGGCTTTCATAGTATTGAGCCAACCGTTCATGGGCTGCGACCAAACTCGGATTTACGTCCAGTGCGCCCTGCAACCAGACCAACCCCCGTTCCGTCTGACCATAATCGAGCAATGTCGTGCCGATCCGACATCGCAATTCCGCGTCGGTTGGCTTCTGCTCGACTTTGACCCGCAAATTCATTGCTTCGGCAACCGCCTGCCGAGCTTTGGTGACAAAGTCAAAATGCTCCTTTGCTTCCGTATCTCGCCCTGAGCCGCGCAGGGCCACCGCGAGGGCATACCGGACATCGGGAAAATTGGGAGCCAGTTCGCGTGCTCGTTCCAGTTCCCGGACGGCAAGTTCAAATGCCCCTGCATCCGACTCGAGCGACCCAAGATCCAGATGCGCCTGGATGCAGTCAGGATTCTCCCGCAGAATCGATTGTAGCAACCGTCGGGCCGACTGCTCCTGGGCCTGGATGCGATAACACTCGACTTCGTGAAGCTGAGCGGTCAATCGCGTCCGTGGGTTCTTGACGGCCACCGGTAGAACTTGCAGTCCTGCGCCCGGTTGCTTTTGCTTGAGCAACACTTCTGCCAGCAAATTAGCTGCTTCGGCATGCTCTGGAACGACGACTAGAACGGTGCGTAAGTCCTGCTCGGCAGGCTTCCAGTTAAAACGCTCCATCTGCATCTTGGCCCGCAGGATCAAGGCACGCGGTTGGCGCGGCAAATCGGCCAGCCACACGCCCAGTAATCGCTCCGCCTGCGGCAGGCGATAAGTGCGGATGTAACCCGTCACAAATGCTTCGCAGATGTCAGTGACATCACCTCGCGGATCAACCAGCAGAGCCGAGAGCGCAGGTTCCGCAGCTTGCATCTGTCCGGATTGAGCCTGCGCCAGCGTCTGTTCACGCTCCAACTTCGCCACCGGGTAACCAAGCTTCCAGGCGCGTTCCAGATGGCTGCGGGTTGAATTCATATCCCCTTGAATCCGGCACGTGCGTGCAATGAGAAACTCCAGTTCCGCATCGGTTCCGTTCAGTCTTTTCGCCCACATCAACCAGGGCTGCGCTTGATACGGAAGACCTCGCTGCAACTGACGCTGCGCCTGCAGCTTGAACAGGCTTGCCGGGATACCATTCAACCATCCGATCAAAACCACCAGACAAAACAGCCCCCCGATAATCCTCCGCCGCCAATGGACGAGCCGGCGCTGTGGTGGCACGCCCGCATCTGGGATGCCCGGCGGACTGGTGGAGACTAAAGGGATCTGGGGAGGAGGCATGTTGAATCGGCAAAAAATGAGCCTGGGTCGCAATGAATTATAGTCGACGGATCCAGTTTCAATTCCCGCTGGTGGTCGCCCCCCTTTCCCGCTATTTGGCTTTGGCACGGTACAACGCGATATCCAGGATTCCAGACGCCCTTCTTGAGGCAATCCCCGATTCTACCGATTGTTTGTGGAATTGCGAATTCAATCACGGCGAGGGGAAGAGAAGGCTGAGTGAGGAATGCAAGTCGGCGATCACTGTCGAAGAAGACCTTCGGTCGGGCGTTGGGGTGGAAGTCGGCGACCCGAGCCGATCCCAGACCTGCGGCGATCTTGCAGCGTCGTCAATCTTCGTTGGCCAGCGACGCCAGCGCCAATGCGCCGTGGACAACGACGCTTTCGCCCAAGGCGGCGGGGACCAACCTGAAGGATTTGGCGAGGGGAGGGAAGACGTACTTTTGCACTGCCGAACGGAGTGGAGCGAAGAATATTTCTTCGCCAACCAATGATACTCCGCCACCGACCACGACGACTTCCGGCGCCACAATCGTGATCACCTGGGAAATGCCCCAACCGAGAACCAGCGTTGCCGCGACATATTCCTCCCGAGCGAGTTGGTTTCCCGCCTGAGCGGCCTCGCCGATACTTTTCGTCGTCAGGAAATGGATTTGACCCTGGCAGCGCTGCATCAGGTCGTTGAGATCCTTGGAAACTTCCTCCTGGGCAATCAGTCCTTCCAGGGTGGCGCGTGTCGCCAGAGCGATGCCCGGCCCGGCAGACCGCGATTCGATCGTGCGCGTTGGTCGATCGGCATCGAGACCTGGACGCAAATGCCCGATCTCGGCCGATGCGGGTCGACTGGTTGCGTGGATACGACGATCAAAAACCAGGCCGCCACCAATCCCGGTCCCGACCGTGATGTAAAACACGCTTTTCGCATCGCGGCCGGCGCCGAAACACGCCTCAGCCAGACAAGCGACATCGCAGTCGTTACCGAGCGTCGTGGGAATCCCCAGTTCCGTTTGCGTCCATTCCACAAGAGGAAAGTTATCCCAACCGGATACCTGATGACTTGTCTGAACAATCCCCTGAGCACCAAGGACGGGACCGCCGAATCCATAGCCGACTCGCAGGACGCCATGTCTGGCGACAAGTTCGCGTCCCACGGTCCGAATCTGTTCGCGAATTCCAGCACCGCCGCGCGGAATGTCGACGTCCCGTCGTTCAAACGCTACAAACTCCGAACCATCGCCCAGACCGACGCCAAATTGAAGCTTGGTGCCGCCGATTTCTATACCCAGAAACATGTCGTATCAGCTTTCCTGATGCCGGAATTCGTTGAAGTTCAAGTATTCCCAGTGCCGGTAGATAGCACTGACGCTGACCAGCTTGGCCTGCGGGCCAATGGCTGCCACGCGTCCCTCGTGCAGGACGATCACCTGATCGCAGCGTCGAACGGTCGAAAGTCGACCGGGAAGGAAGATCACCGTTCGGTCCTTGCAGATCCGCTCGTAGGCATCCGCCAGCAGGGCTTTGCTGTCGTCGTCAAGACTTTCATGCGGTTCTTCAATGATCAGCAATGCGGGATTGCGGATGATGGCTCGGGTCAGACCGAGCCTGAACCGCTGTGACACTTCCATTTGATCAGCACGTTCCGGCAGGTCGCTTTCGTATCCGTCCACCAGTTTGATGATGAAATTGTGAGCGTGCGAAATCTTCGCCGCATCCGTCGCCTGCTGCAGAGTGTATTGGTCACGACCGCCGCGAATGTTGTCCAGCACGCTTCCCGGCAGCAAAGGATCATTCGCGCCGATAAAGACTGCTTCCGCTCTCAATGATTCCAAGGTCGACCAGGCAATGTCTTCTCCGTCGAAAAGCAAACGTCCTTTTTGAGGTTCGATGAATCGAGGCAGCATCGAAGCAAGTGCGAGACCTTCCAGACGATCCAGCGAGACCAGAGCATACGTACGACCCGCCTCCAGCGTTAAATCGAGTTCATTTAGCAGCACTCGGCCAGACGGAGTTCGATAGGCCACCGAGTCGAAATGAAGGGTTTTGGAGAGTGGTTGCAGAAATCTGGCTCCAACCGCCTGACTGACTGAAGGGATCTGATCGAGATAATGTTGAATCTTCTCAGCGGCCAGAGTGGCTTCGTGCCGGAGTGCCGGCAGGGACCGTAAAGCGCGAACCCCGGGGGCGGTCAGAATCCAGACACAAACGAAGACGCTGCCACTGGCGATGGAAAGATCTCGCTGCCCCATCAGAATATTCGTTGTCAACAGGAACAACAGCAGCGTCGTGACGGCCGCACAAACAGCGAAATTGCGAGGCCGAAGATAGGATGCCTGCTGGTCGGCCAGATCATGGTGCGAGCACAACGCATGATACTTCAGCAGGTGGTTGGCGAAATGATCGTGGTCGACCTGTTCAATCCCCAGTCCTCGAACAAGCCGGGCGGATCGAAGACCATCGGCTTGTCGGCTCAATTCGGCCGATGCAAGTTCCGACGTCAATCGGCGATTCGAAGCAGCTCGCTGCGCCTCCGATTCGATAAAGAACCACGCGATCCCCAGAAAGAGGAGTGCTTGCGCCGTCATCAGCGGCTGGATTGACAGGGAAATCGCCCCCAGGCAAACCAGTTCCGGCACGAAGCGAACGTCGTATTCGATCCAGTTCGCCACTCGATTTCGAACGGCTTCAACTTCGGTCGTGAACAACTGTCGAGCCGTTTCGAACCCTGCACCGTCGAGGTCTTCCGCACCCAGGCGCAATGCCTGACGATGGATGTTTCGACGCGTGGCCGCGACCGACTCCATGGCAGCCTGGTGAGAATGAATACGCACTTGAGACAGGCACCACGCACGCGCGCAGGCGAAGAAAAATCCGGCCAGCAGCAGTGTAATCGCCGCCAGTAAATTCGAACGCAGGAAATCGATTTTTCGGTAATACCATGCGAGTCCGGTTCCCCACCAATGATGGCGGGAGCGCCAGACCGCCGGAAGAATCCCGCGTTCGGCGAAATCAACAAACACGGTCGCGGAGGGAACCTCAGCAACCGGTGCCTTTGCCACCGGTTCCATCGGAGCATCAGTTTGGCCGTCGCCTGCCTGCTCGCTCGGTTTGATCGAAGGCTGCTCGTCAGGGGTTTTGACGCTTTCGGACGGCTTCAGGCCGGTGAGCGTCGTGAATAAGTCGATCTCATCCCGCGAGATTTCCGCAGTCAATCGACCGCGATCCGCCAGGATTCCGACAAACAATCCGCTGACCACGATCAGAGCCAGCAGCAGCGCCACCGCACACAAGGACCAGATCCAGACCACCAGGCAGCGCCGGTGAAACAGGTCGCGGGAAGAAAAGATATGATCGAGCACACTGGGAGCGTTTTTCGCCACGATGATTGCCGATGGGAAAAAGGACAAACGGCAGGCATCCGTGCGCGACTACTCCTTGCCCCCGTTGGCGAGTGAGATTTCTCAATCTCTAACGGTCATTTGAGAAATGCTTCTCGTCATCCCTCGCGGAGTGAAGTCCCATATTACGCGAGGTCGCGATCTTCGAACAAGATAAACGCGAATAAAATGACCGCCGTGCAGTAGCAACCGCAGTAAAGCGCCGAATATCCCAGATAGATGGGAGGGACGATATCCCCGGTTGCGACGGCGGCGCTGATGTTAAAGATCTCCAGCCCCGGAAGGGCCGTGGCAATCAGTTTCGCCATAAAGTGAACGAACTCCAGCCGTTCCTTTCCGACCTGAACTAGAAGACCGGCCAGATGTCCAATCACAAAAATCGAGAAGCACGTCGTCAAATTGACGACCATAGGCAACCGGGTTGAGATGGCAACGCTGATCGCCGACAGGACCGCGATCTCCATGAACAGCAGCACCAGACCTGGCAGCACTTGAACAACTTCCGCCATTCGAACGGCAGATTCGGGCAGTTCCTTGCTCGACTCTTTGGCATCGTAACCCACCTTGTAATACACACACGCCAGGAATACGACGATGATTGGCGCCATGTAAAACAGGACGGCCTGCAGGATTCCGATGTATTTGCCCAGCACGAACTGTCGCCGATTGATCGGCTTGGACAACAGTGTCATCGCCGTTTTGCCTTCGATTTCCTCTGCCACACTGGTGCTGGCCGTCCATACGGCGATCAGCAGACCTGAGATCAGAATCGTGGCTAGACTACAGTCTTTGAGCATCTTCACGTCTTCGCCCAGCGAGAAAAAGGGTAAGACGGTATTGATGAGTTGAATGACAATGGCGATGGCCATGCAAAGCAGGAATACGGGCTGACGGACGGCTTCTTTCGTCGTGGCCCGCGCAATGATTCCTGCCTTGGTCGTATAGGAAAATGTGACGAGCGCGACCAGAAGCAACACGCCTACGATAACGACCGCCAACCATTCGTTGGGGGTTCCGCGGACAACAGGAAGTTCGTCCGCCGCCAACACCAGCGGCACCCAGAATTGCGTCGAAAGCATTCGAAACCTCAAAATTGGTAACGGCGTAAAACGGGCGAACGAAACCTGACGAAGTTCAGGCGACGAGCCTACGTTGAAATACCAGAATCTGTTGGAGTTACGGACTAGTTTTCCGACATGGACTTTATCGCGGTTTAAGATGGAAGGAAACCAAGGCCGCAACCTTGCCGCAACCCATTATCCTCAAATATGTTACTTTCCGGAAGCACTTCTTGCTCCGAGTACGCGCAGGCTCAGCGGGCGCGATGCCTGATTTCCCTGAACCTGGGCGACCGCGTGGATCAATCGAGCGGTCTCCGGAACCCATGGCCGAGCCGTCAGGAAGATCTGGCGTTCTGTTTCATTCGCTCGAACCAATACGCCGGACAACCCAATGTTGTCGACAATAATCCCGTGTGGAAGATTGTCCACATCGAATTTGATATCGCCGTCAAAACCATTTCGTTCGACGACAATCTTAGCAGTCATCGTTGTTCCCGGCTGGATGACCAGGCTACCGTCGGCAGTGGCGTGCCGTGGGTCATCAGGAACCAGGCTGACACGGAACAAAGGCGGCTTTTCGAGTTTAATCTCGCCCAATGATCCGATTGTTCTGGTGACCAGCCGGCCTCGTACGAATCCAGTGGCCAGAACCGTAACTCGTTCCCAATCTTCCTTCTTCGGCTCCGCCGCGTCCTTCGATGCCGTCAGAACACTGTTGGTTTCGGAGTGTCCAGAGGGGAAGAGAACAGGCGAGGCGGCCGAAAATCCTTCGGGGAGACCTGCGATGTCCAGACGAACATCCCCGTCGAAGTTGTCGATGCGATTCAACGTGAATTTTAGACGCTGCCCGCTTCCGGCGGGAGTTTTGGGATTCAAGGTATTGATCGTCACGCCAAAATCGGGTTTGGGGCGACGTACGGTCAGCGTGTAATGATTCTTGTCACCTGTGAATCCGCGCACGTCGGTGACCTTGATGATGTAAGCACCATCCTCCGGTGCTGTAAACGTCAAACGCGCGTCACGATCAAATTTCCGATCCGCATCATCGTCGTTGGAGAAATCCAGTGGAAACACGGGCAATCCGTTCTCGACAATCTTTGAACCGGGCGGATAGGCCTCAATGATGTAACACGGTTCGTCCTTGGCATGAGCCGTGGCGCTCGTGTCGAAGTAATTCCGGCGCTTGCCACTCAAGGTGTAAAGCTGAAAGCCGGAATCTGGCCCCTGGGGTGCCCGGAATGTCTTGCAGATCTCGCCGCTCATGTACACGTATTGATTCAGGTCCATTTCTTCCCAAAACTCCAGCCGAACGTCAGGAGACGAGGAATCGATGGGTCGAAAAGTGATCCATGAATCACGGACGGCTTGAAGCAGTGCCCGCACAACGGGTCGGCCATCCAATTGCAACATCTCAATTTTTGTATCTGCGGCAGAACCGCTGCGCGATGCATTCGTTTCCACGATCCAGGTCTGCCCAGCCCTGGCATCAATGCGGTAGAGATCGATATCGCTGCCGCCGGTGCCACCAGCCTTGAATTCGCCCTTCACCATACCGGGAATTGGCAGGGGATTCGCCGTTTCCAGTGTGTTGTTCGGCTCGAATTCCACGAGTGACACTGTTGGCTCAAGCAATTCTTCCGTTGGAAGAATTGTCGTTTCAAACAACGGTGTGAGCGACGAGGTTGTCTCGGCCCACATTGGATCGACCGCGTAACTCGTGACCTCCCCGTTCATTCTGCCCACCAGTAATTGACGGTTGTCGTGGGTAAATCCGAGTGATGCCGCCCAATCGATCTGCTTTTCCAGGACGGCGACCTGAGTAAAGGATTTGGTCTCCCACAGTTTGATCAGTCCGTCCTCGGACGAGGAGGCCAACAGACGTCCATCGGGTGAGAAGACGACCTTCAGGATGGGTCCCTCATGCGCGAATCTCGCGTAGAGGATTGGATTCGTTCCCTCCTTCGCGGTGTCGCTGATTTGCCAGATGCGCAATCGAAAGTCGACACCCCCAGCGGCCACGAATTGCCCGTTGGGGCTGAATGCCACCGTGTACTGGTCCTTGGCGGGCTGCGAAAACGTATCGAGGCGCTGTCCGGTACTCACGTCCCAGAGCTTGACGGTTCTGTCTCCGCTCGCCGTGGCAAGCAGTCCTCCGCTGGGCGAGAACGCCAGTCCATAAACTGCGTCATTGTGGCCCGCCATTGTTCGAACGGAATTTCCCTGCCGGACGTCCCAGAGCTGAACGTCCCGGTCATAGCTGGCCGTCGCCAGCAAGACCGAATCCGGCGACATTCTCGCAGCATAAATCGAATCCCGATGGCCTCGAAACACCTGACCGCGCGACCAGTCTTCCGTATTCCACAGAGTCACTTCACCGATTAAGCCGCTTTCTCCGGCGGCAATG